>Ga0123353_10001535_pt1 | contig 28230 bp, 29 predicted proteins | sample TergutLab28metaG_3_FD_92763 | JGI IMG/M metagenome (GOLD analysis project Ga0123353, IMG submission 92763) | Labiotermes labralis P3 segment gut microbial communities from Petit-Saut dam, French Guiana - Lab288 P3 | ecosystem: Host-associated > Arthropoda: Insects > Digestive system > Gut ...
ACGACAGGGTGATCTCCGCGCGGCCCGCCAACGACATGCTGGATATCGGCCTGCCGCTGATGTTCACCAGCAGGGACATCAATTTCGCCGGCTGGGTGGGCGACCAGGACCACAGCTGGGAGGGCCTGCAGGCAGCCCTGGACAGCCTCTTTCTGGCCTCGCTGCACAACCACGTGAGCAGCGGTTCGGATATCGGCGGCTTCCGCTCGGGCAAAACCGGCACCTACGATCCGCCCAAGGACGTCTTCATCCGCTGGGCGCAGATGGGAGCCTTTTGCCCCGTGATGGAAAACGGCGGCGGCGGCGAGCACCGGCCCTGGATGCTGGACGAGAGCGGCGAAACCACGGCTATCTACAAAAAATTCGCCCTGCTGCACCACGAGCTGATCCCCTATATCTACAGCCAGGCGGCGTATTCCTACGAGCTGCGCAAGCCCACCATGCGCCCGCAGACGGGTAAGTACCAGTATCTGCTGGGGGATGACATCTTCGTCGCGCCCATGTATCAGGAGGGCGACGAGCGCACCATCAATTTCCCCAAGGGGGAATGGATCTACATGTTCGACGAGACGATAAGCTATACGGCGGGCAGGCAGACGCTGACCTTCCCCTTGGACGAGTTCCCCGCCTTCATCCGCAAAGGTGCGATCATCCCCACCCAGGGCTATGGCGACGACTTTACCACTGTGAAAATTTACCCCGCACAGGGCACGAAGCAGTTTGGCCTCTACGAGGAGAATAAAGCGGGCTCCATGCTCTCCTACACGAAGGACGGGGACGGCCTCGCCATCCAGAGCACGGCTACGGACCGTTCGCTGCTCTTCCGGATTTTCGGCGAGCCCGCGCCCGCCTCGGTGAAGCTGGACGGCGCGGCCCTTGCGCAGGCAGTCTCCCTGGATGCCCTGAAGGCCATGGACGCGGCGGGTTATTTCGTGGACGCGGACGGCGTGCTCTGGATCGCGGCGCCGGACGCAACGAACGGGGTCAGCATCACGGTGACATAAAAGCGAATCACCAGCAGAAAAAGCCAACATAGCCGCTTTCCCCCACCCCCTCTGCCGCACAACGACCCTATCGGGTCGCCGCGACATCTCCCCCAGTCATTCCGCTTCGCTTCATTGGGGGCGATTCTGACGGCTGCCGCAGGTTTTTTCTCTCCAAAACTGCGCACAGGTTATGGATACCGTCAGGATCAGAGGGGGCGGAATAAGCGAATGCCGCAGATGATTCGCGTTATAAACCACCGATCATGATTGGAGGAGGAGCTTCCCATAAAACAAAAACACAAACGCGCCCCGGCTCTGGCTCTGTGTGCTGCCGTTCTGTGCCTTGCTGCGGCATGCGCCCCCGCGCAAAGCGGGGAGCTGACGGCTGCTCTTGCGTTGATCCCCCTGCCCAACGGCAAAACCGAGATCGGGGACGGGCATATCACGCTGCCGGACCCGCTGGTGGTTGATCCCGGGGAATTCGCGCCGGAATTTTTTGAAGTTTACGCGCAGCGGGCGGGTATCGCCTTATCTATCGAAAAAGATAACCTGTCGTTCCTGCGGGTATCCCTGGATGAATCCTTGCAGCCGGAGGGCTACCGCCTGCGCGTGACGGAGCAGGGCATCGAAATCGCGGCCGCCGACGAGCAGGGCCTGTGCTGGGCCCTGGTATCCCTCGCGGCCCTGACACAGGACGGCGGCGTGCCCATTTGCGAGATCGAGGACGCGCCGTACTATACCTATCGGGGCTTTTTGATGGACAGCGCCCGGCATTTCTTCCCCGTAGAGACCATCAAGGCGCTCATCGAGCTGACCTCCATGGTGAAGATGAACGCCTTCCACTGGCACCTGACGGACGATCAGGGCTGGCGGGTCGAGAGCCTGCGTTTCCCCCTGCTGCAGGAGCAGAACGTGATCCCCGGGGAATATTATACGCAGGAGGAGATCCGGGAGGTCATAGAGTTCGCCCGGGTGCGCGGCGTGGAGGTCATCCCAGAAATCGATCTGCCCGGCCATGCCACCGCCATCATGGCCGCCTACCCGGCCTTAAGCTGCTCGGAAAAGGCGGTGCGGGTGGCCGATTACCCCGGCATCCGCAGCGTGATCCTCTGCGCCGGGAAGGAGGCAGTGTTCGACCTGCTGTATCCGCTGCTGGAGGAGATGGCGGCGCTGTTCCCCTCGCCCAATTTCCATTTGGGCGGCGACGAGGCCCCGAAGGTGGAATGGGAAAAATGCCCCCACTGCCTGCGCCGGATGGAGGAGGAGGGCCTTGCCGGTGTGGACGAGCTGCAGGGCTGGTTCACGGCCCGGCTGGCGCGGCACCTGCGGGGCTTCGGCAAGCGGGTCACCTGCTGGAACGAAAGCCTGCTCAGCGAACATTTGCAGGAGGAAATACAGGATCTGCGGATCGAGTATTGGGCGGAGGTGCACGAGACCGGCGCTGTGCGGCGCTTTTGGGAGCGGGGCGGCGGCATGATCTTCGCTGAGGAGTTCGCGGCCCACTTCGACCTGCCCTACGGCGCCATATCGCTGAAAAAGGTGTACAACTACCGGCCCGCCGCGCTTGGCTTCAAGGGCGCGGATGCGGACAAGCTGCCCACCCTCGGGCTGGAGGCCTGCATCTGGACGGAATTTGTGGAGACGGAGGAAAGGCTGGCCCTGCTGACCTTCCCGCGCACCTACGCCACCGCCGAGGCCGCCTGGACGCGGCCCGATTTGCGGGAATACGGAAGCTTCCGCGGCCGCCTGGACTTGTGGCTCGCGCGGTACCCCGGCATCGGCTTCACCCCGCCGCAGGAGGCCGACCTGCGCTTCGTCAAGCGTATCCAGAACAACGCCGAGTTTTTGCGCAAGCTGGCCACGGCCCTGGACAAGGAGAACCCGGACAACGCCGGGGCGGGGGGCAGGCTGCACTGGCGCTATCTGGCGCACTGGATCGGGAATTATTTTCTGTATTAAAAACGGCTTACTGCCTCATCCCCTCATGAATTTAACCGAAGGAGAAACCGCCCAGCCGGCCAAGCTAGGGGCGGTTACTTCTTTGAAAGATGTTGCTGTCGCTCTGCGATGCTCCCTCACCGCCTGCGGGCGGAGCTCCCTCACGAGGGAGCCAGGGAATTAAGTTAAGCTTCAACAATACGAGGTGTCGAGCAGGAGCCTGGGCCTAATTCCCAGGCTCCCTCGTGAGGGAGCTCCGCCCGCAGGCGGTGAGGGAGCATCGCGAAGCGGCGTGCGCTTTTGTGCAACCCACACAAATTTTGTGCAAAATGAACATTTGTTATGCCCCCCCCCCCCGCTTTTGGTGTAAAAGCAGAACTTGGTTTGGGGGTATTTACTTTAGTGCTTCCCAGAGGTATAATGGCCTAAAAAAGGGAGGCTTACCTGTATGAAATGGATTTTAGCGCACAAGGCCCTGGCGGCGCTGCTGGCCGTGGCGATTGTCGGGGGCGGCACTGCCGCCGCTGTGTTCGTGCCCAGGGCGCTGGCAAACAGCGAGCCCGAAACCACCGCCGCCGTGGCCGAAACCGTGGAAGACAAAACCACCGAGGCTGCCACGGAAGCGACCACGGAGGAGGAAACAACCACAGAGGCGGAAACCGAGCCGCCGACCACGGTTGTTGTAACCACCACCGCAAAGCCCACGACCACCACCCAGAAGGCGACCACAACGACCACCAAGCCCTCAACCACGAAGGTGGCAGCGACACGGCCCACCGGCGATACCTTCTCTCTGTTTGGCGTCACCGATCAAGGCGAAACGGTTGAGGCCATTTTTGTCAAGAGAGACGAGGGGCTCGTTTTGGTCAAGAGAGGCGAGTATGCCTTCTCAAGCATAGCGGTCATTAATGGCGAAGTGCAGTCAGTGGCACCGGAGGAGTGGTATAGTCAGGTTGGTGTCGGTATTGATGCGAATTGGTCTGTTCCGCCCAAATATCAGCTGGTAATAATGCCTTACAACATGGTGCCCGAAGTCTACACCGGACCAGTGGAGGTAAAATGTTGGCTCGGAGTAGCATCAATAGTAGAAGTTCCCCAGCCAATTTAAGCGTGCCGAAATGAGCTGCTTTCCTAAAGGCCCCGCCCCCGGCCTTCATCAGACCGGGGGCTTCGCTGTTTGGGGGACATTTAGGCCTTCCCCTTCGCCCAGACCTCTTTTGCCGCCGCCAGGCCGCCTTCGATCAGCATACCCAGAGTGTCCGCGTCGAAGAGCGTACGCCACTGGGCAGGCAAAAGCTTGAGCAGCTCCGCCAGCACGGCGGATTTTTTCACGGGCCCCATGCCCGCGCCGTATTCCCGCTCCGCCGCCGTCACCAGACCGAACACCGAGCCGCGCAGCAGGGCCTCCAGGGTGCTCCGCGCGGTATCGATGCGGGCGAGCTCCTCCGCCTGCGCGCCCTGCTTTTCCCTGCGCCCCCGCCACAGCGCCAACAGCCCTCCCGCGGCGAGCAGCAGCAGCGTCATGCCGTAGAATACCAGGTTGATCCACTGCATCAGATTGCCTTTCATGCCATTTCCTCCTTTATTTTTTTATCGTTACATTCTATGCGATTTGGCTCTGTTGTTCCCCATAATACTGCCGCCGCCACACCGAAAGGCGCAGCAGGTCGCTGCGCTGCTGGGCATGCAGCTCCGCCAGGCGCTCCTGCCTTTGGGCCTCCATGCTGTTGCCGCCGCGCACGGCAAAACGCCTGCGCTCCCTGCACGTGGTGATCATGCGCTCCAGGTTGTCCGCCTCCGCCGCGTATTGCTCCCCCAGCGCGGCCAAGCTCATCCCTTCCATTCTTCTTCTCTCCCTTTCTCTCTTTAGAATCCGTCGTCCGCATCTTCCCCAAGCGCCCTTTCCAGCGCCCGGTACCGCATCACAGCCGCAAGCCCTCCTTTCAATTTTTCCTCCGCCCTGGTCCGCAGCCGCCCCACCGCGGAATGGTGCAAGCCCAGCGACTGCGCCAGGGCCCGCGCGCTTTTCCCCTCCAGGTGGAGGCCTTGCAGCACCACCTGCTCCTTCGGCTCCAGCTGCGCGAACAGCTCGCGCACCAAAGCGTGCAGCGCCCGCGCCTGGGCGCTTTGCGAGGGGTCCGGCCGCGCCTGCCAAAGGGCAAAGCTGTGCAGGTTCAGCATGGCGGCCTGGGCGTCCAGCGAGACGCAGGCCGCGTGCCCACCGCGCATTTCCAGCCAGGAGCCCAGGCCCGCTGCGGCGCGATTCATGGCAAACCCTCCCATTTCCTTCGCTTTTCCGCTTTAAATAATAGTTATACTATTATTTTATCATTTCCGTGGAAGTTTGTCAACTAAATTCTACAAATTTTTTAATTTTTCTAATGTTCGGACTGCATGTATGTGACATATCTTCACTTTACTTTTTTAAGAGTGTGGCTCATAATATTAGGGAAAGGAAGGGGGTGAGACAATGGCTGTCATACTGAAGAAGCTGCGGAAGGAAAAACATCTGACCCAGGCACAGCTGGCACAGGTGCTCCACGTGCACCAAACGGCGGTGAGCCAATGGGAGTGCGGCCGCACCTTCCCCGACCGGAAGACCATTATCAAGCTGGCCTCGTTTTACAGCGTCAGTGCGGACGAAATTCTGGGGATCCAACCGCAGGCGGCGTAGCCAGCTCTCAGCGAATTCTATCCATCCCCGCCCAACCTGCCTTTTGGCGCGCTTTTTTGCGCCACAGGCCTATCTAAATCTATCATTGGAGGCTGCTTATGTTTCGCATCATCGTCATCCGCGCCCTCGCCCTGCTCGTCGCGCCCCTGTGCCTGTTCACCGCCTGGATCACAGGCATGACCGAGACCTATCCCGAAAACCTGACAGAGCCGGTATCCAGCCAGAACTTCGGCCTGTTCGAGGCCATACCCCGCTACCAGGGCCTCACCACCGACGGCGAAGCCTGGTACTACAGCTGGAACCTCGGCCTGATCAAAACCGGCATGGACCACAAAATCGAGGCCCTCAACTTCATCGCCATCCCCCTGAAGTACCTGCTGCAGGGGAATAACCATATCGGCGGCATCAGCTATTGGGACGGCAAGGTATACTGTCCGCTGGAGGACAGCGCCGAATACCTGCGGCCCTACATCCTCGTCTATGACGCCGAGACCCTGCGCTTCACGGGCGAGGTCTACGAGCTACCGCAGGAGCTGCACGTGGACGGCGTATCCTTTGTGGCGGTGGACGGCCTCCGGGGCGTGGCCTACACCGCCGAATGGAGCAACGCCGCGGTGCTCAACATCTTCCGCCTGGAGGACTTCACCCTGAAGGAGACGGTGACGCTGTCGGCGCCTCTCGACCGCATCCAGGACGCGGAGGTCTACGACGGCGTCCTCTACTGCGCCTCGGACAACGGCGCTGAAAAGTCCATCCTGGCGGTGGACCCGGTGACCGGCGAGGTGACGCACCTGTTCGACCGCAATCTGGGCCGGGACATCGAAGCGGAGGGCTTCACCGTGCTGCCCATGGCCGACGGCTCCTTCTTCCACTGCACCGCCATCGGCTCGATCCCGGTGAACGTGGTGTTCAGCCATTACGCGATGCCGTGAGGCTCCTTACCCCCTCTGGCCTGCGGCCATCTCCCCCAAGGGGGCGATCCTGACGGCAACCGCAGCGTTGTGTAAGTAAAAATCCAATCGGCCCTTCCTGTTCTCACAGAAAGGGCCGGTTTCTTTATTTAGTCAGCCTTATCCTCTGCTCACATAGTTCAGCGGGTTCTGGGGCGAGCCGTTGATGATGACCTCGAAGTGCAGGTGGGGCCCGGTGGAGTTGCCGGTGCTGCCCACGCGGGCGATGGGCTGGCCCGCGGACACGTGCTGCCCGGGGGCGACGGCCATGGAGCCGCTCATCAGGTGGGCATAGCGGGTCTTTACGCCGCCGCCGTGGTTGATGAGGATCATGTTGCCGTAGCTGCTGTACCACTGCGCCATCTCCACCACGCCGTCCCTGGAGGCGACGACGACCTTGCCGTTGGTGTTGCCGTCGGCGATGTCGATGCCCTTGTGGAAGCTGTTGCCCCGGTAGCCGTAGCCGGAGGAAACGCGGGTGCAGCCGACCACCGGCCAGACGAACCCACCGCTCACGTTGATGATCGTGCCGCTGCCTGGCGGCAGCGGGCTCATGCTGCCCACGTCGCGCCGCTCGGTCACGGGATCTTTAACGCGCCGCCTGGAGATCTCCTCCGCCTTGCCGTGGCGTATGCCGTTGATATAGGTGACGCGCTCCACCACCTCTTCCTGGCCGGGCACGCCCTTGGTGCGGATGACGATTTCGCCGCGCCAAAGCCGGCTGTTGTAGGTATTCGCTATGTCGTAGGCCACGTCCGCGATGCGCGTTTCGGTGCGCACCACCTTGACCTGCAGGAAATCCACCTGCTCCTCCACCAGGATCTGGTCGCCCGGGTGGAGGGTGGTTTCCTTCCCCCGCAGCCAGGGGTTCATGCGCAGCAGGTTTTCCTGGGTGGTCTTTTCCAGGGTGGCGATGCCTGAGATCGTGTCGCCCTCCCCGAGAGTGTGGTAGCGGCTGCCCTTGACCTTGCCGCCCAGCAGCTGCATCAGGTCCTGGACGTCCAGCAGCAGGGCCTCCGGAAAGGAGCCCGGCACCAGGTCGATCTCCTGCAAAAAGCCGACTGTATCCCCCTTGGCGGGGTTCACCTTCAGATCCATCGTGTCGGATTTTTCCTTCTTAATGGAGTCCAGCACGCTCATGGCGTCGGTGCTGTTGCGGGTGACGGCCGCCAAAAAGCGCCCCTTGCCCCCCTCCTCCGCGATGAAAACGCCGCAGGCGCTCACCATCCTGTCGGGGGAATTCTGCAGCAGCTGGTCGCACAGCAGGTCGGCGGAGGTGAGCGCTTCGGGGGCCACCCGCACCAGGGAAAACTGCGCGTAATCCATGCTCTCCTGGGCGTTGAGCTGCGAGGATTCCGTCACCAGCCCCATATGCCGGTTCGCGTTTTCCAGTGCCTCCAGGTACACCCCCTCGTCCGCGACATAGCACAGCACATGCTCGCCGCTGCGCACCTCCAGGGCGTAGACCTGGCCGCCCACGCTCAGGTTGATCGTCGCCAGCAGCACGGCGGCGGCGGCAATGGGCATCAGGGCATTGCCTGCCGGGCGCAGTATGGGCCCGTAATCCTTCACCAGATCCCAGGCGGCCTGCGCGAAGGTTCTGGCGGGGGCCGCCTCGGCCCCGCGCCTGGCCAGACGCCGCGCGTGGGCTTCGCGCCCCGCCTGAAAGGCCCTTTCCACCTGCCCGATGGTGAAAAACCGCAGCGTAAGCGCCGCGGCGCGGGCCAGGTGCCACAGGGCGAGCAGGGGATACCGCGCGTAGGGCAGGGAATACCGCCAGAAGACGGCGATGGGCCGCGCGAAACGCAGGCCTAGATAGTAGGTATTCCGGTAGGCCGCCAGCAGCAGGGCCCGCACCGGTATATGGTACAGCGGGATATTCTCGTCCCAAATCTCCTCTTCGTTTTTCTCGTCCCCGGCGATGAAGAACAGCCGTATGGTATTGAAAAGCCATTTAACCGCGTTTGTCTTGTCCTGCGCCTGCGGCGCGGCGGCCGCCTGCGGCGTTTCTCTTGCCTGCTCCGGGCGTTCGGATTGCCTGGGCTTTTCGAGTATCGGCGGCAGGGCCGCTTCGAGCTCTTCCCAGTGCGCGCGCTCCGGTTTCTCTATTGCGGCTGCTTCAGCTGTTTCGGTTTTTTCCGCTTCCGGCTTCGACGTGTCCGGCGCGGGCGTGTCGGGGAAACGGCTTTTCGCCTTCATGCGCAGCATCAATTCCCTGGCCGCTTCGATCTCATCCTCCGGCGGCGCGGGCTCCCGCGCGGTTTCCGCCTGGGCGGGCGGCGCTTTGGGCCGCTTTTCGCGCTTTTGCCTTTGGGTCTTTTCCATGGGGCCTTGAGCCTGCGGCTTTTTGGGCGCGGCGGGCTGCGGCGGGGCCACGGCGGGCAGCGATACGATTTCCTCCGGGCGGATGAACCCGCCTGCCTCCTGCCGCCTGTTTTCAGGCTGCCTCTTCGCCTGCGCCTGCTGCTCCTGCTTGCGCAGCACCTCTCGTATGAGCTCCAGGGAGATCTCGCCGGTCATCGCAAGATCCGCCGCGACGTCCTCCAGCAGGGTGTCGGCGCGGGGCTTTGGAATCGGCGCATGCCCGGCGCCGGGGCGCTCGGCGGGAGGCAGGCCCGGCAGGCCCTGCGTCCCATCCTCCCACGCCGAACGGGAGATATGCTTGACGCGGTATACGCTGTCATCCTGGGGCTCCGGGGATGACTTCTTCTTGCTAGCCATACTTGGTCCTTTCCGCCGCCAATTCGCGCTTGCGGATCGGCATCGCATCTTCCGATCCCATATAGTATATCACAGGGGCGCGGGGAATGCAAGCCTTTGGGCAAAAATAGTTTCAATTTGTAATAAATAGACGTGGATCGCCGATGCCACGTGAATCTTTTTCACACTCTTCGAAGCGCTATGGCCGCTTCCCGGTTACAATTGGCGGAAAATTGGTGATAAAGCGGGAATATTCACTTGACATCCCCAATATATTGTGGTATATTGGTATTGGTGATAAGCATCCGCAGGATGGCCGCCAAAGAGCAGTGTTGAAAAGATTCCCGAACAAACCCTTGACACGCAAGAATATTTGTGCTATTATAGTGGGGTATTGAGGAACATTCGTATCCGAAGGGGGAATTTCCATGTCATTCGCATCGGTCGCCGCCGTAACCCTGCTCGCGCTGTTCGGCGCGGGGATTGTGGCTGCCGTGTGGAACGTCAAGCGGCTCATCGCGTGGGAAAACCGCGCGCTGAGTTCTCTGGCTGATTCCGTGCGGGAGTACCGCCTGTCCCTGGTGGAGGACGCGAGGCTCCTGGAGGGCGCGCAGCCCCTGCCTCGGCATGCACAGCCCGCGCGGCAAGCCGGAGCCGCGCAGCGCAAGGGCAGGGCGGCGTAAGCGCACCTCTATTCCCTAATTCCTATTTTGGCCGCGCCGCGCGCCGCCTCCTCGCAGTGGGGCGGGATGTGCAGCGGTATGCCGAAGACCTGCTCCAGGGCCTGCCGCAGCGCCGCGTTTTTGCGCAGGCCGTTCCCCGCGCCCATTAGCATATCGCGCCACAGGCCGCTTTCGCTGTAGAATTCGTAGATTTCCGCCGCCATGCCGCGCACCAGTCCCCAAAGCAGATGCCCCGGAGTGAAATTGCCGGTGCCCAGCCCTGTGACGCTGGCACGCAGGCCCGGCGTCTGGCGCGTGCCCGCAAAGCGGGGGTCGAAGAGGAGCGTTTCGCCCTGGGGCGGCTTCCCGGCCAGCAGGCCGTCCATCGCGGCGTAAGCGGCGGCATCCGTCAAGGCTTCTCCGGTTAAAAATTGCGCGCACTGCGCAAAAAAGTCCTTCGCAATTTCAAAGGCCCGCCCGCCGCAAAGGGCCGAGCCGACATATAGATACTGTTCCCCCACCAGGGGACGCAGTTCCGCGCCCGGGGCGATTTGCTCCGGGGCCATGTATGCTGTCGCCAGCGAGCACTGGCTGCCCGTGCCGATGTTCACCAGCACGGTCCGCCGCGGGTCCTCTGCCGCGCCGAGGAAGCTCGCCTGGTTATCGCCGATGGCCACGCTCACCGAAATACCCCGGTATTGGCCCAGCACATCCCAATCTGCGGTCACCCTGGGGAAAAGCTTTTCCGGCAGGCCCGCGATAAACAGGGCCCTTTCGTCGAATTGCAGGCGCTCTAAATCGAACAGCCCGAAGCTCGCCGCATCGGAGCTGTGCATCACCGGCCGGGAAAGCCCGCAAAGACGCATGGCCACGTAGTCGTGGATGGTGCAGACCCGCACCGCGCAGGCCGGGATTGTCCCCTTGCAGCGGTGCGCGAACAGCGTGGTACAGCCGAAGCCGCTGGCCATGGGGTAACCCGTCAGCACGGTAAGCTCCTGGGCGTAGGTCTCGCCATTGGGCTGCAGCTCGTCGCCGGTGGAGTCCTGCCAGGTATACAGCGGGTTAACAGGGCTGCCGCTTTCGTCCAGGTAGAGCATCCCGTGCATCTGGCCGCACACGCCGATGTGCGCGATTTCAGCACGGGCGGCATCGCAGGCCGCGAAGGCCTCCTCCAGCAGGCTTGTGCAGATTGCCCAAATTTTCAGGGGATCCTGCACGCAGGCGCCGCTGTCGTTGGGCAATGTGCTGCAAAAGTGCTGCGCGCCATCCTCCCCAATCGCGACGGCGCAGATGCTGGTCGTCCCGATATCCAGGCCCAAATATAGTTTCTCCATAAGTACGCCTCCTGAACTACACCCCGACCCCGAAAATCAACAGGAGGCCGGGGTGACCCTGCCTCCTTTTTTGTGTCCCGCTAGTTCTTGTTCCCCAGATTGAAGCGCCGGTTGAAGCGATCCACGCGGCCGCCGGTATCCACCATCTGGCGCTTGCCGGTGTAAAATGGGTGGCACTTCGAGCAGATGTCCACGCGCAGGTTCGCCTTGGTGGAGCGGGTCTCGAAGGTCTCGCCGCAGGCGCAGCGCACCACGGCCGTTTCATATTTGGGATGAATTTTCTCTTTCATGTGAATCTCCTTTCATTCCCCTCTGTGGAGGGGTGCCCGAAGGGCAAAGTGGTTAAGCCCGGATACCGCTGGCGGCGGCCACCTCGGCGGCGAAATCGTCTTCGCGCTTCTGCATGTTCTCGCCCTTGATATAGAGCACGAAACCAGCGGCCTCAATGGGGGCGCCGAGCTCCTTTTCCACGCTCTGGATATATTGTCTGACAGAAATTTCTCCGTCTTTCACAAAAGCTTGTTCCAGAAGGCAGCTTTCTTTGTAGAATTTGCTGATGCGGCCCTGGACAGCCCCCGCAATGACTTTCTCAGGCTTGCCGGCCATTTTGGGGTCCTCGGCGATCTGCTCCAGAAGCTCCTGCCTCTTGCTCCCCAGGGCGTCGGCGGATACGCTTTCCCTGCTCAGGTGCTGCGGCTTCATGGCGGCCGCCTGCATGGCCACGTTCCTGCTCATCTCCTTGAAGGAGGCGGTAGCGGCGGTGGCGGCATCGGTTTTGAACTCCGCCAGCACGCCCATGGCGCCGCCGCCGTGGATATAGCTGGCCACGGCCGGGTTCCCCGCGATGCGCGTGAAGCGGCGGATGCTCAGGTTTTCGCCGCAGGAAAGGATTTTATCCTGCCTGGACTCCTCCACGGTGCGCACGCCGCCGGCGAGAGGCAGCGCGGAAAGGGCCTCCACGTCCACCGGGCCATGCGCCGCGATGGTTTTTGCGATATCCAGCACAAAAGCCTGGAATTCGGGGTTTTTACCCACGAAATCGGTCTCGCTGTTGACCTCGAGCAGCACGGACACGTCGCCCTCCTGGTAGGCCAGCACCACGCCCTCGGCGGTGATGCGCCCGGCCTTCTTGGCGGCGGCGGCCATGCCGCGCTCGCGCAGGTTGTTCAGGGCAAGCTCAAAGTCGCCGTCGGCCTCGGCGAGCGCCTTCTTGCAGTCCATCATGCCCACGCCGGTTTTTTCGCGCAGATTCTTTACGTCGCTTGCGGTAAAAGCCATAACACAATCCTCCATACTCTAAAATTCGTCGGCAGGAGCCGCCTGGCCCGGCTCCTCAAAATCCTCGCCCTGGCGCGCCTCCAAAACGGCGTTGGCGATGACCGAGGAGATCAGCCGCACGGCGCGGATGGCGTCGTCGTTGCCGGGGATCACGTAGTCGATCTCGTCGGGATCGCAGTTGGTGTCCACGATGGCGATGATCGGGATGCCCAGCTTTTGGGCCTCGGCCACGGCGATGCGCTCCTTGCGGGGATCGACGATGAACATGGCGGTAGGCTGGCGCTTCATCTCGGTGATGCCGCCCAGGAATTTCTCCAGCTTCTCAATCTGCAGCTTCAGCTTGATGACCTCTTTTTTGGGCAGCATGTCGAAGGTGCCGTCCTGCTCCATGGCCTGGAGCTGCGCCAGGCGCTTGATGCGCCGTTGGATCGTGTTGAAGTTGGTGAGCATGCCGCCCAGCCAGCGGGCGTTGACGAAGGGCATTCCGCAGCGGCCGGCCTCCTCGCGGATGCTGTCCTGGGCCTGCTTTTTCGTGCCGACGAACAGCACGCTGCCGCCCGTCTCGGCGATGGAGCGCACGTAGAGGTAGGCCTCCTCCAGCTTGCGCACGGTCTTCTGCAGGTCGATGATATAGATGCCGTTGCGCTCCGTGAAAATATAGGGCGCCATTTTGGGGTTCCACCTGCGGGTCTGGTGCCCGAAGTGAACCCCCGCTTCGAGCAATTGCTTCATGGATACGACTGCCATAGGTTCCTCCTTATCGAAATTTTTTCCGCCACGCGCAAAGGATTAGCGCGTGTGTGAAATCATGCCGAAATAGTATATCACAGCCTGTCGGCAATTGCAAGTATTTTTTTACGGATTGTTCACTTTATTTTCGCTTTATTTTCGCATTGTCCTGCTATACTTGGCTTGGGGGTGCAACACCTGCCGCCGCCCGTGACTCTATATAGGCATAATACATTTTTAAGAAAGGGATGACTTTATGCGCAAAACCATCGCGTTCCTGTTAGCCGCCCTGCTGGGGACGGCGCTGCTGCTGGGGGCCTGTTCGGCAAAAGCGGATGCCCCAATGTACCGGGACATCATGTACGAAGCCGAAGCGACGATGCCCGCCGACTTTCTCGCGGCCTCCTTCGGCGACGGCGACTATCTTGAAAAGGCGAAGCTCGAAGACCTTTCCGCAGCCGGCGGCGAAACCGGCGCGCCGAAACAGGACGCCCTCGCCGGGCGCAAGATTATCAAAGACGTCAGCGCCAGCGTGGACACCAGGCAGTTCGACCAATACCTGGCAGCCGTCGAGGGCAAAGTGGCGGCTCTGGGCGGGTATGTTGAAAGAAGCGAAGTGAGCGACAACAGCTACTATTACAGCAGCATGCGCAACGCCACGCTGGTGCTGCGCGTGCCGGCCGACGCCCTGGAGGACTTCAAGAGCAGCCTGGGGGAGCTGGGCAAGGTGACGAGCCTGAGCGAATCGGTGCGGGATATCACGGCCAATTATACCGACGTAGCGGCCCACATCAAGGCGATGGAGGAAGAGCGGGACGCCTTGAGGAAGCTCATGAACCAGGATTCCCTGGAGAACCTGCTCATGGTGCGCGACAGGCTCACCGATGTGCTTTACCGGCTGGACAGCCTGGAAAGCCAGATGCGCGTGATGGAGGACCAGATCTCGCTGAGCACCGTGACGCTGCGCGTCTACGAGGTGGAGCGCGTCACGCCGGATCCGCCGGAGGGCTTCTGGGCGAGAACCTGGTCCAACTTTTGGGAAAATCTCGCCGACGTGATCGACGGCCTGGTGAATTTCCTCTCGGGCCTCTTGAGCTCCATCCCCTACCTGGTGGTGATCGGCGGACCGATCGCGCTGGTCGTTTGGCTGGTCATCCGGCGGCGCAGGAAGAAGAAGGGCAAGTAATCATCGGTAGGGGGCACTGATATGCGCAAATTCATCGCATTTTTTGCGGGCATTCTGGTGATAGCGCTGCTGTTGAGCTCCTGTGAGATGGCAAAAATACAGTTAGAATACATGCTTTTTGGAATCACGCAGGCGCAGGCCAATACCGAAGCCGCCCAGAGCACCACGTTCGACCCCGCCTATGCGGCAGCATATCTCAAGGCTCTCGAAGCCGAGCGCAATGCCCTGCTGAAGCTCATGGAAGAGGTGCAGACCGTAGAGGATTTGCACAAGGTGCGGGACAGGCTCACCGAGGTGCACAGCCAATTGGATGCCCTGGAAAGCCAGATGCGCGCGGAGGACGGCTTCGACCTTATCGGCACGGCGGCGCGCATCAAGGCTCTCGAAGCCGAGCGTGATGCCCTGCTGAAGCTCATGGAAGAGGTGCAGACCGTAGAGGAAGTACAGATGGTTGCAGACAGAATTTCCGAAGTGAGCAGCCAACTGGACGCCCTGGAAGACCAGATGCGCGAGGCGCTTAAGGCAGACGACCAATAGAAGCATCCCCAGCAAAAATCGCCGTGAGCCTGGATACCAGGTTCACGGCGGTTATCTGTTGCCTCATTAACGCGGCGGCGCGCCCATCCGCATGGAGATATTCATCGCCTTCACCGAATGCGTCAGCGTGCCCAGGGAGAGAATGTCCACGCCCGTCAGCGCGATTTCGCGGGCGTTTTCCGGGGTGATGTCCCCCGAGGCCTCCAGGGGCACACGGAATGTCTCGTGCGCGCGGACATATGCCACGGCTTCGCGCATCTCGTCGAGCGGCATATTGTCCAGCATGATCACGTCCGCCCCGGCGGCGAGGGCCTGCTTCACCTCGTCCAGATTGCGGGTTTCCACCTCGATTTTCACCATGTGCCCAATTTTAGCGCGCACAGATGATATTGCGCTCGCGATGGAGCCGCAGGCGTCGATGTGGTTATCCTTGAGCATCACGCCGTCGGAGAGATTGAAGCGGTGGCTGCGCCCGCCGCCGCAGGCCACGGCGTATTTCTGCAGGGCCCGCAGCCCCGGCAGGGTTTTGCGCGTATCGCTGACATGCGCGCCCGTGCCCTCCAAGGCTTTCACCACCCGCGCGGTGGCCGTTGCCGCGCCGCACAGATGCTGCAGCAGGTTCAGCGCCGTGCGCTCCCCCTGGAGCAAAACGGCCGTGGGGCCCTCGAATTCCAGCAGGACATCGCCCGCCGCGAAGCGCCCGCCGTCCCTCCCCTGCGGCGCGAATTCGCAGGAGGCGTCCAGCAGCGTAAACACGCGGCAGAAGATGTCCATGCCGCACAGCACCCCCGCCGCGTTGGCGAGCAGATAGGCCCGGCTGCGCTGCGCGGGCGCGAAAAGATATTCGCAGGACAAATCAAGATAGTGCGCGTCTTCCTTCAGCGCGCGCAAAATCACGTCGTCAACGATGTGCCAGGGGAGCATGTCGATTCCTCCAATTCCTCCAATATCAGCATGGCAACGCAGGCAAGCGAGCGCAGCTCGGCGGATTCGCGCGTGGGCTCGTATTGCCCATCTCTTAATTGCTCGTAGAGCGCCCGCATGCGCCGCGCGGCCTCCGGCAGCTTTTCGGGATCCGGGAAGACGAAGCAGGCCTCCTGCATGGTGTCCTGGATTTGCCGGCGCAAATCCGAATGAACAATTGACAATGAACAATGAACAATGGATGATTTTTCAGTATAATTGTCAATTGTTAATTGTTCATTGCTCATTGCCAAAATGTCCTGCGCCGCGCGGCGCGAAAACACCAGGGCCTCGGGCAGGGAATTGCTTGCCAGGCGGTTGCCGCCGTGGAGGCCCGTATGGGCGCATTCGCCGGCGGCGTAAAGGCCGGGCACGGCGGTGCGGCTGCGCAGATCCACATCCACGCCGCCCATGAGGTAGTGCTGGCAGGGGAACACGGGGATAAGGTCTTCGGCCATGTCCACGCCGCGCTCCAGGCAGGCGGCGTAGATGCCGGGGAAGCGGCTTTGCAGGCGCTCCCGGCCCCGGCGGCGGATATCCAGATAGAACCGCCTGGAGCTCGTGCGCCTGGCTTCCAGCATGATAGCCCGGGACACGACGTCCCGGGGGGCGAGCTCCAGGCGGGGATCGTAGCGGCGCATAAAGCGCTCCTCACGGCAGTTGAGCAGCCAGGCGCCCTCCCCCCGCACGGCCTCGCTGACAAGGAACTGCTCCTGCTCGCCGGGCGAATCGAAAGCTGTGGGGTGGAACTGGATGAAGCTCAGGTTTTTGATCGCGGCCCCCAGCTCCCAGGCCAGGCGCACGCCGTCGCCAGTGGAGACGACGGGGTTGGTGGTGTGGCGGTACACCTGGCCGATGCCCCCTGTGCAAAGCAGCAGGAAGCGGCAGGCGAAGCGCTTCTGTATCCCCCCCACAAGGGCGTCGATCAAAAAGCCGCCCCTAATTTTCGACGCGCCGAAGGCAATGCTGTCCTCCAGCAGGGCGACGCCCGGCAGCGCGAGCACCCGGGGCAGCAGCTTGTCCACCATCTCCTTGCCGGTCTGGTCGGCGTGGTGCACGATGCGCCGCCGGCTGTGCCCGCCCTCCATAGCCATGGAAAGCGCGCCGCCGGGGGTGCGGTCGAATTCCACGCCCAGCTCCATCACCCGCCGCACGTCCTCCGGGCCCTCCCGCACCAGGATTTCCACGGCCTCGAGATTGTTCTTGTAGTTCCCGGCCGCCAGGGTGTCCTCCCGGTGGAGCTCGAAGCTGTCATCGTCCTCCTTGAGCACGGCGGCCACGCCCCCCTGGGCCAGGGAGCTGCCGGAAACGTCCGGGGCCTGCTTGGACATCACCAGCACCGAAAGCTCGCCTTCGCCCAGGTGCAGCGCCGCATAAAGCCCGGCAAGGCCGCTGCCCAGGATGACCACATCATACCGCTCCATGCGCAAACCCCTCCCTGCCTCGGATACTACTATTTCTCCCTATTTTACATTATATACCCATTGCCGGAAAAAAGCAAGAGGCAGGAACCCCGTTTTCGCGGAAATCAGTTTGCTCCCCCCGGCCTTCGGCCACCCCCCTCGTAATCGAGAGAGGCTTTCCAGTGTTTCAACCCGAGACTGAGAGCACAATAGGCCCCCCTCGCAAGCGAGGGGGGAAAGGCCTCCCGCAGGAGGTCTGGGGGGAGCATTCAGCCGCAGGCCTTCACATATGCCCCGGCCAATTCCGTAATCTCCGAGAAGCGCCCCGCAGCGATCAGCTTTTGGTCCACAAGGCTGCCGCCCACGCCGAAGCCCACGGCCCCGGCCCGCAGAAATTCGGGGATGTTGCTGACATCCACTCCGCCCACGGCCAGGAACCGCAGGTGGCACAGCGGGGCCTTCAGCGCCCGGATATAGTCCGGCCCCAGCACGCCCGCGGGGAATATTTTAATGAAGTCCGCGCCGCAGCTGTGGGCGGCAGCGCACTCCGTGGGGGTCATGCAGCCGGGCAGGGAAACCAGGCCCATCGCGCGGGTTTCGGCGATGACCGCCGCGTCCGCATTGGGCGAAATGATGAACCCCGCGCCGGCATCCCGGGCCATGCGCAGCTGCTGCGTGGTCATCACCGTGCCCGCGCCTGGGGAGACCGCCTCGCCGCAGGCCTCCCGGATGGCCGAGATGGCCTGCGCCGTGCGCATGAAAGACGCGGGGTCGGCCTGATCGAAGGTGACCTCGATCAGGGAGATCCCTCCCGCCAGCAGGGCCCGCGCCAGGGGCACGATCTGCTCCCCGGCCAATCCCCGCACAATGGCGATGAGCTTTTGATCCAGGATTTGCTGGAGGATTGCTTCACGCATGGGAAACCTCCGTATCGCCGACAGGTAAACTCTCCGCATATAGCGTATCCGGGCAGTAATCAATGTCGTTCGGCCATGCGATAGAACCATAAGCCGTTTGTACCAAGCGGAAAAAGCCGGGATCCCGCAAGGCCTTGAAGACAGGATAGGACAGCAGCGGCTTTGCGTCAAACAAACGCCGCTCACCGTTGCTGAAGGACAGCAACAGGGTATAGTCCTCTTTCGGGACAACCGACTTCACGCGGGGGGAGAGCGCGTCCCCCCGCAGCATGGGATCGGGCATTTTGGGCCTCCTCAGCGCAGGGGCGCAATGCGGAATGTTTCTTCCCCGTTTACAGCGAGTTTCCAATTGGCCAGCAAATCTTCTTGATTAGTATGCCCATGAACAAGGATAAAGTCGGCATAATCTTACCCCAACAGGCCTCCCAGCAGCCCGAACAGCAGGCCCGCGCCGACATAGTCGAATACGATCACGCTGAAGAGCTCGGTGACGAAATTGAATATGTGCCGCGGGAAGGTGGTGACAAAGTCGGTGGGCAACGGCCTGAAATTGGGGTCTGGCTGGCTGAACTGCGTTTTTTGCAGGGTGAGGGTGTCATAGGGTGTCGCGTCGGCATCGCCCGGCATAAAGGTATAGGCCTGGTAGGTCAGCGTATCGCCGCTGATGGAGATGTTGGCGAACACGGATTTGCCGGGATCCTCGTGCAGCGCCGCGCATTCCTTGATCGCCGGGAGCATGGGCTCCTGCACTGCGTAGCGCTTGTTGCAGGCCGCGCCGGGCATGATATACACCGTGCCCTCGCCGTCTGGGTAGTCGAGAAAACCAGGGCCGTCAACAGGATCCACAAAAATCCCCTGAACCGGCTTGTCGCCCTTGACGGGCACGCTGCGGTAATACTGGTGGTCGTGGCCGGACAGCACCAGGTCGATCCCCAACTGGTCGAACAGGGGGAGCAGCGCGCGGCGCAGCAGCAGCACGTCGGGGGCGAGGGCGTCGTTGCCCGCCGAATAGGGCGACTTGTGCATGAAGACGATCTTCCACTTGGCGTCGCTGCGGCTCATGTCGTTGACCAGCCAGTTGCGCTGGGGCACAGTCATGGGCAGCATATCGTTGGTGTTGAGCACGGCGAAGTGCGCGTCGCCGTAGTCGAAGGAGTAATACACCCCCGTCAGGTTGCTCCAGAAGTTGCTCGGTTCCTTGAGGGTGAACATATTGCGGAACCAGTTCCACTTCAGCAGGCCGTCGTGGTTGCCGGCGATGGGCACGACGGTTCCCTTTTGGTGCACCCCTTTAAATGCGTCGAAGTACATATCCCACTGGGCATTGTCGCTGTCGTTGGTGTGGTCGCCCAGGGTCACGGTGAAATCGGAATCCGGGAACATTTCCCAGGCCTTCCCCTGCACGGCGGCGCCGTGGGCAAAGCCGTTCGCGTCGCTGGCCTGTGCGTCGCCGGTGACGATGAAGCTGATGGCCTCGCCGCGCCCGGGGTCGGTCTTGAACGTGCCCTCGAAATCGCCGATTTGGTAGGTATACACCGTGCCGGGGTCGAGGTCATCCGCCACCACGCTGTGGGCATAGAGGCCCTGGTACAGCGCGCTGACGCCGGTATAGGTTTTCCCGCCGATGACGACTTTGCTCTCGCAGTCCTCCTCTGTGTACCAGTGAAAGCCCTGCTTGCCCGCGTCATAGAATGTGCTTACCACGCGGGAAACCGCAGGATCCGCCGCCTGGGCGCAGAGCCCCAAGCCGCCCAGCAGCAGGGCCAGGCTCAGCAGAAACGCGGAAACGCCGCGAAACGTAAAAATTTTACGCATGGTTTAGTCCTCCTCAGGCGTTTCCGGCCATGTGAAGCCGGTGTATTTCACGGTCTTGGTCAGCGTCAGCGTCACGGGGGCCTCGCCCTCGCCCTCCAGGGGGCCCGCACCCTTCGCGATCGTCTCCAGGTCGGCCTTCATGGTGATGCGCAGCTCCGTAAAGCGGTCCGTCTCCTTGTTCACCCTGGCGAAAAGGATCAGCTCCTTCGGCGCGAGGGTGTAATCCTCCACCAGCAGATAGTCCGCCGATTTGGAAAGCTCCGCCAATACCGCCTCCTTGTCGCCGGGCTGCAGCAGGCGTTCGGCCGCGGCGGGATCCAGGGTGATGTCGATCTGGTAGTATTTTTCGGCCTCGTCCTTCGCGGAAACGCCCATCTGGGTGATAACATGCTCCCGGCGCGCCTCCGGGCCCTCGTTGACCATGTTGGTGTTTTTGCCCTCGTCGATCTCCTTCTGCAGGTTCTCGAGCCGATTTTTGATCTCGATGTCCTCCAGCAGGTCGCGCACCTGGAGCTGCAGTCCTCCGGCGTTCGGATCCTCCTCGCCGGCCGCCAGGATTTCCGCCGCCGTCAGCGCCGGGGGCAGGAAGAAGGCCTCGTCGGGGAGCTTGAACTCCGCTTTGCCGGCGAGCCAGGCGGTGATGCTGTTCTTCAGCGCGGGGGCCGCCGCCTTCAGGGTATCGTTCCCGACCTCGATGTCGTCCATGCCATAGCTGGTCTCGACGGTGACTTTCACCGCTTCGGCGGCGATGCCTGCCAGCAGCAGGTTGTAATACGCCAGGCGGGCCTCGTCATCCTTGGGCAGGGGGGTGCGCGCCTCCACGGGCAGCTTCGGCTCCGGCTCCGGGAACAGGGAGCATGCGCCGAGGCCTACAGTCAGGCTCAGGGCCAGCAGGATCGCGACCAGGGTTTTCCATGTTTTCATACGGGAATCCTCCTATTTTTGGATATAAGATTAAGATGTTGGATTTTAGACGCGCTTCGTCTGATGTCTACAGTCTATTTGACTACCGCCACCTTGGAGCCCTCGAAGGGCGCCAGGCCGGTTTCGTCGAACTGGTGGGCCACCTCCAGCATGATGTCCAGACAGGCTTCGACGGTTTTGGGCTGCAGCAGCTCGCAGGTATCCAGGCGCGTGTGGTAATAGGCGGCGGGGGCAGGATCCATGGCGGCCACGGCGGCGGCGCGCATGCCGGCCTGGGTGGCGGCGGCGGCGTCGCTGGCGCCGAGGATCAGGTGCTGGTAGGGCACGTCGTGCCCGGCGGTGTTGGCCGCCTTGCGGATCATGGCGCACACGGCGGGGTCGTGCTTGACGGTCATGGTCAGGTCGTCCAGGTAGATGCCGATGTACTCCAGCTCCGTCATGGTGTCCAGGGCGATGAACACCGTTTCCACGTCCTTGTATTCGTGGGCATGGGCCTTTGCGAAGGCCTTAGCCCCTCGCAGGCCGCTTTCCTCGCTGCCGGAGCACAGCACCACCAGCTCCGTGTTTTCCAGGCGCAGGTTCAGGTCCCCCAGGAGCTTGGCTACGGCCATGGCAGTGAAGCAGCCGGAAAGGTTGTCGTTGGCGCCCTCCACGGGCCGCTTTTTGTTCTCGAAGAACCAGCCCAGCAGCATCAGCGGGCACAGCCCGGCCAGGACGTATCCCAGGGTGTTCAGGGTCGCGCCGCGCGCGGCCAGGCCCGCCAGGCCGCCGAAGCCCCGGCCCGCCAGCAGGGCGGCGACGGAAATCCCCAGGGCGAACAGCATCATGCAGACGCACAGCAGCATGCAGACCATCAGCAGCTTCGTACTCTTGAAGAGCTTATCCCCCAGGTAGGTGTAGGTCCACTCGTTGGCGGAATCCGCGTGGCCGCACAGGATCAGCCGCCGCTTCGTCTCCCCCGCCGGGCGGCGCACGCCGATGAGGTTCTGGGATTCCCTCTTGGGCAAAAAGGCGTCGATGACCTGCTTGTACATCAGGAATTCCAGCGCCATGAACACCACCGCCAGCACCATGAGCGCCGCGCTGACCGCGGCCCAGCCCAGGTTGTAGGCCAGCGCCGCCAGCAGGGCGAGAATCACGTCCAGGCGTATCCAGGCCATGAAGGCCCCGGGCACCACCTTGAAGCTCTCGATGGCCACGCTGTCGCAGCAGGTCTCCAGGTCCGCCCGCATCATCTCCTGGGCCTTTAGCTCGGCCTCGCTGGCCGGGGGCCGGGGGCCGCATTCCTTACACACCTTTTTGATGCCGCGCACGGCAAAATTGGTGTATTCCCGCAGCCGGGATTCGTAGTTCGCGATGCTTTGTCTTGCCGTCATGGGTTCGATCATCCCCTTTTGTATGTTTCTTAAAATATTTGGCCTCTTGACAAATGCCGTCATAAAACGTAAAATAGCAGTATACCATCAGGGAGGTCATTTTTGCATGAAGAAGAAAGCTACCCCCATCATCCTGCTGCTCCTGCTGGCGGCCGGCCTCGCGGTATATTTCGCCTACCTGGGCCGCGCCCCCGCCGAACGGGAGACCACCACCGGCACGAGCGCCTCGTCCCCCGAGCTGTGGACCACCGCGGGCACCGGCGCCAGCACCGAAACGCCCGGCACCGAAAAGCCGAATATCCCGACAACCGCCGCCGCCACAACGCCAACCACAGCGCGGACCACCACGGCCCCGCCCCGGACGCAGCCGCCCGACAGCGCGTACGCCTTCGCGGGCGTGTACGAGGGCATTAACCCGGCGATCACGGTGAACGCCACGGGCAATCCCTACCTGATCCTGGTCAATCGCCACTATGCCCTCCCCCGGGACTACCAGCCGGCCCTGGCTGTGTGCGTGCCGACCTACCCGGAAAAGAAGGAAATGGAGCAGACCGCCGCCGCCCAGTATAAGCTCATGTACGACGCCGCGCTGAAGGAGGGGGCCGAGCTCATCCCCTACTCCGGCTACCGGAGCATGACGCACCAGAAAAGCAACTTCGACCGCAAGATCGATTCCCTGGTCGGCCAGGGCATGAGCCGCACCCAGGCCGTCAACATGGCCGCGATGAGCATCATGCCTCCCCGCTGCAGCGAGCACGAGGCGGGCCTCGCCATGGACATCACCCGCCCGGGCTACTGGGACACCCGCGACGACTTCAAGGACACCAAGGAGTACGCCTGGCTGACGGCCCACGCCCACGAATACGGCTTCATCCTGCGCTACCCCAAGGACAAGACGGAGATCACCCTGGTGCAGTTCGAGCCCTGGCACTGGCGCTATGTGGGCGCGGAGGACGCCACGGCCATGAAGGCCTCGGGGCAGTGTCTGGAGGAATACCTTGGGATGAATTAATGCTGAATTATGAATGCTGAATGCTGAATTGTTTGAGCGGCAGATGCTGCGCTGAAGATAATTCAGCATTCAGCATTCATAATTCAGCATTGTTCATTCGGCATTTTTGCCGACAACCACCTGCCACGCCGTCATCCACAGAATCTTCATGTCGAACCAGAAGGAGCGCCTTTCCAGGTACTCGGCGTCCAGGGCCACCTTCTCGTCGTCGGTGACGCTGGCGCGGCCGTTGACCTGGGCCCAGCCGGTGAGGCCCGGCAGCACGCTGTATATGTCCGCCGCCGCCCGCATCCGGCGGATCTCGCCCTCCTCGGGAATCAGCGGCCGGGGGCCGACGAAGCTCATCTCGCCCTTGAGTATGTTCCAAAGCTGGGGCAGTTCGTCCAGGCTCAGCTTGCGCAGAAGCATGCCCGTGCGGGTGAAGCAGTCGGTGCCCCGCATCTCGTGAAAGCCCGCGTTGCGGGTCTCCCGGCGCATGGTGCGGAATTTGCGCACCTCTAACAGTTCGTTGCCCCTGCCCACGCGCTTTTGCCGGAAGAGCACCGGCGGGCCGTCGTCGATGAACACGATGAGGGCCACCGCCCCCAGCAGGGGGGACAGCAGCGCCAGCGCGAGGGCGCTCATCACCAAGTCGAAGGCACGTTTGATCATCAAACCATTTCTCTTTCCAACTTTTCTTGCAGCGCGGACAGGGACCGTTGGATGACATCCCATACCGCATAATAATCAAGAAAATCACCGTGCTCGCTTTTTAGCCAATAGTGCAAGTTGCACCAACCTTGCCATTCAATGTCTGGACGAAGCGCCTGCAACTCCTCGACATAGGGACGAACAAGATGCCCTATCTCGCATATGTTGTACGCGCAGGCCTCCATCAGCATGGAATTCGCCTTGAATTCGTCGAAGGTGATGTCCTCGCAGTAGTCCTGTGCTTTTTTGACATACTCCAACAGCCTGCGAAATAACCTCTCGTATTTATCTATCATCAATGATGTCCTCACGCATTCGCGTTCGCCTGCATTTTCAGGTACGCATTGATAAACCCGTCCAGGTCCCCGTCCATCACGGCGGGGATATTTCCGTTCTCGAAATTCGTGCGGTGGTCCTTGGCCATCTGGTAGGGCATGAAGACATAGCTGCGGATCTGGCTGCCCCAGGCGATGTCCATCTGCACGCCCTTGATGTCCTCGATTTTGTCCAGGTGCTCGCGCTCCTTGATTTCCAGGAGCTTCGATTTGAGCATGCGCAGGGCCACCTCGCGGTTCTGGTGCTGGCTGCGCTCCACCTGGCAGGAGGCAACGATCCCCGTGGGGATATGCGTCAGGCGCACGGCGGAGCTGGTCTTGTTGACCTTCTGCCCCCCGGCCCCGCTGGCCCGGTAGACGTCCATCCTGATGTCATCCGGGCTGATGTCGATGCCCACGTCCCCGGTGATCTCCGGCATGACCTCCAGAGAGGCGAAGGAGGTGTGCCGCCGCCCGCTGGAATCGAAGGGGGAGCAGCGCACCAGGCGGTGCACGCCGTTCTCGCTCTTGAGGAAGCCGTAGGCGTTTTCGCCCTCGATGACCAGCACGGCAGATTTAAGCCCCGCCACTTCTCCGTCAAGGAAATCAACCAATTGACACTTAAAGCCGTGGCGCTCGCTCCAGCGGGTATACATGCGCACAAGCATCTCGTTCCAGTCCTGGGCCTCGGTGCCGCCGGAGCCCCCATGGAAGGTGAGGATGGCGTTGCAGGCGTCGTATTCCCCGGTGAGCAGGGTGGAAAGGGTCATCTCCTCCAGCTTGGCGGTAAAAGCCTCCGCGCCCTCCCTGCATTCGCCGAAGAGGGATTCGTCGCCTTCCTCGTCCGCCAACTCGACCATGGTCAGGGCGTCCTCATACTGCCGTTCCAGTTTTTCGCAGCTTTCGCGTCTGGCCTTGAGCGCCGATATGCGCCGCAGCACCCCCTGGGATTCCTTGGGGTCGTCCCAGAAGCCCTCCCGGGCGCAGGCGGCCTCCAATTCGGCGATCTCCGCCCCGGCCGCCTCCAGGCCCAGGGCCTCGCGCAGCTCATTCAGTTTTTCCTTCTGCCCCAGCAGCTGCAGGCGCAGTTCCTCAAATTGCAGCATGTGGTTTCCTGTTTCATTATTGTTAAGGGATTCGTTCATCCCTGGAATAATTCCTGAATGGATTCAATATACCACGAACCATTCATTTTGACCAGCCAAAAAAATTCGCCGACCGAATAAGAGCCCTGTGTTCCGTTGATCGTACAGTCCACAACCACCCCGGCATATCTCTCCACCCCATAGGCCAAAGCCTCTTCGTACCATGTCTCAATCTGGTCCCTGCTATATTCAGCGTCATCGTACAAATCAAAATATTCCCGGACGCTATAGAGCCTGGCTTCGGCGATTGAATGGCCGAGGATATAGGTGCCATAATGCTCGCGCATAATGCGTATATATTCCCTTTGCTGGCTTTCGAGCTGTTGCATCAGCGCTTCATCGGCCCCGTGAACCAAAAAATAAGAATAAAGAGGAAGTAATTTGCTGAGATCCTCTTGTTCCGTGGCCCGGTAATATTGGCGGACGACCTCCTCATAGCCTTTGTCTTCGCTTGCGCTGACCACATCTGTGTGATCTTCAATGGCGCCGCCCCTGTTGTCCAAAAACAAAATCGCCGCCGCAATTACCGCGAGTCCAATAGCCGCCGCGCCGATGAGGACCTTCTTGTTCAAAGCCCTCTTCGCCATGCTGTCCCTCCTCAACTGTCGCTCACTCTATCATACCACGCTTTTGCCAAAATGGCAAGATGTATTTCTGGAATTTAAGGTACTTTTTGCGGGAAGGGCGCATATGATGCAGTGAGAACGGCAAAATCTTTAAATACAGGCCTTGTATTCTTTTAACATTATAATCAGTGGGAAGAGAGTGAACACATGGATATGCGCAGAATCCCTGCGCCGCCCGCGATGCGGCAGCCGCCCACGCAGATCCTCCCCGCATGGCAGCCCACAGCGCAGCAGCCGCCTCCCAGGCAGGTATATATATCCGCTTACGCGAAGGATTTTACTCTTTCGCTCTCGCAGGGCAATTCCAAAGAGGGCGAAGACGCCGCGCTGCCCCTGGAGCAGCAGCGCGTGTCCGGCGGCTTTACGCTGAAGGACGGCACCGCCGCCGTGCCAGCGGACGGCTACTACATGCTACTGTGGGAACTGGGCGTGGACGAAGCGCGGGGCGAAGCGCGGCTGCATCTGGGCATCAACGAGGGCAGCGCGCAGCTCACCCACGGCATGCAGCCGGGCTGCGACTCCGCGCAGCAGGTCACGTGGCTGAGCGCGGGGGATAGGGTGAAGCTCCTGGCCAAGGGCAAGGGCACGTTCAAGTGCTCCGGCGCAATGCTGACGATTGTACGATTAGGATAGCTTTCGGCTGCATGCAGCGAAGCGACGAGCCCCACCGCAGGTGGAACATATTCGCGGCCCCTCTTCATAACAGGACGTAGCATAATAAACAGGCGCGGTGTGATGAGCACTGCGCCTGGGTTGCTTATTCCAGATTTTCATTGACGAGTATCCCGATACCTGCTATAATAGGCTTAGATAAATTTGCTGAGGGGGGATACGCCATGGGCAGAAGCAGCGGCGGTTCGGGTGGCGGCGGGCGTTCGGACGGCGGATTTTCATCCGGCGGGCGCGCGGGCGGCGGCGGTTTTTCGTCCGGCGGGCGTTCGCATATCGGAGGAGGCGGGCGCAGCGCGGGCAGCATCAATACGGGCGGGCGCAGCGCGGGCAGCATCAACACGGGCGGGCGCGGCGTAAACATAAGCGGCGGCAGCCACTACAGCAGGCCGGGCTATGGGTTTGGCGGGCATCATCGCCGCAGATATGGCGGCTGGGGCTGGAGAGGCGGCTGGGGCCGGCGCGGGGGCGGCTGCGGCTGTTCGGCCATTATCGGCATCGTCGTTGTCCTCTTGATCCTTGCCGCTGCCCTCTCCCTCTTCAGAGGCCCCTCCAACAGAAACGCCTCCAGGGAGAGCTCCAGCGCCGTTTCGGTGCAATCCTACATGCTGCAGCGCGTGCCCCTCGACCCCTCGCTGAGCAGGGAAACGCCCTGGTACCAGGACAACAACACCGGCGCGGAGGCTTGGGTCAGCAACTCCGTGCGGATGGAGGAGGGGCTGCGGGTGTTTTACCGGAAGACCGGCGTGCGGCCCTTCGTGCTCATCCATACAAAGGAGCAATCCTCCGCCATGATGTACGGCAAGACGGACGGCGAGCGCTTCGCCTATGCCCAGGAGCTGTACCATAGCCTGTTCAGCGACGAGGCCCACGCCCTGTTCATCATCTCGGACGACGGCAGCGGCAACTGGCGCTATGACGATTATATCGGCGCGCAGGCGAAAAGCGTGGTGGACCTGGAGGTGGTCAACCTCGTCTATGACAAGCTGGATTACTACTGGCTGACCGACTGCGACGAGGAAATGCTGTTCTACAGCGCTTTCCGCGACGCCGCCAACAGCATTTCCACCGAGCCGGTGGAAAACCCGATTGTGGCGGGAGACCGGCCGTAATACACATTTGCATAACAGGAAGGGCGCGGTGTGGTGAGCACCGCGCCTTGTGGTTATTCATATCGAAATGGAAATTTCTCAACATATCTTTCCGTTGCGGGGTCATATAGGGCGACGAAATACTGTTTGTAAACGCCTCCATAGCCATTCACCCAAATCAACACCATATTGTCCAGCTGACGCATGAAGATATAAGCAATAGAGCTGTTCTAAAACCTTGCCAAGATCTTCAAGCTATGGTAGAATAGGACGTATGAACAACAAACAGCGCATTGAGAAGTTGAAAGAAA
>Ga0123353_10001537_pt1 | contig 28225 bp, 35 predicted proteins | sample TergutLab28metaG_3_FD_92763 | JGI IMG/M metagenome (GOLD analysis project Ga0123353, IMG submission 92763) | Labiotermes labralis P3 segment gut microbial communities from Petit-Saut dam, French Guiana - Lab288 P3 | ecosystem: Host-associated > Arthropoda: Insects > Digestive system > Gut ...
CTATAGCCTTCCAGGTAGTTTGAGAATTTAATTTGAATTTTTAATTTTACACATCTTATTATTTTTCAAAGGTTTATTCGCTATTTTATTGTTAAATTCAAAATTTCTCAAAACAACCGCTTTTTACCGAAAACTACCGTTTTTATCATGTGATTTGAGAATTTTTAAAATTTTTACAATTGATCTCCAAAGAGGGATAGTTGTGCTTTGTTGTCGTACATCTCGCGGATTATCTTGCGAACATGGCGTTCCGAGACCCCGCAGTTTAAAGCCAACTCTTTTGCGTTTGTACCTTTAAACTCCCGTTCAATGTACTTTTTAATGGCTGTTGAAAGGCCATTAATAGGGATATAAAATCTGTAGCCAGGAAAGTTTTGAATCAGCCGTACAGCTATATCCTCGCCGCATTTTTCTTTTACCAAAATGAGACAGTCGTTAGCGGCATGGTCGCTCATCGGCGGGGGCTGCCTTGATATACGTATCACATCTTCGCGGTTTAAGCGGAGGTGTCCGGCTAATGTTGCGGCGTTGTAGCCTGTGTAATTTTTGTGGACGCAAACCCAATCATAGTACTTTTTGGCTGCTGCCGGGACGTATAAATCAAGTCCCGGCAGCTTTTCCATGAGTGTTAGCGCATCTGGTATGCCGCAGGATTCAGCTATTAGCTGCATACCCTCCGACTGGATGTCACTAATATCTATTTGAGCCAAAAAAGAATTTGCAAACATTTTAGAGCGCCGCTATATCAAGATTAATCTGTTCGTACTTTTCTGTTTCTCCAACACGCTTATATATTCTTATATAAGAGCGGGAGCCGCTTACGGTAATTGAATCAATTATAGCCTTCATTGCTTGCTTCCAAAGAGGGTCTTTTATATCAACCTTTAAAAGCCCCATTATTTTTTGAGTGCTTATCTTGCCTGTTTTATCTACCTCAAACGCATAATTTATGATTTTGCGTATTTCTTCGGATGCTTCCGAAGTCCAAGATTTTAAGCACTCATCAAGCTGTATTTTAGCGGCTTCTAAGCGTTCGTCAAAGGTTATGTATTCGTTGATTGAACGCTGGACACGGTATTTGCCATTATAAGAGTTGAGAGAGATATTACCTTTTACCCCGCCCATTTTCTTGACGCCGTACTTTTCTGCACTCAATTCTACAAATGCGAGAACATCATCCATTGCCTGACGCTTGAAAGCAGCGAGTTCTTCGCTTAAGTGCATGGCCCGCATTACAATATCATTTACAAGGCTGTCGCGCTCTATATCTATCTCTTTTATGATGCCTACTGGAACCAAAGCACCGCGCGAATCCACCATGTAGCCTTCTGGGATTTGTTCGCCTGATGATGTAAATACATCCGTTGTTTTTGTCATTTTACAGACCTTTCTTGTAGGAGGTTAAAAACCAAATTAAAAGTAAAGCATAATGTGCGGCTACCATTAACGCAATTGTGCCAACAGTAATTACTGTTTGCTTTTTCGTAGTTATTACAGGCTCAATTGGTCTGGTAACTCGCGAAACAAGTGTTCGGCAACTCCCGTTTTTATCATAGACATATCTACTGTTTGTTACACGGTTATTTGCAATAGTGACCTCTTCTTCTATGGCGTATGGTTCCTTAACACGCATTCATAACCTCCTCAGATTTTGAGACTTTAGGCTGTTTGATCATAGTTTCAAGAGTGCGTATAACTTTTCCTACACGCTCCCGCGGCAGCCATTCCAAGCGGCTGATTTGGAAGCGCTTCTCCAAAAAACTATTGAGCGCTCGCGGCTGATCAGGCTCCGGCGCCCGCGAGACAGCAGACCAAAGATGCTTAATTTTGGCCTGTTGCGCGTAGGAAGCGATGCCATTACTGCTGGCAGATTTACCATTTGCTGATTTGGTAAAACCGCGACTGCATCTTATAGCTGGAAAAGTCAAAACAACGCCCTTTTGCCCAGCTAATTTTATGAGCGCTTCGATAAACTCTTTGGCCTCCAAACTCGTAAGATCCTTTGATGACTCTACGCCAAAACCCTCAAGCATCGCGCGGTAGTCGTCATCACTCAAACCGATCTTGCTTTTGAGTGTATGAATCATTGAGATTTGAGGACGCGAGGCTTTTGTTTTTGTCATTATGACATCACCTCCAGCTTTACAAACTTTGCCGCGGCCTCTACCACCTTCTCGTTTATATCTACGTTATGTGCCCGCGAGAGATGCTTAGACCGTGTAACCATCTTCATAAGACGACGGGTGTTTCCGGCGCTCTCTCTGTAGAACGCGGCTTTTAACTTTTCATTACTGTTTGGTAAGAGCATATCAAGAATTACTGATACATCTTTCTCCCTGAGCGGTGAAAGTTTTATCGCAATACCGACGCGGCTGTAAAGCTGTGCGTATTCACCGGCGAGACCCTTAAGATTTGCAAGCAGCTTAGGCATTCCAGTAAGCAGTATACCAATTCCGGTTTTATCATGTAAACGGCGGAGCAGTTCTAACGCTTTATACGGAAGCTGCTCCGCTTCATCTATTATAAGTAAGCGACCACTGCCTTTTAGTCTGCGGCAGCACTCGACAAATGCGTTATGGAGAAGTCCGCCTGTTGAAGTGCCGCCTACCAGATCGCGCAGTTCATTGAAGAGTATTTTAGCCGTGTAGCACGGATCCGCCTCTATAAGAATTACGTCGCTGTGGCGCTTTGCGTATTCGCGTACGCTCTCTGTTTTGCCAAGCCCTGCCGCAGAGTAGCAAACACCAATTTCGCCGACCACGTGGCAGTTGCGCGCGACCTCAAAAACCCGCCTTGCCGCCAATGTCTCAACAAACGCCGGCTTTTGTGCCGCTATTTTAGTTTTGTCAAGTTCACGGGACATTACAGTGTTTAGTTTTGTGGTAATAGTCTCTAAGTTACCCTCATATTTGCCAGCTATAAACTGGCTCAATGTGGCAGTACTTATGCCCGCGGATTTAGCCATTTGGGTAATTGACCAACTATGTTCATCAAGGAAATTTTTGAGATTCCTGATAAACTCTGCGTGTCCTTGCGGATTGCCTGTTACTGCTGTGGTTGATGCTGCTGACTCTGTGATTTGTACCATAACTCCTACCCCTTCCTTTTGTGATTATGAGATGGAGCGGCGATTAAGCCGCATCCGGTTTATACTGCGATTGTTATCCTGCGTTTATCATTGCGTCCATGCCAAAATAGTCATCTTCTTCGTCCTCAAGATCTGCCGCTAAACCGTAGGATTTCTTACTTTTTGGTTTTTCTATTTTGTCTAAGCCAAGCATTGACAAGTCTTGTAAACCCTCTTGTTTTTGTTCTTCTATTTTAGCAAGAACTCCGGCTTTACTGGTAAGCATAATAGCACCATCTGTGTTGTGTACATTCGGAAGTTCTGTGCCATCATCGTTGCTTGCTTTAGAAGCGAATACCCCGAGTGCGCGAAGCGCAGTTTCAGGGGTCATGATTACACCAGGCTTTGCCGCTGTTCTGACAGACTTTATAATACGCCCTTTTGAGGCAGACGCCTCTGACAGCATATTTTGACCAACCTCATCTCCGTCTTCAATAAGCATTGGAATATCAAAAATGGCTGTTACCTCACATAGCAGCTCATGCGTAGAAGCATCGTAAACGTGGGCTATTTCCATATTAGTATGATTGAACGAGAGGTATACTTTTTTCCGATCATGTTGCCATAAATCATCAGACCTGTAGGTTGTGCGTACTTCACTATACCTAATACCGCCGCGCACAATAGTAAGATCTTTGGATGTTCGGTAACAAAGCAGATCAAGCTGCTTTGGGGATACTTCCGGTATATTACATTTTTTTCTTGCTAACGGGTATTCTTCTCTCCATATTTGAGCTGGAGATTTACCCTTATGGCGGCCTGATGAAAAGGGCATTTTCGATTGTACGTTGTCTATATAATATTGAAGCCGTTCTACGTATTCCTCAAATGTCTCTATATTACCTGCTTTTATATTCGCGTCAAGCTGCTCCGGTCTTTTGTCAACACTCCCGCCGCAAAATCCTTTGAACCAAACGGATGTGGTTGCGTGTAAAGTTCTAAATTGCCGCTCAATATGCTTTGTTTGCGGATTGTAAGGAATCGCGAAATGAACTTTAATGTTTAATCCCTGCGCCAAAGAAATACGTCTGCCGCCTTTGCGTCCGCCTGTAAGGTCATGAGCGCGAAAGTCTTTACCGTTGTCAACAAGCATGTGGCGCGGCGTACCATGTTTTGACGCGGCAGCATGAAACGCCGTAAAAATATCATCAGAATTAGGATTGCCAATATAAGCGTAAGCTGAAAGTATTCTGCGAGATTTTACATCTGCCCAAACCGTAACCCAAGGACGTTGAGGTTTTTTATATCCCTTAACAATAACAAATTTATCTTCCTGATAGTGGTCTGCCATCCAGTACTCTCCGGCAAGCACCACGCTATCATCTCTTTCAATATAAGGAGCGCACTCTCTATTATAAACAGCCACACCTTTTCTTGCTAAGGTTTCAACAGCCTTGGGAACTTTACGCTTATGGAGACGGTCAAGCGCTTGCACTTTGGGAAGTTGCTCAAAATTACTCCCGGCCTCTACTTCTAATCCTGTGGCAACTTGCCACGCCTTTACTTTTGACACTCCGTCATTCATCATAACGCAAGCCTTGTAGTTTTCGTACATTGAATCAGGAACTGTTGTTCTGCCGCGATTTTTACCGTAATTACCAAGAAGCGCGGCTTTGCCGCCTTCACGAAAAAGTTTGAGCTTTTTGTAAAATGTTTTGACTGAAAGTGGTTTGTTTGGATGCGCTTGGTTGTACTGCTCAACAAATACTTGAAGAGACACACTCTCTTTACATTCCTGATAATCCATAATGATTGGGTGATAGTAGTCAAACATTTCCTTGTTGTAGTATGGAGCCTTGTTGTATAGGTCAAGGAATACTATATCTATTTCAGCTTTTGTTGAGTTTATTGCAATTGCGGGGAGTGTTTCTTCTTGTGCAGGTGGAACTTGAGCATTGCCAGTATTAATCTTGCAAATGTCAATGATTTCTATTGGCAGTGTTTCGCGGTTGATAAGAGCACGGCAGCGCTTTTGAATATTTACAGGCAGAGACGAAAACAAGACTTCCGGCCCGGCTGGCTCTTGCACACAACAAACATTATCCCCGTACTTATTTTGGAAATCCTGCGTTGTTATTCCAAGCTCCCGCGATATGTCACTAAGCGCTATCCATGTCTCCACAGAAACCTCTATTCTAAACAATAGTTAAAAGTGGCAAAACAACTTGTCCAACAAGGGCGTACATACTCACCGCGAAGCGTTATGTCTAACATTGACCTCTTAACTTCCGGCCCAAAGCGATCTTTAACAAAGTCTCTAAGATGCGCCGCGGTGTCTTTCACCTCAACAGCAAAAGGAACTTTTACATTACGGAAAAGCCTGCCCGCATCTTTTTGGGTGCCGCATATTACCATAATTTTAGAGGACACGTCTTTTGTATATCCGCCAAGCGGTCGCATAGCACTTTTGGAGGACGATGAGTAAAACGCAATAACATCTTTTGGAAAGAGGCCCCAAGCCGCTGCCAACTCATAAGCCTTATGCGCATGAATACTGTAAGCCTCAATAAACACCAAGCTATCAATTCCTACATGGCGTTTAAGCGGAAACTCTGAGAGCGTTTTAATTTTGGCGTTGAAAAAATCCGGCGAAGCATAAATAATAGGATAGCGAGCCTCTAATTCAACAGGAAACTCCTTGCTATTTTTTATTGTAGGATTAATACCCACACCCTCTAAACGCTTCTTTTCACGCATCTCCTCAAGCAGCTTACGAAGTTCTACTTTGTCAGTTTCTTCGTCACTGTTTGCAAGGCGTAAAAGGCAGGGTTGTTTGTCTTCGGGGCATTGAGCTATTTCGTAAGCGCGGTTGATGGATATTGCGCTTCTGTTAAGGGCTTCTCTAACTGGGCCGATGGCTTTTTCGGCAACGGCTTTGACTTGGTCAAGCGTAGCTTTACTGCCTAAACCTGAAACCCTTGCTGCAAAATCACGGCTTTTTTCACCCTTACGGAAAATGTGCCCGAAATCAGGCACATTTTCTTTGTCCACAGAATCTGAATCATCTGATGGCCTACCTCTACGCTCTCCAACCTCTTCCATGAGCGCCTCATAAATAGCCAATTTTTCTAACGGGCTAAACGGCTCTCGTTCATTATTTTCGGCAGCTTCTGAAACAGTAATGCTCGTTATGTTTTTTCGCACAACAGCTTTGATAGTATCTCGCTTCAGTTCATCCCGTATAGCTCTGAGCCTCCGACCACCTTGCACAAGGATATACTTGTCTTCTTCTGTTGGATGAGGCGTAACAAGTATTGCTACTTCTTGGCCGATCTCCTTTATACTGTCGGCCAATGGTTTTAGCTTTGCATAGTACGAACGCCTGCGGTTGCCTTCAATAATTTTTTCAACCGATATGTATGTAAGAGCTTCATCCGACTGTGCTTCAAACTCATCAATTTTTTTAATTTTTTGCTTGGCCATTTTCAGTACCCCTTCTATTTACTGATAGTGGAACGTGTTTGCGAAGAATCATACCGCCACGCTTAGAGTGTATTATTTGTTCGGGGAATTCATACTCTGCAATGAAGTCTTTTTCAGACATACCAAAAAATTTGGCTACGTCTTTTACAAGTACATACTCTGAAGGACGTACAATTCCATCACCAATTTTTGTGTCTGTTAGAAGTGCTTTTAGATATTGGTCTTTCCTAAGCCCTTTTGTTAATTCTGCCAAACCAGGTACGTAAGCAGGAGTACCCTTGCCTATTGAGTAACAATGGTCCGATGCTGCAAGTATTAGCTCACAAAAGCAATTTTGTCCAAACTCAGAATCTCCGATTTGTATGTCAGGAGAATCACAAAGAACCATGTAAAGTGCTTTTTGATACAAGTAGAGTCTTTCGCACCAACCGCCCTCTGTTTGTGCGCCTAAATGCTTTATTAGGCTGTCTGGCAGATTTAGGCTTTCTATACGACCATTTATAAACTCATCGCCAAACCACTTACACAAGTCCTCAATGCAGAACCAAAGCCCGTTTGAGTCCGCCACTCTCACAACACACAAATCTTCTTTTTTAGTAACGTTCTTCTCCATCTTCACTTCTCCTTTTTTAAATTTTTTGTGAAACGGCTTTACTTTCTTTACACTGAACCGATAAACCAATTTGTATATTAATGGAGTTAGGCAGCCTCCTTGGATGAGGTGAGGATTGTTTGAATGTTTTCAAACTCTTGGCCGATAAAATCAGTTATTAGGCTGGCAATACGGCGACTTACAGGCTTGCCGTTAAGCTGCTGAGTAAGAACAGGTTTTGAAATTTTGTGTCTGCGAGCGAATTCGGCTTGGTTGATACCGGCAGATGCGAGGGCGATTTTGAATAGTTTCTTTCTCATGACTACTCCATTTTGGAAGTTTTTGGACGTGAACAATGTTAATATAATAACAAATTGGCATAATTGCAACACTAAACTTGAAAAATACAGGATAATTATTCCAAAATGGCGCTTCAAGAGAGACTGAAATTCGTTCGTAAGTTGTTTGGGTATTCACAAAAAGAGATGGGGGAATTACTAAATATCCCGCAAGCAACCTATAATCACTATGAAAATGAAACGCGCGAGGTACCACGAGAGGTATTATTGACACTACTCCAAATTGGAGTAGATACCTCTTGGCTTCTTACTGGAACCACCAACAGCCTATATCAGACAGGTATAGCAAGTGTTTTTATAGGGAAATTTGAACCTACCATAGAAACAGTAGCGAATAAATTGAATGTTCCTTCAGCTTTTATACAAGCAATGAAAGACGGTAAAATTTCTCCATCGACCGAATTTTTTGAACGAATATTCCGAGACGGGCTGAACATAGAAAAACCATTAGATGAGATTCATAGATTGCTCGCCCGCGAGCCACGTCCGCCATTCGATTTGAACCAAGATGCGCCAGCTTTGAGAATCGAAATTCAACGTCTTCAAGCAGAAACTGAAACATTGCGCGGTGATCTTTTTCGCGCTAATTACTCCTGCGAAGACTATGGAGATAGGATTGTGGAACTTAAAGAAAGGATTGTATTTCTTAAAGAGGAGCTTTCTGAATCCCGTAAATTAAATAACAGGCTAATTACCCTCTTAGAATCCCGCGCTCCGTCTCCCATAGAAAAAAAGGGTTAGATTTTCGCAGTGGCCGTTGGTGCGCGTTTACTTTTGTGGTCAGTGTTTTCAGTGTCAATTAACAAGATTTTACATCCATTCAAAAAAGGATTAAGATTTATGAAACAGTGCTTTTTGTTACTCTTATCAACAGTATCAATATTTTTTGCCTCATGCGTTACATATTCCCCACACCATTTGGCTTCCAATACGCAATTTACTCTTACCAGTGCAGACTACGAGACGGTCACTCTTGAGCGTGTTGAGGGAATTGTGACCACGACCTATGTATTTGGCATAGGCGGGGATCAGGAAATCGGTTATGGGAAGGCATACGAGGCAGCACTAAGTCGGTTTGATAAAGCAAATACTTTGTTAGACGTTACTGTAGACATTGTGATTGAGCGCTATCTTTTTATAAACAAGCGTACAATAAGAGTAACTGGGATTCCCGCCATACTAAAGTGAATTATCGGCGCGCATAGTTCATTTTATGTATTACGCGTAAGCGTGCCGTGACCCCGCCCTGCCCAAATGGAGTCACGGTGTTTTAGGCGGGAAAAGGAAATTTAATTTTAAGCCCCTTGGGCTACCCACTGAACAGAAGTTGGTCTTATGTCTACAATAAGCCCGCTTAATGGTAGCCACTCTGATAAACCGGATACGTCTATAGAGCATCTCACTGCTATGACCGAAGAAACCATAAAGCCCCATTCTGCAAAAACCCTTCGCCACTCCGTGCCGTTATGCAAACCTATATGAGAAACCCAATCCGGCATATTTCCTGAAAAGAAACCAAGTGTATAATCGGCATCGTTATCCCTAAATTCAAAATTAATGTTTATTCTTGATGTAGTTGCTATGGACTCAATATTCGCGCTTGATATACGTGGGGTTGTAAAAGTAACCATTATTTTGTTATCAAACAGAGGCATTCCCGTATACAAGAACTCGACTGCCATCCCATTAGGAGAATAACCATTTACTCCAACAGCTATTGCGGGGAGCGGGCCTGCTGAATATCCGTTTATGTCCCAAAGTCTATGATTATGCTGACCGATATTTCCAGCAGGTAGTATTCCAGTAACCCCTTCGCCGGATGTCAAATTAACTTTTGACATATTTGCCGCAGGTAATATCCCCGTAACTTCTGCCGCATCTGTCAGACTAATCTTTGATGCGTTCCCGTCTTCACTGCCGCCATTGTGCTTGTGCCCGCCGTTTATGAAATACATTGAGTTTAAGAACTCCGGCTCTACGATTGTTCCATTGCCAAAGGTTGTTTTAGGCATATTTAATTATCCTTTAAAAGAGGTTTAAAACGAGTTTTACGCACTGATAATTTCGAGTTCAAAAGGTTGCTCGCCTAAGTTCGCCATAAAGAGATTGGTAGTAACGGTGCTGCTGGTTACTCCCGGCATTCCGCCAAAATCTCCGTACTGAGCGCCAAGAAGTATACAACCCTCTATGTCTTTGATGGTATTTCCGGGATGAATCAATATTCCTGTTCGGTTAGGGACGTTTTTTAATTCATACGCCTTTTGGCCGTTTGACGCACGAGTTATTATTTCGCATCTGTAACGTCCAACAGGAATGCAAGACACATTGCGTTCGTTGCTTTTCCACGGGCATTCACAAGTGACACAGAACGGCACTCCGTCTATTGCGAGCATCCCAAATGTGCCGCTCTCGGTACTTTTACTGCGGGTTAAGCGCACTTGTTTCAATTGGGGCCATTTAGGAGCGCTGATAGGTGCGGGTGCCTCTGTTATTGATGCAGGGCCGTTTGAAAATAATCCGGCCGCTTGTTCAAAGCGCAAGGCGGCTTCGTTTGCGCGGTCTATTAGTGATTCAAGATGCCTAACGCTATGGTGGTCGATTCTAATTTCTGCGTCTAATAGTTTCACGTGTTGCTGCCTCCTCATTTTTTTGTGATATGCTTGTCTAAAATGTTTATCATCTCTTCAACATCTTCATTTTGAATGACTAAAAACGGACGGGCTGGTATTTTTACTTTGCGCCCTCGTCCGGCCATACCACCGTGTTGATGGATTCCGCTGTATTCTTTGTTTGAACCTATGGCGACTTTGTTTCCCTGTATTTGTTTTGAGATGCTCGCCGCGAGTCCGCCTTGAGACATATCAAGTATTTTCCCCGGCCATTTTCCTTTTTTCTCACGCGCAGCCTTTGTGCTTTCAGCTAAATCCTGCCAGCGGTTATTTCCGCCCCACCAGCTTTCCGCAGTAGAAAAGCGTCCGCCCTGTTTAAAGTTTTCTTCTACAGACGAGAGCATAATGTCGCCGATAGAGTTTAGAGGTTTTGTGAGGTCTTTGCCCGCTTTTTTCAGAGCGTTAAAACGATCTGCTACGGAGTCTATTTTCACTTTCACTTTGGGCATCATAAGGATTTTTCCATTTTTACTATTGCTTTTTTCATATTTTATCCGTATATTAGTTGTATAGGCTTCGGTGACACGGTGATATTCTCCCGGCCGTAGGACGCTCAGCTTAGAGCGGATCGCCATGTGGGGTTGATGGGAGGCCCCACCCGAAGCCTGTTCTTTTATCCCTTTATAACTTTGCCAACTCTTTTCATCCGCTCTATTTCTTTTTTATACGTTCGTCTCAACGATGTCATAAATAGCCCTTTGCCTGTTCGTGTTGTCTTGATGGCAGCGTGATAAAACTTATCGCCCATCTCAATAAACACCATCGTATTTTTTCCGTCCTGGACGATAGTCTGAGCTTTTTCAATTATGGTCTGCAAGTTCAAATAATCATCCGTAAGAATTTCAGGATGATGCGCGGTGTTCTTTTTGAGCGTTGCTGATGAGAGTTCTACAATGTTAGTTTTTGCACCAATGACTTTCATATATTTGTCAGGAAGTACAGCAACAGGTATTGATCCGCCGATGCTTCCCTTCGCGTCAACAAACATCTTATACGCAGGGCCGTTAAAGCTGCTCGTAACAAACGTTCTCGCGTCACTTTCTGCGTATTGTTCAAGGTTTGGCGCCCACATCTCTTTCCCGGGATTATAATCCCAGCCCGGGCCTGTCCAAAAAGTTTGGCCGTTTGGAAGTTTGAGACCTGTAACCGTTTCGGTGCGAGCCGCTTCTCCTTTACCAACAGTAACCTCTTTTGTAACGATTCTGCCTTTTGAGCTTTCAACCGCCGCTCCATATCTTTGCGCCATCGTCTCGGAGAGCGCCCGAACTCTTGCGCGGCAGCCCCAATGATTCGGCGGATACATTGTATCCCATATTGGATCATTGGCGTAAAATGCCCGTTCGTGCATTTCGCGGCAGCGGTCGGTTGTCTTTCCGTCAATTACAGATAAGTACTGCCAAATCGGCAAATCATCAACAGAAGCCATCTGCCCCTCATAACGTCCGGCCATGTATGAGGTTTGGAGATTTGTTCTGTAAATGGTTTCAAGACGCATGGGAGATCCGGCCACGTATTCGGTGACTTCTCCGGTCTCTTCGTTGACGAGTTCTTTTTTGCCCCACCATCCTTTTTTCTCAAGCTGAGGTTTTAGCTCTTTTTTAAACTGCTGGAGCGTGATGCCTTCTTTTAAAGCCTTGTCAACCATTGCGCGAATATCTTTTAAAACGTCAAGCTGCATACATTTGGCAACGGTAAAGGCTTTTGCGTGAGCCTCTTTCCACGTGTCAAACCAATTCCAAGATATAGCGTAACCCTTGCTCTGCATAAACTTGATAGCTTGCGCGGGTTTGAGTTTGAACGCGTCAATTAAAATTTGGGAATCCATTGATTAAGCTCCCGCTTGCGGCGTGTTGGATATGCGTCCACAGGTCTCGCCAAGAAACATTATTTTTTCGAGCGTTGCCTGCGCACTGGCTGTATCCATTTTGCCGTAGAGTCCGCTGAGTCCCTTTACGATGTCGTCAAAAGAGTCGGCTTTATTAATAACCTCTAAAGCAGGATTTAAAACACCTTCAATGGTTGTTTGAAGCGCGGCGTCCGGCAGCTCATCAGCGAGCGCGGTAACAGCGCTCTGAAATTCAATTGGGGAGGTGAGATTGAGGGAAGAAGGAGCAGCCGCCGCAAACTGTGGGCTCACAACCTCCACATTGCGAGGGGTAACCACTCCCTCGTGCGGCGGAACAACCTCAATCTCATCCTCCCTGAAGCCGTATCTTCCGGTGAAGTATTTTTTAGTGAAACGAATCTGACCAGTGCCAACTAATTTCGCGTCGCGGTCGGCAAGATCCTTATCAATGTCTTTTTCGTCATGCAGTAAGAATTCAGGGCGCTCTTGTCCAAGAGACGGGTTTAATTCGTGGATATATTTTATAAGCGTCTTCATGGTTTCTATTACCATGCCGCTGTCGTTTTCTACAAGATCCGCTCTTACTTTTACGGCTAAATCCTCACCGCCCAAACGCCCCGGGGTTGCTGTGGCTCCCGCGCTGTGGCCTAAAATCGCGGTTGATATTTCGGCGTTTTGGAAATGCGCGAAGCGCTCGTAAAGATCGCCGGAGGCAGTTACGTTTGTTTCAAGCGCGTCAACCGAACCGTCATCAGGTATCACCGCGCAAGCGTCCTGTACCATGTCTATAAGAGCGCGTAAAAGTTTATCGCGTTCGTCTGTATCAATAAGCGCTCTGGGCAGTTTGCCAAAAAGTTTTGGCGTTCCAAATTTTTCGGTACTCACAGCCCAAAATTTAATACCGCCCTTTTTAAAAGTTACCGGCCAAAAGCACCTTGAATACTTCGCCTCGCCGTAAGGATTATCGCAGCTTGCGCGGTGTTGGGTTAGAAGAAATTTACGCGGCGGTACCGGAGTGCCGTTAAAATCTGCTTCTGTCTCGCGCATCCGCAGTTCGCCGTCCTTTCCAAACACAAACAAATTCCGCGATCTCCCAATAATCTTTTCAGGCAAAAAGAGATCTCCGTAACGCGCCCAAACTATTTCTGATATTTGGTAACCATAGCCCCATGCCTCGCACATCTCGCGGATTACATTTCGGGTCAAAAGGTTTTTAAACGCTTTCTCTATTACTTCTGCCGCGTGTGACGAAGCGTCTGCCCGCTCTATGCACCATTTCTTTTTTGTAACGGCTGCTTCGCGGGATTCTGAACACGCTTCAACATGAATCTCGCGGCGAATTTCATCTAATATTGATATAGACTGTCCGGTCTTGCGCAGTACAGGATCGGGATTTGGGAGCGCTGCAAAGAAGCTGCCAAACGCGTTCCCCGCGCCGTGTTTTGCGATTTCGCGGGTGAGGTAACTTTCGAGATGCCGGGAAAATTCTGCAAACCGATTCATTTTTATATCTCCTCAAATCAATCAATAATGGTCGTAGTTAATAGCGTCACAAAACTTGTTAAATCCGCCAAAGCGCTGTCCGCCCGATGATACCCGAACAGGGCCGCTGTGCCCGCCGGTTTTTGCATGTATTGCAAGCGCAAGCGCCCAGAACTCGTCTGCGTGCCCTGTCTCCTCTGTGCGCTGCGCGTCATATCTAATGTTTCCGGCGGTTGTTACTATCCGCTTGATAGAGTGGATAGAGTTCTCAAGCTCCTGGTCATCAGGAATCATCACGCCTCTGTCTTCTATCAGGTTGCGTGTATTAACCGCAAGAGTCTCTTTGTTGGCGTTTGTAAAAGTGATACCCTCAACCATGCCTTTGCCGTATTTTTCCTGAGCCTCTTCTGTTAAAGGCAAACCCATTCCGGTTTGGTCTATACAGATGCGCCTTAGTTTTAGAAGCTTCATTATCCTGTGTAAGAACTCTTTTTGAATGCTGAACGGCGTGCGGTCAAACTTCTGTATGAGGCGCGTGAGTAAAAGCGAGCCGACGTCTTCAAGTAAGAATATTACAGAGAGGTCGCGCTTGCGCCCGATATCCCATCCGGCGTAAAGAGGGTTGCCTGTTGAAGCGAGTTCTTCAAGAGAACGCAGGATGTTATCTGCTTTTATGAGTGCGATTTGATCATAAGTTATAAACGCGGTTGTAGCGTCTACGGGTTCGGCCATATAATCTTCTGCGAAGATATCATCGCTCTGGCAGCTTTTCTTAATGTTTCCTATATACTCCGCCCGCTCCAGTTCGCATGTAGGTCTTCCTAAAACTTTATCATAGAGTCCATCGTTTACAGCGTCTACGATTGTTACACGGTGCAGACTCCACCCGCTCTTGCCCTTTTTGGTATTTTGGCAGAATTGATAAAAAAGAGTAGATTTTCCTTTGTGAGTTGACAGTATGCGAATCGGGTACCCCCACACCATAGCCGCCGGCTGCGCTCCCGACCACATCTGCCGCTGGTCTTTATGCAGAGCAGCTTCATCCCATACAATTTTTCCGCCTTTAGAGTTAAAGGCCGTTGGTGCGGAGGTGAGTGCGTAAATCTTTCCGCCATTTGCGAATTCCAGCACCCGCGCTTTTACGCCATCTTTCTCGTCTATGACTTGTTCACCTACGTCTTTTGCGATCATCTCAAAAACTTTCGCATACTTCACGCAGTACTCAATGTACTCTTTTCCCGCGTCTTCATCTTTTGACGCGAAGTAAACTTTTGTAACGGGGCGGCCTTTCGTGTATTCGGTACGTTTGACAATATCGCGTACATCCTCATACGCCTGAGTGTAGGTTGCGCCTATGCGGCGGGACTTTTCCCATATCTTGATTTGAGCGCGGTCTTCAAGCCACGCTACCTGATACGGTAAAAAGTATTTTTGCATCTCATTTTTTAAATTTTTCATCTCAAATCCGTGTTTGTGCGCAAACTACTCCGTAAAAGAATTTGTAACTTCGTTTTTAACCCGTTTAAACCCCGTTTAAAAATTCGCAAAAACAAAATTCGATAACATTACACCTCTTTACCATCAAACGCGCTTAAACCGCTTTAAAACGCGCCGCGGTTTTACGCTCCCATAATCTCCGCCACACGCCTTGCAATTTCCTCCGGCGAAGTTTGCTCCTGCGGTGCTTCCGGTTCTTCGCTTTTAGCCTTACTTTCATACGTATACAAATTTTTTATAGCGCCAATCAGATTTGTAAGAGCGTGAAGAGACTGCGGCGAAAGATCGTTCTCTCCTTTGCAATCTTTAATCATTCGGTCGGTGATATGATCAACCAATGTATGAAGTTTTTCACGTGTTGACGCTTGCGATTTTATCACATCATCACGCTGCTGCTTCCATCCTTCAGCCGTTGCCCATGACCTTATCGTTTTTTCTGAACGCCCGATACGTTCGGCGATTTCATCAAAAGTCATCTGCTGATAGCAATAGAGTTCACGAGCGGCCTCTTTGCCTTCGCCGTGTCTCATTCGCCCAAATCCTGTTTGAGACCTTTTATAATGTCTTTGAGTTTGCGAATGAGTACCGCACGATCGTGGATGCGATCTACAATAATCTTCATTGTGCCGGTCTCAAGGCTTTCCTTTGGCTCGCTTTTGTCTGCCAAAATACGCAGCTGTGAAATATCGCCATTAATTTCAGCCGAATATGTTTCTACTAATTTTTCATTAACAGCAATTTTTCCGCGCAATATTGCGACTTCGTTATTCATCTCATATCCTTTGTTAGTGATGTTATTTGATGGGCGAGAGCTTCCAGGGCGGATGTATTTCGCTCTTGCAATCTAAACTGCCTGTCTATCTCGCGCTGATGCGTATCAATAAGATTCTGCATAGCCTCTTTATGCATTGTAATTACGGACTCCCATTTTTTCATGTGTTCAACACGGTCTTTATCCTGCTTGGTTTCCTGCCATTTAAAAAAGAAAATGAAAAAAATCAACGTAACGCCTGATATCCCTGTTGGGATAACGTAACCGAGGTCATGTAATAATGATGTTGCTGCGGGATCCATTCTCAATAGCCTTTCTGTAAAGTTATGAACGAGTCTTACACTAATAGCTGCTGTGCAGCTATTGATAAACATAACCTTTTTACCCCTTAGAATTTTTCGGAACCGTTCCGCAAAATAAGGCCCGTCCGTGGTGGTATCTTGTTAATAACAGCAGGGGCAAGGTCAGACGATTCTTGTATGTCACACTTATCAAAGGCAGTTAATATGGGGAAATTTTTAGAGTTAATGAGAACTGGGACGTTTGTTGACCGTCACAGGAATACTTACACTATCACAAAAGAGCATCTCAACAAACTCGTACAAAATTTTAATCAACAAAATCCAAAAAACCGCCCCCATCTTTTGGTGGGACATCGGGATAGGCCAAACGTTCCAAGTTTCGGCGTTGTAGATGCGTTAAAAGTAGCGGGCGATAAACTGCTTTTTCGTGCAGGCGAGGTCGTTGCGGAATTTGAAGCGCTTGTTAAAAAAGGCGGCTTCCCAGGTGTGTCGGCAGGGCTTACACAAACATTAGATAAACTTGACCACATAGCTTTTTTAAGCGCACAAAAACCTGCTATTGACGGGCTTAAGCCGATTGCGGAGTTCAGCGCTCCTGAAGGTGGTGAGGAGCTTGTTGAAGCCGAGAGCAGTGAGTTTTCAGAAGCTGATCTTGCTGAATTCGGAGTCTCCGAGGATTTGGCAATGAGAAAATCTCGGATTATGGGAGATATTCTGCGCAGTCTCAAAAATTTCCTCATAGAAAGATATGGTGTAGATGTCGCCAGTGGAATAATCTCCGAATGGCAGCTTGAAGTTTTCGACGAAGAACCGCCAACACAGGAAGATCAAGCGCAGTTTTCAAGCAACAGCGACAACAAGCAAGAACCCGCGGCAGCTTCCGACACAAAGCTTGATGAAGCGCTGTCACAAAACAAAGCGCTGATTGCGCAGGTCGCGGAACTCGCAAAGACAAACCGTCTTGCTGAATTCACGGCGCTTGTTGAAACGGCTGTACAAGAGGGCAAGGTACTGCCTGATCAAAAACAGGCGGCGATTGACCGGATGGAAGCTCTGCATGATTCTTCTATGAAAATTAACCCTGCAAAGCTCGCGGAATTTTCGGCAATCGGAGTCTCTGACCATAACGCAACGGTAGAGATTTATAAGAAGCACTTTGAGGCGCTGCCAAGAATAGCGCCGGAGCCAGGGGAGATTAAGTATCCGGAGTTTGCGGCGGCAAAGCCTGACGTTCTTGCTACAGGCTCAGAGATTGGCAAACAGGCACGTGCGTATATGGCAGAAATGAAAGCCAAGGGTGTTGCTGTGGATGCAGTAACTGCCGTTAAACACGTTGAAAAAAATTTTAATCTTATATAACGCAGAAGGGGATATTATGAATCCAATTTTTACCAAAGGGTACGTAGCTAACAAGGCAATATCGCCGTACCAAATCGTAGCAATGACCGCTAACGGCGAAGCAGCTCCGGCTGTAGGCGCCGCGGATAAACTCATTGGCGTAACAGGTTTAGTTGGCGCAGATGAGGGCGGTGTGGCCGATGTTCATCGGCTCGGAATATCAGGAGTGAGACTTGGCGGCGCCGTAGCGGTTGGCGATGAAATCACCTCTGATAGTAACGGGTTTGGCATTAAGCTCAACAGTAACGGCCAAACCATTGGCAGTGCCGAACAAGCTGGAGTTGCAGGCGATATTATTAACGTATTTCTCAGATCGCTTCCGGCGGTCTCAACCACAGTGTAAATAGAAAGGACAATAAACTATGTCAGGTAAAAAAGCAGAATTTTCCGGTGCAATAGTAGCGCCGTTTCCGGTTGATCCTGTGCTTACAGGAATTGCAGTAGCGTATAAGAATGAAAAATTGATTGCGGATGAAGTTCTGCCAGTCGTGCCTGTTGGAGCGCAGAATTTCAAATACAACAAATACGCTCCTGAAGACAGTTTTACAGTTCCTGATACTGTAGTTGGACGCAAAGGCCGTGTGCCTGAAGTAGAATTCGGTTATACCGAAGCGGACGGTTCCACCGTAGATCAGGGTCTTGAGGAGGCGATACCAAACAATGATATTGCTAATGCCCCTCAAGGTTATGATCCGGTTGCTCGCGCTGTAGTTTCTACAACTGATTTAGTGCTGCTTGGCAGAGAGGTTCGCACCGCGGGCCTTGTATTTAATCCTAATGGCTATGGCGACAATAATAAAATTATTTTGTCGCCGTCAGATCAGTTTACAAACCCTGATAGCGACCCCCTCAAAACAATTATGAACGCGCTTGACATTATGCTTATGCGGGCAAATATAATGGTCATCGGGCAGTCGGCATGGACTGCCTTGCGTCAGCATCCACGAGTTGTTAAAGCTGTACAGGGTAATTGCGGTGACAGCGGAGTTGCTGCACGTCAAGCAGTAGCAGAGATACTTGAAATTGACAAGATAGTTGTTGGTACAGGCTGGGTGAACAAAAGCGCAAAGGGTCAAAAAATGAAAGCCGCCCGTATTTGGGGCGGGCATGTAGCTTTGATTTATCAAAACGCAGTGCCTGATACGCGCGGCACCGTTTCGTTTGGAGTTACCGCTCAATGGGGTGAGCGTGTTGTGTACCGCGGCGAAGATTCAAGCATCGGCTTAAAAGGCGGCGTGAGAATCCGCGTTGGCGAGAGCGTACGCGAATTGATCACAGCCAACGATCTTGGGTACTTTATCCAAAACGCTGTAGCGTAGAAAGGTTAAATAGTAATGACTAAAATAACTTATCTCGTTCTATGCGCTATTATGCTTGCCGGAAAGCGTTATCTGCCTGGAGACAAAGTGGAGTTATCGCTGGAAGAAGCAGAATATTTTGCAAAGACAGGAGCCATTAATCTGCTTGATGAAGCTCAAAACCGATTGGCAAATACAGATGGTGATACGGCGAAACAGATCACGAGGCTTGAGGAACAGCTCGTTATCGCCGCGCAAACGGTGGCTGAGGAGCGTGATGCAAGAATCAAGGCTGAGGAAAAAGAAAAGGAAACTCTTACCTTGCTTGAGTCTTCACAGGCTGCTCATAAACAGTGCGGCGAAGAACTTGAAAAGGTCAGCGCTGCTCTTAAAGAGATGCAAGATGTTCATCTCAAGGACAAAGAGACCATCGAAAAATTAGAAGCAACTCTCAAGCAGTCAGTGAGCGCTTCTGAAGATGATACGGCAAAGGCAGAAAAAACCTCTGCTGCAAAAACAGCTAACAAGAAAACCTAAAAGCCCGCGGGCCGAAAGTGTATAGATGACATACGCGACTCTTGAAACAATAATCGAATTGCAGCCTAAAGAAACACTGCTGCAATTAGTTGACGATGATAATGACGGCGACTTTATAGCTGATCCGCCCAATAAGGCGTATCAAATTATACAGGCCGCAATCGGCGACGCGCAGAGTATTGTCAACTCCTATATATCGGGCCGCTATCGCCTTCCGTTAAATATCCGTCCGCCGATAATTGTACAGATCGCATCGAATTTAGCCCTTTGCGCTCTGTACGACCGGCGGCGGGAACTTGACCAGCCGAAAGGAATTAAGGAGCGAAGAGAGCGGGCCATGAAGCAGCTTGAAGATATTCAGGCGCAGAAAGCTTCTATACCGGAGCTTTCAGATATCGCGCCGTCTTCGGTAGTTATAAGCTCACCGCCAAAAACGTTTAGCCACTCAATGCTTTCGAGGATGTAATTATGATGCTTGCCAAAATAGAAAAGGCTGTGCTTGATCACCTTAAAACAAACTGGAAAGACGTAAGCGAGTTTGACCTTGGCAAAAGCTTTTCAAACCTGCGCAGCTATCCGGCGGTTGCTGTGACTATTGAGAATATCGGTTTTCAAAAAGAGGTTAAAGGCGTTTCAACACCCGGCTATATCTTGGAGCCAACGGTTTCGGTTTATGTAGTGTTCAAAGCACTGCAGCCTGAGTTTCGCCGCGAGGGTATATATCCTATGGTCGAACTCGCGGCGGCGCTCTTAGCAGGCAGAACCTTAGGGCTTGACATTGAACCGCTTGAGCCGGCAGGGCAGATAAGCGAGCTTTTTAGTCAGGAGATTGCGCAGCAGGGTTGTGTAGCATTTCGGATAAATGTTAAAACAGCGTTTGAATTAGCTATACAGGATGATAGCGAAATGACAGCACTGCTTGAAACATTCAACACATATCACTATCGCGAGTGGGAATCTGATACTCAAGAGATAGAGTTGCCTAACGATTCAAATTCTACTATTGTAGAAACGGAGGATACAAATGAGAACACTGAGAGTAATAGCTAAAGAGGGGTGTTTGTGTCCCCGTGAAAACCGCAAGGATGCGCCCATTGATGATAAGACGCCTGTAGAGGTCGATAGTACACCTTACTATATCAGGCGTATTTCAGACGGCTCGCTTGTAATTGCGGAATTGATTTTACCGTCTGCGCCTGTCAAAGAATCTAAACCGGCGCCGTCCGCCAAAGCTAACAAAGAGGAGGCGAAATAAGATGATTTCCGATTCAATCAGAAAACCGGGTTCGTATAGTAAAATTGTAAAAGGCGCTGGCGGCGGACTGCCCTCGCGCCGTATGGAAATGCTTATTATCGCTCCAAGACTCGGCAGCAGCAGTGTGGCCGCCGGAGCGCCGACAAGAGTTTTCAGCGCCGATCAGGCGGCACACTCCTTTGGCGCCGGATCTATTATGCACCGCATGGCAATGGCCGCCTTCAGACAGTTTGCGCAAGTGTCGCTTACCTGCTGCGCTGTTGACGACACAGCCGCAGGGGTAGCAGCTTCCGCGTCTATCAGCTTTACCGGCTCCGCTGCAGCAACCGGAACATTTACATTATGGGTTGGAACGGATAGAATTACTATTCGTGTTGATAAAGGCGATACCGTTGCTGATGTTGTAGAGGCGCTTACTAACGAGATCAACAACAATCATCCGAATCTGCCGGTTACTGCATCGCACACTTCCGGTACGGTTGTGTTGACAGCAAAAAATAAAGGAACTATTGGAAACTCGCTGGGACAAAAGGGTCACCCAGCAATTTCGGTTGATGTTGATGGAGTCTCCGCAACAACCACAACTTACAGCGGCGGAGCCGGTGATGCTGATTTATCAACCGCACTCGCAAAGGTCGCCGGTGAGCGTTATCACCTCATAGTGATACCGTACACAAATATTGACGCCGCGCAGACTCTCTCTGAACACGTGACAATGGTTTCAGATGAAATTAATCAGCTTGGCGCCCGCGGCTTTATGTTCTTGGATGGTAACTTTGCGGCGACTTACACTTTTGCGCGATCAATTAATGATAAGCGCATGAACGTGGGTTATATCTACGGAGCTAAGCGGCACTCATTTGAAAACGCCGCGGCCATGGCCGCAATGCTCGCGGCGCAGGACGCTCCGTGGCGCGCTGTAAACGATGAACCGCTTATAGGCTGCGATGCGCCGGAGATCCCTGATCGCTTTATGTGGAATGAGATAGACACGCTCCTGTGGAACGGCATTACTCCGTTTGAAGTTGGGACGGGAGAGCGTGTTCGTTGTGTTCGCGCAATATCTACATACATAAAGAGCGATTCGGGCGCAGAGGATGATACGTTTCTTGACACGCACAAAATCGCAACCGCAGATTACGTACGCGATGCTGTAAGGACGCGTCACTCTAACGACTTTAAGAATAAGATTCTGCGCGATAACCATGTGCCGGGCGAGCCTCCCGGTATTATAACCGCGGAGGACGTCCGCCTGACAAATCTTGACGTTTGCCGCAGAATAGAGCGTGAGGGCGGTCTTAACGATGTGGAAGCGTTCGAGGAACAGTTTACATCTGTCCGTAACCCCAACGCGCCGGGACGCGTTGACAGCGTTATCCCGATTGATATTGTGGACGCGGCGCATATTATGGCTAACACTATTATGATCACGTCAACTCTGTAGATAAAGGAGTATTAAACAATGAGAAAATATGAAAATCGCTGTACTATGATGATAAACGGCGCCACAGTAGAACACCTTAAAAACTTTCAGGGGAGCGAGGTTACGCACCGTCAGGAAGTTAAGCTTATGAGTGGAACCGGCGTTGTTGACTTAACACCGTCATGGCAATTCTCTCTTGATTATGTAGTTCCTAAAAGCCGCCCGAAAAACGACTGGTATACTATTGAGGACGCAACCGTTGTAGTAAGGAAAAGCGGCGGCGACAGCTATACCTACAGCGGCGTTAGCTGTCTTTCAGTAGGAGAAGAGACTATCGACGGTGAAAATGAAACGGTTGTTAAAATATCCTTTATTGCTAACAGTCGGGATTAAACTATGAAATATTTGCTTGAAGAGATAAAGGCCGGAACGCGTAATTTTATTGAGGCGGTTTTTCCCAAGACGGAAACAAAAATCCGCATCCGGCTGCTTAATGCTCAGGATATTAATGACGCGTCAATGGCGGCAGATAAAGTCTTTACTGCTGTTGATGTTGAAGTATCAATGCAAAATATCAAAGTTTACGAAGCTGAAAAAGTCACTCAGCAGCTATATCGCGCCTGTAGTGATTTAGAAGGCAACTCGCTTGCCTCAGACATATCCGCGTTCAGAGAGAATCTCACTATTGCAGACAAAGACTGGCTTATGGAGCAATATGAGGAGCTTGATGAAAAGTGCAATCCAACTATTGACAGGATGTCAGAGAGCGATTTTGACACGCTTGTGGCAGCGGTAAAAAAAAATCCAAATATCAATTTGAGCGATTTAAGTATACCCACGCTCAGAAGGCTCGTGATCTCTTTGGCGTCCCTGCCTGTGAGCTTACAAGCGGGCAATGGGTCTATATCGCAGTAATGGAAACTGCGCTGCATTCTGAAAACAGTAAGAAAAGTTAAATCCTGCAAACCGAGGATCACAGTTAAAAATGTCGATGCGCACAGAAACATTACAGCTTGTAATCTCCGGAGACAGTAAACTTCTTGGCGCAGAGCTTGGTAAGTCTGAAAAGAAGATTAGAGGTTTTGCGGGTAAAGCCGGCGGCATGTTCGCCGGCATAGGCAGAGGCTTTAAAGGCGCTATAGGAAAACTTGCTAACCCACTCGCTTTAATCGGCGGCAGTGCGGGAATACTACTTGCAGCCCGAAATCTCATTGATTATCAGGACTCATTATCATCTCTTGGAATTACCGCCAATATGACGGCTGAGGATATGATGTCGCTTGATAAGCGCATTCACGATCTTGCTTATACTACCGGACAATCCCGCGAGAAAATCGTTGATGCCCTCAGAAGTATGGCGTCAAATGTAGATACGGATTCCGCAGTTGGAATGATAGAGGATGTAAGCAAAGCTGCTACCGCAATGTCAATGGATATTGGCGAAGTTGCAAAAGTGTTTACAGTGTTTCGGCGTGATTTGGGAGCGACAGAGGAGGAGGCAGCCGGATTATTTGACACGATGATGGCGATGAATCAGGGAACCGCAGGGTTAAGCCGTATCGCAAGTTCTGTGTCAACCCTTGGACTTACAAAAGATAATTTTGCTCAGTATAATGCCTTGATACAATCCACAAAAACGTTATTTGGCGGGGAGGAAGCCGCTGCGTCTGCAATTGATCAAATAGCAATGCGCACACTTGGTAAACAAGGTCGTGCTTTACGCAGGAGAGTTGGCGAGGATCTGTTTAGCGATGATGGACGCATAAAAGACTTCAAGGCGTTCATGGAGCGTACGTCAAAAGTTCTGAATGATCGACAGCTTCAAAACGTCTTCGGAGCCAAGAACAGTCGCGCATTCTTACACTTCCAGTCCGCAGACGCGCTCAAAGCTTTTGATGATTACATTGAGAGAGGGCAGCAAGCCGGACGCGTGACTGATGCGTTAGCGTGGAAGCAGAGAGAAGCTAAGTTTCAACTTAATGCTTTGTCAACAGCTGCCAAAGAGTTTGCGGGTGCAGGGTTATCACCTGTTTTGGCTGACATCACCAAGTGGTTAACTAATCTCACAAGTAATGATGCTGAAATGCAACGGTTCAGAGAGGATATCGTTGGTATTGCGACTGCGCTTGGGGATATTGGTAAAACGGCAGCCTCTGCGGCTAAGTATATAAATAGACTGCCGTTTTTGGGAGACAGCCGCCGCAGAAAGTCTTACGAAAAACAGTGGAAACAAGTCCCATCCGATATAAGAAACGAGTTGAATAAAAAACACGGTCTTACTTTTTCTGACAGAAAGGGTATGAGCTGGAATACATTTGACCAAAGGCTCAATGAGCTTTTAGAGGATTATCAAACAAACTTTTCGACAACCTCTAAGCCAGAGCGTCAACAACTTCTCAATAATCTCAAGACTGAAAACAAAGGCATAGCGCACAAACTGCCAGTTGCGCAACCGCAAACATTGGCATCACAGGAAATCACTGTTAAAGCTCCCGAAGTCAATAACACGCTCAATATAAATCTGCAAATCCCTGAATCAGGCCGTCCTGTAATAGAAGCTCCTGCAGGCACTTCTGTGAAAGCCACTGTAAACCGCGGGGTGTTCAAATGAGATTTAAGCCTAAATTAGATGAATTTGATTTGGAGCTAATGCCGCCCATCGACACCGCTATCGAAAAAGCAATTGTCGAATACGAAGTGCCGTTTGCCGATGGCGCTATTTTAGATGATATGGGTGTAAAAGCTCAGCGATTTCAAGTGCGCACTATTTGGCGGCGCCAAAACTACGATAAGCATAAAAACTTTATAGATCACGCAAAAATCAATCAACTGAATAGTTTTGTTCATCCTGAACTTGGAATAATCCGCGGACGCATATCTACAATAAGTTTAGTACACAACGAGCGTCAAAAGTGCGCTGAAATCAACTTTGAGGTTATAGAGGATAAAAACCTTGACGCAATTCCGGCATACAATCCTCCGCTTGAGGCTAATCTTGAAGATGGTTTCAATAGGTCTATGGCCGCGCTCATGGCGGTTACCGCATCACAACTTAGAGCGGCAGGGCTTGACACTTCTATTCAGCTTGACCCGTCCCGTCCGATCAGCGGACAAATACCTGCACGCACGGTTACTGCACGCGCTCTGCTTGCGACTATGGAGCAATCTGTAAGCAGACTTAAAGGCGCATATAATACCGTTTTAAACCCTGTTGAATCGGTTGTAGCAGTGTTTAATTACGGGCTGAATCTGCCCGGAATAATCATCAGTACAACTGCACAGGCAATAGAGCGCGCGGCGCTGGTCGCGGTGGGAGTAGCAAACTCTCCCGCGATATTTTTAACATCATTTCGCAACAGTATAGCGCGGCTCGGCGATTCAATATCCGCTCTCAGGAGCCAGATTTCCGTAGCCGGCGCAAACATCGGAGCAATGACAATCGGTAGAATGTTTGTAGCGGATGAATCGCAAAAAGTACTCTTGCGCAGAATTGAAGATACACCGCAGTGGCGGCCTGACGGCACTTCGCTTAATCTTCCCGCGGCACCGGCTGTACTAACAGAGAACGAGCTTGAGGAATCTCTTGTGCGAATACGAGATATGATTGCCGATGCTATATCAGCGGCGCGAACAATGGGTTCCCCAGAAACGGTGTCTGTTCTTATGAGTCAGTCTGCTGATCTTACAAGATACGTGAATGTTGTAAAATTAGAGCGTGACAGAGTTATAACTGTAGAGGCTGAAAATACGATGCCGCTGCATCTTATTTGTTTGCGTCATGGCCTGCCGATTTCTTACGCAGACCGTATAGCCACAATCAACAACATTTGGAATCCAAATTTTTGCATAGGGGCTGTAAATATATATGAAAGATGCCGTTGAAATCATAATCAGCAGCAGCCGATATACGCGATTCAAAAGATATGTCATAGAGAACGATCTGTATGCGGCGGCAGGTATGTTTGAGTTTGAGCTTTATCATGATCCTGTAATAAAAGTGAATGCGGGAGAAGCGGCGCAAGTATACGTAAATGGTCAGTTAGAGATGACCGGACTCATAGATAGAGTAAACAGTGTTTATGATAAACAGGGGCGTTCTATAAATGTGACGGGACGTGATTTAATGGGGCTTTTAGTTGATTCATACTGCGAAGAATGGGTTACTATGAGTAATACCAACCTTGCCAGCTTAGCTCAAAGGCTGTTGAAAAACGTTCCGTTTATTAACCGTAAACAAATAGAAGTTGATGATACTGCAAAGCGCCGTGATGCTCTAATGCCTTTTGTACAGCCATCGCCGGGAGATCGTGTCTTTGATATTTTGCGAGATGCCGCCAAAAGCCGCGGTGTTGTTTTTTACGCAAGGCCAAACGGTGCGCTATGCTTTCGCAAGCCATCCGGTCAGGGCGCTATTGTCACAAGCATTACCCGTAAAATTGGCGAGCCTAATACATATATCATAAGAGGTGAACGGGGAGAAGATTTTTCTGAGCGGTATTCAAAATATACAGTACTCACACAGGAGCAGGGATTAGACAGTGAAGACGAGCCTTTTATAAATGAAATTGCAAGCGCTGAAGACAAAGTGGTTCCATACTATAAACCTTACGTTGAAGCTATTGAAGAGGACAGCGGTTCTGTGCGCAAGCGTGCAAATATGATACTTGAACAGCGCCGCGCAAAAAGCAACTCTGTAAAATACCGTATGATAGGTCATAGTCAGGGCGTATGGAATTGGAACGTTGACGAATTGGTCAGGGTGGATGATGAGGAGTTTGATATACACGCGAATTTACTTGTTTACAGCCGAATATTTGAGATGTCGCGGGATGGTGGTGTTACTACAGAAGTCACTCTTGGTGAACCGGGGTTAGTTCTATGATATCACTAATCCGTGGGATAATAAAAGCCGCGCGTATGGCAAATGCAAAAGGCCCCTTAAGGATTGATGCGAGCGGCCGTATAGGCGAGGAGTTTACCGACAAACAGATGTTTCAGCAGTTTGGTTTTTCATCTATGCCAAAGGATGGCGCGGAATGTTTACTTGTTAAATCAGGTCAAAACGTCATTATTATCGCATCGGATGATAGACGGTATAAAATTGATTTAAGCTCCGGCGAAGCAGCGCTTCATGATGCGTATGGAAATGTGGTTCACTTACAGGATAGCGGCAATATTCTTGTGAAAGCTGGCGGCAGCAGCGGTAAGATTTTTATTGAAGCCGCCGGTGAAGTATCGGTTAAAGCCAAAAAAGCAGTGATCGATTCAGACAATGTGTTTCTTGGCGGCGAAGCTGCGGCAGAGCTTGGCGGCGGCGTGGTTACTCAAATGTGCATTTGTTCTTTTACAGGCAACCCGCATCCGGCAGCATCATCAAAAGTAAAGGCGGCTTTGTAAAATGGATTTCGCGATTAATTTGAATGATAATGGACAACCGCAAATATCGCTTGAAACGGCGGATATGCTTTTAAACGCGGTGTTACTGTCATTACATATAAGGCGCGGCAGCTGGTTCTTGAATCCAAATTTTGGCTCGCGCCTTCATGAAGTAAGGACATTGCCTGATAGTGAGATAGCGCTTGCGCAAGAGTACGCGACAGAAAGCCTCCAATGGTTAAGGCAAATAAAAAGGGCGCGCGATATTGATGCAGAGGTAACTCCAGCAGGTGATGGATGGTTAGATATAGAGGTCGTTATAGACGGCGCTATAATCAATACAAAGCACAAGGGTTCTCTTACGCCGGTGATTATACCGCCTATACCGCCGCCGCCAATTTTCACATTTAAATATATTGACGAGGCATTGGGCATGGAGCGTAAAATATCGGAGGGGATAATATGAGCAGTGAGGTATTTGAAGCGCCTGTTTTGCGGATATTTCGTCCTAAATCTGATTTTGTTGAGGATAGGCTTGTAAATAGAATGTTTGGCTTTGCAACCGATACAAAAGAATTAGTTGCAAAGTGGGAAGATGAATATTGGTTTATCGGCAACTATGATGACACTGAGCTCCGAACACTTATAGAAAGTAAATTATCTCTTGACGACACGCGCATTAATCAATGGAACACTGCATATTCATGGGGAAATCACGCATCAGTAGGGTATCTTACGGAGCTTCCTGCTCACAATCACGATGCCTCTGCTATAACCAGCGGAGTACTTAGTATTGACCGTATTCCTGCTCTTAACATTAATGAAAAAACAGATGGCCTCTTGCCTTGGTCAAGATTGAGCGATGTGCC
>Ga0123353_10001539_pt1 | contig 28217 bp, 22 predicted proteins | sample TergutLab28metaG_3_FD_92763 | JGI IMG/M metagenome (GOLD analysis project Ga0123353, IMG submission 92763) | Labiotermes labralis P3 segment gut microbial communities from Petit-Saut dam, French Guiana - Lab288 P3 | ecosystem: Host-associated > Arthropoda: Insects > Digestive system > Gut ...
TCTAATATATTAGACAACTTGATTTTCTGCCGTTTTTATGGTTGTCTGCCATAGTAGACAGTCAAAACCGGAAACTGAAAATTGGGAGTTTCTGAGATTGTTCTAATAACTTAACAGTTCCCCACCTTTTTCTTGACTTCGTCAATAAAAATGATACTATTGCATAAAGTTTTTTACAAAACGGGGTAAATTATGGAAAAATATGCTATATTTCAGACCGGCGGAAAACAATATCGCGCGAAAGTCGGCGATATTATCAAGGTCGAAAAACTTAAAGCAGATGGCAAGGTTGAATTCGACCAGGTCATGATGGTCGGCGATGTGGTTGGCAATCCAACGGTTGCCGGCGCGAAGGTCGTATGCGAAATTCTGGAACAAAAACGCGCGGATAAAATCATTGTCTTCAAGAAAAAACGCCGTCACAATTATCGCAGAACAAAAGGCCACCGTCAGCATATAACGGTGGTGAAAATAATAGACGTGATTGGTGGCTAGTGGCTGGTGACTCGCAGTATGAAATTGTTGTAATAATTTCCACAACAAGCAAGTCACCAATCACCAACACCAGCCACCAGCACGAAAGGAGCAAGTCATGGCAACAAAGAAAGGCGGCGGTTCATCAGCCAACGGACGCGATTCAGCGGGTCGCCGGCTTGGCGTCAAAAAGGGCGGCGGACAGCGCGTCATCGCCGGAAACATCATTATTCGTCAGCGCGGAACGCGCGTGCATCCCGGATTAAACGTCGGAATGGGCAAAGACCATACCATATTTTCCAAAATCGCGGGATTCGTGCGGTTCAAGCGCGGAACGGGGAACCGGACGACGGTTTCGGTCACACCAGAATAAAACCGCCCAATGGGCGGTTTTATTCTGGCGGCTGGCGGTTCGTGAGTTTGGTTTTTATGGAAATTCTTCCGACAATTTCATACTGCAAACCACCAGCACGAACAACCAACCACCATTATCTCCGACAGCTTACCATTATTTCTTCATCATCGCCGGCGACGGTTATCAGCATCCATTCATCACCCTTGCTCCAGAGCACCAATTCAGCATTCCTGTAAGTGCCGAAATACCTTGCGCCGCTTGCCGATTGGGTGATTTTGAATTCAATGTCTTCTTCGTACATTACCGCTTCTATCCGGTCGCGGAATACTTTCGCGCTTACATGGACATCGCCGCACATAAGGTCGATTGTTTCAATCGGTCGCTCGGCACAGGCGCCCAAAAGAAGCGCAAGCGGCAGTGCAAGTGTAAGTAATTTTTTCATGATTTTTCCTTTTTGTTTGTTGTCGAATTATCCTTGAAAATCGGAATTTTAACAACAGGAAAATATGCCATGTACCCTGTGCCTTATGCCCTACTTTTCCCTTTACCCATCTGTGCCAAAGATGGTATAATTTAATAAAGGCACAATAATCAAAGATTCTTGCGGCGTATGACGGTAGAATCTTTGATTATTGTGCCAAAGGAAAGGATAGAGACATGAAGTTCACGAATTTCTTTGTGGCGGCTTTGTTTGCGGCGGTTTTTGCGTTCGGCGTGCATGCCGATACCGCGATACCTTTTGGTGAAGCGGCCGTATTCCACATGCAGCAACAACAATTTCAACAGACACAGCAACCGCAAAGCCCGCGCGCCCGCGCCGCAACGCCGAACCGCGCCGGCGGGGCCGCTGCGCCGCAAGCGGCGGGACAGGGCCGCGGAACGGCCGCGCGTCCCCAGACCGGACAACAGAATCGCGGTGCGCCCACCGCGCGTGACCAACATAATCGCGGCGTTGTCGCGCGTACGGCTGTACAACCCGCCGCTGCGGGTGTCGCACAGCCTGTGCAAAGCCGCGCGGTCGCCCCGCAAGGACGTCCGGGCGCGATGCAGGGCCGCGCAGTTGCGCCGCGTGCCGCGACCCCGGGCCGCACAGTCACCGCGCGAAGCGGAACGGTTTCGCCCGCACGTATCGGCGTCGGTTCCAATCCTGTGACGCGTCCGCCGGCCGCGCTTCATCAGACCAATTTGTCCAACCGTCTTTTCACCGGAAGCTTTACAAACATACTTGACCCGCAGACGGGACTTATTTCCGCCGAAGCGTTCGCGCAATGCATGGACGCGTATTACACATGCATGGATGAAATATGCACCGCAAGAAATCCGGGTCAGCGCCGCTGTGCGTGCGCCGGCCGCGTTCTGACATTCAATGTCGTTGAACAAACATTGCAACAGGCGCGCGAAGATTTGCTTCGCGCATCCGGAGAGCTTGCGCTTGTCATCGCATCCGGGGGCCGGGACATAACGGCGGCGTTCACGCTTACCGATGCGGAAAGGGTTCTTAACTGCGTCGCGTTCCGTGATGCAAGCATGGGCGGCACTACGGACGCGCTTCGCGCATGGTGCGAAAATAATTTCACGGCAATTGTGGTGGACAGGGGGCTTGCCAATCTTGATTGCACGAACCCAACCGCAAGTCAAATCGAACCGACGTATTGCAGCAAGCTGCCCGGAGTCGGGGGCGGGACGCTTGGGGGCCAATGGATGCAGAGTTTATCCGGAATGGATTCCAACATATTGAATCTTTTAAGCACGGCGCACCAGAATCTTGCCGCGCTTGATACATTGACAGCGGATTTCAGCGGAAACGCAATTTTCAACGCATCCGCCACCGTACAGCAGATTCTTAACCAATGGTCGGGCGCGAACAATGTGTTCGGTGTCAACCAGACGGCCGACCAGGTCGCCCAGACTTGGGGATACGACCTTTTCGCGTTCGCGCACAACAATGTTTGCAACCGCGTTTTGGATTCGTGCTTTAACGGAATCTTCGAAGTCTGCACCAACAACCGGCCGCAAAATCTTAACAGCACGGTGACGATAAGCAACGATGCGACCGATATCAATTCGGTCTTTACAATCGCGCCCCAAACCCCGACAACCGGCGCCAATTGGAATGCGGCATGTTTCGGATACAGCGGCACACAGGGCGACCCGTTCATCAATCTTCGCAAACCGGTCTCCGACGCGCGGCGCAGCATACTTATCCGCTATGTGCTTGACGCCAACGCCGATTGCGACGTGTATGGCGAAGAATTAAAGTCGCTTACCCAAAACATGGCGTTCCAAAGAATCGCCGCGACCCAGGCGCTTCAAACGCACCGTCTGCAATTCGCCCAGAACGAAGAGACAAACCAGCGCGCGAACAGCGAAGCCGCGCGAAATAATTTCAGCGCGTGCGTGTCCGAAATATGGATGTGTTACGAAGAACTTGCGATGGGACAGCCGAACTGGACCACCGCCCAGATAAGGGCGGCGTGCGCGGTGTCGGCAAGAATCCCGGCGTGTTACCGCGATATGATATGCAACCCGCCGCACAGCGCCGTCGCGGCCGTCATCGATGTTGTGGATTCCATAACCTGTACCAACAGCCAGGATTTCAGAGCGAACACATGCCGCAATGTAACATCGCTTGCCGAAATCATGAACGGCACGGGCATAACGACTCAGCCATCCAACCAGCCGGACCGGCATTCCGCATGGCTGCGTGAGCAATGTTTGCGCGGCGCGGGTGTGGAACAGATTCGCAATTGGGCAAGGCCGATTCAGTGTCCGCAGAATTCCCACTTTACCCATACGCCGGGAACACCGGGGAACGGCAATTATGTAAACAGCAATTGTGTGTGCAATACCGGATGGACTCCGTCGGGCGGTATTTGCGTGCCGGTGCCTTAACGGTCGTTTAACAATTGGGTTTGATTATCAAGGCCGCCGGGACGGCGGCCTTTAACAAAAGACCAGATGAAAAGAATTGTTATTTGCTTTTTGATGATTTCGATGTGCCTTGCGGTGCGGGCGGCCCCGCTTTCGCAAGGCTCCGGCGCGACAGGCGAATCTCAGCAAATTCGTCGCGGCACGGTATCGCGCGGAATTACCGCTGTTGCGGCAGAGCCGCAGCAGCAGGGCATAGAACATAGAGCAGAGAGCATAGAAAGCAGAGCGCAAGAAACAACAGTGGCGCAAAGGAATGTCGCGCCGCCAACCCAACAAACAGCGGCGCGCACCGCGGTGGCGCGCGTTGCGGCGCCCGCGCAGACCGCACAGCCGGGCGTCGCGCGGTCTGCGGTCGCATCACGCGCGGCGACAGACGGGCGCGGAACGACGCCGACCGCCGCCGCGGCGCGCGCCGCTTTTCATGAAAACGACAAAGGAATCACCAACGCGGACCCAAGCCTTCGCCGTGCGGGAATATCGCTTCGCCCCACAGTCGCCGAAGTCGGCGGCCGCGCCGTCATCGCCGGGTCCGGCGGCGTCATGACCGGGTCCAACGTCGGAGACAGCCGCGCGCGCATCGCGGCGCGAAGCGCCATCGCGCCGATGACCGTCTCCGAACTTTCCGACCGGTTCGCACAGGCGTCCGACCTTAACGCCGCATGCTTTCAACAGTTTTCGGACTGCATGGACCAGTTCTGCGCAGTGCTTGACACCAATCAGGGGCGGTGCAGCTGTTCCGACCGCATAACAAGTTACGCCCGCGTAGAAGCCGCGGTAAGGGACGCCAACAACGAACTTAACGACGTGGCGCAGCGCATACGGTACATCGGCCTTACCGCCGAAGAAATCCGCGCGATAATGAGCGCGACCGAAGCGGAAATGGCATTGACCGGCAGCTCGCGCGATGTTTCCGCCAACCGCCACATGCTTGACCAGATAGAGGCGCTTATAAGGTCGCCAAGCACAAGCCCGCATGTGGTCACCGATTCTTCCCGCATGGATTTGCAGATTGATTTTAATTTCGACGGCAGCAACCCGATTGACATGTTTACTTCGAACAATCCGTTCGTCGCCGGCGCCGCCGGAAGTTTCGCAGGCCAGCGCGGAGAACAGTTGTTCAATTCCGCAAGAAGGCGGTGCGAACACATCATCACGTCATGCCGCGCTTCGGGCGCGGATATCACGCAAGTGGTCGCGCGGTACGAAATGGAAGTCGACAGGGATTGCATCGAATTCGAAAGGGGATTGAACCGTATGAACGAAACTCTTCGAAGCAATGTGCGCGCGGCGAACCAGATGCTGCAACGCGCGCGGCTTGCCGTCCTTCAAAACCATAATCAATTCGATATACGGGGATGTGTCGGCGCGCTTGAAAGCTGTATGCTTGACGGCATGGTTTGCGGCCGCGATTACGTCAAATGCATGGACCCGACGAAAAGATTCATCGACGATTCCGGCCGGATTGTATTGGGTCAGGATATAGCGCATATAAGGGGAATGATATCGGGTTTCAATGCCGCGAATTTTTCTTTGACCAATCTTCCGCAATGTAACATAAACGACCCGGCGGCCGACGGGGGATGCGTCATTCGGTATCTTCTTGAAAAAATGGGGACGGGAGAATCGCCGACTTCGGGACTCTGCCGCGCGGTTATGGACCGCTGTCGTTCGGTAACCCATACGCCCGACGGCCGGTTTAACCCGCAAAATGAAGTCATCCGCGGATTTATATCGCGCGCGATGATAAACATAAGGTCGGGTCAGGAAAAATTAATCGCGGACCACGCGATGACATGTATGCAGGATATATCGGCCTGTTACAATCAACAGGTATCGCATCTTAGCAATTGGGCACAGGGCGCGGGCACGGATGCTGTGCTTAACATCATGCGCGGCGCGTGCCGTAATGTCGCGCTTACCTGTGCTTATGCGGTTTTTGCCGACAATCGCACGCCTATCGGATGTCCGCGGGACGGTGTGAATGCAGTCAATATATGTATCAACAATATTTCAGAACTGTTTTTCCAGAATATGCTGTGTCCGCCAAATTCGACGTTCCAGTCAGAGGGAACCACACAGGCAAATGTCATAAATAGGACTGTGTGGGTGAACACAATGTGCAAATGCAACGTCGGCTTGGAAAATATCGATGGTACATGTAGGGTGAGTAATTGTCCGCTCGGTGCCGTGCCGAATGGCACGACAGGCGCAGGTCAGCAAAATTCCGCCGGCTACGGATGCGCTTGTCGTATGAGGCTCGCGTGGAATGCTTTGGAAGAGTGTTGTCCCGCCGGTTCCGGTTGGAGTAGTAGTAGCGGTGGTCATGGCGGAGCACATCGGGCTTGGAGCCATTGCAAATGCGATAATAAGGTCCATGGATGGGATGGAGATTCATGCGCGCCTTGTCCGGATGGGTCAAATCCAGAGGGCCGCGGCGGCGCCCTTTCCCACAGAGATGGGTGCAAATGCGACGACGAGGACAAAATATGGATTAACGGCGCATGCAGATGCCTAGAAGGCTCGGTAATGGTCGATGGTGCCTGTACGCCATGTCCGGGTCCGGGTTCGGGTTCGGGTCAGTCGGGCACCACCGGAACGGGTGCGCTTCTTCCGCCCCCTCGTTCGGGTTGCAGGTGTCCAGTCTTCAATTGGGGATGGCTTGGCAACGTCGTCGGTTCTCCGATTGGATCTTGTCAGGCATGCCCCCCCCCAACCGTCACCCAAGGCAGTAATTTGGGCGACGGTAGCAGCCCCGCCGGTACCGGAGGTCTTCCACATGGATGCAGATGTCCCCACGGACAGGGATGGCTGGGAAGCCTTAATGATGGAACAGGCGGTACATTCGCATGTCGGGATTGTAAACTTCCAGTCAATGGCAGATGTTGGAATCATAACGACTGTCCAGGTACCCAAATTTGCTGTCGGAATAATACCAGGGGTTGCGGGCGTTGCGTTACTTCAAATTTAGACTGTGCTGCGGATGAAGTAATAGGAGACCCGGGGGGGCAGCAGCAGGGAGATTAGATTTGTTTTGGCCATCAATTGTTGTTTACGATAAGAATTTCCGGGCGACTTTTTTAATGCCGCGGTCTTTGAATGCGACGGTGACGATGTCACCGTCGTTTTCTTCTATGACAACGCCGCGCCCAAGGTCCGGGTGAATGACAAGTTTGCCGACAATATTAGGGCACAGGTCATAGGGCACGGGGCACGCGCGTTTTGTTTTTGCGGGACTATTTCCTGTTACCTTCGGATTATCATGCCTTGTGCCTTGTACAAACGCTTCGTCGATTTCTTCGATAAACCTGCTTGGCAAATTATTCTTTCGTTCGCCGAATGTCATGCGCGACATGGTGTGCGTTATCACGCACCGACTTTTCGCGCGTGTTATCGCAACATAGCCAAGGCGCCGCTCTTCTTCCAATCCGCCGTCCTGAATCGCCATTTCGTTCGGGAAAATCCCGTCTTCCCACGCCGGCAAAAACACCGTGTCGAATTCCAGGCCCTTTGCCGCGTGGATGGTCATTATAAAGACGTGATTCGTGGCTGATGGTTCGTGGTTCGTATCATCATCTTCGGTCATCATAAGGGAGGCATGCTCTAAAAATTCCGAAAGGGTTTCATATTTCGCGATCACGTCCGCAATAAGTTCTTTGATATTTTTCAATCTTTCAGGTGCTTCGGCATCCTTTGATTCGCGCCACATTTTTATATAGCCGGATTTTTCCAACAATTCGTTTACCGCGTCCGCAGGGTTCATATTCATCCAGTCTGTATCAAATGCCGCCAAAAATTCATCCGCCGATTTTTTCTGTGCGCCGGACAGATTAATATCGCAAAGCGCGGTCAGCATGCCGGTGCCGTTCGCCGCCGCGAAATCCCGAATTTTTTGAACCGCGACATCACCGAAACCGCGGCGCGGTTTCGATATTATCCGCGCGAATGAAATATCGTCGCGCGGATGCGCCAATAAATTCGCATAAGCGACCGCGTCCTTTATTTCCATTCGGTCATAGAATTTCATCGCGCCGACAAGTTTGTAATCCACGCCGCGGCGGGCGAATTCTTCTTCGAACATTCTGGAAAGCGAGCCCGCGCGAATCAATACCGCCGTGGTTGGCATTCGGCATTCGGATACCGATTGAATCGCGTCGGCGATTAACCGCGCTTCGTCAAAATCCGTCGGAAGGTGCAGAATACGGACCTTTTCGCCACCCTGCGCGCCGGGCGAAACGCGCAAATCTTTGCCAAGCCGGCCTTTGTTATTCCTTATCAGGCTGTTCGCCGCGCCAAGGATATTTGCGGTGCTTCGATAATTTATCTCAAGCCTTATAATCGTTGCGCCCGGATATTCTTTTTCAAACCCAAGGATGTTTTTTATTTCCGCGCCGCGCCATGAATATATGGATTGGTCGTCGTCGCCCACACAGCATATATTTTTATGTCCCGCCGCAAGCATGCGAAGCAATTGGTATTGCGCGGCGTTCGTATCCTGATACTCGTCAACCATGACATACTTGAATTGATTTTGATATTTTAACAGCACGTCCGGACGCGCGACAAACAGTTCCAGAACTTTCAAAATCAAATCACCGAAATCGACCGCGTTCAACCTGGCAAGTTCTGCGTTATATGCGTTGAAGATTTTACAGTCTTTGCGTTCGGCAAGCCCCTTGTCCTTTATCGTCGAAATCTTATCGACCCAATCCGCCGGCGGATATTCTTTGGTATCAAGGCCAAGCGCCGTTATCACAGTTTTTAATACCGATTTCTGTCCGTCTTCGCCAAGTACTATGAAATTGTTATCAAGCCCGGCAGCGGCCGCATTATACCGAAGGATGCGAAGGCCGGTGGAATGAAACGTGCCAAGCCAGATGTCGTTCGAATTTTGAGCCGTCAAATCAAACACACGGCGTTTCATTTCGTTCGCCGCCTTGTTGGTAAAGGTCACGGCAAGCACTTCCCAAGGTTTTGCCAGGCCTGTACGCAATATGTGCGCGATGCGTTCCGTAATCACGCGCGTTTTGCCCGTGCCCGCGCCGGATAGAACCAGAACCGGACCGCATGTTGCCTCTACCGCGCGGCGCTGTTCGGGATTCAGGGTGCTGGTGGCTGGTGTTGGTGGCTGGTGGGTCATGAACGACTTATAGCAAATTACGATTGCAAATGATATTAAAATTTTACTAGCATAGCGGCGAACAATTACAAGGTGCCGACAATGAACCACGAATCATCAGCCACGAACCACCAGCCACCGGCGCGAATAATCTGTTTTGACATCGAAACCACCGGGCTTTTTTATGACAAGGGCGACCGGGTCATCGAAATCGGCGCCATTGAAATAGTTGACGGACGCGTCACCGGCAACACTTTTCATTCGTACGTAAATCCGATGGGCAAAATCATACCGCCGGATTCGTACATGGTGCACAAGCTTTCCAACGAATTCCTGTCGGACAAGCCGAAATTTGCGGACGTTGCCGGAAAACTTGTCGAATTTATCGGCGACAGCCCCGTCGTCGCGCATAACGGAATTGATTTCGACTTTCCGTTTATTAATTATGAGTTAGCGCAGCTGGGCCTGCCCACCATCCCGCGCGAACGTCAGATTGACACCATTGTCATCGCACGAAATAAAATCTTCGGCCCGAAAAGTTATACGCTTGATTCTTTGGCGAAATGGTTTGGCATATCGCTTGCGACGCGCGCGGATTCGCACGGCGCGCTTATCGATGCGGAAATCTTGGCAAAGGTTTATCTTGAACTTGCCGCGGCGGCAAATACCGAATCCATAAACGATATAATTCAAAAACAAAACGATGCGTTTTCGGCCATGCCGAAATCTGACGGCAATTTCCCACAGCGCACATTTGCGCCAGATGCGGAAGAATTGGCGACGCATGGGGAATTTATAGAGAAAAATGTGAAAGAGCCTCTTTGGGACAACAGAGCATAGATAACAGAGCATAGGGCACAGATGTTTGCCAGTTGCTTTTCCGGGAAAACTTGCGCTCTGTGCTCTATTATTTATGCTCTATTTTTCCCTTGCCCCGTCCCCTTGGTTTTCTCTATAATCCCGGCAAAGGAGTGGACTCTGCAGGTGTTCAGGCTGATTTATCTTTGCGTATCTGCGCTTGCTTTGGTCGGATTTGCGGGCAACGCCTTTGGTTCCGCCGCTTTGCCGCATGTTAATTCCGCACGCACCATCTCCGCACGCGAAGCATTCGGTGTCGCGCCAAGCCCGCGTCACCGCATTCATCAAGATTCCGGCGGACAAACCGCGCCGATTCAGGTTGCGGAATCAAGACCCCAATCAACAAATAATGAACCACAGGTTGTCGCGCGTGCCGCGGCACAACCCGTAACCGTACCGCATCCGGCGCCGCTTACCGCGCGAAATGCCCCCCGGAATACAGGCGGAGGCGACGATGTGCTTGCCCCGCGGCGGCCGAACGATAACCTTTGGGCGCGCGGCGCAAGTGTCGCGCAAAATGACACACCCGCGGCGGCGCGCAGCATTGACCAAAGGACATTCGTCGCCCGCACGGCCGCCGTGCCGGTCGCGTTGCCCGTTCCCGTGCCTGCAATCGCGCCATATCCGTCCGCCGGGCGCAGCATGAGCCACGGCGAGATGCCTTTGCGCATGCCGTCGCCGGAAGAATTTTCACTTGTCGACGATAATTTCGGATTGCCGCCGGAAAATCTTTTTGCAATGAATACGCCATCCGCGCCGCCACCGGCGGCTGTTCCGCGTGAAGAGCCGATAATATTCTCCGCGCCCGTGTCCACAATACAAAACAGGGCGATAATCCCGCCGCCGCCGCCCGCCGCGCCGGTGCCCGAAGATGTCATCGTTCGCCGCATGGAAGTGTCGTTTAACGATATGCCGCGAGAAGCTGTTCCCGCACCGCAAAACATCGGGCGCGACGGACTGTTCGCGCGCGCGGCCGCGCCGATTGCCGAACCCATCGCCGCGCCTCCATCGCCGCCCGCCGCCCGCGCCGCCGCCGATATTCCGTTGAACAGGCTTTCTCCGACACAACTTCGCCGCGCGTTCCAAAAGACTTATGTTTCTGAAAACAGACACCTGTCGACATACAGAATCGACGACCGGTTCGATGTGGCAAGCGAAATAACAACCGAAATGCAAGGGTTCGAATCGCTTCGCGATTTAAGCGAAGAGGGCGGAATCCGCCCTCTTGAAATCCGCATAGGATTCCGCGGCAACGACGCGTCTTTGTCACGCGATAATTTCCAACTGCTTTCCGAATATGCGGGACTTGTCGTTGCGAACCCGCGCCGCGCGATTCAGATTTCCATCCCGGAAGGTTCGACAAGAAGCTTTGAAGACCGCCGCATCGCCGCGCGCCGTTTGGCAATCGTCGAACAGGTGCTTCGCGATTCCGGAATTTCCGATAATCGGATTATGCCCGTGCTTACCCCGCGCGACGGCGATGCGTTCGTGCTTCGCGTCATATCGTCCGATGTGTTCCAGACGCTTGTCGAAAGACAGCGCGATATGTTCGGCGACACGGTCCAGACCCGGACAAGCAGAAGCCTGGCATGGTAATTTTGAATGTTGAAAGATAAATGTTGAATATCCGAACGTATTAATTCATCATTCAGTATTCAACATTCATGAAAACAATACTCCACTTTCTTTTAGACTTTCTTTTCCCGCCTTCGTGTCCCGTGTGCAAGGCGCATTCGTCTGAAAACGGCGTATTATGCGCACCGTGTTGGGACAAATTCAATTGGATTGGCGACCCGAAATGCGCGTCTTGCGGATATCCGTTTCCGGCGAATCTTGACCTTGGCCTGCGTCCTTTGTGCCCGACATGCGCAACGGGCAAGAATGTTGTTGATTTCCTTCGCGCGGCGTGCGTTTATGACGATGCGTCAAAGGACGTCATGTTGCCGTTCAAACATGCGGCCGCGCTTAAATACAAAAATCTTATGTCGCGGGCGATGATTAACTCCCTGCGGGAATTGAAAACCGAGACCGGAGATTTGAAATCTGAAAAATCAAATGTCAATCTGGTCGTGCCGGTTCCGCTTTCATACCGGCGTCTTTGGAAGCGCGGATATAACCAGGCGGCGCTTCTTGCGCGCCCAATCGCAAAGCATTTTGGCGTCCCGGTGGATGTCGATTCCGTACTTCGCAAGCATCGCGCCGACATGGGGCATAAAAACGCCAAAGAGCGCCGCGCCAATATCCGCGGCGTGTTCAACGTTCGCCGTCCGGAAAATATCAAGGGAAAAACAATTCTCCTTGTCGATGATGTTATGACAACCGGCGCGACTTTGTATGAATTGCGCCGCGTTCTTAAACGCGCCGGGGCGAAAAAAGTTTATGCGGTTGTATTCTGTCGAACGGTAAGGGCGATATAATTTCCCTTTCGATCCGCGGTGTTTGCGTTTTCGGGGGCTCATGTATGTCAAATACACTTCACCCCCGAAAATGCAAACAGCCGGCACAAAATAGAAAAATAATTATGTTTTAATATTTGATTTTGAGTTTTGAATTTAGTAGTATTTTAGAGTCCAATATAGTTCCAAACAAAAAAGGAATTAATTATGAAAAGAATTAAACTTTTGGCAGTTTATGCCCTGTGCCTTGTGCCATATGCCCTGCGCGCCGAAGGTGCGCCGCTTGCCGGCTTTTATAAAACAATCGACGATGCGACGGGCGCGGCCCGGTCGATTATACGCCTGTACGAATGCGCCGATTCTTTGTGCGGACGCGTCGTTGCCTTGTACGACAGGGACAGCGGCGAAATTTCCGAAACAATTGCGGCGCCGTCAAGAATCGCCGAAAGGGTTCGGACCCAACCGAAAATGGTCGGGCTTGATGTCATTTGGGATATGAGATGGAACGCCGCTTCGTCCGAATACACCGGTGGCCGGATAATGGACCCGCAATCGGGAAGAGCGTATACCGCATCAATCTGGCAAGACCGTACGGACGCGAATATTCTTCGTGTGCGCGGTCGGATTGGCCCGATTGGTCGGACTCAAAATTGGCACGTGATGCCGGATGCGGGGCTTCCCGCCGATTTGCAAAGTCTTGACGTATCGGATTGGAAACCGATAATACACAGGTAACGATACGCTTGATTTTTTCAATTTTTAATATAAAATTCGGATGAAATGAAACAGTACAGCTTGAATTTGGTAGCAGTCAGATAGCGGAACGTGCGTTTTGCATGTTCCGCTGTGCCGTCCCAAAAGGCGGCACTTTTTATTTGATTGCGCCGCCGCAACATAGTAAAATTCAGAATCAGGGAAAAGCATATGAACATTGAACTTGGCAAAAATATATCCACGCGCGAAATCGAATTGCGCATACAGAAATTTTGGGATGAAAACACATTCTGGGAAAATGACGCCGCGTCCAAAAAGCCCGCGTTCTGTACCATGATGCCGCCGCCCAATATCACCGGCGGTCTGCATATGGGGCATGCATTGGACAATATCCCGACCGATTTTATCGCACGGTACAAACGTATGCGCGGTCTCGACGTTCTTTGGCAGCCGGGCACGGACCACGCGTCCATCGCAACGCAATTGTTGATTGAGCGGGCCCTGTCCAAAGATGGAATCAACCCGCGTTCCCTTTCCAAAGACGAATTGCTTTCGCACGCGTGGAAATGGAAAAACGAATACGGCGGCCAGATTATCGAACAATTGCGCATGTTCGGCATAACGCCCGCATGGTCGCGGATGCGGTTTACTATGGACGACGGATTATCCCGCGCGGTCATAAAACTGTTTGTAAAAATGCATTCAGAGGGTCTGGTATACAAGGCGCGCCGTCTTGTCAACTGGTGCCCGAAACAGATGACGACCGTGTCCGATTTGGAAGTCGATGTGCGCGAGGAAAAGGGAGAATTCTATTATATCAATTATTCGCTGGTCGGCGGCGGCGTTATCGAAATCGCGACAACGCGGCCGGAAACCATATTCGCGGACCAGGCAATCGCGGTTCACCCGGAAAATAAAAAATTAAAACACCTTGTCGGTGCGCACGCGATTATTCCATTAACGGATATTGAAATCCCAATCATCGCGGACGAGCACGCCGACCCGGAAAAGGGCACCGGCGCGGTTAAAATCACGCCGGCGCATGATATGGACGACTGGGAAGTTGGAAAGCGCCATAATCTTGCGGCGGTTTGCATACTGACTGACGATGCGAAATTAATCGGCGAAACTGTTCCGGAAAAATACCGCGGTCTTGACCGATACAAGGCGCGCGAACAAATCGTCGCCGATTTGGAAACGGCCGGCCAGATGGTCAAGATAGAAAGCAAAACGATTCCAACGCCTTATTCCGAACGCGGAAATTGTGCCGTCGAATACATGGTGCGCGAAGAATGGTTTGTCGATGCGAAAAAAATGGCCGCTCCCGTCATCATGGCGGCAGAGCGCGGTGATATAAAATTCTTGCCAGAACATCGATACAACCTGTTTATGGCGTGGCTTCGCGATATTCACGAATGGTCCATATCGCGCCAGTTATGGTGGGGGCACCAGATTCCGGCATGGTACGACGAAGATGGCAATATCTATGTTGCGGAAACGGAAGAGGACGCATCGGCGCAATCCGGCGGCAAAAAATTGACACGTGACGCGGCCGTTCTGGACACTTGGTTTTCGTCCGCGCTTTGGCCGTTTTCAACCCTTGGCTGGCCGGATAAAACGCCAGAGCTTGCCCGGTATTATCCGAACGATTATCTGAATACAGGATACGACATCATATTCTTTTGGGTTGCGCGTATGGCCATGATGGGAATATATACCATGGACGCGGTTCCGTTCAAGGCGGTGAATATTCACGGAATGGTCCGCGATTCCAAAGGACAGAAGATGTCCAAGACAAAGGGCAATGGCATTTCCCCGGACGAAATTGTTGAAAAATCCGGCGCGGACGCACTTCGTTACTGGGTGTCGACAACTCCGATTGGTCAGGACGTGAAATACAGCGAAGACGAGGTGAAGCGCGGCACCAAGCTTTTGACCAAACTTTGGAACGCGACGAAGTATGTGTTGGGAAATATGGATGGGTTTGAACCCGAAGGAACCGGAAGCCAAGAACCGAAAACCAGATTAATCGAAGACAGATGGGTGCTTTCGGAATTGAACAAAACAATTGCCGAAGTCTGCAAGCATATGGACAAATACGACACGTTCAACGCGCGTGCGGCGATTGATGAATTCTTTTGGTCTGTGTTCTGTGACCAGTATTTGGAATATATCAAGGACCGGTTCTGGTCCGCCGACAAACATTCTGTGGAATCAAGGCTGTCCGCGCAATGGACCCTTTGGGAAGTTTTGCGCAACATCTTGGGCCTGTATGCGCCGTTCGTGCCGTTTATCACCGAAGAATTATGGCAGGTTGTTTATAAGGCGGCCGAAGGCGGCGAAACGCTGCATTTAACAGAGTATCCGTCGGTTAAAGAAGAATGGAATACCGATGTGGCGGCAATGGACGTCGCGCTTGACATCATAAAGTCCGTTCGCGGGATTCGCACGGAACGGCATATCGGAAACGGTGCAAAGCTTGAAAAAATATCTGTGAATTTCGACGTGCCGGAAATTCTGCGCGGCGTCGTACTTTCCGGTTGCCGCGCCGACAGGATTGAAATCAATTTGTCGCAAAAAGACAAAATCGATATTATAGTGAAAACGGAGTAAACAATGCAAAAATATATAGTAAAGAAAACACTTCGGACTTACAAGATGGACAGGCATGGATTGCTGCGCCCGGTCATGCTTATGAACGAATTACAAGGCGTCGCGGATTCCCATGCCGAAGTTTTGGGACGCGGGCGGACTTATTGCGTCGACACCGGCCGCGCGTGGGTTGTGACGCACTATCTTGTCGACATCGTCCAGATGCCGGGTGAAAACCAAGAAATCGAAATATACACCTGGCCGTCTGCGGCGGACGCGCTGCGCGCTGCGCGCGATTTTGAAATCAAAGACGCCGCGACCGGAGACGTCATGGTTCGCGCGACAAGCCAGTGGGTCATGATAGACATAAACACCAGAAGACCTGTGCGCATCGACGAAGTCCTTGCCGATTGGGGCACGCTGGACGAGCGCGTCATAGACCGCCCGTTCGAAAAATTCCCGGAATTCGAGCCGGCCCTTACATGGGTCGCGCATCCGCGCTTTGACGATTTGGATTTGAATCAGCATATTAATAACGCGGTCTATGCAACCTGGGCGGCGGAATCTTTGGGTTTTGAATTCCGCGACGGGCATAAACTTTACCGGCTTGATATAAATTTCAAAAAAGAAATACCGGCGGGCGTGCGGACCATAGATGTTGAATCGCGTATTGACGGCATGGTAAGCCGTCACATGATAAAGAACGAAGTCGAACATGCGAATGTGATTTGCGAATGGGAAAAGATATAAAAACGGAATCGCTTTTATGATATAATTCCGTTATGAAATCCCAAAAGTGTGATATTGATAATCATGTATGGGTCGGATATATTCGGCCCGGCCAAAGGGGCGCCCCTCTGAAACCCGCAGAAAGCTACACACACACACACACACACACACACACACACATGTAGGTCCATTCATTGGATAAAAACAATCGTGTCGCGTACGTGCCGTCCCGGAAATTGCGAAGCAATTGTCCGGGACGGCACGTACGCGATGAAGTCTGGGTTAAGGTTATTATTTTTTGCTCTGGCGCTTGTGTTCGCATCCGCGGCGCATTCTGCATGCGAACCGGGATGCCGGCCGATTGGACTGACCTGTCAACCATGTCCCGCCGGAACGTTCGCGTCGGCGGGAAGTCTTTCTTGCACCCCATGTCCGTCCGGACAAATCGGCAACCGCGCAACCGGCGCGACGCATTGTGTAAACTTTCGGACACTGCGCACAAGCGCCGGGCATTCGGCGATACTTCGCTCGACCAAGAATACATCGCCAAGTCTGGCGATAAGGGATGGCGATACCGTGTACTGGGGCGATTTGTCGACAGTGTTGGTGTCGGGCAGTTTCAGAATAAATTATAACGATACAATTTATTCGGTTGTGGAACCCACAAAGACCGCAGACGCATGCGGAGTGTTAACCGCAGGCGAGTTCCGCGTGACGCTTAACAATATGCCCGCGAACAGTCAGTTTAGTCTGCAAATATCCGCGGCGGGTAATTTTACAATAGACTGGGGCAATGGCGCGCCAGAGACGAACATCAATAAAACCAACACAACAGTTACCACATACACTTCGCCCACGACCCACAGATACAACGGCGGACCGTTTACCGTAACGATAAGGGGCCGAGCCACAAGTTACAGTTCTGCCGCCACGGCGGCGGCAATATCTTTTGCCTCTTCGATGAATCGAAACAATATTGTTGCCATAGAAGGGGATTTGGGAGGTATATTCCCGATACTGAACGCAACCGCCACCGGCAGCCCGCGCTTTCGCAGTACGTTCAGTTCCGCCGCCGGCCTTGCCAGCCCGATACCGGAAAATCTGTTTGCCGGGGTGCAGGGGCGGCCGGTAAGCAATATGTTCCATTTCACATTTGCCGAGAGCGCTGTAACCGGTTCGATACCGGAAAACCTGTTTGCTGGCATTGTCGGCCCGCCGGCACCAGAAATGTTCCGCGCCACATTTAATCTGTGCCCGGGCCTTACCGGCCCGATACCGGGCAATTTGTTCGCCGGAATAAGCGGAGCGCCAGCGGAAATGATGTTCCGTTATACATTCTCCAGCAGTCCCGGCCTCACCAGCATAGGTACAGGTTTATTCGACGGGATATCCGGCACAGCGCAAAACGAGATGTTCCTTGGGACGTTCCAGAATGTTACCGGTCTGCGCGGGCCGGCGGCGCGCCTTTCCAACGGTCAGCTTTTGTATCAAAGATGGCCGAATGCAACGGTTGCCCAGGTGGGACAGGCTTTTCGTGCCGCCACCGGTTTGGATAATTTCAACAGCATCCCGGTAAATTGGAGATAACAAAAACCCGCCATCGGCGGGTTTTTATCTTGCGGCGCTGACCGCCAAGCGTTTGCGACCCGCGGCGCGGCGGCGGTTCAAAACATCGCGGCCGGATTTGGTCGCCATCTTTGCGCGAAAACCGTGCGTTTTAACGCGGCGGCAGTTTGACGGCTGATAAGTTCTCTTGGTTGACATAATAAATACCTTTGTTTCTTGCCGGGCAATTTAATCATAAGAATCCGCCGTTTGCAAGAAAAATCGTGATTTGGCCGCGAGTGCCTGGTCCCTCATTTGCCTTTTGCCGGCGAACCGAACAATCGCTGCAAGGAATCGGTAATCATGCACCATACGAAAAGCACGGCGAATATTTTTGCAAAAAGTGCCCAAAGCGGCCAGAACATAGTGCGGTCATTATGAAATAAAACCTGCAAATTGCAAGTCTTATTTCAAGTTTTGTTAAAAGGCGTTATTAAAATTCCGCCAAGCGAACACGACCCGGATTGTCCGTATGCCAATCTATGGTCGATTGTATGTTAGAGCTGTTGTTGAAAACAGCAGAGTATACAACAACGCCCGTGATGACAAGAAGACCGATTCCCGCCGCGATGGCGGCCCCGTCCGTGCCCCTGTCAATCGGGCAGTGAAGGCATGCGCCATGCGCCCGTCCGGTTTGTTTGTATCTTGCCGCCTCGGCCCCGTTGGCGAACAATGCCGCCATAACTCCCAGAATTATACATGCTTTTCTCATCTTAACCTCCTGTTTGGTTTGTTTTTTCTCTGGCCCCTGGTCCGATTCGTTTGAAAAGAAACCGAAAGAGCAGAACTTTATAATTGCAGTATAGGACAAAATAATTACTTGTCAAGTCCTTTATGGTAATTTTATAGGGTGAAAAAACAGTATGATTTTCTTGACCCGGACGCCCTTTTTTGCTATATTTTGCGGGCAAAAAAGAATAACTAACAACTAACAGCTAACAGCTAACAACCGCGAGAATTCTGCAGTTTTAATAGTTCTTAGATGTTAGTTGTTAGCTGCTAGTTAACAAGGATAAAGTATGTCAGAAGAAAAAAACGTGAACGAAGTTCATGCGACGCCAGTTCCCCAATCCGCCATCGAAACCGAAATGCAGTCGTCGTTCCTTGACTATGCAATGAGCGTCATCGTCGACCGCGCCCTTCCCGACGTCCGCGACGGATGCAAGCCGGTTCATCGCCGCATATTGTACGTCATGAACGATATTGCAAAAGCCACCGGCAAACACGTCAAATCCGCCCGCGTAACCGGCGACGTTATGGGTAAATACCATCCGCACGGCGAAGGCGCCATATATGAATCCATGGTCCGAATGGCCCAGGATTTCTCGATGGGAGAAATGCTTGTCGACGGACAGGGGAACTTTGGCTCTATGGACGGCGACAATGCTGCGGCACAGCGATACACCGAGGCGCGCCTTACCAAACTTGCGTCCAATCTTATGGACGATCTGGAAAAGGATACTATCGATTGGATGCCGAATTATGACGGCGGTTTCTTGGAACCGCGCGTTCTCCCCGCGAAGTTTCCGAACTTTTTGGTCAACGGCGGCGCCGGAATCGCCGTCGGTATGGCGACGAACGTTCCGCCATATAATTTGTCCGAAGTTTGCGATGCAACTCTTGCCGTGCTTGACCGGCGCGAGATTTCCGACGAAGAGCTGTTTCAAATTATCCCCGGGCCCGATTTTCCGACCGGTGGAATAATGATGGGTCGCGCGGGCGCATTTCGCGCTCATACCGGCGGCCGCGGTTCCGTCATCGTTCGCGCAAAGACTCATATCGAAGATTTCAAAGACCATCCGGCAATCATCATCGACGAATTGCCGTACCAGGTTAACAAAGCGCAATTAATCATCAAGATGGTCGAATTGTCCAAGGAAAAGCGGGTCGAAGGCCTTGCCGAAATACGCGACGAATCGTCGCGCGACGGCGTGCGCGTTGTCATCGAACTGAAACGCGATGCGATACCGGATGTTGTGTTAAATCAGTTGTATCAATATACCCAATTGCAATCGTCGTTTCCGGTCAATATGATGGCGCTTAACCGCGGGCGGCCCATGCTGTTCAATGTGCGCAAAGTCCTTGATGCGTTCATTGATTTCCGAATCGAAGTCATCCGCCGCCGCACCATATTCGAACTTAATAAAGCGCGAAACAGGGCGCACACTCTTTTGGGTTTGTCCGTTGCGGTTGGAAATCTTGACGAAGTCATCGCGCTTATCAAAGGAAGCGAAAATCCGGAGGCAGCGCGAAACGCGCTTGTCGGGCGCGGATGGAAGGCCGCGGATATAGAATCCTATATCAAACTTATCGACGACCCGAATTCGGAATACAAGGACGGCCTGTTCCATATGTCCGAAGACCAGGCGCGCGCGATTCTTGAATTGCAACTGCATCGGTTGACGGGGCTTGAACGCGACAAGATTCATAATGATTTGGTAAATCTTGGCGGCGTTATCAAAAATCTTTTGGAAATCTTGGGCAGCCATGAACGCATCACCGACATAATCCGTACGGAAACATTGGAAATCCGCGACACGTTCGGCCGGCCCCGCCGCACGCAGATTTCAGACGCCGAAGTCGACATGGACATCGAAGATTTAATCGCCAAAGAAGACATGGTCGTGACCGTGACAAGCACCGGGTACATCAAGCGCGTCGCGCTTGATACCTACCGCGCGCAAAAACGCGGCGGCAAGGGGCGCAACGCCATGACGACCAAAGACGACGATTATGTCACGAACGTCTTTGTTGCGAATACTCATACGCCGCTGATGTTCTTTTCAAGCAAGGGCATGTGTTACCGCCTTAAAACTTATAAACTTCCCGAAGCGGCCGCCGCGGCCAAGGGCCGGCCCTTGGTAAATCTGTTGCCGCTTGATAATGGTGAGACGATTACCGCGATATTGCCCGTGCCTGAAAATGTGGCGGGGTCATGCCTTATGTTCGCGACGTCGATGGGAACGATACGCCGCAACACCTTTGAAGATTTCGAATCCATCCGCGCCAACGGCAAAATCGCAATGAAATTGGAAGAGGGCGAATCATTGGTAAGCGTCGCGCTTTGCAGCGAAGACAAAGACGTCTTCCTTTCCACATACCGCGGTCGCTGCATACGGTTCCCGGTCACGGAAATCCGCGTGTTCCAAAGCCGCGCTTCGACTGGTGTCCGCGCCATCAAATTGGCAAAGGATGACAGAATTATCGGCATGGCGATGTTATCGCACAGCAATGATACGCCGGATGTCCGCGCCGCGTATATAAAGCAATCGCGCGCGCTTCGCCGCCTTGAAACCGGCATCGAAGAAGAAGAAGGCGCGGTGGACGCCGAAGATGCGACGACAGACGCGCTTGTCCTTGATGATTCAAAGATGGCGGAAATGGCGGCGCGGGAACAGTTTATTCTCACCATATCCGAAAACGGATTTGGAAAGCGCACAAGTTCATACGAATATCGCGTAACGCATCGCGGCGGGTCGGGATTTGCCAATATCAAACTTGGCGGCAAAAATACCGCCGTCGCCGGGTCCTTTCCGATAGATTGCGACCACGATATTATGATGGTGACCGACGGCGGGAAAATCATCCGCACGCCCGCCCTTGATGTTCGTATCGCGGGCCGCGCCACCGCGGGCGTCACGCTGTTCCGTACTGCGGACGGGGAAAAGGTCATAAGCGCCACGGCGATTGAAAAAGAGGAAGAAAACGGCGACAGTGTGTGCGGCGCCTGTGATTCCGCAGGTACAAACACAGTCACAGACACGGAGTGACGTACATGAAAAAACTGATTCTTGTTCCGGTTTTTATGCTTTGCGGTTTTGCCGCCGCTGCGGACTTTGCCCCCCCCATGTTTGGCGGGCATCGGAATCAGATTGCGATAAATGTGGGCCAGGGTACGGACGCGACATGGCTTTTACCGCTTCCGGGACGGAGGGCTTGGTTTGCGATGTACGAATTCCGATATTCACAGCCGAACAGTTTTTTTCGGCTGCCCGGACGTCAGAATCTGAATATCGCTTATATTCATGGATGGCGGGATGACGACAATTGGGCATGGACAGATGTTACCGTTCCCCTTTTCTATTGGTCGCAGGATGCGGTGCTGTACAGCACCCGCAATTGGTATCACGGCGGCGGAATGGGCGTCGGCATGCAGTTACAGGAAAACGACCGCATCGGCACAAAGCTTATATTCGCGTTCAAGCTGTTTTCCGGATACAGATTGTCCGACACATGGAACATGGAATTATTTATGCAGCATTTTTCGAACGGCAGCACGTCGGACGCCAATTATTCGTATAATTTCTTTGGAGTCGGGTTTGTGAGGAATTTTTAGTGGTGGCTGGTGGTTGGTGGTTTAGATGTTGGGACAATATTGTCTGCAAATTCATACTAGGAGCCACCAGCACCAACCACGATAAGCTTGATATACTCCACAAGTTTGTTATATAATGGTACGCTGCGACGAACCGCGAGCTACGAAAATGACCGAACCGTTTATATCCATTAACGAACTTTCAAAGCGCCTTGCCGTGCCGGCGCATACCTTGCGATATTGGGAAAAGGCTTTTTCCGGCGCAATCCGGCCGATTACCGGCGCGGGCGGACGGCGTTATTATCGCGACGAAGACGTCATCAAAATCGAAACCATCCGCGGATTGCTTTATGACCGGGGATACACTATTGCGGGTGTGAAAAAGCTGCTTGCTGAAGGCGAATTAAAGCCCGAAGGACGCAAACCGCGCGCGCCGGATAAAAAATCCGATGTTGACGTTGCGCTTGACCTGCTTGCCAAAGCGCGGGCTGTTTTGGAAGAATAACTTGCTTTTCTGATATTTGTAGTCTAGACTCCGCGAAGTCTTAAAAACGGAGTTGGACACCGTTCCTGTAGAGTTATGGGCGAAACGATGAATAGTAAAAATATTAGATATTGGTGAAAGCGGGCGAAGATGCATATTATACATCAAGCGAGCTTTTGACAATAGATGATGTTTTTAATATTCACCGCAAAGCGGCGGCGTATATTTGAATCAATAACAAGGTTTTGCGTCGTGTGTATGGAACATACACGCAAGCTGTACCGCTGTCCTTGCTTCAAATACCCTGCCGTCGTTTGCCCATAACTTTACAGGAATGGTGTCTTATGTACAACTGGCTTCTTAAATTCTTTTCTGCGGATATGGCAATCGACCTTGGGACTGCGAACACCCTTATTTATGTGAAGGGCAAGGGGGTAATGCTTAACGAGCCGTCCGTCGTCGCCGTCGCCGAAAACCGCCTTCTTGGCCGCAAGGAAGTACTTGCCGTCGGCGCCGAAGCAAAACAGATGCTTGGCCGCACGCCCGGCACGATTTCCGCCGTCCGCCCGCTTCGCGACGGCGTTATCGCCGACTTTGAAATCGCCGAAGAAATGATTAAATATTTTATCCGCAAAGTGCATAGCCGCAGCATGCTTGCCGCGCCGCTTATCATCATCTGCGTCCCGTCTTGCGCGACCCAGGTGGAACGACGCGCTATACAAGAAGCGGCGGACGCCGCCGGCGCGCGGAAGGTCTATATCGTCGAAGAATCCGTCGCGGCCGCTGTGGGCGCCGGACTTCCCATCGACAAGCCCGTCGGCTCCATGGTGCTTGACATCGGCGGCGGAACGACGGAAATCGCGGTCATGTCGCTTGGCGGAGTGGTGTATTCGTCCGCAGTCCGCATTGCGGGCGACCAGATGGACCTTGACATCATTGATTACGTTCGCAAGAACAAAAACCTTCTTGTCGGCGAAGCGACCGCCGAAGAAATCAAAAAAACCATCGGATGCGCTTTGGTGCCCAAAGACAAACGGGACGAAAAACAAATGAAGATAAAGGGCCGCGATTTGCTGTCCGGCGTGCCGCGCGAAGCAATCATGACCGAAAGTCAGGTCGCACAGGCATTATCCCAAACCGTTGGAAAAATCATCGACAGCGTGCGCCAGGCGCTTGAATCCACGCCGCCGGAATTGGCTGCGGATATCGTGGATTACGGAATCGCGATGGCGGGAGGCGGCGCGCTGCTTCGCGAACTTGATGTCGCGATACGACAGGCGACGGGACTTCCGGTATTCCTTGCCGACGAGTCGCTCAACTGTGTCGCGCGCGGTGCGGGGACCATGCTGCATAATGTTGACAAGATGAAGCACGTGCTTCAAACCATGTATTAAAAAAAGCGCCTTTGGCGCTTTTTTAATGTTAAATCTTGAATTATGAATGTTGAATTTTTTATGGAAATGTTTTATATTGACCCGGTCAAAAGGAATAATTATGAAACCAGATGATTCAACATTATCGTTCGAACAGGCGCTTGCGCAGTTGTCAGAGCTTGTAAAAAAGATGGAATCGGGCGCGCTTCCGCTTGCCGATTCTGTAAAGGCGTATGAACAGGGCATGAAGCTTAAAACCTATCTTGAACAGGTTTTGAAAGAGGCGGAGCTTAAAATCGAACAATTAAAACCTTGTGATAAATAATGCCAAACAAACCCGCCATCACGCCCGTTATGCAACAATATCTGGACCTTAAAAAAGAGGCGCCGGGGGCGGTTCTTTTCTTCCGTCTTGGCGATTTTTACGAAGCGTTTTTCGATGACGCCGTTGCCATATCGCGCGCGCTTGACGTCGTGCTTACCAAACGCGGAACGGACGCGGATGGCGCCGAAATACCCATGTGCGGAATCCCGTGGCATGCGGCCGAGAACTATATCGGCCGCTTGGTCCGCGGCGGGTTCAATGTCGCGATTGCGGAACAGCTTGAAACGCCGGAACAAGCAAAGGCAAGGGGGGTAAAACAAATATCGCGCGGAATCGTCCGCGTCATCACCGCCGGAACGCTTACGGATGAAAATCTGTTGTCGCCGAAGAAATCAAACTTTCTTGTAGCCATTGCGCCGCAAGCCGCCGGCACCAGCCACCAGCACGATATAGCCGGATGCGACATATCGACGGGCGAATTTTTCGTCGGCGAATTATCCGATAATTTGTTCGACGAATTGGTCCGCATCAATCCTTCGGAAATAATTTATCCCGAAAGCATGGCGGAACAGGCGGTCATGAAAAAGGTTCGCGACGCGTTTCGCACCGCGCCCGTGTACGACAGAATTTTCCAACGCGAAAATATTTTTGAAACATGCCGCGAAATTTTTGGAATCGAACATACGCAAATCAATATTGCGATTACGCTTCTTGCCGGATATTTGGAACAGACACAGCGCGGCGCAAAGCTTGCCTTTCGCGCGCCGTACAGGCTTGGCGCGGGCGCGCGCCTTCTTGTCGATGCGGCGACCTGGCGGTCTTTGGAAATAGACGAATCTTTTTCGCCCGGCGGCGCGACGCTTTTGGACATTCTTGACAAGACAAAGACCGCCGCGGGCGCGCGAAAACTTCGCGCGTATATTCGCGAATTGTCCGGCGAAATTTCAGAAATTCAAAAGCGTCAGGGTCATATCGGGCACATTTTGTTGAACAGCGCCGTGGCGGCCGAACTTCGCGCGATGCTTTCGAAAATTCCGGATATTGGGCGCGCGGTTGGCCGATTGTTATCCGGACGCGGTGCGCCGCGCGACCTTAAAGCGTGTGCGGAATTCGCCGCGCGTATTCCGGAATTCAAGGTTTGCGGCCGAAAGCTTGATGCGTCCCTTGCCGCGCGAATCGAAGGGCTTGATACTTTCGACGGCATTGCGGCGGAATTGCGTTTCGCGCTTTCCGACAACATGCCGGCGCTGTTCCGCGACGGTTCCGTCATCCGCGCGGGGTATGACGCCGCGCTTGATAATATGAACGCTTTGGCAAGCGGCGCGAAAGAAGTTATCGCCGGCTTGCAGGCGGAATACGCAAACGCGACCGGCGCAGGCACGCTTAAAATAAAATACAACAATATGCTTGGTTATCATATCGAAGTGCCCGCGGCCAAGGCCGCCGCGCTGTTTGGTGACGCCGGCACATACATTCATCGCCAAACCATGGCCGGAAACGTCCGCTTTACCACCGCGCGATTGATAGAGCTTGATAACGAAGTTCGCGGCGCGGCGGAACGCGCGGCCGCAATCGAATCGGAAATTGTCCAACGGTTAATCGAACTTGTCCGCGAAGCGTCGGACGGTCTTTTGGCGGCGGCGGAATTAATCGCGGAATGCGACGTGTGGGCCGGTCTTGCCAATGCCGCCGAAGAATACGGATGGGTGCGGCCGGATATGACGGACGGTCTTGATTTCGCCATACAGGGCGGACGTCATCCGGTTGTGGAATATATACTTCGCGGCAGGGGCGATGCGTTTGTAAAGAATGATTGCGATTTGAACGGCAAGGTTGTCGCCCTGCTCACCGGGCCGAACATGGCGGGCAAGTCGACATATCTGCGTCAGAATGCGCTGATTGTCGTGCTTGCGCATCTTGGGTCTTTTGTGCCGGCGGATTCTGCGCGCATCGGAATCTGCGACCAGCTTTTCTCACGCGTCGGCGCGTCGGACAATCTTGCCGCCGGGCAATCCACATTCATGGTGGAGATGACGGAGACCGCAAACATATTAAATCGCGCGACGGAAAAATCGTTTATAATTTTCGATGAAATCGGCCGCGGCACCGCGACTTTCGACGGCATGGCGATTGCACAGGCGGTTTTGGAATTCCTTGACAATATGGCACCGCGCGCGCTTTTCGCAACGCATTATCACGAACTGACGACGCTTGCCGATATTCGCGAAAATATAGACAACCTTACCGTCCAAGTGGCGGAACACAACGCCGAAATTATTTTCCTTCATAAAATCGCAAGGGGTGTTGCGACATCGTCTTATGGAATTCATGTCGCGCAGATGGCCGGCATGCCGGAATCGGTTGTCGAACGCGCGGAAAGGATTCTTGAAGGGCTTGAGAACAAAGAAAAAACAGAAGAAAAAACGCCGGCCCAACCGGTCGTCATGCCGGGTACGGAAGAGCCGTCGATAGTCAAAAAAGTGGCGGAACCCGCGCCCAAAAAACAAATGTCTCTGTTTGGTGAATGATATGGCCGGCGGTTTTGTAATTTTGGATAAACCGTCCGACATGACAAGCCGCACCGCGGGCGGACGCGTCGCGCGCATGTTCGGTATCAAAAAATTCGGGCATCTTGGGACGCTTGACCCCATGGCGTCCGGAGTGCTTCCCATCGCTTTGGGCGAGGCGACAAAGATGATTCCGTACCTTGATGCCGCAGGCGTCAAGAAGTGCGCGGTTAAAGAGTATGAATTCTCCGTCAAATGGGGCATAGAAACGGACACAGGCGATATTACTGGGAAAATTATAAAAGAAACCCCACACTCCACACTTTACACTCCAAACTTTGAACAGATTCGCAGGGCGCTTGGTGCGCTTGCCGGGGAAATTGAGCAAACGCCGCCCGCATACAGTGCGATAAAAATCGGCGGGCGCAAGGCGTATGAAATGGCCCGCCGCGGCGTCGATTTTGAAATGCCAAAGCGCAAGGTGATGATTTATGATCTGGTTGCCGTTGACCAGTTGCCGTTGACCAGTTTTATTGTAAAATGTTCCGCCGGGACTTATGTAAGGACCCTGGCGCAACAGATTGCGGGCGAAATTAACAAGATGGGGAACGAATACATCTGCACTTGCGATATGATTCGCCGCACCCGCACGCACATGTTCGATATAAAAGACGCGGTGGGACTTGATTTTCTGGAAAATCTGTATAATAATGACCCGCAGTCGGTTTCACAGCATCTGAAACCGGTGGATTTCGGGCTGGACGACATTCTGGTCTTGGAAATCGGCGATAACGAAGCGGCTCTGTTCAGGAACGGCGGATTTGTCGGAACGGACGGCGATGGTCAAAGGCGGGTTTATAATAATTCCGAATTCATAGGAATTGGGGAAATTGTAAACGGACAGCTTCGACCAAAGCGTATAATAACAACACAAGGATAGAAAATGTCGATTGTAAAAGCAAAAAAGACCGAGCTTATAAAAGCATACAAATCGTCCGACAAGGACAACGGCGGAAGCGCCGCCGCACAGGTTGCGGTTCTTACCGAACGCATCAACAACCTTACCGAACACATGAAGGCGTCGCCAAAGGACCAGCATTCCAAACGCGGTTTGCTTACGCTTGTCAATCGGCGTAAAAAACTGCTTGCATATATTAAAAAGCACAGCGTTGCCGATTACGAATCCCTTATCAAAAAATTGGGTCTTCGGAAATAAAAATCGCGCTTCGGCGCGATTTTTTGTTGAATTATGAATTATTGTGCCGGTTGTCTTTTATATATTTGATTGCGGTGGTTACTAAAACTGTGTTATAATTTGCGTATGAGATTTGTAGAACGCATCACACGATTTGCAGGGGTCGGTTATCGAAGGTCCCATGAGGCCGAGGATATTCGTTCCCTACAGGCACACCGCGTTGAAACCCGCAGAAAGCTACACACACA
>Ga0123353_10001540_pt1 | contig 28213 bp, 25 predicted proteins | sample TergutLab28metaG_3_FD_92763 | JGI IMG/M metagenome (GOLD analysis project Ga0123353, IMG submission 92763) | Labiotermes labralis P3 segment gut microbial communities from Petit-Saut dam, French Guiana - Lab288 P3 | ecosystem: Host-associated > Arthropoda: Insects > Digestive system > Gut ...
CGCCAGCGAGCAGGTGCGCCGTTCCTTGCGTTACGCCTACGTGGGCCGCAAGCTCCGCAAGCGGGATTTCCGCCGCCTGTGGATCACCCGCATCAACGCGGCCGCCCGTATGAACGATATGTCGTATAGCACGTTTATCAACGGCCTGAAGCGCGCCAACATTAACGTAAACCGCAAGATGCTGGCCGACATGGCGATCAACGACTCGGCTGGGTTTTCGGAGCTGGTGAGCCTGGCGAAGAAGGCGTAGAAACAGTATTGGCAACGCATCGCAGGAGGAGCTGTCTCGCAAAGACAGCCCCTTTTTCTTTATGTCAATGGCATTCACATATTTATGTCGTTATATGCATTATATCGGATCAGGGGATCGATTGATGTCTGGCATATTCGCAATCGCCTCGTCGATTTGCTCCTCCTCATAGCATATCTCATTGTCGGCACAGTTCACGCCTTGCATGTATTTTGACCTGCTTAGCAGAACACGCTTTGCAAACTCCGTCGCTTCTCTCTCTTTTTCGTCCTCGGTTATTTGCGGTAAGCAACGGATACCATCCTCGTTCCTTTGGGTATGCAGCAGCAAGTGCCCTATTTCATGGGCGATGATGATATGTTGCCACAAATGATTATCGTTTTTCGGGCAACGGATATGCGCACCCCGGTCGTGCACTGTTGTGAAACCGTGCGTGTCTTTTTTACTTGATTCGACCAAGATGATTTTAAGGAACATATTGTTTTGCTCAAAACGAGCGAATTTCAACAACTCCGCCCTTTTCTTGCTTTCACTGAAGGCACCTTCATTACAAGCATAGCGCTCTTTCAGCTCTTTCAGGTATTTCATGTCGTCTTCGTACAGACAATTCTCCGCCGCGACGAACAAGAATGCCAGATGGGTACCCTTATGAAGCTGGCTTATGAAGTTTTCCGTATTAAAGTATTCCATTAATCTTACTCGCTCATTTCCACAAAGTTATACTTGTTCGCTATTTGCCTCCATCGACCGTTCAGAAAAGTTTCGCATAACATTTCGAATTGCTCATCAATGGATCCCCTGCCGCATCCGGCGTATCCGCTTATACACATGTACTCGCGAAGGCACTCGAACATTTCCTGTACGGTCAATCTCATTCCCAGGCCCGTGAAATAATTTCTCATTTCTTCAGGGCTTCCACATTGCTCCAATTTCCAGATAAACTTTCCACCCAAGCCAACCGTCTTCTTGCCACCCAAACGGGAAGCAGCGATCAGCCACCCGATGGAAAAAACAATGATTGCCGAAACCATGATGATTGCACTAATTGCTTTGTCGCTCATTCTAGCTCTCCTTACTTAAGGGGTCGCGTCTTTGCTTTCGTATCGCATTCCGGACGCTTGCCGCATCCTTGAATCGTACGAGCGCTTCTTTTAGCATCCTATGCCAAACCCGCCTCAAACTCCCCAAAAACCAGAATAAACACAAAAGAAGATATGCCCATATGTACTTATCCCAATCCGCCAAGCCAAGTACCAGCGCCAAAGTCACCACGCCCATGAGCAAAATTGCCATAAAAACCCATTTAATCCAGTATTTCCATTGCCTGAAATCACGCTGTATTGCTCGCGCCTTCGTATCGTTGATAAGTATGAGAATGGATCCAAGGCTTACGATGATCAGCACCATCAGCAGGAGACTCTCGACGAAAATTCTATTAATTCCTAGAAACGAGCCGATGAAGACGAGAAAAAAACTGTCCTCGGGTGATAAGGACAAACCGTTGTCGGTCGCAAAAATAATCATTCACCACCTACTCTCGTTAACCGGACGGACAAAGACGAGGGCAAATGCTGGACAACATCCCTCAGTACATATCCGATACAACGCGAAAAATGAGATGAACGGAGTATATCACATGGGGTTTTTCGCTGTCAACCAGAATTTGTCGTATTTGGGGTGTCCGGCTCCTTGGGAATCAAGCGGCGAATCAGCTTGTTCACGTTTTCGTTGCTGCCTCGCTCCCATGCACTGTATGGATGAGCGCATCGCCGTATTCGAATCCAGATGTAGGGGCGACCGCCCTCAGCATCCCCTACACGAACAGCGCGCTCACAACAACGTAACCAAATGATCCATCGCGCGGGCATCCTCGTCATTTTTCAGATAGCCGCGAAGCAAAGCGGCCTCTTTTTTCACCGCCGCACGATCCATGGGCTTTGGCTCTTTTCCCACAAGTTTGTGGAAATTCCCGGCGAAGATGCGCGCCTGGGCATCGGCGGGCAGGCCCAGCCCGTGGAGTTTCTTGTCATAGATCTCAATGTCCTTGTTAAAACGCAAAAACTCGATCTCCATCGCGGCGTACCCGCTGATGTTTACCTTGTCGTCGGTCAGGTCCACATCGTCGGAGGAATCGGTGCCGAAGATGATCCGGTGGCTGTTTTTGATGAAGAACGCCCGCCAGAAAGCCGGGTCTTTGGAAAAATTTTCGTACATCTCAATACCGGCCGTCACATCGATAAACACCGAGGGGTGATCGTCCAAGAATTTCTGGGCGTGGGCGGGATCGTCCGACAGGAAATAGAAATGGGCGAATATAGCCCGCAGCTTGGGGTGTTTTGCAAGCACATTCTCGATTTCCTGATAGTATTGGGCATAGGGCACATCGGTTTCATCGTAAAACCAGCCCTGCTCCACCGCCCAATCGGGCACCTTGCTCCTATCCCAGAACTCGGGCGGGTCCGCCATATGAAACAGCACGGGGAAGCCCGTCTCTTCCAGATAACCGAAGTAAGCGTCGTACGCGGGATCGTCCAACCCTTTGCCCAGCATCCTGCGGGTGGTGGGTTTACCCTCCAGCATCTTGATGCCGTCGAAACCCATCGCCCGCAGGTTCTTTGCCTGGGCCGCGTAATCCCGACCCGTCACATACTCCAAGCCGCCAAAGGCGTAGGTCTTCCCCGGGCGCTGCGCCTTGCATACCGCGCATACCGTGTTTTGCAGCAAATCCCCCGTACATTGCAGGCTTTGCACGGCAAACTGGCTGTACCCCAGGCGCTGCGCCAGTGCGTCGATCGGAGCAAAGTTCCCCTGGGCATTTCGGATATGAATATGGGAATCCACGATGGTCATGCGTATCATCTCCCTTCTGCAAGGATTGTACGCGAGGGTAAAAGCGTTGTCAACGAGATTTATCTCGAAGAAACTGCCTGTTTGCGATGATCCCGCACACCTTCAACAACGCAATGAAACCAAGTACAAGCGCCGGGCACCACAGGTACCACGGGTACACGTGCGCAATGGGAGCCAAAGGAGCCTCAGGCGCAGCAGGCGCTTCGGGCGCTTCAGGCGCTTCAGGCGCTTCAGGCGCAGCAGGCGCTTCGGGCGCTTCAGGCGCAGCAGGCGCTTCGGGCGCTACAGGCGCTTCAGGCGCAGCAGGCGCTTCGGGCGCTACAGGTACTAATGGAACAAATAAAATACATGCAAGCAGAACACAGAGAAGTATTGCAGGAAAGCGAATCTTTGAGAACATAAACAATCCTCCTATATATTGCTAATTTTGTGACAATATGAGTTTACCATAGGTAAATCATCGGGGCTTTAGAAAGCTGCGAAGATAAGATTAAATATTGATGAGAATTTATGCTCTTGACAAGCCCCCCTCACAGTGATACCATGGGATCGCAATTCAGAGTAAAACAATCGGAATTCCGCGAAAGGCAATTCTGAAAGAAGGTAATCACCATGAAGTTATCCACCCGCGCCAAGTACGGCATCCACGCCATGCTGGACCTGGCGATGAATAATGGCACGGGCCCGCAATCCATCAAGCTGATCGCCGAGCGCCAGGGCATCCCGGAGCAATACCTGGAGCAGTTGATCGCCTTGCTGCGGCGGGAGGGATTGGTAAGGAGCGTGCGGGGCGCCCAAGGCGGATACCTGCTCTCCAGCCCCCCCGGCGATATCACCATGGCCGAGCTGATGCGGGTGCTGGAAGGACCGATCTCCTTATCCAACTGCCTGGAAGACCAGGACTGCTGCGACCGGGCTTGCGTGTGCTCAGCCCGGCGGGTGTGGGAACGCCTGTCCCAGAGCATCGACCAGGTGCTGCACAGCGTTACGCTGGAGGACATGCTGGAGGATCACATGCGCCTGCAGGCGGAAAGGGAGGAATCGTGATGGGCATCTATTTTGATAACGCCGGCACCACCGCAGCAAAACCCGAGGTGCTCGAAGCCATCCTGCCCTACCTGGCCCAACAGTACGGCAACGCCAGCAGCATCCACGCCGTGGGGCGGGAGGCACGCAAGGCGGTGGAAAAGGCCCGAACTCAAGTGGCGGCAGCCATCGGCGCCAAACCCGAAGAAATCTACTTCACCGCCGGGGGCACCGAAGGCGACAACTGGGCCGTGAAGGGCGCGGCCTTTGCCCATAACCAAAAGGGCAGGCACATCATCACCAGCGCCATCGAGCATCACGCGGTGCTGCACAGCTGCCAGTGGCTGCAAAAGCAAGGTTTTGAGATCACTTACCTGCCGGTAGACGCCCAGGGGCGGGTATCCCCCAACCATGTGGAAAAGGCCATCCGCCCCGACACCATCCTGATCACCCTCATGATGGCCAACAACGAGATCGGCACTATCCAGCCCATCGCCGAGATCGGAGCGATCGCCAGGGTTCATAAAGTCCTGTTCCATACCGATGCCGTGCAGGCCGTGGGCGCTGTGCCCATCGATGTCAATGCACTGCAAGTGGACGCCCTGTCCCTGTCCGGCCATAAGTTCTACGGGGTGAAGGGCGTGGGGGCGCTGTACATCCGCCAAGGCGTGCGCATCGACAGCCTGCTCCACGGCGGGGCCCAGGAGCGCGGGCGGCGCGCGGGCACGGAAAACCTGCCGGCCATCGTGGGCTTGGGCGCGGCCATCGAGCTTGCAACCCGGGATATAGAAAGCCACGTTGCCCGCCTGACAAAAATGCGGGACCGGCTGATCCACGGCATACTGACCGCCATCCCCCACACCCGGCTCAACGGTCACCCCACCCGCCGGCTGCCCGGCAATGTGAACGTATCGGTGGACTACATCGAGGGAGAAGCGCTGCTGCTCCGGCTGGATTTGGCCGGTTTTCAAGCCTCCAGCGGATCGGCCTGTACATCGGGTTCTTTGGATCCCTCCCACGTGCTGCTGGCTATCGGCCTGTCTCACGAGGCGGCCCACGGTTCGCTGCGCCTGTCTTTAGGCGATTACAACACCGAACAGGATGTGGACGAGCTGCTTGCGGTATTACCCGCCATCGTGCAGTCGCTACGGGATATGTCGCCCTTTTCAGTTACAAGTTAATAGTTACAAGTTACAAGAAAAACACACGAGGAAAACACACGATGCCGCCTCCTCTTGTAACTTGTAACTCAAAACTTGTAACTAAACCGCATTTTAACAACTAGGAGGGCAATACGATGTACAGCGAACAGGTCATGGATCACTTCACCAGCCCGCGCAATGTGGGCGAAATACCCAATGCCGACGGCGAGGGCACGGTGGGCAACGCCAAGTGCGGCGACATCATGCGCATGTACATCAAGGTGGACGGCGGCGTGATCACCGACGTGAAGTTTAAAACCTTTGGCTGCGGCGCGGCCATCGCCACCAGCAGCATGGCCACCGAAATGGTGAAAGGAAAAACCGTGGAAGAGGCGCTGCAGCTTACCAACCAAGCGGTGGCCGACGCCCTGGGCGGCCTGCCCCCGGTGAAGATGCACTGTTCGCTGCTGGCCGAGGAAGCGGTCAAGGCGGCGATTGAGGACTATATGTCGAAGCGCCCCGGCCAGCCGGTATAAAACCGCCGCAAAAAAAGGAGTGACACCATGACAACGCAACCGCAAAACGCAGCCCCTTCCGCACGCGGCATTCGTGCGCTGTTCTCGCGCATGACGGCCCGCCAGCGCGTGTTGTTTTTGCTGCTGACGGCGCTGGCCGGCGTCTATTTGATGCTGGTGATCAGCATGACGCGCTTCTTTCCGCCCTGGTGGCTCTTTGTGCCCGGTGCGCTGTTGCTTGGCGGATCGTTGCTGCTGTTTTCCGCACGGGTGGGCCAAGCCATCCGCCTGATTCGGCACGCGGAGCGGAAAAAGCTTTCCTGGCGTGTCTTTTTGATAGGCATGCTGCTATGCGCTGCGGTCATGGCAATGTATCATGCTGCCTTTTGGCCTGGCGGGCTCTCCGCTGACAGCCAGAATCAATGGGGCCAGGCGCAGAGTGGCGTGATAGACGATTGGCACCCCGCGCTGCATACCATGCTGATCTGGCTGCTGACGCGTCTGGTCAACCATCCGGCCTTCGTGATCGCGGTGCAATGGGCGCTTCTTAGTGCGATGGTGGGGTATCTGGGCGCACGGCTCGAGGCTTGGGGGCTGCCGCGCTGGTTTTGGGCGGGTTCGGTGATCTTCCTTTCTCTGGCCCCCTCGGTGGGCAATACGATGATGTTTTTGTGGAAAGACTGTGCCTTCGCGCTGGCGATGCTATGGCTGTGCGGGCATCTACTGGAGATCGTATTTACGCGCGGAGAATGGCTGCGAAAGCCCGCGCACGTAGTTTTACTGGCGCTCTCTGCGTCGCTGGCCGCGATATTGCGGCAAAACGGCCTGTTGGCCGCGCTGCCCGCGCTGGCCTTGCTGCCGCTGCTGTACCGGCCGGTATGGAAGCACGCCTGCATGGCGCTGTTGTGCGCCTGCGCGCTGTTCGCGTTGATCCGGGGGCCGCTGTACGACACAGTGGACGTGCAGCGCCGCAATCCGGATGAAACCTGGCTGGACACCTGCAGCCTGCCGATGGTGATCCTGGGCAACGTGATGGCAAAGAATCCCGACGCGTTGCCGGCCGAGGCGTACGATTACATGGCGAGCGCCGCGCCCCAGGAAATCTGGGCCCGGCATTACGCGTTGGGCGACTGGTATGAGATGAAAGGACGGGTCAACGCAAAGGCTGTTCTCTCGGTTTCGCTGCCCACGATGCTGCGCTATGGATGGGAAGGGTGGCGGGCCGACCCCCGGACGGCTTTCGAGGCATTGGGGCGCATGTGGACGATGGGCCTGCAACCCTTCGGCCGCGCGGAGTGGGCGTTATCCCCTTTTGTGGAGCAAGGATACCCTTTCGGCTTTGAGCGGCAGGGCAATCCCTTTTTATACCGTGCGCTCAGCTGGCTGGGGCGGCTTTCGGCGGCGCAGCCTTTTGCGCTGTTTGGCTGGAGCTTGGGCCTGCTGATGCTGTTGATGGCGCTGCTGCTGGCAATACGCTTCCCTTACGTGGGAGGCAAGGCGCTGACACTGACGCTGCCGGCGCTCTTTTACAACGTTGGCACACTGCTGATGATCACCGAAACACACCTATTTCGTTACTTTCTTTTCAACGTGCTGGTGTTTCCGCTGATCATAGCTTCGCTGCTGGCGGAAGTAAAGGAGGCGCCATGATACACGGAAACACAGACGGAATCCGCAAATCCACGCTAGCCTCGCTGGAAACCCTGTACGAGATGGAGATTCCGGAGGACATGTTTTTGCCCCCGGAATTGATGCGCAAGCTGGCCGAGGTGAGCTCGGCGATCAACCGGGAGATATCGGTATACATATCGCGGGCAGGCGAGGTGATCGACGTCACCATCGGCGGTCTGGAAAGCGTGCCCCTAGCCGACAAGCACCAGCGACGCAATTTGCAGCGCCTGGCTATGGTGCGGTGCATCCACACCCATCCGGGCGGATGCCCGTTGCTGTCGGATGTGGATCTGGGCGCGCTAAAGGCCCTGCGGCTGGATGCCATCGCGGCCATCGGCGTGCTGGAGGGCCGGGCCACCGGCGTGCAGGCCGCCTTCTTGGGCGAACGAGTAGCCGGGGTTCCCCAGCCCATCGTGATGGAGCCGGTGAAACCCTCGCGCATTCCGCAAGAGGCGTGGATGGACGAAATCACGCAGAGCGAACGGCGGGTAATGGAGGGCGAGCAGGCCACCAGCCAGGAGGAAGCCACCCAACGCGCCGTGCTGGTGGGCGTGGAAGACGAAGCCTCCCTGGCCGAGCTGGCGCGGCTGGCCGACACCGCTGGCATCGAGGTGATCGGCCAGGTACTGCAAAAGCGATCCAAGCCCGATCCGGCTACCTACATCGGCAGCGGCAAAGCGGCGGAGCTGTCGCTGATGTGCCAGGGCCTGGAAGCCACCATGGTGATCTTCGACGCCGAACTCTCCGGCGCGCAAACCCGCAATTTGGAGGAGCTGCTGGGCGGGGCCGAGGTGGTGGACCGCACCGTGCTCATCCTGGCCATCTTTGCCAAGCGCGCTCAAACACGGGAAGGCCGGCTGCAGGTGGAGCTGGCCCAGCTCAACTATCAGCTGCCGCGCCTGATCGGCTACGGTTTGGTGCTATCCCGCATCGGCTCGGGGGCGGGGCTGCGGGCCCGTGGGCCGGGTGAAACCCGGCTGGAGCTGGATCGCCGCCGCATTCGCAAGCGTATCGCCGACCTGCAGCGGGAGTTGGACGATCTGGGCAAACAGCGCGATGTGCGCCGGGCCCGCCGTCAGCGCAACGAGGTGCCGGTGGTGGCGCTGGTGGGGTATACCAACGCGGGCAAATCCACCCTGCTCAACCGCATCAGCGGCGCTGGCGTGCTGGCCGAAGACAAACTTTTTGCCACCCTCGATCCGGTGACCCGCAGCGTGCGCTTGCCCCTGGGGGGTGAGTTTCTGCTGGTGGACACCGTGGGTTTTATCAACAAGCTCCCTCATACGCTGGTCAAAGCCTTTCACTCCACGCTGGAGGAGGCGCAGCTGGCCGATCTGCTCATCGTGGTGTCCGACGCTTCCTCGCCGGAGCTGTCGCGCCAGCACGGGGTGGTGAACGAGGTGCTGGACACCCTGGGCGCGGGCGGAAAACCCCGCATCGAGGCGCTCAACAAACGCGACCTGTGCCCGCCGGAACAGCTCCACGAGCTGGCGATGCACTGGCCGGGTTCCATTCCGATATGCGCCGCCGCCGAGGACAGCACAGACAGCATCAACCCACTGCTAAAAGCAATCGTGGAGCAATTACACACGCTCCGGCGGCCCATCTGCCTGCTGATCCCTTACGAACACGGCGGCCTGCTGTCCCAACTGCACGATGGCGGGCGGATATTGCGCGAGGATTACGAGGAGGGCGGCACGCGCATTGTAGCCATGCTGGACGACGCCACCCGGGATCGGCTCGTGCAAAAGCTGGGGGCGGGGGCGGTGCGGGCGATGCCGGGGGAGGAGTAGAAAAAAGCAAGAGCCCTCGCTGCCGAGAGCCCTTATTGTCACGGAATTTGGCGGGGCGACACTCCCGCATCTCCAACCAGGGCGACGGCTGCCCGTTCCGTCCTCAAATTCCGTCACATACTAGTTTATGTAGCCCTATTATACGGCATGCAGTGTGCCTTTAGCAACAAAAGCGTTTACTTGCCTTGATTCTGTATGTAGGGGCGTCTTTCGTGTGCATTTGCTGGGGAGCAATTCACTTCCACAACGCCTTGCGCAACGCCGTCTCGCTCCCCTGTGCGCCCATCTTTGCGCAATGTGCGAGGATCGCTTCCCGGGCGTCTTCCTGGGGTAAAAGAGGAGCAACCGTCAGCCAATCGCCGTGCCATTCCTCGGCCAGCGCGTAGTTCACCGCGGGCCATCCGTAAGGTTGGCCCAGGGCGTTGGTTTTTTGTTTGCTGCCGCACACCGTGATGTAAAACTCCCGCATCAGCGCCTCGATAGCGCCAAACATTTTGCTTAGCCCCTCTTTTTTAGGGCCCACTAACTGAGCACGCAGCTCAAAGGTGCTCAGGGGCTGGCCGGGCGCAAACAGCGTCAGGGCGCGCTGCTGCATGCGGGGCACTAGGCCGTCGGCATACCGGTCCTCCAACGAGTAAGGGGGCCTGCAGGCGGCAAAAAACAACGCGTACAGCCTGGGAGCGATAAAACCCTTGCGCCCGCCCAGCACATTACCCACCGCCGCCCGGCGTTCCACGGCCACCCGCTCCCGCCATTGCCAGGGGTCGGTGTCCGGGTCGCCGGTATGCCATTGGGTTTCTTGGGTGCAGGCCCCCAAGGAGGGCAATCCCACTGGCTGCCCCGAGGCAAACCACACCATGCCGTATTCCTCCAAAAAGGGCCAAGAAATCCGCGTAGGTTTGTAGGTGCATGGGCGCATCCCCCTTTGGGGATACAGTACCACGTGGCGCACACAGGCGTCAATATTTGCTGGTTTTTTGCGAAAATTGACCCTTGGCTTATTGTATGCGCCTCTCAGATCGTATATAATGTAACGTGTGTTCTAAGTGAAAGAAAAGAGTTGGCCTATGAAAAAAATCGCGGGCTTCTTACATAAGAAACTTGGGGATTTCATGAATATCTTGGGCTTGGACATGCGTACCAAGCTGATCCTAGTTTTTTTGGTGGCAAAGGTGATCCCCGTGCTGGTGCTGACCCTGCTGGCCTGGCGGCAATTTAACCTGCTGGGCGATCACCTGCGGGAGATCGCCGTGGACGACTCTTCCGCGGCCCTGAACGCCAGCGCGGTGGAAAATATCGAGCGCATGACCACCGACACCGCACAAAGCGTAGCCTCCTTCCTGTACGCGCGGGACGACGATATCCGTTACCTGGCCTCCATTGAACCCAACGAAGAACACTACCGCAACTTTCTGCTGAGCAAGACGGGCCGTTTGGTAGAACAGGGCGAATGGGTGCTGGCGGAAGACGGGATGTCTTGGATTGGGGCGGAAGAGAAGCGCAGAGCGGTGGGCGGCGTCTCTTCCAATCCCGAAAACAACGATATGGACGGCTTTCGCTATCGCCATCAGGACACGCTGCGCCATCGAAATATCCCGCTGTACGACGAGATCGCCTTTGTGGACTTGGCCGGCAATGAAGTGGTGAAGGTGGTTGCCGAGGGTTCCACCAAGACGCGTTACCCCATGACCGCACAGAAGCGAAACGTGTCCCTGCGGGAGAACACCTATGTAAAGGCCGAGACGTATTTTGCGAAGCTGAGCGGCCTGGGGCCCGGTGACATCTTCGTATCCGATGTGATCGGCGCGTACACGCCCTCCAACTATATCGGCATGTATGTGCCCGAGGTAGTGGGCGGCGCGGCGGCCGACCGGGGATACGACATTCCCTACGCGCCGGAGGCCCAGGCTTTCGCCGGGGAAGAGAACCCCCACGGCGCACGCTTTGAGGGCATTGTGCGCTGGGCCACACCGGTAGTCGGCGAAAGCGGCGAGATCGCAGGCTACGTAACCTTCGCCCTTAATCACGATCATATCATGGCTTTTGTGGATCACATCACCCCCATGAACGAACGCTACACGGAACTGCCCAGCGCCTTCGAGGGGAATTACGCGTTTATTTGGGATTATCAATGCCGCAACATCTGCCACCCCCGGCATCACTCCATCTATGGCTTTGACCCGGACACCGGCGATCCTCAAGTTCCCTGGCTGGAAACCAGCATCCACGACGCCTGGCATGCTTGGCAAGCGAAAAACGGCCAGACCGGCTGGATGGACTTCGTGGAAATGACCGATTGGCCGGTATTCGACGAGCAATCCCGCTCCAAGCGGCCCGCCCCCGCATTGACGCAGCAGGGCTTGGTAGGCCTGGACGGGCGTTACCTAAACAACGCCCCCCAGTGCACCGGCTGGATGGACCTGACCCAGGACGGCGGCTCCGGTTCCTTCTACATTCTGTGGAGCGGGCTGTACAAACTGACCACCGCCGCAGCTATCCCTTATTACACAGGCCAGTACGAACCCTCGGCCGAAAACGGGTTTTCTAAGCGCGGATTCGGCTTCGTCACCATCGGCGCTGGATTAGAAGATTTTACCCGCCCCGCCATCGAAACCGAGGAGCGGCTAACCACGGCCATCGACAAGAATCTGGGCGACACCTTTGCCCAGCTCTTTATTACCACCGGCATCATCATCGTGCTGGTGGTGCTGATCGCCGTGTTGATCGCCTCCTACCTAACGGGTAACATCAAGCGGCTCATCTTGGGCATTTCCCGATTCCGAAACGGCCAGCGGCACTTCCGCTTTCATTGGCAGACCAAGAACGAGTTCGGCACCCTGGCCGACTCCTTCGACGACATGGCCCAAAGCATCGTGGACAGCGAGAAAAACGCGCTGAGCATCGTGGACGCGGACCACCGCATCATCTATATGAACGACGTGGGCCTCAAGCTCTGCGGCAAAACGCTTTCGCAGGTGGTGGGCGTACCCTACAGCCAAACCAGCGTGTACCCCTCCGGCACGGTGTACGATCCCCTGCGCGCTCTGCGGCTGGGCATCGACGCCGAAATCTATTACATTAAGGATTGGGCGCGCTACATCCACGGCACCGCCAGCCACTTCTTCAGCAAGAGCGGTCAAAAGATCGGCTACATCATTCAGAGCGTGGATGTGACCGAGATGGTGCTTAAGCAGTCGAAAATCGAGGAGCAACGCACCCTGCTGGACAAGATTTTTTCCGCCTCGCCGGACTTGATCTGGTACATGGACGGTCAGGGCCGCTACCTTACCGTCAACCCGCGCTTCGCCGCCATCGCCGGCCTACAGCCCGAAGCTTTTGCGGGCAAGACCGCCATGGAAATCCTGCCGCCGGAAATCGCCCGGGCCGTAACCCAAAACGACCGAGAGGCGTTCCAGACCGGCCATGCCCTGTATTCGGAGGAGACGCTGTCCTTTGCCGACGGGCACCAGGAGGTGCTGGATTCGGTACGCACCCTGATTCGGGACACCAACGGGGCGCTGGTGGGCCTGCTGGGTTTTGCCCGCAATGTGGACGCCCGGGTGGCCATCGAAACCGAGCTGCGCAATACGCAATTAGAGTTGGAACGGGCCGTAAACGACGCCAACCGCGCCAACGAGCACAAGGGCGACTTCCTGGCCCGCATGAGCCACGAAATCCGCACGCCCATGAACGCCATTATCGGCGTAACCAACATCCTGCAAAGGAAGCTCCTGGCCTTCCGCAGCGAACACAGGCAGGAATCCAACGAGCTGGCTGAGGTGGCCCTGCACATGAACCAGATCGAAACCTCCTCCCAGCACCTGCTGGGCCTGCTCAACGACATATTGGACATCTCTAAGATCGAAGCCGGCAAGATCGAACTTTCAGAAGAAGCGGTGGATCTGGCCAAACTGGCCAACACCGTGGTGGGCATCATCCTGCCCCGCTGCGACGAGAAGCGCATCTCCTTCCTCACCCGCTTCGATTCCTTCTCGCCCACAGCTTTTGTATGCGATCCGCTCCGCCTGCGCCAGGTGCTCATCAACCTGCTGGGCAACGCCGTGAAGTTTACGCCCGAGAGCGGCGCCATTGAATTCCATATCAAGAAGATGAACCAGCGTCCGGGTGAAACGCTGGTGGAGTTTGCCGTGCGGGATACCGGCGTGGGCATCTCCAAAGAAGCGCAGGCCGATATATTCGAGCCCTTTGAGCAGGGCGGCGCAAGGGTGGGCCGAAAGTATGGCGGCAGCGGGCTGGGCCTGGCCATCAGCCGCAATATCGTGCGCCTTTTTGGCGGGGACATCACCTTGGAAAGCGAAGAGGGCGAAGGCAGCGAGTTCCGCTTCAGCATATGGATGCGAGAATCGGAGACCGATATCCTGCCCGAAGAGGCCGTGGCCGAATTGACCGACGAGTTTGTGGGCAAACGCATCCTGCTGGTGGACGACGTGGAGATCAACCGCATCATCGTGGCGGCCATGCTGGAAAACACCGGCATACTGATCGACGACGCCGCCGACGGCCTGGCCGCCATCAAAGCCTTTGAGATGTCGGCGCCCGGTACCTACGACGCCATCTTGATGGATGTGCAGATGCCTAACATGAACGGCTACGAAGCCTCCACCGCCATCCGGGAGATGAGCGCCAAACGACCCGACGCCCGCACCGTGCCCATCATCGCCCTGACCGCCAACGCCTTTAAAGAGGACATCGACGAAGCGCTGCGCAGCGGAATGAACGCCCACATCGCCAAACCGGTGGAACAGGATAAACTGGTGGAGATGTTGCTGCGGTTTTTGGTGAAGAAAAAGCAGTGAAACAATACACAATAGAAGGCAGCATACAGGCAATGACCCAGCAGTTCGAGTGCATCCTTGCCGGGCATTCGCCTTCTGTTTATCTGTTTGGCTCGGCAGTGTTGGACGACTTCCGGCTTGGGTGGAGCGATATCGACATTCTTTGCTTTGCTCAAAAACCACTCATCGACGCGCAGGCTAATAAACTGCTCGAACTGCGCCAGGCTATGTTGGGCCAATGGCCGCAAAACCCCTATTTTCGATCCTTTGAGGGGATCATCACCGGCTGGGATGTTGTCGCGTCCGCTTCGAAAGCCACGGTGGTGTACTGGGGCACCAGCGGCCAAAGGATCATGGACTCTTTCACCATCGACGCATTTTCCATGATCGGGCTGTTGCGGCACGGCCAATTGCGCTGCGGCATAGATCATAGAAAACGCTTATCCATGCCTTCACGCGTGGAGTTGTACTTAGCGATAGCGGAGCATCTCGCTACCATACGCAAGTACGCAAAACAAACCGACGGGCGCGTCTACTCCGCCGGATGGCTTTTCGACATCGCCAGATGCCTGTATACCCTGCGCACCGGCGACATCATGGCAAAGACCAAAGCCGGATTGTGGGCGCTTGAACAAGGGCTTGCGCCCGAGCCGGAAATCTTGCGACGGGCAATCCAAGTCCGGGAGCAGCCGCTGCGCTGTCAAGACAACACTACCCGCGATTGGCTGGCTTCCCTTGGCCCCAGCGTGCAGAGATTCGCCGATGTGCTGGAGGGAGCATTGCATAGAGCATAACGGCCAACAAACACCTATCACTCTATCGAGGCTAAGCTAGCGCGCAATCCCTCGACCTCCTCAAGGGGTAGCTCGGTCATAAGGGCAATGGTTTGGATTGGCATATTTGATCGCAACATCTTTATAGCTACCTTCCGCGCACCTTCTGCTAACCCTTCTATCCTGCCTTCTATCCTGCCCTCCGATGAAGCCGCTTCCATCCGTATTTCTTCATCCCAGCGCGCTTTTTGATAGGATTCTTCCAGCAGGCGTGTGCGCTCGTCCTCGCTCAATTCCTTGAGCACTGCCACAGCGCGCCCGATCTGTGTATTACGCTCCGCTAACATGGCATAGTCCTCCTTTCCGCGCGGCTCCAAGAACCGCATCCAGTCCCATAGCGCTGTATTGTCTTCTTCGTAAGGCAGCTTTGGTATTTCAAGTACGTTTATTTCGATGAGGTCGGTGAAGCACGAGCGGGTTTTGAGATCGCATAACCGATATCGGTTATGATACCGCTCGTTGTCCGCTACGACGCGGAAATCGGCGATCAGTATGCAAATGGACCGCTTCAACGTGCTGTATCTCTCGCCTTCGCCAATCTGTCTGGCAATCATCCGCGCCAAGTAGAACACGATGCGTTCGCGCAGGTTCGGATGGTTGGTCAATTGTATCTCCACATCAATTGTGTTACCGGACTTGGTATGGAGCTTTACGTCTAGTATGCTCAGCTTTTCGCTCTCCCGTCCGGGTGTTAGATGGGGATCGACGATGGTCAGGGTGTCGTATTCTTGCGGAGACAAATCCAGCACGGCTTGCAAAAAACCTCCCAAGATATCCGCGTTGCGCTGATCGCCGAAAATCTGTTTGAAAATATAGTTTGATTTTGGCGACAGATACCGAACTGCCACAGCCTCTCCACCCTTTCCTCTATCTGATGGTTCCAACAACAAAAGTATAGCACCTTCTGAGCAGGTTTGCCATGGTATTTTACTCTCTTCCGTCTATTTACCGCGCACAATACATACCTATGCCCGTATCGCCATACCCAAAAGGGGGGGATGCGGGTGTTTCCCGTGTTGATCGTTCAATGCGCCCAGGCCGGGCTTCTGTACGTAAACGGGCAGTTCTGCGGCGAACTCACCGAGCCGCTGATGCTGCCCGTGCGCCCGGAGGGGCGGGTGTACCTGGAGTTCCGCCCGCTTACCGGGCAAGCCTTCCCGTTGGCGGCTGCTCTGGAACTTTCACAGGGCGCGCTCCTGCCCCCGCTGCCGGGTACGGTGTACGCATTGCAATGGCCGGACCGGGTGATCGATGTGGAGTTGCGGCCCGTGCCCCTGCCGACGGCCGATGCCCCCCGTGAGCCCCTCTCTTCCCTTACGCTGAACAAAATCCGCTTTTTTCACCAGCGCATAGGCAATGAGGAGGTCATCTGCACCCGCAATGGGCCGCTCTTTGCCGTACCCTTGGGCACCAGGGGGTTGCGCGCGCTCCCACTATCGGCGGAGGCCGCGCTGCTGCTGGGCGAGTATCCGGGCGGGGCATCGGCATGGCTGCTCAACACGGCCGATCCGCAACGACCTGCGCTGGCGGATCATGTCCATGGCCGGCAGCTCGCCCTGGAAGGAGAAGGCGGCGCTTTGCGCACCCTATCTTACGCAAACGATGCGGTGGGGCACGCGCTTCTTGCGGTGTACCGGCCAAGGGATGGCCGGTTGACAGCATTGAGCCGGGAGCACGCCTGGATGCCCGGCGGGCCGCGCTGGCCCCAATCCGGGCCCGAAACCCTGCGCGCCTATCTCGACGCGCTGCGCATAGGGGTGGAAAAAGAGGCAGCCGGGTATCTGACCCCTGCCGCCAACGCTATGGTAGCCGCTGCGCCCCTGCCCGCCTTCCACACGGTGGTAGAACTCCCCCGGCCGGCCCTCGGGCAGCCTGCCGATCAGCTGCCGGCCTTAGGCCTGCTGGAGGCTCGAGCAGCCAATTTCGGCACGGTTCACTCGGTGTTCGCCCGGGCCGTGCCATCGGAGCACGCACAGGGGCGATTTTTGCTGGAGAGCGTTTCTGTGAGTTGACACACCCCCATCACCCCGGCCACAATCAACATCGAGTAAAAATTGGAGAAGTACCGGTCGCGCTGCTCCCACGCCAGCAAAAACATAAAGATGCCTAGCAGTGCGATCCATGGCTGCGGATACCGCCCGGCCAGTGGGTTTTTGGCAACCAACCCTTCAGCGGCGGCGTACATCGCCAGCAGCACCAGCGCCAGCATGATGCCCGAGCAATACGCGTCATACGCGGGGTAATAGAGCCCGTCGTAGAGTAAATAGTCGTGGAGCCAGGTTTCATTCCAAGGATTGTCGTCCAGGAAATCCGCAAGGCCCAGGGTGCCGGTGCCAATACTTTCGGCGGTCTTGAGGATGGCAAGATCCAGCAGCGTGCCGTTTTGCCATCGCTCCTGGAGAGCGTCACCCAGCATCTGCCAACCGGCGGCGCTGCGCTCCCTCGGGTTCTCGCCCGCCTCAAATACCTCGTTGAACGCGTCGCGGTCGTCGGTTGCGCCCATCACCAGCCAACCCACCCACGGCGTCTTATACTTCTCTATGATGTCATCGCCCATGTGCCGCCTCACCGCCTGTTCGTTCCACATCCAAAGGCCCAGCGCAAATACACAAACCGTAGCAATCACCTGGGTGGCCAGCGGCTTGGGCCTCCATTGCAGCAAATCCACCAGCCAAATGGCGATCAGCATGATCACCGGCGTAGCCTTGATGATATACCCGGCAAAGGCGCACACCGCCCACAACAAATCCAGCGGCAAGCGGCGCAAAAGCGGCTTCTCCCGCGCCACCAGGTGAAGCCATAGCAGCAGCGGCGGGAATATGAAACTCATCGCATCCGTATAGAATACCCCGCCCGCCACGTAGTAGGGCGGAAGGATCAAGAAAACCGCCGCGCCCACGAAAGCCGCCGCGTATCCGGCGGCCCTGCGCAGAATATCGACGCACAGCAGGATGGAACCGGTGACCAGCAGGCTGTTGAGGATCACCGCAGCCAGGTAGTACTGATCGCTCCCCAACTGGTCCACCACCCAAAATAGCCCGGCCAGCAAAGCCGTCAGCCCCAGATTGTTGGGGAAAACGGCGAAATATTTCATGCCGGCGTCGTCAAAAGCATAGGAACCCTCCTCGGCCCAACGAATCGCCCCATGGTACACATGACCGAAATCGGCAAAGGGATCAATTTCCAAGAGCATACCAAGCAAACCCTGGATCACCGGCAGCAACGCCAGTATGCCGCACAGCAAAAAGGGATATATCCGCCGAAGCTTTCTCTCTTCACGCCGCCGCAAAAACCGGTACAGAAAAAACAGGGCAACCAAACTCAGCGCCCCGGCGGAAAAATAGATCAGCGGCGGGTGCTCCTTCCTGAGCGCTATGGACACCAAGCTAAACCCATAGGCGAGCAAAAAAAGCACGAACGCTATTCTTTTAAGCCAAATCGATACCTTCTGCATGCTGTGTTCTCTCCCTTTTGCCGATTTGCGTATCATTTTAACACTTATTAAAGACTTAATCCACAATTCATGCCAAAAACCCTTGCAGACACTAGCCAAGACGCGCGTTTCGCGTTACAATAAATCTCGGTCGTATTGAAATTGTTTGGAGGCGCGTGCATGCCGGAACTCGGCAAAGAGCATTCTGTGATCGTGCTGGATTTGGAGTGGAACCAACGCTATGGCCGCCAGCAGGGTTTGACGACATCGCTGGCCCAGGAGATCGTGGATATCGGGGCGGTCAAGCTGGACGCGTCGCTGCGCGTGGCCGGGCAGTTTCAAGTATCGGTCAAACCGGTGGTGCATCCGGTGATGCACCGGCACGTGCGGCGGCTCACCGGCATCAGCGACGAGGAATGCCGCGAGGGTTGGCCCTTCCTCGAGGCGGGAGAGGCGCTCAAGGCTTTCTGCGGAGAGCATTTTATCCTGTGTACCTGGGGGCCCGACGATTTTCCCGTGCTGCAGCGCAATCTGGCGTACTGGATGGCGCCTCAGGATTGGCTGCCCCATCCGGTGGACGCCCAACGGATGTACTCCCTGTTGCAATGCGATGGTAAAATTCGCCAAGTGAGCCTGCAAGACGCCATGGGCACTTTGCAGCTCCCACTGGAATTCCCCTCCCACCGCGCCCTGCACGACGCGTACCACACCGCGCAAGTGGTAAGGCGCCTGCACGCCATCGCCGCATCGCTGCCCATGGACGATTCGCGCTTGCGCTCGATGAATCCCGCAACGGGGCAGACGGAAGCGCGCAGCCTGCTGGTTACGCCCCACCGCTCCATCGAGACCCTGCTGGCGGACAAAACCTTGTTCTCCTTACCCTGCCCGGGATGCGGAGAGCCGGGCCGACCCCTGTCCGGCAGGCGGCACATCCCGGACAAGCGAATGTTGGAGCAGTACGCGGCCTGCGAGCACCACGGGTATTTCCGGGCGCGGTTCTTGCCTCAGCGCACCGCGGAAGGCACGCTGAGCCTGTGGGCATGGGCCGCCCCGGCTACCAAAGAACAAGCGCGCCTGTACCTGAACGTGCTTACCGGCCAACATACCCCGCCCAAGCGCCGCAACCGGCGCCGGGGCCGCGAAAACAGAGCATAAATGAGAGGTAGAACGATGCAAACATCCATCATCAAACGGAAACCCCGGCGGATTCTGCTGGGCGTGGCGGCCGCGGCGCTTGTACTGATGGCCGTCATTTTATGGATCGTACAGCGCACCGCCGTACCCGTGGGCGTCCATCACTATCTGTTTACCGGCAAGGACAACTGGGGAAACCTATCCGCCGCCGAGACGGGCCGCACCGACGCGGTTCTATTGGTCACCCTGGATACCCGCGCAAATAACCTGTCGGTTACCTCTTTTTTGCGGGATACCCAGGTGGACATGCCGGGCGGCACCAAAAATCGCCTGAACACCCTGGCGCGGATACACGGCGACGAGGCATTACGCACCTATATTGAAGAAACCTACAACCTGGACATCGCGGGTATGTTCAGCATCAACTTTTCCGGCGCGGTGCAGGTGATCGACGCGCTGGGCGGGGTCACCATCGACCTAACCAAAGCCGAGGTAACTTACCTGCGGCGCGCGGTGGGCGATTACGGCCGGGGATTTACCTTGCGAGAGGGCCCCTGCAGGCTCAACGGGGCGCAAGCCTTGGGCTACATGCGCTGCCGCAACTTGGACAGCGACTTTGGCCGTACGGACCGCCAGGCCAACGTGCTCAACGCGCTGATGCAAGAGGCGCGCTCCATGCGGCTGAACCAGGTGCTGCGCGTGGTGCCGGAAGTGATGGGCCATTACACCACCGACCTGAGCCTTACCGAGCAACTCACGCTGGCCCGGAGCCTATTCGCGCTGCGCAACGCGCCGCTGCGCCGCCACCAAGTCCCCGCCCAGGGCACCTATCGCTTCATATCGGCGGACGGTTCGTCTATGTTGCGGATCAATGTGGACAAGAACAAGGAACTGCTGGAGGCATTTTTGGCGGGGGAATAGGACAGCAAATTGCCATTTGTAGGGCGCGGCCACCGGACGCGCCGCCGTAGTGTATGTAAAATACGTTATTACGGGCAAACCACGGCGCGCCGAGGGCGTCGCGCCCTACAAGGATTGCTGAAATTATGTAATCAACCACCTCCTTCTCTGGGTCCAGGGCCAAGGCCCTGGTCGGTCAGGGGGTAATGGGGGGTGCAGGGGGGAGGTAGGGGGACAATCGAAAGTCCCCCTCCTCCCTCCTGCGTCCTCGTAAGCCAGCAGTGCGCAGAGGGTATTTCGCCCTTTGCGAAGGGCGACCAAAGGGCTTTGCGGTCGCCCTTTGGAAACCTTCGCACGCCACCCATTTAAACAACTCTCGTCAAAAAATCATCCTGACTGCGGAGAATTCTCTAGTTTCTACATAAAAGTTGTGTTTTTATCAAAGAAAACGTTGCTAATTGTGTCGTTTTCAGGTACAATTTGTGCAGGCTTATATTTTATTTAAGAAAAATTGCATAGTATCGAGCATGGAGGCGTGGAAACACATGATTAAAATTTTGCTCATTGAGGATGACCGTGATATTCAAAGCATCAACTCTTTTTTTCTGCGCAGCAAAGGCCACGACGTAGCCTGCGCCTATTCCTGCGCGGAAGGGTTCGAAAAGGCGCAAAATTACGTGCCGGACTGCATCGTGCTGGACGTAAACCTGCCCGACGGCACCGGGCTGGAGCTGTGCCCGCGCTTGCGCACCATCACCGAGTCACCCATCATCTTTCTCAGCTGCATGGATACCGAGGACGATAAGATCGCCGGCCTGCTCACCGGCGGCGACGATTACATCACAAAACCTTATTCGGTCAAGGAGCTGGAGGCCCGCATCCAGGTGAGCATGCGCAAGCGCACGCTGCCCGCCCAGGGCGCCAACGCGGTGCAGCTCAACGTGCTGGAGTTCCCGCCTCTGCGCATCGACCTAACCTTTGAAAAGGTATTTGTGGGCGAAGTACCGCTCAATATCTCCAAAAAGGCCTTCGGCATGCTCACCGTGCTGGCGCAGCATCCGGGCGAGTGCATCAGCGCCGAGCAACTGTACGAAACCGTGTGGGAGATGACCAGCCTGGGCGACCTGCGCACCGTGCACGTACACATCTTTAACTTGAGAAAGTGCCTGGATCAGGCGATGCCGGAGTATCAGGTCATCCGCACCGCCTGGGGCAAGGGATATTGTTTTGTGCCCCCCGGCGGGCAGGAGGCGGCTGACGAATGAAAAAAACGGTAACGCTGCGGGTTGTGCTGCTGGCGTTGCTGATCGCTTCGCTTCCGGTCTGTCTTGTGGGGCTGATCGTGTTGGATCGCGCCACCGCCGTGTGGGTGCAGCCGGTGGACGGCAGTGTTACGGTGCGCGCCAACGCTGCGAAACCCTTGGCTATCGAGGCGGATTGGACCCGGGCCTACGAGGATCCGGTAACCGGGGAGGCCGTGGTCAGCGCTTTTATATACCTGGATGTAGAGGAGCCCCAGCAATTGGCGCTGGTGGTTCGGTCTTCCCATGAGCTGGTGGCGGTCAACGCCAACGGCCGAACTTGGTCGTGGAGCAGGCCGGAACGGCTGTCGGGCTCCACGGTGCCCTTGCCCCAGCAAACCGGCCTGCTGCCGGTAGAGGTGATGCTCCGCAATCCCGGCGATCTGCCCCCGCCTCTGCTGCTGCTTGGCACCATCGGCCAGATGACCTTTATCCAAAACACACGCACCATCCTGGTGACCATCATGTTCACCGTGCTGCTTACCGGCGCGGCGATGATGCTGCTCAATTACCTGCTCCAGGGCCGGGAGATGTCGGTGCTGGCGCTGTGGCTGGCCTATATGCTGCTGTTGGTGTCCCAGGTGGACATGCTGCTGCCCCAAGGCCACGCCTCCAACATCATCCATCAAACCGCCATGCTGTTGCTGGGGGCCGCGTTATGCTGCTCCGCCAGCCTGCGCCTGGATGGCTCCCGGGAAGCATGGCTGCTGCTGCTCTTGCTGCTGGCGGATATCGGGCTGGCTCTATCCTGGCTCATCGGCTTTTGGATGTGGGGTACCGCGCCCCTGCTTTGGCTGGCCCAGCCCATGCAGATCGTAGGTTTTGGACTGGCGGCTTGTTTTGCTTTCTACGGCCTGTTGCGAGGCGGCTCCAGGGGCCGCAATGTGGACCGGATGATGGACATCGCCATGCTGCTGCAACTGGTGGGCCTGGGGGCCGACCTGATGCTGGACCGCAGCCGGATGCTGGTGATCTCGCCGGTGCTGGTGTTCTCTTGCGCCATGGCCATCGTCCATCTATGTTTGGCCGCTTTGAAGCAGGCCCAGGACCGGGCCAACAGAGAGGCGTTGGAAAGGCAGCTGGAGCAGCGGGTCGCCGTCCGTACCGAGGAATTACGTTTCGCCAACGAGCAGCTTTCCCGCATCGACGCCTCCCGGGGCGAGTTCTTCTCCCACATCGCACACGATTTGCAGTCGCCCCTCACCATCATCCGGGGCAGCCTGGATCTGATCACAGACGGCACCCCGGTAACCGACGAGGAGCGGGAGGGTTACCTGGTGATGGCCAAGGCCAGCGCGGTAAAACTCACCAACCGCATCAAAGCGCTTCGCGGCCTGGCCCTGATGGAAGAGACAGATTTTACGCCCAAGATGCAGAAGCTCCAACCCCTGATCGCCGAGTATGTGGACAGCTGGCGCGGGCTGTATGCCACCAACAAGCTTAAGTTCCTGATGGAGGGCAACGCCGAAGAGACGGCCATGTTCGACGCCTCCTGGCTGCAAAACGCGTTGGAGCGGCTGGTGTCCAACGCGGTGCGGTACACGCCTCCCGGCGGCACGGTTACCGTAGCCTGGGAGCGGGAGAACTTTGGCGTGCAATTGAGCGTAAAGGACACGGGCTGCGGTATCGCCGAAAGCGATATGCCCTCCCTATTCAGCAAGTTTTACGAAGGCTGGAACTCCCAAGAGGGCCTGGGCATCGGCCTGGCTGTGGTACAGCGGGTGGCCCAACGCCACGGCGGCCGGGTATGGGCGGAGAGTTCGCCCGGATATGGCGCGATGTTTACGATCTTCTTCCCTGATTTGCCCGCGTATCCGTCGAAGGCAGTGAACAACGAACAGTGAACAATGAACAATAGGCTACGGCAGAGTAATCTTTCTCACCGTAGCCTATTGTTCATTGTTCACTGTTATTTGCTCACTGCTGTGTCTGCACGCCTTCTTTTTATGTGTCATAGGCTGCAGAGGAACCCGTTTGTTCGAAATGAGTGATAGCAAAGGGCTGGTTTTATGATATGGAAGCCTTTTACTTGTTTTGCTATGCGCAGTCCATGCCGCTTGCAATGCTGCCCGGCCTGCCCGCCTGGGCCGGCGCCGGGCGCCACGGTCATCGGCTTTGTTTCCCCGGTTGCGGTTGATTCGCTCACCTTTGGCCAGGCGTTTTTGGATGCCCACGCCACCACCGCCATGTTGCTCAACCGCCTGTGCCTCCCCGTCATGAGCGTCACTGTGGAACCCATCGATAGTGCGGAGTTGGGCCAATTTACCTTCACAAACGTTCCGGCTGGGAATTATGTCTTGCATATCCACCGCCCCGGTTGGCTGCCGCGCACCCTTGCCGTTACGGTGCCCTTTCCACCCAATTCCATGATCCACCTGCAACCGCCCGACGGCCCCGTGTTTATCCTCATCGCCGGTGACGTGAATGGCGACGGCGTTGTGGATTCGGTGGACAAAGATATCTTAATGGACCACATGTACAGCAAGTTTGGTGAACCCAACTACCTGCCCGAGGCCGACCTGGATGCCGACGGGCACATTTGCGCCCGGGACCGTTCCATTTTGTTTACGAATATGCATCGGAGGTCTTCCGCTTATTCTGGGTTTGCGGGGTGTGCTGTAAGAATGAACAGTGAACAATAGGCTACGGCGAATGAAATCACTCTGCCGTAGCCTATTGTTCACTGTTCACTGTTCATTGTTAACCGTCTACTCCCTTACCTTCCCCCAAAACACGATGCCCAGCACCCCCGGCCCCGTATGGGCGGCGATCACCGGGCCTACCAGATGGACGCACACCGAACCGGGGCTGCACTTCTCGCGCAGCATCTTTTCCAGCAGTTGCGCGTCTTCCAGGCAGTCGCCGTGCATCAGGTGCACCTCTTCGGTCTCGATGTCCTCGGCGCGCTCCAAAAAGCGCTCCAGCAGGGCGGCGATGGCTTTGCGGCGGCTCTGCACCTTGCCGTCCTGCACCAGTTGTCCGGCGCCATTCTCCTTGAGCAGGGGCTTGATGCTCAACACCGTGCCCACCAGGGCCGTGGCCCCGCTGAGCCGCCCGCCGCGCTTGAGGTGGAACAGGTCGTTGACGGTGAAGTAGGCGTTGGAGCGCAGCTTGTTTTCCTCGGCCCAGGCGGCGACCTCGTCGATGGATTTCCCCTGATCGCGCAACTCGGCGGCACGGCGCACGATCTGTCCCTGGGCCATGGAGATGGACAGGGTGTCCACCATGATCAGCTTGCGCTCTGGATAGTCGGCCCGCAGCTCCTCGGCGGCCTGCATCGCGCACTGGAAGTTGCCGCTCAGCGCGGAGGAGAACCCCAGATAGAGCACGTCCAGGCCCTGGCGCACATAGGGCTCAAAAAACTCCCGGATCTCCTGGGTATTGCGCATGATGGTGGTAGGCATCTTGCCCTTGCGCAGCTCTTGGTAAAAGGCGGGTACGTCGATCTTTTCCCCCAGGTCGTAATCATACACTTGGCCGTCCATGGTATAGGGCATCCGTAAAAAGTCCAAATCAAGTTCTTTCACCCATGAAAAAGGAATCTCGGCGTCGGAATCGGTCAACAGTTTGAAGCTCATTTCTCAACCACCTTTCTTGTCGTACTATAGCAATGGAGCCGCCTATCTGGTATTATAGCATAAACGGGGATTAAGGCAAGCCGCATTCATAGGATCGCTAGGAGGGATCTCCATGGAATGGAGCCAGCTTTATACAGCCGATCAGCAGCCTACCCTTGAGGCGATGGATGCTTTTGTCGGCAATCCTTTATGGAATGAGCTCAATGGGTATGTGCAAAAGGCATACGCCACCTTGCCCAAGCTCAAGCACAGCGGTTGCAGCTGGCAGCCGGGCTGGAATGTGAAATATCAAAAGAGCGGGAAATCCTTGTGTACCCTCTACCCCATGCCAGGTTTCTTTATGGCGCTGGTGGTGATCGGCCCAAAGGAGATGACCCAAGCCGAGCTGTGCATGCCCATGTGCTGCGCTTATACGCAAGAATTGTTTGCGCGCGTTGAGGTTTCCATGGGCGGCAAATGGCTGATGATGCATGTGACCGACGCGGATGTGCTGGAGGATGTGCGGCGGTTGGTTGGGTTGAGAAGGGAAGTAAATAGGGGATTGTCACAGTGTTTTAAGTAAACGTAGAGATAAGGTTGCCAGAGCTTGCAATGTGCCAGCCCATGATGCATAATGAGCAAAGAACACTCAGATGGGAGGAATTCCATGAACTCTTTGAAGTATTGGAAGATCGTCTGCTTAATGGTTTTCATTATCATCCTCACTTTGTCAGCAGCCCTATCCGGCTTAACTGTTAACGATGAAGACATTTTGGGAGACTGGGAATGCCTTGTCGAAACCGAAGATGAAGAGGATTTCATTTTCGTCCTGCATTTTACAGAGCCAAATCAGGTCACTTATATTGCAGGTTGGTATCTGAGCGAAATTGCCTCTATGTATACTGGTGAGTACACAGTTGAAAACGATGATGTTCTGAAGCTGGAAATGACCGAAGTCGATTCCTCGGACACAATAAGCGGAGTATATACGTTCACTATTTCAGATGGCAAGCTCATTCTTACGAAGCAGGGCGGTGACAGTTTGTCTTATCTGTTTGAGGAAGACGTTCCCATGGAGTTTACTGCTGTTGTCTTGGAAGAGAGTTCATTATAGTTGCTCCCCTGAGACCGCTAGGGGCTTCATTCATCTAACCCGGGCCCAGCGGGCCCAACTGGGGTAGTATAGGCGTCTCTCTGAGGCTGCTGCGACGTGTGGCGATGGTGCTAACATGTGAACAACAAAAGAGGCGCCTCCAAATCGGAGACGCCATCTGTCAATTTCCATCTTCCAGTTCAAAAAAGTTTTCCTTGCCGTTTATCATGTATGCCGTTATACTTTTGTTATTGAATCACAAAGGAGGTTGCGAGTATGCCATTTGACCCGCACAGCACTTTTCGAAAGGTTACCGATACATCGAAAACAAATCTGCAAAAAGCCCTAGCCGCTACAAAAATATTGGGGAAGGATGCTAAAAAGGCAGTAGTGAACGGTCTCGACAGAATACTCGAAAACGAAAACACCGAGAAAATTACATCAATAGCGGATAGAATTATACGTCAAATGGTCAATCATACAAAAGATACCGGCCACGAGGATTATTCCCTAGATGAGTTATGTTCAAATAACCCAGAAATAGAACGCCATCAAATCGAGTTGGCAATTGAAATGCTCGCAAAAGATAATTATGTCAACATTACATCAGATGCTGTGTCAGATGTTGGTCACAAAAAACCGCTAATCGTTCAAGTTACCACAGACGCAATTAAACTAGTAGAAAAGAATACTCCCTTAAAATTTTTGAAATCATCATTAAAATGGTTTCGTGATTCAATTGATAAATAGTGACACCGTCTTTGTGCATACTTATGGTGCCCCTCAAGTGAAAATTGCTCCTAGCTCAACCTAGCTCCACGTATTATCATCAAAAATCACTCATTGATAAGGTACAATATTTTTCGCACAATTGAAAAAGGAACCCTGGGAGTGTAAGCTGAAAGCGCCAACCCACAGCAGGACACAAGGAGGGTTCCTATGGACAACATTATACAGCTAAACGAGCGAGAATTGAAGAGCCAGTTGAGCACATTGGTGCGAGAAACGGTGGAGGAGTTGCTGGATGAAGAAGCGGATCGGATCACCAACGCGCACCGGTATGAACGAAACGAGGAACGTCTTGACACGCGAGCCGGGCATTACAAGCGAAAAATGCTGACCACTAGCGGAGAAGTGGAGCTAAAAGTGCCCAAGCTGCGAACGCTGCCGTTTGAAACGTCCATCATAGAGCGGTATAAGCGAAGGGAAGCATCTGTGGAAGAAGCGCTTATAGAGATGTACTTGGCCGGGGTCTCTGTTCGGCGAATCGAAGATGTGACTGAGGCTCTTTGGGGCGCAAAAGTGTCGCCTAGCACGATCAGTGAGCTTAACAAAAAGGTATACGTTCAAATCGAAGGATGGCGGAATCGGCCTCTGCAATGCGAGTATCCCTACGTTCACCTGGATGGCATCTATCTCAAGCGAAATTGGGGCGGAAGCATAGAAAACGTTGCTGTCCTGGTAGCGCTCGGGGTAAACGAGGACGGTAACCGGGAGATCATAGGCGCATGTGAAGGAGGGAAAGAGGACACGCAGAGCTGGCTGGATTTTCTTCGTCATCTTAAAGCGCGTGGGTTAAGAGGTGTGCGCCTGATGGTCGGAGACAAATGTCTAGGGCTAGTAGAAGCGATCCGGGAAGTGTTTCCCGAGAGCAAATACCAGCGTTGTATCGTCCACTTTTACCGCAACATGTTTTCAGTGGTGCCAAAGCGTTGGATGGGCGAAGTAGCGGCAATGCTCAAAGCGATCCATGCACAGGAAAACCGCAAGGCGGCACAACAAAAAGCTGAAGAGGTAGTAGCAGAGCTCAAAAAGATGAAGTTGGGAAGCGCGGCGCAAAAGCTCAAAGATGGAATCGGAGAAACCCTGACCTACACATGCTTTCCGCGCGAGCATTGGACACGGATACGCACCAACAA
>Ga0123353_10001541_pt1 | contig 28202 bp, 32 predicted proteins | sample TergutLab28metaG_3_FD_92763 | JGI IMG/M metagenome (GOLD analysis project Ga0123353, IMG submission 92763) | Labiotermes labralis P3 segment gut microbial communities from Petit-Saut dam, French Guiana - Lab288 P3 | ecosystem: Host-associated > Arthropoda: Insects > Digestive system > Gut ...
CCAGTAACGGCGGGATTTTTCGGGCTTGGGCATTTTGCATTGTATCATTTCTTGGCAGTAACCAGAGCCGTTTTACGAAGGACACCTGACACGAACCTCGCCTGTTCTCTGGCTATCTTTTAACGATTTATCCCTTGGGGGTGTGCAAATTTTAACGATTATAAAGTGGCAGCCGTATACCCCTTGGCAACCTTGCAACCTTGACGCATTCAAGCTCGGAAATCCGCACGGTTGCTGCGTTTCCCATAAAAAATAAGGTTGCCAAACACCTCTCCGCTTTGGCAACCTTGAATGACAACCTTGCAATATTATACTGTGACTTCCGCGCCGTTTCGGAAGCGGAATACCATCGTGTCGTCCCTGCCGACCGTGACCCTATCGATAACCGCCAGCCACAGCTTCTCGTCAAACTCGGTGATAGCGAGCGGGCGTTTTTCGATGTCGCTGATGAATCCTTCGAGGATTTTGGACTTTCCGAGCCGCTCCCGCTTCTGCGTTTCCAATTCCTCGACCCGCTCCGTCGCTTGGCGGTGGCGTTCGAGGTAGCCCTTATTGCGCTCACTCCACTCGTTTTGGTCGACTACGGTTCGGGCGTTTTCATATATCGCTTTGCGGGAAAGTTCGGTCACGACCTCAATCTCACGGTGCAGTTCGGCGAAGTCAGCATCAATCGCAGAAGTGTTACAGAGGACGTTCTGCGCCAGTCGGCAATCCTCAATTAAAGCGTCTCGGTCGTTCATCAACATATTAAACGCCGTAAGGAAATGAGCCTTGATGTCCTCCTCGGTTATGTGGGAAGTGCCGCAACCCTTGCCCGGCTTACCCTGCCGCTTGTATTTATCATTACACCGCCAGACTTCACGGCGGTAGGTCTTGTCACCTTTGTAACTGCCCCATACTTTTTTACCGTACCACCCACCACAATCGGCGCAGACAATTCTTGCGGCGAAGATGCTCGTGCAGCTTGTCGGCCTGCCGATGGAGCGGCGTCGCTCAATCTCAAGCTGAACAGTGTCGAACTCGTCAGGCTCGATAATGGCAGGGTGGCTATCCTCGACATAGTATTGCTGAACCTGACCCGTGTTCTTCACCATCTTTTTTGTGAGGAAATCCTCGCAGAAGGTCTTTTGAAGAAGCGCATGACCTTTATATTTCTCGTTAGATAGTATTGACCGCACCACGGCGGTCTGCCATGTCTCTTTTCCCGCCGGGGACGGGATGCCGCAGTCACCGAGGTATTTGGCGATTGCCGAGAAGGTTTTACCTTCCATATACATCCGAAAAATGAGCCGGACAATAGCGGCTTCGGATTCCACTACCTTCGGTAAGCCGTCCTCGCCTTTTTCGTAACCGATAAACTGCTTGTACGGCAGGCTGACCTTGCCATCCTGCATCCGTTTGCGCTGACCCCACGTCACGTTTTCGGAAATGGAGCGGCTCTCCTCCTGCGCAAGGCTCGACATGATGGTGATGAGCAATTCGCCCTTGCTGTCAAAGGTGAAAATGTTCTCTTTTTCAAACCAGACCTCGCAGCCCGCTTCCTTGAGTTTGCGGACGGTGGTCAAGCTGTCGACCGTGTTCCGAGCGAAGCGGCTGACGGACTTTGTTACGAGCAAGTCGAACTTGCCTGCCAAGCCATCAGCGACCATCTGCTTGAAGCCCTCGCGCCGTTTGGTGTTGACCGCCGATATGCCCTCGTCCGTGTATACCGTGATGTACTCCCAATCAGCCCGCCCGTTGATGAGCTGCGTATAATAATCAACTTGCGCTTCGTAGCTGTTAAGCTGTTCCTCGCTGTCGGTGCTGACGCGGGCATAACCCGCAACCCTGCGCCTAATCAATGCGTTTCTGTCCTGCGCCGACATGACTGGCGCAGTAGCCGGGATTAAACTCAATGTTTTCAGTTTAGGGTTATTTGTATGCAAAAATATCGCGTAAACACAAGGGTTTTCACAGTAAGCCGTGTAAAGATTGGCGTTTACCGCTTTGCCCATACGGACAGAAAACAGCGAAAATCTTAAAATCAGCCTAAAATCGGTCTATCTTTACACGGCTTACCCTCTGGGTGCATTTTTTCAAGAGGGTGGGTGCATTTTGGAAAATGAAGGAAAACAAAAACAGTCTGCCACTGTGGGAATTGGCATATCATTTCACTTTTTATTTTCGAATATCGCCCATCCTGTCAACGCCATACCTATTATGTACAACAAACTTAGCGGGACATTGACCTGCCATCGCACATGGTTGAACGGCGCAGAGGCGATAAAGGCGAATATCTCGGCAATGCCGACGGTGACGAGCAGCGCCCAAAATGCCCACCGAGCTTTATTTCGCAGGGCGTTTCGTGTAACGAACCAAACCATGACGGACATCGCCACCGCGTATGAATTATAAAGAATAGTGAGGCAGTTCATAGCACTGATGACTTTGTCTGGCAATTCCGCCACTTCGGACGGCACAAACACCATAGAAAACAGAGGCGAATTTTGAAGCCCTGATACAACAAGAAACAAGATCAGCGCAGATAAAAACAGATTGATACCGCTCCAGCAGTAGAGCGCAGTGCAACCGCGTTTCAGTAATTTGTCGGGATTTTTCATAATCAGTTCGTCCCCTTTTCTATTATTGTGCCTTTAATAAAAATATACACTCCCGCAACCCACTCGAACGGCACATAGGGAACATACAGCGCGAAAGGAAACGGCACGCCGAACGCCTGCAACGACCAACCGACAAGGATAAACGAAACGGTTATAATTCCGTAACCCCCCAACCACTTCGGGAGAACTTTCGATTTCGTAATCAGATAATAGAACAGTATTGCACCCAGCCCGAAAGGCATCATGGTGATCGCTCCGCAGAATTCTCTTGTCCTAAGCAGTATTTCGCCGATTGTGAGCAGCGAAGCGTCTCCGCCCGCAGCAAACTGCGCAGCCGTTGCAGACAAAGCAAATGTGACGATTTGAGTGACGATATGGACAACGGTTTCGGTTATATAAAAACCGAACGCGATAATGGCAACGGTTTTATTTATACCTTTCCCCGCCTGATAGAATGCCGCCGCAAGTGCGACAATCACAAGCGCGGTAACGAGTTGCAAGAAAATTCCGATGTAGACACCGCCAATATTGCTTGCAATACTGTTTAACGCGGATGCGGTATTTGAGGTGTCGAAACGCGGCCCGAACCCGATAAGCCCGCCGACCAGAGAGGTCGTCGCCTGTGTGAACAAGGTTGTTCCGAGCAGCAGAAATAGTTTTTTGTTATTGGTAGTCATCTTGTTTCCTCCTTGTGATACACTCTGATGAATTGCTTGAAATGCTGTTCTAAAATTTGTAATGCCTCAGCCTCCCGCTCAGGCTGACAGTCGCATAATCGAAGATAAAGGTATACGGGAGCGTAATACTGAAGCGCCATGATTTGCGGATTTTCGGGGATAGTTACGCCCAAATTGACCATCAGCCCGAATAACGCGCTTTGGTAGGAAAGCGGAAAATCCACATATTGATTTGCGTACACATCCGCTAAATCCCTGTTGTTGTATTGCTCAATCGCCAGAACTTTTCGGAATTTGCGTTCATTGTCATCGTGCAGAAAATAAAGAAACAACTCCATTGACCGCTTGACAGTTGCGTTTTCACTGGTATCTATATACAACGATTGGTCTTTTTCCGCATCGCGTCCATCCATTTGCATGGCGGCTGCCTGCCTGTCGTAGCTTGCTTTCATTTCCTCAAGAATGGCATTAAAAATATCCTGCTTACTTTTATAATGTTTATACAGCGCCGGGGCTTTGACACCCACGGCATTTGCGATTTCAGCAACGGTAACAGATTCATATCCCTTTGTTGAAAACAAAGTCAGGGCTTCGGCTAAAATGAGTTGCTTCGTCGATTGGTTTTCCTGTTTCAAACCACACCCTCCTCCCAACAGGTTAATAATTATTAACCTGTCTCCATTATAGTTAATGTTTATTAACTTGTCAAGCAGTTTGGGGAAAATAAAAAAACAGCCTGCCACGATTGAGCAGACTGCCTTTTCAAGTGATTTTCATCCCTCGACATCAGTCCCATCCATGAAGCGGAAATACCATATCGTGTTCACTCCGAAGTATAGACGAAAAATTATTTATAATCAACGCAGAGAAAGCATTGGGGAGATATTAAGACAGTTGTGCAAACATAAAGGAGTGGAGATAATAGAAGGACATTTAATGCCTGACCACGTACATATGCTGGTCAGTATCCCGCCGAAGATGTCGGTATCAAGTTTTATGGGCTATCTAAAGGGAAAATGCGCGCTCATGATATTTGACAAACATGCGAACCTGAAATACAAGTTCGGAAACCGACATTTTTGGGCGGAAGGATATTATGTATCCACAGTTGGGCTAAATGAAGCAACGATAAAGAAATACATCCAGGAGCAGGAGAAAAAAGACATAGCTCTGGACAAGTTAAGCGTGAAGGAATATGAAGATCCATTCACGCGCAAAAACGCCCCTTAAGGGGCGTAAAGTAAGACGAGACAAAGTAGCTTGAACTGCGTGAAAGCTGGCGTCTTTAGGCGCGAGTCGGCAACCTGGGCTTATAGCCCCTGTGCAAACCACCCGTTTTACGGGTGGTTCGTGATTTATGCCCCCTCTATTTGGGAACAGATCTGCCCCGCGCCGGGTTATAAATCCGGCACGGGGCTTTTTTCAGATTGATACTTGACAAGTTAGTATAACGAGTATTATATTGATTTATATAACGTTCGCTATAGAAATGAGGTGATATTTTGAAAGAAAAGATCCGCTATCACGCATTGCGATTGTTTGACCAAAACGGGTTTCACGGCACGTCAACACGGGACATAAGCGAGACGGCCGGATGCAAAATGCCTACCTTATACCATCATTATGGAAGCAAAGAGAATCTTTTTGACGTGGTTGTACGAGTGGCATATATAGACTTAATAGAAGAATTGCGAAAACGCTTGCCTAATGAATTGACCCCGCAGGATTACTGTGCGGCAGCAGTTATCCAAAAGAAAAATCTTCCTGTAGATGAATTGCTTGTGCATCGGCTTGCTATGAAAACATGGCTCGGCTGTGAGGGTTGCCCCGATGTTCGCAAAAAGCTCATAGAGTGGGAGGCCGCCCGTAATGCGAAAAATGAAACACGGCTTATGGAATTGTTTTCGTCATGTGTATGGGTAAAAATCATTACCCGCACATTTATGAATCTCATTGAGCGGATTATTCTTTTTGATGAGGATATTCCCGATGCAGAAATCCGCGAAGAAATGCGGCTTCTATTTGAAGCAGCACTAAACAAATCTTAATTTCGGAGGTCATATAAATGGAACCGGAACAAAAACTAAAAACTTTGCAGATGTACTATGCTGCGGCGTTATCAGATGCAACTCTGCGCTACGGCAAAGCGGGTATTTTGGACGAAGTAACAAAGCAAAAACGTGCCGAGCAAATGAAAATAGGTGCGGTTTTGGCGGAGCGATTTGGTGTTAAGGAACCGCAAGAGGCTTTTCAAAGGGTACAAGATACATACGGGTGTGCAAATTGGGGTTGTGAAGATACCGAAGATGGATTCACCGCCACTTGCACAAATTGCATGCTATGCACTATATCAAAAAGGATGGGTGATTACAGCCCCTGCCGGATTCATTGCCTGTCTCCCATCGAGGCAATGATAAAGGGGGTTGCCCCAAACGCCGAATTTGTCGTTGAAGAAACTCTGTGGAATAACAATAAATGTGTTGTCAGAATAGCACTGAATACAAAATAAGACATATGCGAATTGCATGAGCCTTGATTCTCGGTTTTGCTTATGCTATTATGCGGTAGCGAATCCGAAACGTAAAGGTGAGGTATTATTCAATGGATTGCACCGCGCAGGCTTCCGATAAATTGAAATATGCGGCGGAAGCCAACCCGAACATTTTGCTCTATAATCACAGCTTGCACGCTCCCTCGTCTGATGGCTTTTTTGTATGAAAAAAACCATCATCGCAAAAATATCGGAGTTGGAGAAGAGCGAAAACGTCCGCGTCATTCACGCCGTCGAATCGGGCAGCCGGGCCTGGGGCTTTGCGTCGCCGGACAGCGATTATGATGTGCGCTTTATCTATGTGCGGTCCAAGGAGTTTTATCTGCGGCTTGAAAAGACGCGGGATGTGATTGAATGGCAGCTGGATGAAACGCTGGATATCAACGGTTGGGATCTGCAAAAAGCGCTCCGCCTTTTGCACAGTTCCAATCCGACGCTCTTTGAATGGAACAATTCGCCGATTGTCTATAAGACAACTGATGCTTGGATGGAGATTCGCGCGGAGATAGACGACTATTTTTCCGCCAAAGCGGGTTTGTATCATTATCTCAGCACCGCGAACAGCAATTATCGGGAATACCTCAAGGGCGAAAGCGTGAAACTGAAAAAGTATTTTTATGTGGTGCGTCCCCTGCTTGCCTGTAAGTGGATTTTAGAAAGAAAATGCCCGCCGCCCATGCTGTTCACCGAGTTGGCGGATGCCGTGCTTGAAGCCGAAATGAAGCCGATTATTGACGAACTGCTGCACCTGAAAATGTGTACGCCGGAGCTGGGCGAGGGCGGGCGTATCGACAGGTTGAACGAATATATCGAAGAGAATCTGGTTTCGATAAAAGAAGCGATCGACGCAATGCCACAAGCACACAGGGCGGATTGGGGCAGGCTGAATGCGTTGTTTTTGGCTGCCTTGGAGAAACATAATTAGGAGAAACGGATATGCCATTAGATACAATTGAAGCGATTCGCACCCGCTATTCCTGCCGCGCGTTTTCGAACAGAATGCTCTCGGACACGGATTTGCAGTGCATTGCAGAAGCCGCCGCCTACTCTCCCAGCGGAATGAACCGCCAGCCTTGGCGGATTATTGTCGTGAAGAATCGGGAGCTCATAGCCGACTTGGAAACCGAGGGTATGAAAAATCTGGCAGCGCTGCCCGATAAGAGCTTGTATGAGCGCATCCTGTCGCGGGGCGGCAAATTGTATTACAACGCACCCTGTATGATTGTGGTACCCATTGCCGATGCCGAGCTCGCCACGCTGCTTGACTGCGGCATTGTGTCCGAGAATATTGCGCTTGCCGCCACCGCCTTGGGGGTTGATAACTTAATCTGCGGACTGATTGCCTTTTCCTTCGCCAGGGGCAGGGGCGAGGAATTCACGCGCCGTTTGGGCTTCCCTGAGGAATATGAGATCGGCATTGCCGTGTTGCTGGGGTATGCAGCGCAAGCAGGAGGGAAACCGCATGTGCCGGATCTGTATAAGATTACGGTGGTTGAATGATGGGGGTTCGCAATGCGAATCAATATGCTAAAAGCCATAGATGCCACCCGACATGCCCGGTGCAGGGATGCCATACTGTTTGAAGTCAAAAACGGAAAGGGCGCATTGAGATGGAACGTACAATCCGTTGCCGATGATTATTATGGCAGCCGCACTTATTACGAATTGATGCTGCATCATGTGCCGATCTTGCAAGCCGATAAGCCGGCTTGCCCGACCTGCGCCGGGTTGATTGCGGTTGGTTATGGAATTGAAAATGCGGATTGTTCGGAATTGAAAGGTATATCCGATAGAATTAACTCGCCATACGAAGGATTGAAGGATGCATTCAAAATTGTAAAACCGCTGCTCGGCTTGCTGCAAGATGGGTTATATGTGTTGGCCGATTGCAAAGTATTCCCTTCGGACGGCAATGGGCATTTCTTTTGGAATGTGCCAAACGAACTCGTCGAGAATCCGACAACAGCCTGTGTGCTGACGGAAGAATATCATTGTGTTTCCGGCATACCCGCTTTCTTGTACCCATCACAAGGATCAAATCGTTTCAACCCGGAACGGGTTGCATACTACAAGCAGCTGCTTTCCGATATGCGAATTTTTCCTCGTGCAATCGCCTACTTCAGCGATGCGCTTTCGAGCGTCCTTTTAGACGGCCATCATAAGGCTGCCGCTTGCGCCCTTGTTGGTGCCGATTTGCCGTGTTTGGTCATTATGCCGTGCAGCGGTATAAGCTACAAGCGATCGACAGCAAATAAAATGGTGCCGGAAGCCGTTCTGTTTGGCTGCATTAAAGTTGATTGCTCCGTACTCAGCAAAAGACAGGTTTCATATGCCGCCAATATTTATAAGGACAGAGGTCGCAAAACTGTTCAAATGAATAACTATGGGATCATAAAACGAGATTGGGAAGCGTGTTATTCGGATTCATACAAGAATTATCCCGATGTTTTGGAATTTGCGGAAGAAGCCGCGCTTGCGTTGCCGAAAGTGACGGCGGAACTTATTGAAAGTTGTTTTAGTGAACCCAATGAAGAAAACGCGCGGATATTGAGATATGCGATACAATACCTTTTCCGAACGGATAAGGAGCAGGCTCTGCTGCTCGCTCTGCGCGCCGCGCGATTGAAGCTCAATCCTAAACTAACGCTTGCTGCGTTTACAGTGCTCGCTTCCTATAAACATAATGCCGCAGCAGAGCAGTTTTTTATTGATCACTTGATTGACGATACCGATCCACACAGCGCTTTGAAGAAGGTTGCGGACAGTTACTGGGAGGTATGATGCAAAATGAAAGAAAACAAATACGACGACGCATCGTTTTTCGAGAAATACAGCCGCTTTCCCCGTTCCGTCGGCGGGTTAGACGCCGCGGGCGAGTGGCCTGCGCTGCAAGGGATGCTGCCCGATTTTACGGGGAAGCGCGTGCTGGATTTGGGCTGCGGCTTTGGTTGGCACTGCGTTTACGCGGCGATGCGTGGGGCTGCATCGGTTACGGGTGTGGATATATCGGAGAGGATGCTTGCGCGGGCGCGGGTCGAAACGGGCTGCAGAATGTTGATTATATTTGCTGTGCCATTGAGGATTACGAATATCCCGAAAATGCTTTCGATGCGGTGATAAGCTCGCTGGCTTTTCACTATATTGAATCATTTCACGACATTTGCGCCAATGTGCGACGCTGCCTTGTGCCTGGCGGCGATTTTGTGTTTTCGATCGAACATCCCGTGTTTACGGCGCAGGGTCGGCAGGATTGGGTGTATGACGCGGACGGCATAGCCCTGCATTGGCCTGTGGATCGTTATTTTTCGGAGGGCGCGCGCAACGCGGTCTTTCTCGGCGAGGATGTAGTTAAATATCATAAGACATTGACCACCTATTTAGATGGGTTGTTGCGGCATGGGTTTTGCATAACGGGGTTTTGCGAGCCGATGCCCGCGCCGGAGTTGCTGGCGCATGAGCCGCTCATGAAAAATGAGTTGCGCAGGCCGTTGATGCTGCTTGTTGCGGCGAGGAAGCTGTGAGATATGGCAAAGAAGCTTCGTAAAATGCTGGGCACGGCGGATTCGCCCTATATCGTGTCGCTTATGCGCTTGATTGAAACGCAGAGCAAGGTTACGGTCGCGAATTGGTGTATGGATTATGCCGAGACGCATATGCTGCCATTATTTCAAAAACACTTCCCCGTAAATAAACCATATAACAGCTTGCAAAACGGTCCAAAGAATACGCTGAAGGTTGCAAGAGAATTTTTGGCGGGGAAAACCCCATTTTATTATGCAAAAAACATAATCCTAAACAGCTGCCACTATCCCGCCCGTGAACTTGGCGATAACCCCATTGCACAGGCGGCGGCGCGCGCCTGTGGGCAGGCCTGTTCCTCCGTGCATGTGCCAACCCATGCCTTGGCTTTTTGCTTTTACGCGGCTGCAGCCCTCGCATATGACCGCGTGGGGTTGGATGAAACACCCGAGGTCTACAACCGCCTCGCCGCAGAAGAATGCGCGAAAATGGAGACCGCGCTCCGCGCCGTTGCCGTGGAAGACGAACCGAATCCGGCTAAGTATAATTGGAACTGCTGAGCGGGGTATATTGTTATGTGGAAGTGTGAAGAATGCAGGCGCGAGTTCAAGAATAATAACCAAAGCCATTCTTGTGGCAAGGCTCCTGCGAACGTTGACGAATACAACGCCGCGCAAGCGGAGGAACTTCGCCCGCTGCTAAACAGGGTGCGCGAAACCATACGCGCCGCCGCGCCGAACGCCGTTGAAAAAATCGCGTGGGGCATGCCCACCTATTGGCAGGGCGAAAACATCATCCATTTCGCCGCATTCCAAAAGCATTTGGGTATCTATCCGGGCGATCTGTCGCTTGCCCCTTTTGAGGATAGGCTTGCGGGCTATCGCAGGACGAAGGGCGCGGTGCAGTTTGCATATGACGAGCCGATTGATTATGCGCTGATCGCGGAGCTGGCGCGCTGGCGGGTGTTTTGTGTCACGAGTGGGGATCCATAGGGGGCAATTGTAATCATCCCCGATTGCAATCCTCCCGTCGAACATGGTATACTTTCTTTGGAGGTATGGCATGATCATCGAACCGGGGATTATGATTGCGCATGGCGCGCGGGAATTCAAAATTATCAGGCATATCGGCAAGGGCAAGGGGGGCAACTCCTGGCTGGCCGAATATGGGGCGCGCCAAGTTGTCTTTAAGGAGATGCATTATGAGCCCTGCAATACCTATGCGTTTCAGCGTAATAAATTGGACTCGGAGCTTTGCGATTATGCGCGGCTGAAAAGTGTTGGCATTGCAATGCCGGGACTGATTTGCCATGACGACGCGCGGCAGTTTCTGGTCAAGGAATATGTGGATGGGAAGACGGTTGCGGAGCTTGTGGCTGCGGGATTACTGGAAGATGATATTGTGCGGCAGATGTTTACGATGTGTGAGGCTTTATATGCGGCGAATTTGAATATTGATTATTTTCCCACCAATTTTGTAGTGGAGGGCGGTCGGCTGTATTACATTGACTATGAGTGTAACGTCTATATGCAAGAGTGGGATTTTGAGAGCTGGGGGATTTGGTTTTGGGCGAATACGGCGGGGATGGCACGGTTCTTGGAAACCGGAGATCATGCGTATTTGAGCGTGAACGCGAAGCCGCATAAAATGGGGCTTGCGGAGATTGTCGCGGGATATTTGAGCTTGAAGGAGGAGGATTCCGATGTATTATAAGACAACATGCCTGTCGCCGGTAGGGCTGCTGACGCTGGCCTGTGACGGGGATAACCTGATCGGCCTATGGTTGGAGGGGCAGAAATATCATGGGGATGCGCTGTTTCCGAATATGACGGAGAAGAGTGATTTGCCGATATTTGACGCGACGAGGGCGTGGATAGATCGATATTTTGCGGGGGAACGGCCTGCCATTTCGGAACTGACCCTCTCCCCTATCGGCAGCGCGTTTCGCCAAAGTGTTTGGGATGTTTTATGCGAGATACCTTATGGCGAAGTTACTACGTATGGCGCCATCGCCAAAAAGCTGGCTTGCGCGTCCGCACGGGCTGTGGGCGGCGCGGTCGGGCAAAACCCCATCTCCATCATCATCCCCTGCCATCGGGTTGTGGGGGCGGGCGGCGCTTTGACCGGGTATGCCGGGGGCTTGGAGACGAAGGTGAAGTTGTTGGAACTCGAAGGTGTACTGGGAGGATAAACGGATGTTGGATTTTCGCTTGGATGATATATTACCCGCCTACCCTGCGTTTGAAACGGGGATACGGCGCGCGCCGAGCCGGGGCTTTCGGCTGACGGAAGCGCAGACGCGCACGGCGCTGCGGAACGCATTGCGTTATGTGCCCGTTTGTTTGCACACAAAGCTTGCGCCGGAGTTTTTGGAGGAGCTAAAAACGTACGGGCGCATATATGCCTACCGCTATCGCCCGCAGGGGCGGATTTGGGGACGGCCCATTGATACATATCAAGGGAATTGCATCGAGGGGAAGGCCTTTCAGGTGATGATTGACAACAACCTTGATTTTGAGACGGCGCTGTATCCCTATGAACTGATTACCTATGGCGAGACGGGCGCGGTGTTTCAGAACTGGATGCAATACCGTTTGGTCAAAAAATATCTCGAAGTGCTGACGGATACGCAGACCTTGGTCATATCCTCCGGGCATCCCGTGGGGCTGTTTCCCTCTCGACCCACCGCGCCGCGCGTGATTATCACCAATGCGCTGATGGTCGGGATGTTTGACAATATGGACGATTGGGAAGTGGCCGAGCAGATGGGGGTGGCGAATTACGGGCAGATGACTGCCGGCGGGTGGATGTATATCGGGCCGCAGGGCATCGTGCACGGTACTTTCAACACCCTGCTCAACGCGGGGCGGCTGAAATTAGGCGTGGCGCCAGACGGGGATTTGCGCGGGGTGCTGTTTGTCACCTCGGGTTTGGGCGGCATGAGCGGCGCACAGCCCAAGGCAATTGAGATTGCGGGCGGTGCGGGCATCATTGTGGAGGTGGACGTCTCGCGGATTGAAACGCGGCACCAGCAGGGCTGGGTCAAGCGTGTGACGGACAGTTGCAAAGAGGCGTTTGCGATTGCGCGGGAATATATAGATAAACGAGAACCGATTTCTATTGCCTACCACGGGAATATCGTTGATTTGCTGGAATATGCGGTTGCGGAGGGCATACATATCCCCCTGCTGTCCGATCAGACCTCCTGCCACAATGCCTATAATGGCGGCTATTGCCCTGTGGGGATGACGTTTGCCGAGCGGACGCATATGCTGGGGGCGGATGCGGCGGGGTTCCGAGTGGAGGTGGATAAATCTTTGCGCCGTCACTATGCGGCAATCAAGACGCTTACGGAGCGAGGCAGTTATTTCTTTGACTACGGAAACAGCTTTCTCAAAGCGATGTATGACGCGGGCGTGCGCGAGATTTCTCGGAACGGCGTGGACGAAAAGGACGGGTTTATCTTCCCCTCCTATGTGGAGGATATATTGGGGCCGGAGCTCTTCGATTACGGCTACGGGCCGTTTCGGTGGTGCTGCCTTTCGTGCGACCCGGAAGATTTGCGCAAGACAGACCGCGCGGCGATGGAGTGTATTGACCCCAATAGGCGCGGGCAGGATCGGGATAACTGGATTTGGATACGTGACGCCGAAAAGAACCAGCTGGTTGTCGGGACGCAGTGCCGCATACTCTATCAGGACGCCGAGGGGCGGGTGCGCATTGCGCTGAAATTCAATGAGATGGTGAAAAACGGCGAGATAGGCCCGATTATGCTGGGGCGGGATCACCACGATGTTTCCGGTACGGACTCACCGTTCCGCGAAACGGCGAATATCAGGGACGGCAGCAACGTGATGGCGGATATGGCCACGCAATGCTTTGCGGGGAATGCCGCGCGGGGCATGAGTCTCGTCGCGCTACACAACGGCGGCGGCGTCGGCATAGGCAAGGCCATCAACGGCGGTTTCGGCATGGTGCTGGACGGCAGCGAACGCGCGGCGGAGACGATCGCCTGCGCGATGGAATGGGATGTGATGGGCGGCGTGGCGCGCCGCGCCTGGGCAGGCAATGTGCATTCGGTGGAGGTTAGCGCGGAATATAACCGGGCGGGCGGTGGCGGGTGCATTACGCTGCCGTTTTTGGCGGAGGATGGGGTGCTGGATGGGGTGTTGGGGAGCATTCACCATTAAGGAGTTGAACCTTGAAAAATATAATCATTGCGGGTTCGTCAAGAGCCGGTAAATCAACATTGGCGAGAAAAATAAACGCGAAACTGGGTTGCTTTATCATCGGCGTCGATAAACTTGTCTCCGCGTTTGGCGCGGCATATCCGCAATTGGATATTCGGCTTGATTGGGATAGAGAAAAAACCACAGAAAATATTGCGCCGTTCCTTGGTCATTTCCTTGGTATGTTTTCTTCGACTGATGGACGCGGGCTACTGCCATACAGTCATGGTGCTGTAAAGGGAAACAGGTTTGTTTTGGAAGGGGGATGCTTTGATTTTGAGAGAATAATATCCATCCTAAAAATATATGGGATAAAAGAACTAAGAGATAGTTTTTCGCTTATTGGATTGGTGCAGAACAAAAAAACCGTTGACGAGTTCATCAGTGATTTTAGAAAATACGATACGGAAAGCGATTGGACTTATGGCTTTGAGGATGGTGACCTGCGGGATGTTTCAGAAGACGCCATTTCGTTCAGTCGGTATATGTCTGATTATTTAGTGAAATACGGTTTCACGGTTTATGATACGTCCGTTGCCCGGGAGCAGCTATTAGATCAAATCGTAGAAGATATAAGATCGAATCATGTAGGAGTGCCATGATGAATTTGCTGATTCAAAACATTGGTCTTTTCGCCACACCACAGGGCAGCGCGGCGCGCTGCGGCGCGGCGCAGGGCGAGGTTTTGCTGCTGCGGGACTCGGCTTTTGGGATTTCGGGGGAGGAGATAGTCTATGTCGGCCCCTCGAAGGGGGCACCACCTGCCGAAGTTGTGATAGATGCGGGCGGGCGTTTGGTGACGCCCGGGCTTGTAGATTGCCATACGCATCTGGTGTTTGGCGGCTGGCGGCAGCATGAGTTTGCGCAGAAGCTGCGGGGCGTTCCCTATCTGGATATACTCGCGGCGGGCGGGGGCATACTCTCCACCGCACGAGCTACGCGGGCCGCGACAGAGCGGGAGTTGCTTGAGAAGGCTGAGGGCGTGCTCGCCGAGATGCTGGCGCATGGCGTCACCACCTGCGAAGCGAAGAGCGGCTATGGGCTGTCCGTGGACGCGGAAATGAAGCAACTGCGGGTGGCGGATGCGCTGCATAAAGCGGGGCCTGTTGAGATAGTCTCCACCTTTATGGGGGCACATGCCTTGCCGGAAGAATATAGGGACAGGCGCGATGCTTATTTGGATTTGGTTTGCGAGGAGATGATGCCCCTTGTGGCGCGGGCGGGCTTGGCGAAATTCTGCGATGTGTTCTGCGAGACGGGCGTATTTGATGTGGATGAAGCACGGCGTGTGCTGTTGGCGGCGCGGGCGCAGGGGCTGGGCTTGAAGATACACGCGGACGAGATCAACCCCATAGGCGGCAGTTTGCTGGCCGCCGACCTGGGGGCGGTTTCCGCGGAGCATCTGATCGCCTCGGGTGAGCGGGAGATGGCGGCGATGGCGGCGGCGAATGTCATCGGCGTACTGCTGCCCGCGACCTCCTTCTATCTTGGTAAGCCCTTTGCGCCCGCGCGGGAGATGCTGAACGCGGGGATGGCCGTGGCCGTGGCGAGCGACTTCAACCCCGGCTCCTGCCCGTCCAACAACCTCCAATTCTGCATGAACCTCGCCTGTTTGGGTTATCGGCTTACGCCCGCGGAGGCCCTCTGCGCCGTCACGCTCAACGCGGCGGCGGCAATAGGGCTGGCGGGGCGCGTGGGCAGTGTGGAAGTCGGCAAGCAGGCGGATATTGTCCTTTGGGACGCGCCGGATTTGGATTATATTTTTTACCGGTTCGGGTCGAATTTGGTGAATAGGGTGATCAAGAAAGGGAAAGTCTATGAATCATAAGCAGTCCGTATCTGAATTATGGAACCACATCGACAGGCAAAATTGGGACGCGCTGCCTGCATATTTTACGGATTCCGCCGTGATCAACTGGCACAATACGAACGAGTGTTTTTCTGTACCGGAATTTGTTTTGGCGAACGGGGCGTATCCGGGCAAGTGGCGGATTGCGGTTGAGAAACTGCTTTCCTTTGACGATACCGTGATTTCTGTTGTTAAGGCCACATTGCAGGAGGGCGATGTTGCCTTTCATGCCGTATCATTTTTCCAATTCGCGGGCGACAAAATTACTTTGCTGGACGAATATTGGGGGGACGATGCCGCGCCCCCACAGTGGCGGGCGGAGATGCGGATTGGGAAAAGCATAGGTTCGTATGCTTCGCTAAAGCAGGGTGATACAATACAATTGCGCGGATACGACTGGCGTGTGCTGGATGTGAGGGATGGAAAAGCGTTGATTATAAGCGATATAATTATCGGGCGGCGGGCGTATGGGGATATACGGCAGTATCTTGATGAGCTGGCCGTCGGGGAACTGTTTCTTTTGAGCGTGGAGGAGGTCGTGCAGTATTTCGGGGACAGCGGGCAACTGGCGGCGGGGGCGATGTATATTGACGATGCGTTCAATTCTGCGCGGGTTGCGATGGATGCGGACAGCGGCGCGCCTGCATGGTGGTGGCTGCGGGCCGATGATTCAGCCGATAATCTTGCCGTTTGTGTCGGCGATGACGGCGCGATTTATATGCGCGGACACGGTATTACGCTTGACGCTGCGGGCGAGGGCGGGGTGCGGCCTGCTTTGTGGCGGGAGGTGGAGCTTTGATACCGAATTTAACCATCGGCGACCTTATGATCGACTGCTATCACGCGAGCCGCGCCCGCGATTTTTACGCCGATCTGATGGGTTGGGAGAAAATAATTGCATTTGATTGCCTTGCGCTTACAACGGACAACGGTCTGACGATTCTGTTTGCAGAAACCGATGTCCCCTATGTGCCGCCGATTTGGCCGGAAACGCCGGGCAGACAACAGAAACAGATGCACTTGGATTTTTTGGTGGACGAACTGCCTTCCGCTGTGGAAAAAGCCATCCATCTCGGCGCGGTCAAGGCCGCTGCGCAATACGGCGACGAGTGGTTTGTCACGATGATGGACCTGGAGGGACATCCGTTCTGCCTGTGCCAGCGGCCGCAAACAAAATCTGAGTTTGACCTCTATTATGAAAGAAAGGGATATGGTGCGATCCCGAACATTTCTGTCAACATTGATTGCAAAAAGTCCGAAACGCTTCGCGCGTTTTACGCCGAATTGACAGAATGGGATCGCTATTTTCATCCGACGGCGCTGATAGGCGAAAACAGGATGGTCATTCATTTCATGGAATGCGATTTTGACTATATTCCGCCCGTATGGCCGGAGCAGCCCGGCGAACAGCAAAAGCAAATGCACTTCAATTTTCAAGTGGACAATTTGCAGTTTGCCGTAGAGGAAGCCATCCGTCTCGGCGCGGCCAAGGCCGCCGAACAATATGGCGGCGAACATTTTGTGACACTGCTCGACACGGAAGGGCATCCGTTTTGTTTGTGCAAGAGAGGAAAGTAATGATGACCCACGAAGAAAAGATGAAGCTGATTATTGACGGGAAGTATCCGCTTGCCGCGAAATACGATCCCGAGTGGATGTTTGAAAATAAGATGGGCGGGCAATGCCTTTGGCTGGCGGAGTCGCTGACGCGGATTATGGATTTGAAGCCGGGTATGCGCGTGCTGGATATGGGCTGCGGGAAGGCTTTGACTTCGATTTTTCTTGCGAAAGAGTTTGGCGTGACCGTGTTCGCAAACGATTTATGGATAAGCCCGTCGGACAACTGGCAACGCATTTGTGAAGCCGGTGTGCAGGACTTGGTTTTTCCGATTTACGGCGAAGCGCACGCTTTGCCGTATGCGAATGATTTTTTTGACGCGATCATCAGCATCAATTCCTTTCAGATGTATGGCACGGCGGACAATTATCTGATAGACTATATGGCGCACCTGCTCAGACTGGAGGGGCAGTTCGGAATCGCGGTTTGGGGGCCGGATGCAGAGTTTGCCGGGAAGGTTCCCGCTGATATGGAAGCCGATTGGTGGCCGGATTTCTTTTATTTCCACTCGCTGGACTGGTGGAAATGGCATTTTGAGAAGACGAAATTATTCACCGTGGAAGCGGGCGATGATTTGGACGGCGACGGCGTTCGCGTGACGCGGCAATGGGCGAAGATTATGGATAAATATGATCCGACACACAACAATGAAACCATGCGCTGGAACCGGTTGGTGGCGAGGCGGAATCATTATCAGGCGGATGATTTCAGGAAATAGGGAGAAAACAGTATGACCGAACATGAAATCATATGCTATGTGAACGACGGGGCAAATTTTTATCTGCGCTTTTTCGGGGATGCCTCACACATGGAGTATCATATAAACGATTTTTACAGTTTCATCCGTCCAAAGCAAGGGGAACAGGGTGTGGAGTTTGTTTTTGATGTGCGGCTTGAAAATCCGCCAGAAAAAGGGCAGATGGAAATCATAGAAAACATTAAAGCCTTGGATATACCCGTTTGGTGGGATTTGCAGGCTTCCAATGCCCTGTTTCGGCTGATGCACGGAAGGGAGAAGGAGAACGCCTGCATTCTGACGGATGGCGATGAATTATATATGGCGATGCTACCCGGCGAACTGCATGATTCGGGCACAAACCCCGCCGATTTGCAAATTGTAAAAGTCAAGGATGCTTACAGGTTTGCGACGTGGGCAAACGCTGTGAATACAATTATGTCCGGCGGGTATGCGGATATTCACCCCATACATCATTATCCTTGGTGTGAGAAGGGATTGATACATTGTTTCTCTTGTTATGACGGGGATGCGGTGGTTGCGGTTGCTGCCGTTATGGATAACGATGGGATATGCTCGCTTGAGTTTGTTGCCACCGCGCCGAATTACAGACGAAAGGGGTTGGCAAAGGCTGTCTGCGCAGAGGCTCTTGCCTATGCTTTTGACAATGGCGCAAGAATCATCACGCTTCGGGCACAAAATCCCGGCACAAGAGAGCTATATACCGCGCTTGGGTTTCGGACATATAATCATGCTTTATAGGAGGAACTAAGCAAGCCATGAAAGCCGCTGCACTATACGGTCAATTGGAGAAGGATTTTGTCCAACCGGGGATCACCGAGGATTGGTATCTGTATGGGATGTCCGAAATTGCGCAATACATTTGCGACAACTTTAAGCAGCGCAGTATGGGCCTGTTGTGCGACTTCGCCGACGAAATTCACAAGGTTTACACGGCTGTGTTTCCCTCCGACTTGGTTTTGAGAAAGATTGCAGAGGACAATGTGATGGACGCCATGCTGTTTCTGCACCATCCGCAGGACTGGGCTTTGAACCGGGAACCGAACAAGGCATTTTATCAAATGAACTCAGAATTGCTGGAACGCTTGCGGAAGAACCGCGTTTCCCTGTATAATTTCCATTACCCACTGGATAACTATGGCCCGTATTCCACGAGCGTGACTTTGACAAACGCGCTCGGCATTGCCGTTAAGAGACCCTTTGCCGCGTCCGACGGCGCATTGTGCGGCGTGATCGGGATAACTGACTGCAAGGACATATATGCCTTGCAGGCAAAATATGCACAGGCGGTCGGACATGAAACCAAGCTGTATGCCTACGGGGACGGCGCGATACGGCGGCAACGGGTTGGCATCTGCGCGGGGGGCGGCAATGACGTATCCGTTGTCCGCGAACTGATCGAAAACGATATCAACGTACTGATAACGGGCATTTCGCTGCACAACGCGCGTTCTTCCGAGGTTCATAGCTTGGAGCAAGCGCATGGTATCTATCTCTTGGGCGGAACACATTATTCGTCGGAGAAATTCGCGTGTATGGCTATGTGCGATTATTTCCGCAAATTGGGGCTGCCCTCGGAGTTTGTGCCCGATCTGCCGTGTATTGAAGATATGTAAAAAATCATATAGGAGGAAGTTATGGCAAAAATCGTAGAATGTATCCCCAATTTCAGTGAGGGGCGGAACGCGGAGACCTTGCAGGCGCTGGTGGCGGTGGCGCAGAGCGTGCCGGGCGCGGCGCTGCTGGATTGGTCGGCGGACGCGAGCCATAACCGCAGCGTGTTTACGCTGGCGGGCGCGCCGGAGGCGGTGGCGGAGGCGGCATTTCAGTTGTGCAAGCTGGCGGCAGAGTTGATTGACCTGCGGACGCATACCGGCGAACACCCGCGCATGGGCGCGACGGACGTCATCCCCTTTGTACCGATACGCGAGATGGATATGAAAGAGTGCATCGCGTTGGCGGAGACGCTTGCCGAGCGCGTGAGCGGGGAGCTTGCGATTCCCGTCTTCCTGTATGAATCGGCGGCGCGCAATACGCAGCGGCAGAACCTTTCCACCGTTCGCAAGGGGCAATTTGAGGGGATGGCTAAGAAAATGCTGTCGCCCGATTGGGCGCCCGACTTTGGCGAAGCCGCACCACACCCGAGCGCGGGCGTGACGGCCATCGGCGCGCGCATGCCGTTGATCGCATTCAATATCAATTTAGACACGGATAATATTGAGGTCGCCAACGCCATTGCCAAGAGCATACGCGGGTCAAGCGGCGGCTATAAGCACTGCAAAGCCATGGGCGTGACGCTGGCCGAGCGGAACATTGTGCAGGTTTCGATGAACATGGTCAACTTCGAGGGCACGCCGCTCTACCGCGTGTTCGAGGCCGTGCGCTTTGAGGCCGCGCGCTGGGGCGTGCGCATTCTGGGCAGCGAGATAGTTGGGCTGACGCCTGTGAAGGCCTTAGCCGACAGCGCGGCTTATTATTTGCAGTTGGAGGACTTTGAATACGGGGCGCAGGTGTTGGAGCAAAGGTTTTAAGTAAGTGGAAAGAGGGGCATAGGAATGAAATCAAAAACGATAAGAACATATTTCATCTCTTTGGGAGCGGTTTTACTGGCTTCGGCGTATCCGATTTATATGGGCGTTGTGATGTTGATAGCATATGTACAAAACGGCGGCGTCAACGCGACGGAATACCCGAAATATGTCATCCCGTATACGCCAATTTGCATTGCCCTGATACTCTGCGTGGCCTTGTTACCGCTTCTCTGTAAGCTGTGCAAACGCTTCACGCTGCCCGCGGTTTCTGTGCTTGCTCTGCTGCTGTTTTTTGGTGCGGAGTTTACTTTCGAGAAGGTGACTGTGTTTTCGGAAAGCAAGCCAATCCAAATTGTGACGCCGGAAGAGCTTGCAGCCATAAGAGATGAAGAATGGACACCCGATACGATTGAAACCTGGCAATGGGCTATGTGTGCGTTTCGACCGATTGTCACCGATCAAATCCTAATTTCCCCGCAAACGTCGTTACAGGAACCAATACCGCTCTCAGATGCAATAACAATCCCGCAGGAGCCGACCGCGCGAATACTGAAAAACCCGCTGATCACAGAATACGGCCCTGTATTTAAGCTGCACTTTTATATGATTTCCGTAATTATTATCGTATCCGTCCTGAGTGTTGTTTACGGGTTTTATCAAACGTCCCGTGACCGGAACTACAAGAAAAGGAAGCCGCTCATTACGCAGTTTATCTTCGTGTTGGTTTTCATCGGACTCTGCGTTTTCGCTTGCTTTACCGCGTTTTTCCGAATGGGCGAGATTCTCGTCTCACCTATATCAGCGCTTTTGATGGCAGTGTTTTTCCTGTTGTTCGGGATTATCGTCGGCGTATATACGGGAACATTGCTATACGGACGTCGGAAGCTGTTTTCAGTTCTTATCCCCTCTATCGCGGCAAGCATCGTAACCGTTTTCATGTATATCGGGGAAATGGTTATGATGGGTTGGAATCTGTATCGCTTTGGGGTGGGCTTCCTATTCAATCCCATTGGAGCCTGTCCGCTTGCACTGATTGATTTTTTGATCATAGCGCTTTTGGGAGTGATAACATATTGGATTCTGTTTCTTATACGACAGAGAGAAGAAAATGGATAGGACATTTTTGAAGTCTGCATACGGCATAGATGCTGTTTCCATCATGCCCGCGATGGGCGGCTTTTCCGCGAAGGCGGCCTATCGTGTCACCGGCGCGAACGGCATCGATTATTTTGTGAAGGCCTATGACGCAGCCCTGCCGACCACGCGGGTTTTTATCGAACGAATCGAATCATGTATGCTTGTGCTCGACCGCTTATCGGCGTCCCGGGCTTTGTGTCGGCACATACTCCAGCCGGTTGCATCGCTGCAAGGAAGATATAAGGCCGAAACAGACGGGCTTGTCTATGTAGTTTTCCGATTCGTACACGGTGAGACGCCGGGCATAGAGGGCATGACGCGCGCCCAGACTGCGGAGTTGGCGGGAATACTGGCAGCGTTGCATGACACCGATGTGCCTTTTGAAGCGCAGGGGCTTGCCGAGGATGTTTCTCTGTCTTTCTGCGAGCGTCTTGCCCGGTATTTGGGTGAAGCCGCTGCGAAACATGCCGAGCTTTTTGCGCTTCTGCACCCGCATGCCGATATGCTCCGCGCCGCAATTCGGGAAGCTCTGCGTTTACGCAACACGCACCGGGTGGGATATGCGCCGTTGGTGCTCTGCCATGGGGATGCGCATGGGAACAACGTGATGCAAGGCGAACGTCTTGTTCTGGCTGATTGGGAGGATTTGCGCCTTGCACCCGCCGAGGCCGACCTCTTCATCCACGCATGGCATCCGTATGGTGATACGCTGCTCGCGGCATACGCTGCGGCGCGGGGCGGATATCATATCAACCGTGCACTGCTGTATTTCTACACCCTGCGCCGACGCATTGAGGATGTTTGGGTGGATGTACAGCGCCTGACGGAGGAAGCCCCGAGTGACGCCGAGGCGAAACAGTTGCTTGCTTGGATAAAACAAGGTATCATGGAAGTGCAAAAACTTTTTGAATCAAAAACCAACTAACAAGGAGATTACACCATGCTGAACGAAATGACTATCACCGATTTTACGGCCCTTCTCGCCTCCGACGCGCCCGCGCCGGGAGGCGGAACCGCTTCCGCGCTGATGGGGGCCGTGGGGGTTTCCCTCACGTCCATGGTCGCGGCGCTGACCGTGGGCAAGCCCAAATATGCCGCACATCAGGCGCGCATGGAGGGCGTGCTGGCGGAAGGCGGGCGGCTGCGCGTAGAATTGTTGGCGCTGATGGATGCCGATGCGGAGGCTTTCAACCAAGTGACCGCCGCCTTTGGCTTGCCCAAGGGCAGCGATGATGAAAAAGCGACGCGGCGGGAGACCATACAGACCGCATTGCAAGTGAGCACCGAGACGCCCTGCGCGATTATGCGCGCGGCTGTGGAAGCCCTGCGCCTGACCGAGACCGCCATGGAGGGCTATAACACCAACGCCGCCAGCGATTTGGGCGTGGCCGCGCTGGGGCTGAGCGCGGCACTGCGCGGCGCTTGGCTGAATGTTTGCATCAACCTCGGCAGTATTAAGGATATGGATTTCGTTGCTCGCTATCGGGACGAAGGCGAAGCGTTGCTGGCGGAGGGGACGGAGTTGGCGGATAAAATATATCAGGGCATCTTGGTAACGTTATAACAATGAATTCAGCGGGGCGCAACGTTTCCTGCGGAGCCGTCGCCCCCTATGTGAACACAGATGCAGGAGGTACTATATGCTCATTATCGGTAACGGATCTTTGACTATCGACGATGTCGTCCGCGTTGCGCGGGAACACGAGCGCGTGGAATTGTCGCAGGACGCCTTGGACAAGCTTGCCGTAAGCCGTGCTTGGGTGGATAAGATTGTGGAATCCGAGACACCTGTTTACGGCATCAATACGGGCTTTGGGGAGTTCAGCAAGATCTTTATCCCACATGCCGAACGCGAGAGATTGCAGCGCAATCTGATTCTGAGCCATTGCACGGGCGTGGGCGAGCGCTTGCCCGAGGATGTGGCGCGGGCCATCATTTTGTTGCGCATCAATTCGCTGGCCATGGGCTATTCGGGCATACGGCCCGAGACCGTGCAGGCGCTGGCGGACTTGCTGAACCACGATATTTATCCCGTTATCCCCTGCAAGGGCTCGGTCGGCGCGAGCGGGGATTTGGCGCCGCTGGCGCATATGGCCGCCGTGCTGCTGGGCGAGGGGTTTGTGGTGCATGATGGGAAGGAAGTGCCCTGTGCGCCCGTTTTGGCGGCGGCGGGGATTGCGCCCGTCACGCTGGCGGGCAAGGAGGGGCTGGCGCTGATCAACGGCACGCAGGTGATGACAGCGATTGCGGCCCTGGTTTGCTATGACGCACGGCGCGTGATGCAGGTCGCCGATATCGCCGCCGCCCTGTCCTTGGAAGCACTGCGCGGCACGCGCGCCGCGTTCCACCCGCGCATTGCGGCGATACGCCCACACGAGGGGCAAATGGACGTGGCGGCGCATATCCTGCACCTGACCGAGGGCAGTGAGATCATCACCGGCCATGCCAACTGCGACAAGGTGCAGGACGCCTATTCCATACGCTGTGTATCGCAGGTGCACGGGGCGAGCCGAGATGCGTTGCGCCGCGCGCTCGAGACCGTGGATACCGAGATGAACAGCGTCACCGATAATCCGATTGCGCTGCCCGACACGGGCGAGATTATCTCCGGCGGAAATTTCCACGGGCAGCCCATCGCATTAGTGATGGATTATCTGAAAGTGGCAATTGCGGAGCTGGGGAATATCTCGGAGCGGCGCATCAGCCGCCTGCTGGACCGCAGTTTGAGCGATTTGCCCGCCTTTCTCACCGCCTATCCGGGCGTGAATTCGGGGTTTATGATACTGCAATATACGGCGGCATCCCTCGTCAGCGAGAACAAGGTGCTCTGCCATCCCGCGTCCTGCGACTCCATCCCCACCTCCGCGAACCAGGAGGACCATGTGAGTATGGGGACAATCGCCGCACGACAGGCGCGGGAGATACTCGATAATGTGACCCATGTGCTGGCCGCGGAACTGCTGGCAGCCGCACAGGGCGTGGACTATCTCGCCCCCCTGCGCCCGGGGTGCGGCACGGCGGCGGTGCACGGGCGAATCCGCGCCCTTGTGCCGCATTTGGAGGAGGATAGGATTTTGACGCCGGATATATTGGCGGTCAGGGATTTGATTGTCAATGGGGGCATTCTTTCAGCAATAGGAGGGGTGTGAATATGGAAGGACTGCTGTACACCCGTCGCGCTGTCCGCCGCCACTTCGCGCGCTTGGGTGCGGCTGTGCTGGTGCTTTGGGGCGCGGGCAATATCCTCGGCGCTGTGCTGGTTGAAATTATCGGCAATTTGATCGATATGGGTTCTGATGCAAACATGCTCCTCTCCTCGCTGTCTCTTTGGGTGTTGGGCCTGCCGCTTGCGTGGCTGATACTGCGCAAGCGGCCCACCATAGCACAGGCGGGTTCCGATGAGCGGGAATTGCGCCCTGTTCGCGGCGGCACGATTCCGCTGTATTTCCTGATGGTTATCTGTTTGACGACAAGCGCCAATCTGATCGGGACGGGCATTGAATGGCTGCTCTCACAGCTGCCCGGTGTGAGCGGCGGGAATATATCGGATATTCTTGCCGCATATGCGTTGGAGCTATCGCCGTGGACGCTCTTTCTCTATCTCGTCGTTATCGCACCCCTATGCGAAGAATTTTTCTTCCGCAAGCTGCTGCTGGATCGCGCGGCGCAGTACGGGCATGTACCCGCCATGCTGTTTTCGGGTATCCTGTTCGGCGCCATGCACGGGAATATCGCGCAGTCCCTCAATGCTGCAGCGGCGGGTATCATCCTCGCGCATGTGTATCTGACTTATGGGAAGCTTTGGCTCTGTCTCGTGCTGCATATCCTCAACAACACGCTGAGCTTTGTCAGCCTGCTTGCCTTTCGTGAGTTAAGTGAGACTGCATATATGAACTTCACTGCCTTGTATGGATTTATTATGATCGGCTTGTGCATAGCGGGCGGCGTACTGCTGATAAAACGCGCCAAAAAACTGCGTCTCCTGCAGCGTGCAAGCCTGCCGCATTTCTCCCGACTTTCATTCGGGAACTGGTCAGTGATTTTGTTTTTGGTTTTTTGTGGGCTTATGGTAGTTTCCACATTGTTGTTGTAGGTGGAAGTATTTAGAACTTCTGATATGGCGGGCGGATATTATCCGCCCCTACGATTTTCCCCTCCCGGCTTTATTGGCATAAACCGCGTACTCCTCGCGTGTCATTCCACCATATTGTCGGTTGAACACATCAAAAGTCATATCCAAGGGAAGGTCGAAATACCGAAACGCGATTTGCTCCGATTCGTCCAGGCCTGTTTTTGCTTGTGCATTCCCCATGGCTCTCTCCATTTCGAACCAATGTATCATTTGGCTGACACCATGCCGCATCAGTTTAAAAGGTAATTTGGGGAAATCCTCCGCATTTCGCCGAACAATTATACCGGGACCCCAGCAAATTCGGACGTGATCAAAATCTATTGCTGAAATGGATCTTCCAACTTGTATGGGAAAATCAATATCCGTCTCCGTCAAAGTCTTGCTTCCCACAATATCATATGCGCCCCAAATAACCAAATCATCCGTCATCATAAATGTTTTACCAAGTGGATGCGCCGCAATTTGCTCCGCGCTCATATTCTTATCCGTAGTTTTTAACAGGTACAAACGCACCAAGAGCGGAACACACATTGTGTCATTGAAGATATGTTCTTTCGAGAGCAAAGCGTCCTTCTGCATTTTCCTAATTTGTCCTATGATCAAGCCAAAGCCGTAGTGCTCCAGGTCAATCTCAAAACGAAAAATATCACCGTTGTAATATTTCACAGTGCGATGGGGCGAATTTCTCATCCGTTCGACTTTATCAAAATAATCCGTCGGGCAGGTGCTGATGTAGCCAGGAAGCCATTTCCGAAATGCGGCAAAAGTACTTATATTATTAGGAAAAATAATTGGCAAGGTGATAGAATTTCTGCTGTTACCTACATACAGGCGAGCTGTTGCTTTCGGAAATCCAAATACCACATAAAACACACAGCCTGTTGGGTTCATACTATCAATAGAAGTGTAATTTAGCTTTTTCTCTTTGCCTCTATCGGTACGGGGTAACACAATATTGCGCCCACGCGTTTGGACTTGATTGTCAGTTTCGGTGTATTGGAGGTAATTCTCATACCCTGCATCTGAGCGTGTTTGGCAAGAGATTGTTTTCCGAATCATATCCCCATCAAAGTACACCGCAAAGCTTTCCTTGATCTCGACACGATCCCATGTTGACTCGATGGGATTCAATCCAAAATATCGGCGCTCTTCATTTGTTAAGATTATCTTCTCGATTGGTTGTTTCATATGATGCCCTTTCCGATGGTGCATTTGACGTCAATGCGGACGGATTGCGAACGGCTCCGCAGGAGACGTTGCGCCCCTACGGGTTATCGTTGTGCTTTATGCTTCGCATATCTCGTACAGGCGCGCATAGCAGGTATCTTCTTTTGCACCCCAACAAGATATATCCCCTGTACCTGTGATAACGAAAATGCGATTCCCCTCCGTTTCGATTCTCCAAATATGTCCTTTCAGCTTGTGTTTGGATATTAGATTCATGTCCAAATCCATAACATATAGTGTTGATAAATAGCAAAACAGCAGGTATTCACCCTTTTCTCCCGCCGGTCGCAAGCCATACACAGCAAAGGACTGCTTTTTGTCAATGTATTCAAACGTATCCGTGTTGATAATAAGGGTTTTGCGAGCTATATACGAGATGCAATACAGCATGCCCCTTGTTTCATCCAATGTGTCTATGCTGCAAAAGTACAAGTCTTCCGGCAGATTTTTATGCAACACATAGTTTAGGTTAAAATCCAACTTTACCAACTTGCTGTACACTCTGTCTTCCCGGATCACATCTCCCATATAATATATGGAATCTTCACCGAAAAATAATTTGGATTCGTCACGTATGCAGTCCAAGTGCAGACTTGCTACGATATTGCCGTCCAAATCCATTTTGCAGAGGGTGCCGCCATCCTCTCTTCTGTCGCTGAAATAAATGTACCCTTGATGCAGAATAGGCTCGATATAGAAATAGCACGTCAGCACGGTCTTTTCCCATATTACCTTGCCCGAGCGCAGGCGCATAATTGCATTTGCGCCCTCATTATTATGCGTGCGGCAGAAAATATCCTCTCCTGCAATGCCGTTTTGTATTATGTAATATCCTTCAGGGATATTGAATTCTCCTATTAAGTCGCCTGCGCTGTTGAGCCGCACGACATGGCTGTTTATGTCATAACGCTTTCCGTCAATTGTTACAAAGCGTTTTATGGTCATTGTTGCAGACATCGGACCTATATAGCGCGCTCCGAAGTCAATCGCAATTTTCCTGTCTGTATCCATGATGATGAAGCTTTCCAACCAAGAATAGAAGCGGACTTCTTTTGTAAATAAGGGCGTTAGTTCTCCATCAGCGCGGACAAACAGTTCTCCTCCCCAGTGATGGGCATATATGCCGCTTTCGTTTCTTTGGTTGAAACAAAATACGCTTCGATTGCGCGTGTCCGGGAAATTCATTTTCGTTTCGATTTCCTGCAAAAGAACGGCGCGGGTTTTGTTCTTTATTTTCAGTTTTTTCTGTTCTGCTAGATAGCGTTTACACGAGAATGAATTTATGATAGAATAGAGAAAACCACAGAGGAGGTTCTCAATGGAGGCAGCACATCGGCGACACGATATAACAGACAGGATGTGGTCAGTCTTAGAA
>Ga0123353_10001543_pt1 | contig 28194 bp, 19 predicted proteins | sample TergutLab28metaG_3_FD_92763 | JGI IMG/M metagenome (GOLD analysis project Ga0123353, IMG submission 92763) | Labiotermes labralis P3 segment gut microbial communities from Petit-Saut dam, French Guiana - Lab288 P3 | ecosystem: Host-associated > Arthropoda: Insects > Digestive system > Gut ...
CGGCTCCGCTCCGGGCCGGCTCGCTACGCTCGCCGTGCCCTCCGCTCCGCCGCCTTGACGCGGGGAGGGGATGACAGTTTAATTGAGACACAAACCCGTGACACTTCTATTGAGACGCGACATAACAGCCTGTTTTTGTTGCCAATCGCCCGGCCAGACGTTATCTTGGACGCCCATGACACAATCACCTCCACTTAGCGTTGGCATGGTCGGCGTGGGCGGGTTTGGCGGCACGCGTCGTCGCGAGATGCGCCAGACCGGCCTGTTTCGCATCGCCGCATGCTATGACCACAATCCCGAAAACGCCAAACTCTGCCACAAGGAGGACGGCGCCGCCATCGTCGACTCCTACGAGCAGTTGCTGGGCACCCCCGGCATCGAAGCCGTCGTCATCTCCACCGGCGCGAAATTTCACGCCGAACAGGTGATCGCCGCCGCCCGGCGGGGGCTGCACGTGTTCGTCGAAAAACCGCTCTGCTCCACGCCGCAGGAGGTCACCGACCTGATGCGCGTCTGGAAGGAAACCGGCGTGGTCATCGGCCTGGGGCATACCGACCACTCCGCCCACGCCCCCAGCAGGACCATCAAGCGGATGCTCGACGACGGAACCATCGGCACGCCCGCGAGTTTCGAAGCCACCACCGCCCACTCCGGCGGACGGGTCATCAAACCCGGCGACTGGCGCGGCGACCCGGACAAAAACCCTGGCGGCATGCTGTTCCAGTGCGGCGTGCACCTGCTGCACGAGTTGATGTTCTACTTCGGCCCCGTGTCGAGCGTGTACGCGCGGATGCGATACGACCTGCACACCACGCAGACGGCCGACGTCGCCAACTGCATCGTCACGTTCGCGTCGGGGCTGACGGGTTCGCTCAACGCCTACCACGTCACGCCGTACCGGCACACGATCAACATTTTCGGCATGAAGACCAACGTGTACGCCGACTCGAACGCCCCCCAGGGCCAGCGGCTGCTGATGCAGTCGGTTCCGCCGAAGTTCGACGGCAGCGTCGAGCCGGTCGTTCCCGCACCGCTCGAAGCCGAAACGCCCCAGGGCAATCTGCGGAGCTTTTACCGTGCCGTGCGCGAGGGCGGCCTGCCGTACCCGTCGATCCTCGACGGCGCCCGCGCGGTCGGCGTGGTCTTCGCGGCCGAGGAATCCGCCAGACTCGACAAACCCGTCAACGTGCCGCGGGAATGGATGTACCCAGATTGACGGGTTTCGTAGCGTGCGGGTGAAAACGTGCCATTTGTTCGAGGGAGCCGTTTCGTTGATTCGTTAACTCGTTAACTGGTTGACTCGTGAAAAAAACCTTCGCCGAGTTAACGAGTTAACGAATCAACGAGTTAACGAATCAACGAGTAACAGGTGCCTTATGAAGCCGTTCGTCATGTCGTTCTTCGCCGCCCTCCTGCTGGCGGGTTGTTCGTCGTCTCCGCCGGCCGGGGCCGAGGCGTTTTACAAAGCGTCGCTGGACATGCTCGACGACGTGCGGACCGGACTGCCGGCGATCCAGGCCTCGGCGGCCGAGGCGGCGGAGTTTTATTGCAACGACCCGTCCGACCCGGGCCTGACCATCGAAGGCAGCGAGTGGCTGCGCTCGGAACTGGACCACCGAAGCGGCGGAATCATGGCCATTGTCGCCTGGTGGCCCCGCGAAACCTTCCACGGCATCGTCCTGTACAGCCTGCGCGGCGGCCGGCACGTCGACGAGGACCTCAAAACCATCGCCTACTACACCGACCAGCGCAACGCCCGCGTGTACCTCATCGGACCCGCCGACCTGATCGCGCAGGCCCAGCAGGGCGGCGCCAACGCCAAAGGAACGATCGTCGTCCCCGCCACCACCGTCGAGGGCGTCTCCACACACGACCTGGCCACCGTGGCCGTCAGTTGGACGTGGATGTGCGAATTCGTCTCCGCCTGCACGCGGCACGGAAAAATGCCCGTCATGTTCCAATCCATCAAGTTCGAACCCGACGGCATGGAGCGGATCAAGAAACACACGCTCGATCCCTTCCTGCCGCAGCGGAGGTACACGAAGTTCCACGACGATCTGACCGTGAAGCCCATTCCGGCGGGGAAACTCGGTGCGGAGTGGCTGGCGATGGCCCGCAAGCGGCTGGTGACGCTGCACGGCCGCGAGATGAACAACATTCGCCAGGCCGCCCAATGGGCCGTCGACGCCCAGACCTCCGGCGGAACGGCGTATTTTTGGAGCACGACGCACACCCTGGGCCGGATCGGACAGTCCGAACACAACCCGACGAATTTCGCCGCCCTGCCGACCATGCCCAAGGCCGGCACGTCGCCCTTTGACCACAAGACCCTGTCGCCCAACGATGTCGTCCTGGGCATCGGATACGATGCCGTCGTCGCCAACGACCCCGAAAAACTGGCCTGGTTCCGAAGGTCCGGCTGTAAGGTCGTCCTGTCCGCGGCGACGTACAACCCCTCGGCCAACCAGACCATGCCCGGAGAACTCTTCATCACCCAGCCGTGGGAATTCGGAGACGCCGACGTGACCGTGCCCGGCTACGACGTCAACATCGCCCCCACCAGCGGCCTGCTGGCGGCGGAAATTTACTGGATGATCTGCGCGGAAATCAACGCTCGAACGGCTGCGACAAGCGACCAGTGACAAGAGTTTGCGTGGCGTGTGGGTAAACATGCGCCGTTTGTTCGAGGGAGCCGTTTCGTTAACTCGCTACATCGTTAATTGGTTGACCGATTCACGAAATCAACCATACAACAGTCTCGATTTTCGAAATAAAAAATGTTACGATTCCCCACGGTGTTTTGTTACGGTTGTACCACGTAGCTCTTGTCGCTTGTCACTGGTCGCTGGTCGCTTTGTGATAAAGGTGCCCTATGAAACAATTGTTCGTGCTGTCGTTTGTCGTGGTGGGTTTGCTCTCGGGTTGCGCTCAGTCGGCCGAACCGGTCGGGGCGGAAGCGTATTATCGCCAGTCGCTTCGCGTGCTGGACGAGGTGCAGGCCAATCTGCCGGCCATTCGGGAGTCCGCCGAGCAGGCGGCCGCGTTTTACTGTAGCACGTGGGACGATCTGGGGATCGCCTCCGAGGGCAGCGCGCCGTTCTACGGTGAGTTGGTCGGGCGAAGCGGCGGCGTGATGGCCATCGGAGCGTGGTGGCCCCGCGAACGCAACTTCCGCGGCGTGATGCTCTACTGTCTGCGGGGACCCGATCACTTCGCCGCGGACCTGGCCGACATCGCCTTCTTCAACGGTCTGGGGTGCAAAACCTACATCCTCGGCCCGGAGGACCTGCTGATTCAGGCCCAGTTGTGCGGCGCGAAATGCGAGGGCACGATCGTCATTCCCGCCACCGCCGTCGCGGGCGTGTCCACGTACGATTTCGCCAGCGTCGCCGTCGGATGGACCTGGACGTGCGAGTTCGTCGCCGCCTGCACGCGGGAAGGGCAGATGCCCGTCATCTTCCAATCCATCATGGTGCCCACCGGAATGGACCGCATCAAACGCAACGAGGTTACGCCGCCGACCTCGCAACGCATGTACCGGAAGTTCGAGGACAGCACCGTCCCGCCCATCGCCGCCGGCAAACTCTCCAACGAGTGGCTGACCGTCGCCCGCAAGCGGCTGAACACGCTGTACCGCGGCGACCTGGGCAACATCCGCCGCGCCGCCCAGGCCGCCGCCGACGTCCAGGCCGCCGGCGGGGCGCTCTACCTCTCCAGCTACACGCATGTGCTCGGGCACATTCCCTCCTCCGAATTCAACCCGCCGCACTTCGCCCGGCTGCCGTTCGTCCCCAAGCCCGGCGAGCCGCTTCCCGAAGGGCAGAAGGCGATCACCGCCGACGATTTCGTCCTGGGCGTCGGCTACAACGACCTGGAGTGGGAACACCGGCGGATCGACTACATCCGCGAGTCCGGCGCGAAGGTCGCCTGGTCGTCGACGACGTTTAACCCCAAGCGGGTCAGGCCGATCTCCGGCGAGATTTTCATCCGCCAGCCGTGGGACTACGGCGACGCCGACGTGAACATCCCCGGCTACGACGTCAACATGGCCCCCACCAGCGGCCTGATCGCCCTGGAACTCTACGGCATGATCAACGCCGAAATCAACGCGCGGACAGGGAAATAGGCTGTCAGACGCGACAGCCTAACAGTCTGTCTCACTCCACCCACACCGGCGAGGACCAGGCGGATTCGTAATCCTTTTGGACGACGCGCACCGTATACGCGGCCGGTTCGTGGGCCTGGCGATGGAGGTCTTCCCATTCCAATTCGTGCGACCAGGCGCCGAAGGCCTGCTCCGCGTGAACAACCCGGCCGTTTTTCAAAATCCGCACGTGGTCGATCGCGTTCGAACCCCGCACCTTTACGACGAGTTTCGGCCGGTCGCCGCGACCGCCGCCGCACGAAACCGTCTGGCCCATGCACATGCCGTTGACGGTGAACTCCAGGCCGATCGGCGTGCCCGTGGTGGCGTAGCAGCGACGTTCGTACAACGCGTCGTACACGGCATCGCGGGTCAACGATTCGGCCAGCACCACCGCCCGCCCGCTGCCGCACATGTGGAACAAATGCGGATGCTTCGGATACGGCGACGACTCGTCGCCGGGATAACCGTCATGACCGTCCGAGGACGCGATCAGCCCGAATTTCAGCCCGCGCTTCATCGCCTCCTGAATGTACAAGTGCTCGTGCCGGTCCGAAACCCCACGCGGAAAATCGCCCCAATAATCGCTCGAACCCCACGCGGAATACACCTCGACCAGCCGGTCGTGCGGACGGAAAAAATCCCACGTGTACGGATGCGACGCCGCCGACGGATGATGCGGCACGGTGAAAAACGGCTGACCGTGCTCCGTCAGCCGCCCGAACAACTCCTCCGGCGGAACGCTGCCGGCGGGGTCCATCGTGGGCGTCCCGCCCGGCTTGCGATTGTTGTTGACCACGATTCCGCCGCGTTTGAAGTAGACGTTTCGATGGCCGTAGAGCAGACTGGTGTGCTCGAACGCCGGCAGGCAGACGAACTCGCCGGGCGTCTCGTGGCGGTCGGGCAGGCCGAAGTATTCCGCCTCGAAGCCCGGTTCGATCTGCCACTCGTGATCGGTCAGGGCGTAAAAATCCAAGCCGCCGGCGTCGCGGGCGTTGGCGTAGTTGTCCGCCCACGTTTTGAACCCGCAGCCGCGATCGAGGCACTCCTCTCGCACCTGGCCGGAGTGCGTGTGAATGTCGCCGAAGTACAGGTTGTGCCCGCCGGAGGTCGGACGGTCCTCGCCAGTCAACACCCGCACGGCCTCCTGCATGGCCGACCCCAGCGGGTTCCACCCCGCGAGGTTCATGTAAAAATACCGCGTGGACTGGCGGTTGTCCGAGGCCGGGGCGATCGTGATTTGGGCGGGTTTGCCCGGCGCCACCCACGATGCCGGCACGCGCAGCAGGCCGATACCGAAAGCGGCTTGGCCTTCGTTGGTGATCGTGCTGGAGAGCGTCATTCCGCAGAAGGGCGGCGCGGTTTCGCAGCGTCGCATGGCGAACGCCAGGCGGCAGTCGCCGAGTTTCCACAACTGCGAATGGTTCACCTTGCGGATCGACAGGCAATATCGGCCGTTGACGAACACCTCGAACCGCCCCGACGGCTGCGGCAGCGGCGAACCGTTGCCGAACCCCATCGAGAGATTGAAAATCACGTACGGCGTGTTCAGGCCTTCGGGCACGGACTCGGTGGAAAAGCACAGCCCCCGCCGGGCGCCCATCGGCAGCAGCCACTCGAGCGGATCGTGCGTTTCCATAAACCCGGCCACGCGCTCCCTGCCGACGCGGGCATCGCCCTGATCCAGCATGGCCGAAAACCCGCTGACCAGCGTGCCCTTCGCTTCGCTGGCGATCCATGCAACCAATTCCGAATGCAACGCCCGCCGCTCACGATCGCCCAGAAATGGTGGTTTCATGTTCATGGCCCTGTTGTACGACGAAACCGCGGAAAAATCAAAGCCTAGAGCATTTTATGAACGACCTGTCGCGTTCCTTTTTGCCGCGAATTACGCGAATTACGCGAATTTTCCACAACGGCCAAACTTTGTTTCGCATGATCTCCGTGTTTGACGCGCGCCGGCGGGTTGGCCCTGCTGTTTTGCGCGGTGGAGCAGTCCTGACGGCAGGCCTGTTCCACCGCGCAAAACGGCAGGGCCAACTCCACGTCTGGCCGGTCTGGAGACTCCGTTATTCCTGCACGCCGTTGTCGCGCAACCATTTTCGTACTTCGTCATACGGCGTCGTGGAAAAGGGCGTCTTGCCGTTGTTGTCCTTGGCGTCGATGTCCGCGCCCTGCTCCTTCAACCACTGCATGACCTTGACGTTGCCGGTCTGGGCGGCTTCGAACATCGGGGTCTGACCCTGACCGTCTCTGGCGTTGATGTCCAGCCCCTGCTCCGTCAGCCACACCAGGGCCTCGGGAGTGAACTTGAAACGGTACCCACCCCCTTGCACCGCCTGAAACATCGGTGTCTGGCCCTGATTGTCCTTGACGTTGACCTCCGCGCCGCGCTCCTTCAGCCACTTCATGGCCTCCAGGCCCCACGTGCCGCCATGGGCCGCGTGAAACATCGGCGTCCGGCCATAAAACGTGTCCCTGGTGTTGGCGTCGGCACCGTGTTCCAGCAGCCACTTCATCGCCTCAAGCCGACTGTGTTCGACGGCGGAAAAGATTGGCGTCCGGCCTGATTTATCCTTGGCGTTGGGGTCCGCGCCCTGCGCCATCAACCACCCCATGGCCCCGATCTCGTTCCCCCTGGCCGCCGCGAACATCGGTGTCTCGCCATCGTCCAGATACAGTTGCTTGTCGCTGTCGTCGCGGACGCGTTTGGCGTTGGGGTCCACGCCCAGGTCTTTCAACCACTGCATGGCCTCGACGTTACCGTCCGATGCCGCCGCGTACATCGGCGTCGTGCCGTCACGGCTGGTGATGTTGATCTCCGCACCCTGATCTTTCAGCCACTTCGCGGCACCGAGAGCGCCATGCCGGATCGCATGAAACACCGGCGTCTGGCCCTGATAATCCTTGCCGTTGATGTCCGCGCCCTTTTCCTTCAACCAGGCCATCGTCGCGATGTTGCCGCTCATGGCCGCCCCGAACATCGGCCGCCAACCGCCAATCTCGCCCGGTGCGTTGACGTCCACGCCCTGCTCGATCAACCACGTCATGACCTCGAATTGGCCGCGCATGGCCGCATACATCATCGGCGTGTAGAGTTCGCCCTTTGTGACGTCCACGCCCTGCTGCTTCGTCCACGCCAGAAGCTCCAGGTTGCCCCCGCCGGCCGCGTAAACGGCGAGGTACTTGACGGGAAGTTCCACGCCCTGCTCCGCCAGCCACGTGACCATCTCCGGGCTGCCCTTCTCGCCGACGGCCATCAGGAGGTGCTCGCCCAAATTCGCGCCCTGCGCCTTCAACCACCTCATGACCTCAAGCCGGCCGTGACTGGCCGCAGAGTACATCGGCGTCACATCATCCGTCACAGCCGGGGCGTTGAGGTCCACCCCTTCCGCCTTCAACCGTTCCAACACGTCAATCCGGCCATCCTCAGCCGCGAAATGCGCCAACGTCCGGCTAATCCCACGCCAGGACGACCGACCGCCCTCCTCCACGCGCCGCGACTTGTCCTCCTCGACCCGCTTCTCGCCCGCCGCGACCCACTCCTCGACCGTCAACGGCGTATCGGCCCCCTCGCCGGCTGGCGATGTGGTGGTTGGAAACGTGTCCGCCCCTTCGGCGATTGGTGACTCGCCCGGTTCGTCGTCGGCCGGCTGATCCAGGTCCAGCCGCGTGGGCGTTTGCGGCGGGCCTGACTCCGACCCTGACGCCTCGGCCGCGGGTGCCTCGTCCCACTCGTCGATGACCCGCGGCGGATCGGATTCGTCCGTATCGACCGTCGTCGGCCCGTCCGGTTCCGCAGCCGTTGACGACCCGCCCGGCTGCGACTGGTCCGACCCCTCGACAGTTTGCGACGTGTCCGGCGTCTCCGTCGTCGGCGATTCGTCGGTGGAGTTGCAGCCGATCCCCATGACGACCCACATCACGATCACGGCCGGAATACGAAAAACGGTGCGCCAGTTCCATGTCGTCCCGCCGCCGTTGTGTCGACGATTTCGTTGAATGGACATCGTGCGTTCCTTTCCGTACGGTTCTCTACATTGGGCCGTCACTCTCGCGCCCCGTTGTCGCGAAGCCACTGTTTTGCTTTTTCGTTTTCCGTCGCGGACAGGGGCGTTTTGCCGTCGTTGTCCACGGCATTGACATTCGCGCCCTGCTCCTTCAGCCACTTCATCACTTCAAGATGACCGCCGCGGGCCGCGTAGTACATCGGCGTCCGGTCGTAGACACTGCTCTTTTCGTCGATGTCCACTCCCTGTTCCTTGAGCTGTTTCAGCACGTCCAGCCGGCCGTCCAGCGCGGCGAAATGGGCCAGGGACCGCTCATAGACCATGTCTTTGTTACTTCGCATGACATAGATGCCGCTTTCATTGCGTTGCGGTTTGTCCTCCTTGACCCGCTGCTCGCCCGCCGCGATCCACTCCTCGACCGTCAGTGGTCTGTCCGGCCCCTCGGCGGTTGGCGATGCGCCCGCCCCTTCGGCGGTGGGTTGTTCCTTGTCCGGCCCCTTGGTGACGTGCGGCGGGTCCGGTGTCTCGCTCGTTTGCGATTCGCCCGGTCCCGCCGTTGGCGGTTTGTAGGACTCGGACTCCTCGACGGTCTGTTCGTCAACCGGGTCTTCGGCGGCCGGCGGCTGATCCCACTCGTCCTCGTCAACCGTTGGCGGATGGTCCGACTCCTCGGCCGGCTGCGTCACCTCGACGGTTTGTGATGTGTCCGGTTTCTCCGCCGGTTGCGGATCATCGGCGGATTGGCAGGCAGTCGCCATGACGATCCCCGTCACGATCATGGCGGGGACAAGGAAAACAGTACGCCAATTCAATTTTTTCCCGCCGCCGCTGTCCGGTTGCGTTGACATGACGCGTTCCTTTCCATGTAGCAAAACGCAAGACATCAGCGATTATTTCATCGTGCACAATATTTCGCAACGCAATTGGAGGTGAAGAATTCATGGCGGTCAACCCAGTTCAATTCAGTTAAATTCCGGCATTTTGATACCGTCGTCGGGGAAATCGGATTGCGTTGCCGACGACGAAGCCGCCGTGCCGCCGCCGGGGCGGGGTTGGTCCAGCAAGTCGCCGACGGTGGGACGGTCCAGGCCCCGGCCGTCGAGGACGCGGGTGACGTCCTCCACCGAGAGCGTCTCGTATTTCATCAGTGCCTCGGCCAAGGCTTGGAGCTTGTCGCGATTGTCGCTCAACAGTTGCTCGGTTTCGCGATAGGCCTGGTCGACGATGTCTTTCATTTCCTGGTCGATGGTTTCGGCGGTTTTGTCGGAGTATTCCTTGGTGCCCAGGTCCATCATCATGCGGCGTTCGTCGGCGCTGTAGCGGAGGGCGCCGAGTTTGTCGCTCATGCCCCAGTCCATGACCATGCGGCGGGCGATTTCGGTCACGTGGGCGATGTCGCTGCTGGCGCCGCTGGAGATGTCGTCGCAGAACAGTTTTTCCGCCAGCCGCCCGCCCAACGCCACGCGGAGCATCGCCCGGCAATACCCCCGCGTGTACAAATAGCGGTCTTTTTCGGGCAGGCTGAAGGTCGCACCGCCCATCTGGCCGCGGGGAATGATGGAGACCTTGTGGAGCGGGTCGGCGCCTTTGGTCATCACTTGGACCAGCGCGTGGCCGGCTTCGTGATAGGCGGTGATGTTTTTTTCCTGTTCGTCGACGACGCGGCTTTTTCGCGCCCGGCCCCAGCGGACCTTATCGCGCGCCTCCTCCAGGTCGTTCATTTCCACGAATTCTTTGTTGGCCATGGTGGCCGCGATGGCGGCTTCGTTGACCAGGGCGGCCAGGTCCGCCCCGCTGAACATCGGCGTTCCGCGGGCCAGCCTCGTCACGTCCACCTCGGAGCTGACTTTGATCTTGTCGAGGTAAATATGCAAAATCTGCACGCGCCCTTCGACGTCGGGCAGCGGGACGTCGATCTGCCGGTCGAACCGTCCCGGCCGCGTCAGGGCGGGGTCGAGGATGTCCGAGCGGTTGGTGGCCGCGATGACGATGACCTGGTCGCTGCTGTCGAACCCGTCCATCTCGACGAGGATGGCGTTGAGCGTCTGCTCGCGTTCGTCGTGCCCGCCGCCGTTGAACCCCATTCCGCGGCGCCGCCCCACCGCGTCGATTTCGTCCAGGAAGATGATGCAGGGCGAGGATTCCTTGGCCTGCTTGAACAGGTCGCGCACGCGGCTGGCGCCGACGCCCACGAACATCTCCACGAAATCGCTTCCGCTGATGCTGAAGAACGGAACCTCCGCCTCTCCGGCGATGGCCTTGGCCAGCAGCGTTTTTCCGCAGCCGGGTTCGCCCGCCAGCAGCACGCCGCGCGGGATGCGGCCGCCCAGGCGCTGGAATTTCCGCGGATTTTTCAAAAATTCGATGATCTCGACGACTTCGTCCTTGGCTTCCTGAATGCCCGCGACGTCCGCGAACGTGACCTTGCTGAGTTCCTTGGTGGCCATGCGGTGGCGGCTGCGGCCGAAGTTGCCCAGGAACCCCCCGCCCCCGGCCGCCGAACCCAGCCGCCGAAACAGCAGGAACCACACCAGCATGAACAAGGCCACCAGAATCAGCGTTTGCACCAGAACTTCGCCGAACCAACTGGACTGCTCGTAGAAGACTTTGACGTCGGAACCGGAGGTCTGCAAACCGTCGCGCAGCTTGGCGTCGAAATCCTGTCCGCGGTCGGATCGGGGGAAGATGACGGTGAATTTAGGGCTTTCCTTGACGGACAGGCCCGTGGTTTCTCGATTTTCACCGTCGATCTCGCTTTCGCGGATTCGCAGTTCGCCGGTGAGGTTTCCGTTGTGGACGTACCGCCAGAAGGCCGTCACGTCAATCGTGCGGCGGTTGCCGGGCCGGCCGAAAACCCCCAGCACCATCAGCGCCACCGCGATCAGCACGATCCATCCGAGGTAGGACCGAAACCGGTTCGGCGCGGGCGGAGGGATCGGCCCACGGTCAGGTTTTTCTGGCATTGGTTCGCTCATAGGACCCTTATCATCTTATTCGTTTATCGGTTGTTTTGTTCTAAATTCGCACCAAAAGTTCTCGCGAGAACTCACCATTCGAATTCGAGGTGTTCCACGATTCGCTTGGCCAGTTGGTTGACCATTTCCTCCTGGCTTTGGAAGAACGTCTGGTTAAAGGGCGAATCGCTGATGCGTGTCACCATGACGCGCATGTTGTCTCGCCGGGCGCGGATTTCGCCGGTCCGCAGGTCTTTCCACTGGAACGACACGACGAACGTGACGGCGATTTCACGCGGCACGCCCGTGTTGGTGTTCCAGTAGAGGATTTGCTGCTCGATCGAATGGATTTCGCCCGTCAGTTCCGTGTCGGCTTCGTCGCGACTGGCGAGCCGGTAGGGCGTGTCCAGTTGCAGCCGCTTCTGGAGGGCCTCGGTCAGCTCGAATTCGACGTCCCGCCGGAAGACGCCCCGGCCTCGATGGAAAATCGGAACACTGACCGTCCGCACGTCGTCGGGAAACGGGCTGTCCGTCGTGTACCCGCACCCGCCGACCAGCAGGGTCAGCATCATCGCCAGCATCACGTGTCGCGGGCCTCCTGCCCGCGACAACGTGGCCAGGGCGATTGTGCGCCCTCCAGCGATCAGGCCAATGGAACGCACAACGCGGGCGAAACGCCCGCGAGACACGCGGGCAAGATGCCCGCGCCACGTGGTAAAGCTTGTTTTTGTGCACGTGCTCATGGCAGCTCCTCAATCCGCTCCGTCGCGGACTCCGCCGTCGGGGGCTCCTCGTCAGGTGGAAGCTCGTCAGACGGCTGATCCTCATCGTACACCTTGTCGAGCGGTTCGTCGGTCGGTGTCGACGGATCCATGATCACGCCCATCGGCGCTACCGGCGGTGGCGGCACCATCGGCAGTCCCGGCGGCGGAATGGCCTTGCCGGCCGGCGGTTGGCGGCGAACCTCGCCGAGATTCGCCCTCGCCGCCGCCGACTGCTCGCCCCAGGGCGTGTCCGAAAAATCGTTCACCGTCCGATCATAATAGATCGCCGCCGACTCGGCCCGATTGACCTGGCGGTAATACTCGCCCGTCTCGAACGACTTGCGCCCGCGCAACTCGCGAATCGTCACGAGAAGTTTGTTCACCTCCGCCGCCTGCGCGTCCCGCGGAAACCGTCGGGCGAACCGCGTGAACCGCTGCTCGGCGTCGATCAGCGGCGTCTCGTCGTGGCCGGTGGAGTGGAACGTGCCCAGCGTCGCCATCGCCGCCCGATACGTCACATACGCCAGACGCGGCGAAGACTTGAACAACTCCTGGTAACGATCGTACGCCTGGGCGGCCTCCAGATAATCTCTCCGGTCGAAATAAAAGTCCGCCACCGTCATCATGGATTTCTCGCCAATGGCCGACCCCGGCGCGCGGTCCACGATTTTCATCAGAATGTCGATGCCCTCGGTCTTGGCCGGCAGGGGCAGAAATCCCCAGACCAGCCGCCACTTGCCCGCCAGGAACGCCTCGGCGACCTCATACTCCCGCTGGATGGCCCGCGCGGAAAACTCGCCCGCGGAGTAGGCGTCCAACTGCCGCTCGAACCACCCGTAGGCCTGCCAGTACCGCTCGCGGCGCATTTCGGCTTCGCCGGCCAGCAGCATCGCTTCCTCCGCCCGCGCGTCGCCGGGAAATTCCTTGAGGAACCGTTTGGTGGTGCTGACGACCAGCGCGTTCTGGTGGCGGTCGGCGTATTGGCGAATCCAGGCCAGCATGCCGTCGGGCGTGGAGAAATCCCGCTCGGCGGCCTGCACCCATTGTCCGTCCACCCACTCCATGTCCTGCGTGGGTCTCCGCCGCCCCGGTCCGGCGGAGTCTCCGTCGGCGGGGTCGTCGGCGGGGTCGAAATCCGGAATGTCCGCCGCGCCCAGGCCCCGCGCGTTGGGATCGTGCTCCTCCTCCTCGTAGTTGATCGGAGAATTCACGCCCTGCGCGGCGGCGAAATGAGCCCAAAGGCCCACACCCGCCGCCACGGCGATCCACAACCATGCTGCCGACAATGTTCGACTCATGCGCATTCACCAACGCCCGCCGCACCGCGGCCGACCCAAGGCACCACTATACCCCAATGCAACGGGCGAACGCAACGCCGTTTATGAAGGCTGTTAGACGGTTAGGCTATTAGACTGTTAGGCGCCGGCTGATGAAACATTAGGCCTAATGTCTCATCAGCCGGCGCCTAACAGCCTAATAGCCCAACCGTCTAACAGCCTCTTGTGAGGAGCATTGACGTTCTGCTAGAATCGTGGGGAACAGGGAGTACGATTGGAACTGAGCATACAGGTGGAGCAATCGCCGCGGCGCGGCGGGTCGTTGTTTGGGCCCTCGGACCGGCATTTGCGGATGATTCGCGAGACGCTGGGCGTGCAGGTGTTCGCGCGCGGCGATCAGGTTCGCGTCACGGGTTCGCCGCGGGCCGTCACGGCGGCGGCGACCGTCATCGAGCACCTCCAGCGGGCCCTGCGCGAAAACCGCAGCATCACGCAGGAACTGGTGACCGAGGCCCTCTCCGCCGCCACCGGATCAGCCGAGCACACGCCGCTGGGCGCCCTGGACGTCTACGTGGCCGGGCAACTCGTCAGGCCCAAAACGCCCGGCCAGGCGAAGTACATCGAGGCCATGCAAACCCGCGACCTGGTCTTCTGTAGCGGACCGGCCGGTACGGGAAAAACCTACCTCGCCGTCGCCGTCGCGGTGCACATGCTCAAGCACCAGATGGCCAAGCGGCTGGTGCTGGTTCGACCGGCCGTCGAGGCGGGCGAAAAACTGGGGTTCCTCCCCGGCGACATGCAGGCCAAGGTCAACCCCTACCTCCGCCCGCTGTTCGACGCCCTGCACGACATGATGGACTACGACCAGATCCGCCGTTTCATGGTCAACGACCTGATCGAGGTCATTCCGCTGGCGTTCATGCGAGGCCGAACGCTGAACGATTCGGTCATCATTCTGGACGAAGCCCAGAACACGACCGTGGCGCAGATGATGATGTTCCTGACGCGCATGGGCCACGGGTCGAAGATGATCGTCACCGGCGACGACAGCCAGGTGGACCTTCCCGAGGGCGTCGTCAGCGGCCTGATCGACGCACGGGGGCGGCTGTCGGGCATTAAAGGCTTGACGTTCATGCAGTTGGAAAAAACCGACATCGTACGCCACCGCCTGGTGCAAAACATTGTGGAAGCCTACGCGAAGGCAGAGCGACAAGCGACAGACCCGCGACAAGTGACTAGCGACAAGCGACAAGAGTAGGCGGCGTTTTCGGACGATAACTATAATCTTGCGAATTACGAAACAAGCTGCGAGACATAAAGACAAAATATGGACACTGTAGCCGTACTACATGGAAAAGAACGGATTGGCCTCCCCAGCCTCGCGTGGAAGGGCCGGCACACAGCCCCGAAGCGGCGTTGGGTAGCCCAGGGGCTGTATGCCGGCACTCCAACACGAGGCCGGGAAGGCCAATCCATTTGCCTTCAACGCCGAATCCATACAACCCCGCGACCGTCTTCGATTCCATATAACCGTATTGCTACGGTTGGCTTACGAAACTCTTGTCACGGGTCGCTGGTCGCTTGTCACTAAATTATGTGGCCTTTTTCGAAAAAATCTCGACGGATGGAGCTTCGGCGGACCACGCCGGCGGCGACGGTTCCGCTTTGGCAGCGGTTTCGCGACGCCCAGGGGCTTCCGCTGCTGCTGCTGGGGATGCTGTTTTTCCTCGCGGCGGCGGTCATGGACATCTGGCCGATCAACCCGCTGCGTTATCGCGAAGGCATGTACGTCACCGAAGATATCTACGCCCGCGTGGATTTCAGCCTGCTCGATGAAACCGCCCTGCCCAGAAAAGAACGGGAAATTCGCGAAACCACCCCGGCCGTCTTCACCCTCAACCAGGAACAGGTGGACAAATTCCTGGCCGCCCTGCGGGCCTTTCCCGACACGATCGACTCCTACAAGGCCCTGACACAACCGTCGAGCCTTCCCGACGACGTGAAGGACCCCTGGCTGATCGAAGACGAAACCGTGCTCGACGCGTGGCGACGCATCGCCGCCAACCGGAGGCACTACGACAGAACCCTCGATCAACTGCGGCAGAAACTGATCGACACCCCCCTCGTCGACCCCGACGTCGCCACCGAACAACGCAATCGGCTGGTCGGAAGCACCGGCGGACTGGTGACGTTGATCTACCGCAAGGGCGAACAGGAACTGGAAGTCGATGTCCCCGCCAACCGCCTGATCTCCCTCAAGGACTCCTCGCCGCTTTCCAGCCAGGTGGACTCCTGGCTGATTGACTTCGACGACGAAATCCGCCCCGGCATCCGCAAGCAGGTGATGCAATGGCTGGAGCAGCCGGTGTATTTGTACCTGTACGACGCCCTGGCCACGCGGGGACGCATCGACCAGGCGATCGAGTATCTTCACGCCCACCCGCCCCTGATCGTCAAAAATCAGGGCAACCAGCTCGTGCCGCGTAACACCACCATCCGAGGGCCGCAACTCCGGCTGCTGGAGGCCGAACACGACAAGTGGCAGGCCCAATCCAACGCGAAACTCCGGCACGTGATCGGACATGTCGCCAGCCGATGCGGCGTGGTGCTGCTGTTCACCGCGCTGATGTTCGCGTACATCTTCCGCTACGAACGCGATCTGCTGCGCGACGTCGGACGCGGACTGTCCGCCGTCCTGATCATGCTGGCCGTGCTGGGCATCAACAAGGCCGTCATGTTCACCGCCTGGAACGAACGCGTCGCCGTGATGAGCGTGATGCTCGGAACGGTCATCCTCTGCATCGGGTACAACCAGAGGCTGGCGCTGATGGTCGCGATCCTGCTGTCGCTGATGGCGGCGCATCAACTCCGCCTGGACAGCAGCCACATGCTGATCCTGATGGCCGGTGCGACGTCGATGGTGCTCCAACTGCGGGACATCCGCAGCCGCAGCCGGCTGATCGAAGTCAGCGCGGTCTCCGCCGTCATCGTGCTGCTGTCCGCCCTGAGCGTGCTCGTCAGCGCGGGACTGCCGTTTCAGAAGGCCATCCTGATCGCCCTGTGGGCGGCCGGGGCGGCGCTGCTGGTGGGATTCGTCGTCCAGGGACTCCTTCCGTTCATCGAGAAAATTTTCCGCGTCGCCACCAGCATGACGCTGCTGGAGTGGACCGACCCGTCCAAACCCCTGCTCCGCCGGCTGGCCATGGAGGCGCCCGGAACCTTCAACCACTCGCTCCAACTGGGCATGATGTGCGAAGCCGCCGCCGAGGCCATCGGCGCCCGGGGACTGCTCGCCCGCGCCGGGGCGTACTACCACGACATCGGAAAAATCAACAAGCCCGAATACTTCGTCGAAAACCAGGCCGGGGCGCCCAATCCGCATCAAAAACTCTCGCCGGCGATGAGTCTGCTCATCATCATCGGCCACGTGAAAGACGGCCTGGAAATGGCCCGCGAGTACCACCTGCCCGACGTCCTGCGGGAATTCATCGTCGCCCACCACGGAACGACGCTCGTGCAATACTTCTACCACGCCGCCACCGAACAACGAAAGGCCGACACCGACCGCGCCCCCGACGAAGTGGAATTCCGATACCCCGGACCCAAACCGCGAACCAAAGAAGCCGCCATCCTCATGCTCGCCGACGCGTCCGAGTCCTCCGTCCGCGCCATGCCCGACCCCACCCCAGGCCGCATCGAAACGCAAGTCAACGCCATGGTCGAACGACGCCTCATGGACGGACAACTCGACGACTGCGAACTGACCCTGCGCGAAGTCCATCAAATCGAAGCCTCCATCATCCGCAGCCTCAACGCGATGTACCACGGCCGGATCGCGTACCCCAAACCCGCCGGCAAAAAGGCCGCACCCTCGGAATCCGACGGTGAGGAAAAATCCGCGGCCGACGGCGAAAAACCCGCTACGGAAAAACCCACGCCCGACAAACCCGCTGCCGAAAAAGACACACCGGAAAAACCCGACGAAAAACCCGTCGGTGAAAAGCCCGCCAACGAGAAGCCCGTCAGCGAAAAAATCAACGGTGAAAAACCCACCGGCGACCCTGCCGCCAACGGCAAAGACTCCGCCGCCGAAGCCCGCCAACGACTGGCCGACAAAATCCAACAGTCCGAAGATCAGTAGGAAGTAACAACGCCGAATGCAGCGGCCAACGAAACAATACGACGAAGCAAATGCCGTCCATCTGACCGGAAACGAATTGGGCGATGGACTTTCGTTCAATAAACTTTGGGATAAAGCAAAACAATATGCCAAGGATCATTTTTCCGGAAAGGACGATGCGGGTAAAGACAGAGAATTTCCCATTACGTCCAATGGGCATCGCGTAAGGATTCCCGTGAAGGGAATAAAACATACACTTGAATTTGCAAAAACAAAAGATGACATCTACGCCGTCATTGCGTTGCCGCAACTACTTGAACGTGCCTATTGGGATAAAAACGCGGAAAGCCACAAGAAAAGAACAAACATCGATCACGTCGAAATCTATTACGCCTCATTGAAAATTGGAAACAACAACTATGTTGCCGAAATGGTTGTTTTTGTGGAAAAAGGAGGCAAGGAAAAAATGGAACTGTCAAGTCTCCGATCGTTTCATCATCAAAAAATTGAAGGGCCTGAGGATCAATGACCCACAGGCCCTTCTCAGAGCTTGGAACACGCTACGGTAGATTAAAGCGACTTCCATCGCTCGTACTGGTCCGCGGCCCACGCATCCCAAGCTCTATAAGAATTATCGGCTACAACCCGGAAAAAATCAAGTGTCGTTGACGAAAAATGACTGCTTTTCCTCCACGGAAACCTATGGATACACTCGTTACAATTTCCTCGACGCAGCAAACCCTTCGCGTGCCGCGGCGGGCGATGGAGCGGCTGGTGGCGTTTGTCGGGCGGGCCGAGGGGGTGCGGTGGGCGTGCGTGGACATTGTCGTGGTCGGTTCGGACGACATGGCCGGCCACAACCGGCGGTTCCTGGGCCATCGAGGCCCGACGGACGTCATCAGCTTCGACCTCACCGACGACCCGCCGCCCAACGATCCGCCCACGATGTCGCACCGCACCGGACGCGGCCGCCGCCAAGGCCCGCGCAGCGGGCGAGGCGGGTTGGCCGCCCAGTTGATCGTCTGCGCCGACGTCGCGAAAACCCAGGCCCCCCATCACGGCCTGTCCCCCACGCGGGAACTGTTGCTATACATCATCCACGGCCTGCTGCACGTGATCGGCTACGACGACCAAGACATCCGCCACGCCGCCAAAATGCACGCCCGGGAAGATGAACTACTGCGAGAGTTTTTTTCTACCACAGAAACACAGAGGACACAGAGAAGGGACTTGGGTAATCGATAGATGTTTCGCGATGGCTCTGCCTTTTTACGTTGTCGAATGTGTTTCTACGGTCCTGTCGGTTTTTGGTTCCGTTGCTGCTCAGATACCTTCAGCACGGTATACCGCGTTTGGGGCACTTTCGGAGTGTGCTTCCATACCGGAAACCTCCGATATGTAGGTTAAGAAGGCCAACCGCGAGAAGGCCTTCTAACCCTTCATACGCTTCTGCAATTTCAGTTTCGATGGCCATAGTGGCCGGATTTCCAATTATCATCTCTCTGTGGTTCTCTGCGTCTCTGTGGTAAAAAAAAACGTTCCTACTCCAGGAAACCAGAAATTTTCCTCAACACCTCCCCGATGACGCTCTCCGGGCTGGACGCGCCCGACAGTACGCCGACGGTGACGGGGCGTTTGGCGGGAAGCCAGTCGTGGGCGAGGGTTGGTTGGGCGGTGGCGGCGTCGAACGTTCGCAGGGTGTGGGCGTCGAGAATCGCGTCGGCGTCCTCGATGAAGTACGCGGCCGCGTACGACCTCGCCAACTCATACAAGTGCCGCGTGTTCGACGAACCGAACCCGCCCACCACCACCACCACGTCAGGCCGCTCCTGACACAACGTCACCGCGGCCGACTGCCTCGCCTGCGTCGCGCGGCACACCGTCGGCTGAAGCAGCAGCCGACGCCCCGCCTCGGCCGCCCCAAACCGCGACGCGAACGCCACCCGCAGTTTCGTCTGGACCTGCATCGTCTCATCGTACAGCATGGTCGTCTGGCTCACGTGCGCCAGACGCTCGAACGGCGAAAATTCCGCCGCGTTCGACGCGGCCGCATTCGCCGCCCGCGTGAGCAACTCCCCAAACTCCACCGCCGGACGGCGGCCCGTGAGCAGGTCGCAAAACACGTCCACCTGCGACAGTTTGTTGACCACGAGGTACTGCCCGCCGCACGCCTCCAGGCGGCTGCGGGTGACGACCGTTTCGTCGTGGTCCGCCCGGCCGAAAATCATCACACCGAACCCGCTCCGGGCGGCCCCCTCGGCCCATTTCCACAACCGCCGCACATCACCGCACGAAGTGTCCACGATGCGGCACCCGATCCGCCGCAGCCGCTCCTCCACCGGCAGCGGCACCCCGAACGCGGGAATGATCGCGCAGTCGACCGGCGAAATCAGTTCCTCCAGCCGCCCGCGGTCCTCCGTGCGGAGAATCGTCACGTCGCGCCGCTGAAAATACGCGTTCACCCACGGATTGTGAATGATTTCCCCCAGCAAAAACAGCCGCCCGCCCTGCTGGGCGTGACGCGAGACCTCCTGGTCGAGCATGGCCAGCGCCCGCTTGACACCGCGACAAAACCCGAACACCGCCGGCAACACGATCCGCCCCCCCGCCAACGCCAACACCCCGCCGCTCTGCCGGCAACGATCCACCAACTCACTCGAAAAATTGTCCAACGCGCCGATCGGGGAGGATTCGTTCATGAAGATTGGGCCTCTGAAAACTTCGTTAAAAATACCACATCCCACGCACGGGGAAACACGCAAAATTCGAAAAATGGGAAAAATTAGACGCGATTGCCCTGCGCCGCCGTTTGGGGTTTGGAATTTTCCTTTGGGGAATTTGTTTCGTGTTTCGGATTTCGGATTTTATGTCGAGCGTTTACCGGAACCGAGGCCGGGCGGGGCGGTCCGGGTCGGTGGTCGTGTCCACCGGCCGATTGCTGGCGGTGCGCGGCGTATCCGACGTCGTGCCGGTTCGCGACGTGCCGGTGCCCGGCGTGACGGTCGCGTTGTCGGGCAGGGTGATTTTTTGGCCGGGCTTGATGCTGGCGGTCAGTCCGGGATTGGCCTTCACCAGGGCGTCCACCTTTGCCTGTGTGTTCGCGCCTCCGCCAACCATTTTCTCGGCGATTTTCCACAGCGTGTCGCCCTCGGCCACCACGTACACCTTCGACCCGTCCGCCGACGTGGTCACTCCGCCGGCCCCGCCCGAGGCTGGGCCCGTCCGGGCCGGCAGCGGCGGAACCTTCAGCACCGTGCCCACCTGAAGCTTCGTCGGGTCGACGTCCTTGTTGGCGTCCACCAGCAGGGTGTTATACTTGCCGTCACCGTACTGCGAAGCGGCGATGCTCCAGAAATTGTCGCCGGACTTGACCGTGTAGGTCCGCGTCTCGCCGGCCGAGGCCGTCGTCTCGGACCCGCCCGTCCCGCTGGACCGGTTGCCCGCGGAGTTGGAGGCCACGTTGGAATTCCACGAATCGTCGAACCCGCCCCAATCCACGTCCACGCTGTTGCCCGCCGAATTGCCCGCCGCGTTGTAGGCCGAATTGTAGCCCGTGTATCCCGTGTTGGAGTACGCGGTATTGGCCGTGTTGGCGGCGTTGTAGGACGTATAGGAACCGTTGTACGGCCAGGCGGAGTTGCTGGCGGAGTTGGCGGCGGTGTAGGTGTTGTTGCTGTTGTAGATGTCGTCGTAGATGCTCGTCCGGTTGTTGGCATTGTTGACGGCCATGTTGGACGCGGTGTTGGTCCCCCACGTCGTGTTGACGGAGCGGTTCGCGGTGTTGGCGGAGTTGCCGTAGTTCAGGCCGGAGGAAGGGGTATTCGCCACGGCGACGCGATTGTCGCCCTGGTTGCCCGGCGGTTTGGTGTCGCCGCCGCGGCCGAGAACCACATAGGCAATCACAACGACGACCAGCAGAATCGCTACACTGATCCCAATTTTCACTTCCGTGCGCATCATGGATCGCTCCTGGTGAACTGCTGCCGCCCAGACTCGCAGCGTTGACGCCTATTGTGCCGTTTTCCGGGAAACTATTCAACCAAATTCGGGGCTGGGTTGCGAGAGTTTTCTTTTTCCGCAAGGCACGGAGGGTGTAAAATCTGTAACGAAAGGCCCCCCCATGGCTTCTCGCGACGAAATCGTATCGTTTCTGGACGACCTGCTCCGCACCGCCGCGGTGAAGGAGGAGTGCAACGGGTTGCAGGTGCAGGGTGTGGCGGCGGTGCGGCGGGTCGGATTGGCCGTCGACGCGTGCCTGGAGGCGTACGAGCGGGCGGCGGCTGCGGATTGCCAGATGTTGGTGGTGCATCACAAATTGATCTGGGGCGGCGGGATCAAGAGCATCACGGGGCGGATGTACGAGCACGTGAATTTTCTCATTCGGCATGGGCTGAATTTGTACGGGTCGCATCTGCCGCTGGACATGCACCCGGAGTTGGGCAACAACGCGCAGTTGGCGAAGTTGTTGACGTTAGACGACGTTGCGCCGTTCGGCGAGCATCACGGCGAGGTGATCGGATTTTCGGGCACGCTGCCGCAGCCGGCGTCGCCGAAGGAACTGGCCCGGCGGTTGGGCGAGGCGTTGGGCGGCAGCCCCGTCGTGCTGGAGTTCGGTCCGCCCCAGGTGCGTCGCGTGGGCATTGTCTCGGGCGGGGCGGCGGACATGGTGGAGCAGGCCTGTCGCGCGGGGCTGGACGCGTACGTCACCGGCGAGCCCGCGCATTTCGCGTACCAACTCTCCCGCGAGCTGCGGGCCAACGTGATTTATCTTGGCCATTACCATTCCGAAACGCCTGGCGTTCGCGCGGTCGGCGAGCGGCTGACGGAACGCTTCGGCGTGGAGTGCGTGTTCCTGGACATCGGAGCGCCCAACGCGGGGATGTGATATCCGAAATCCGAACAGCGACACCCTACGCCAAACGGCGACGCCGTTTGGGTTTTGGAATTTTCCTTTTTGTGATTTGTTTCGTATTTCGTGCTTCGGATTTCGAATTTTTTATCCCGTTACAGATCGAGATCGTCGCTATCGCCCCATCGGTCGTCGCGGTTGGAGCTTTTCTCGTCGTCGGTTTTTTTGGTGTCGGTTTTTGTGTCTTTCCCGGCGTCGGGCTTGGTGTCAGATTTTGCGTCCGATTTGGCCTCGGGCTTGGCGTCTTTTTTGGTATCTTTTTTCGTGTCCGATTCGTCGTCTTTGGCGTTCTTGGAGTCCTTTGTGTCCTTGGCCGGGGTTTTGGGGGCGGGTTTTTCGTGCCGGGTGAATTCGGCGTTTTTGGGAGCGGGTTTGAATTCGGCCAGCCAAGTGCCCTTGTCGTCGGTGGTCGTGCGGTATTGGATCACGTCGCCGTCTTTGAATTTTCGGGCGTTGGCTTTGAAGGAGGCGTCCTTGGCCTGGGGGAACGTGAAGGTCCGTTCGGCGCCGCGTTCGTCGGCGATGACCATGGCGCCGAGTTTGCCTTTTTCCTGCGGGATTTCGATCACCTTGACGAATTTGCCGACCCCGGGCGGTTCGTATTTGCTGAGGTCCTTGATCGTGGGCGTTCCACCGGACGTGCCGGGCGTGACCAGGACGACGATGGCGTCGTCGTCGTGCAGGTCGTCGATGATCGACATGAGTTGTTCGCGCTTGGCCGCCACCGTCGGCAGCAGGAACTCGTACCGCTTGCCCATCTTGTTGACCCGCAGCGTGGGCACGACGCGGCCGGCGACTTTTTTCTCGTCCGTGTCATAGAAGAGGTAGACGTCCTTCTCATCCTCACCGGGCGTGAAGTTGTACGCCTCGGCCGACGTGACGACGATTTTACCGTCCTTGACGGTCATCTCGATGGTCACGTAATCGCCGCTCTGCAAGTCCCGCAGATCGTCGAAATTCCGCGAGGTGGGGTCGATATCCACCGGAAACTCCCCGATCTTGGTGGAACCCAGTTGCGTGAACTTGACGGTGTATCGTTCGTCCTTGCCGGCCCGGAATTTCTTGAGTTCGAGGAACTTGACCATTTCCGTCTTGGGCGGCGGCGATGGCGGCGGAGTGGCTGGGGTGGGTGGATTCTTGGTGTTGATGGTCACTCTCTGGGCCTCGGTGTCGAACCCGGCCAGCAGCGACACGACGGCGGCGAGAATCAGCACGCGGCGAAACATGGTTGTCTCCTTCTCCAGGCACAGTGCCCTGATGCAACTCATTATATAGATAAACCCGCCCGATGGCGAGAGGGGACGTTGTAAATTCGAAATCCGAAATTCGAAATCCGAAACAAACTCCAAAACAGAAAATTCCAAACCCCAAACGGCCGTGCCGAACGTCAAGGAGCCAGACGTTGCGTTATACGTCTTCGTGAAGACCGAGCGGGATTACGCGGATTAAAGGATTTAAGGATTTCTTTACTTCCGTGCCGTCCCTTACGGCAATCCTGTAATCCGTTACTCCATTCCCGCTCGGTATTCACGAAGACGTATAACGCAACGTTTGATGCTTGGATGCACGATGTCGCCGTTTGGGGTTTGGAATTTTGTCGGTTGGGATTTGTTTCGGATTTCGTGCTTCGGATTTCGAATTTTGGCGCTGGATGCTAGAATGCCCGTTATGGCTCGCGAGCCGGATTTACTGCGTCAGATGGAAACGACGGCCGTGGCGACATATGCGCCGCTGGCGGTTCGGATGCGCCCGCGGACGCTGGAGGAGTTTCTGGGGCAGGAGGAGTTTCTGGGCGAGGGGCGGATGCTGCGGCGGATGATCCAGGCGGGGCGGCTGACCAGCGTGGTGTTTTTCGGTCCGCCCGGAAGCGGCAAGACCACGCTCGCCAACGTCATCGCCAACCATTTCGATTGCGAGTTTCACCAGGTCAACGCGGCCAGCGCGTCGGTGAAGGAGGTCCGCGAGATCATCGACGGCGCGCGGGCGCTGCTGGCGTCGGGCGGGCGGCGGACGGTGCTGTTCATCGACGAACTGCACCGCTTCAACCGCGCCCAGCAGGACGTGCTGCTTAACGACGTCGAGATCGGCACGATCATTCTCATCGCGGCCACCACGGAGAACCCGTTTTTTTCCATCAATTCGCCGCTGCTGTCGCGATCGACGGTGTTCGAGTTCAAGGCGTTGTCGGAGGCGGATATCGTCGCCCTGCTTCGCCGGGCCCTGACCGACCGCGAGCGGGGGCTTGGGCAGCACGACGTTCAGGCGACGGACGAAGCCTTGTCGCATCTGGCGACGGTGTGCGACGGTGACGCCCGGCGGGCGTTGACGGCGTTGGAGGTGGGCGTGCTCAGCCAGGCCGTCCGGGCGGCGGCCAACCGCGAGCCGGCGGTGTTCGACCTGGCCATCGCGCAGGAGTCGATTCAGCAGAAGGCGTTGCAGTACGACAAATCCGGCGAGGGGCATTACGACACGATTTCGGCCTTCATCAAGTCGATGCGCGGCAGCGACCCCGACGCGGCCGTGTATTGGCTGGCCAAAATGCTGACCGCGGGCGAGGACCCGATGTTCATTGCGCGGCGGATCGCGATTCTGGCCAGCGAGGACATCGGCAACGCCGACCCGCGCGCGATCACGGTCGCGGCGGCGGCGTATGAGATCGTGCACCGGATCGGAATGCCCGAGTGCCAGTTGACGCTCGCCCAGGCGGCGATTTACATGGCCTGCGCCCCCAAGAGCAACCGCTCGGCCGCGGCAATTTGGGAGGCCACCGCCGATGTGAAAAACAACCGCACGGCCGCCGTCCCCAAACACCTCCGCAACGCCCCGCACTCGGGAATGAAATCGCTGGGGTACGGTGTGGGCTATCAATACAGCCACGAATTCGCCGGCGGCGTAAGCCCGGATCAGGACTACCTCGGCGTGGACCGGAAATACTACGAGCCGACCGACCGCGGGTACGAGAAGCACATCAAGGAGTACCTGGAGTGGGCGGCGAAACTTCGCGAGGAGAAGCGATAATCGGCGGGCGACGTTCGAATCCATCCCCTAATGTTTCGTTCGGAAAAGTAATGAAAAATCTAGTTTCTTTACCATGGCGTCACTGTGAAAAATTCAGTATCTCGACTTGATATCATTATAAAAAATTCACTTTCGCGATTGTGTTTTCACCATTTTGCGGTATATTCGGGCTCTTACGCGTGGGAATTTGTGTGCCCGTGCGGCGGAGTCCTCCCGCTTCAATGAGGACGGAGATGATGTCCCTTGAAGAGGAGAGACTCAATGCGTATGTGGAAATTGTGTTCGCTGTCTGTCGTTTTGGCCGTTTGTATCCTGTCCGCCCCGGTTGTTTTGGCGGTACAGATTTCGCCGACGGAGCCCGGATCGCTGTGGACGTGGGGTCGGAACACCTATGCTGAAGCGTTAGGGTATCCCACCAAGGGGCTTAGTGTTCCCCATGCGACACCATACCTGCTTTTCGAAGGTAATGTGACGTCCGCGGCGGCGGCGAGTGAATTCAGTCTGGCGGTGGTTGATGGCCAGTTGTGGACGTGGGGCGCGAATGGCAATGGTCAGTTGGGCAATGGGACGACCACGTCCAGTTCCGTCCCGACGCCTCCGACGTTTATCCGGGACGGTGTGCGGGCCGTGGCGGCGGGGACCAATTACAGCATGGTGCTCACCAGCGACGGAGCGGTACTGGTGGCGGGGTATGCCAAGACAAATTATGACGGCGGCACGGGGAATGGCGGATTGGGAACGGGTCAAGGCTCAAACTCGGGCACAAACCTTACCGCGCTGACTCCGGTGACCAACATGGGCAGCGGCGTGACGGCGATCGCGGCGGGGAGCGATTTTTGCCTGGCCGTGAAGGATGGCGCGTTATGGGCGTGGGGAAGCAACAGCTCCGGCCAATTGGGGAACGGGACATCCTCCAACGTCTCCGTCGCCACGCCGGTGCAGGTGCAGGGGATTTCTGGTGAAATCAAGACCATCACGGCGGGGATGAACACGAGTTTTGCGATTGCGGGCGAGAGCAACACGCTGTACATGTGGGGTTCGAATCAGTACGCTCAGGTGGGAGACGCGACGTTTGCGTCCGGTGGGTCGCCAAGTTACATCACGACGGCGACGCCCGTGATGGACGGCGTGACGGCGGTGGCGACGTCAACGGCTGGCGGGGCGATGCTGGCGGTGAAGGACGGAAACGTATGGGCGTGGGGGGCCAATTCCACTTGGACTGCGTCCGTGACGGCCACGCCGGAACAGATTTTCGCGGGCACGCTGACGAACATTGTGGACGTGGCGATCGCGGGGCCAAACTCTCTATACCCCAACAACTCCTACACGTACTTTGCCCTGGACGCCAACGGCGATTTGTGGGCATGGGGTTTCCAGCGCTACGGCCTGCTGGGAACGGAAGACGTCGCGACGGACACGCTCCTCACGACCCCGATGATCGTGGCCAGCGGAATTGGCGCGATCAGCACGAGTAATCAGACGGTGCTGGCGTATGGAAAACTCCCCGAACCGGCGACGATGAGCCTGCTGGCGCTGGGCGGCCTGGCGATGCTGCGTCGGCGGAAGTAGGCCGGAGAAACATCCGAAATTCGGAGCACGAAACCCGAAACAAACTCCAAAATCCCAAAACAGAAAATTCCAAACCAGACGGCGACGCCATGTGCCTTGACGCGTGGCGTCGCCGTTTGGGTTTTAGAATTTGTCGTTTTGAATTTGTTTCGGATTTCGGATTTCGGATTTATAATGACACGCCTTGTAACCAAACGAAAGGACGGCATCCATGAACGCGGACAACAAGTTTTATGTGATTTCCAACACCCACTGGGATCGCGAGTGGCGGTTTCCGTTCGAACGCACGCGGGCCATGCTCACCGAACTGTTCGACAACCTGCTCAAACTTTTCCGCACCAAGGACAATTTCCGCGTCTATCACCTCGATGCCCACACGATCATCGTCGAGGACTACCTCGAAGTCAAACCCGAGAACCGCGCCGAGGTCGAGCAGTACATTCGCGAAGGACGGCTGCTGGTCGGGCCCTGGTACACGCTGCCCGACAGTTGTAGCTGTAGCGGCGAAGCCCTGGTCCGCAACCTGCTCCGCGGCACGCAACAGGCGAGGGACATGGGCAAGTGCATGATGGTCGGCTATACGCCCAACGGGTTCGGTCAGCCGTCGCAGTTGCCGCAGTTGTACGCGGGGTTCGGCATCGACAGCGTGCTGTTCTATCGCGGCGTCGACCGCAAGAACACGACGCAGGAGTTCATCTGGGAAGGTCCCGACGGCACGCGGGCGCTGGCGTTCCGGTTCGGCATGTACGCGCGGTACAACTTTTTCTTCCTCGTGTACCGCCCGACGGTGCACGGGCGGAAGGCCTTCGAGTGCTGGTACAAATGGTCCGAGGGCGGGCTGCCGTTCCACATCTGCCGCGAACTGTCCTACGAACCGTACTACCTGCTGGATTTCAAAACGAAATTCGACACCAGCAAAATCCTGCCCGGCCTGGAGGAAATGCTGGCCGTCGACGCGGCCGGCATGACCACGCCGTTCGTGGCCGCCATGCAGGGATGCGATTCCACCGCGCCCGACGAGCTCGAAGCCAACATCGTCGACGAGGCCAACAAACTCCTCAAACAGGAGATGGTCTACCATGCCAGCATCGAGGATTACGTCGCGAAGGTCCGCGAGTACCTGGCCGACAAAATGGACCGGCTGACCGTCGCCAAGGGCGAAATGCGTCACACGCTTCAGGGCGGCGGGCAGACGTACCTGCACTACGACATCGCCGGAACGCGAACGTATCTGCGGCAGGCCAATCACGTCAGCGAGATCAAGCTCGAACACGTGGCCGAGCCGATCTCGGTCGTGGCGTCGATGATGGGCGCGGAGTACCCCGCCGGCCTGCTGGGCATGGCGTGGAAACTGATGCACCAGAACCACGCGCACGATTCCATCGGCGGATGCGCGATGGACCGCGTGCACGAGGACGTGATGAACCGC
>Ga0123353_10001544_pt1 | contig 28192 bp, 15 predicted proteins | sample TergutLab28metaG_3_FD_92763 | JGI IMG/M metagenome (GOLD analysis project Ga0123353, IMG submission 92763) | Labiotermes labralis P3 segment gut microbial communities from Petit-Saut dam, French Guiana - Lab288 P3 | ecosystem: Host-associated > Arthropoda: Insects > Digestive system > Gut ...
AAATTTTTGTTGCCCATATGATTTTTCCTTTTTACATTTTGTTGTTTTTCTTTTGTTAACAAAGAACTGGGGAACAGTATTTTTTTTTTTTTTTTTTTTTTTTTTTTCCCCCCCCCCCCCCAGCTTATCTACAAAAGTAAAATGTTTTAATGCCTCGAGATACGTGCCTTCACACATTTTGCCGCGCCTCTGCCGCCTGGGACGGAAGCACCGCTCCTCACCTTGCACCCTTCAGCTAAGCGTACGTGCTTTCACGTGCACATCCGAGGAAGTAGCAAGTAAGTGACATAGCGTAAGGTCATGCACGGGGAAGTGGGAAGTTAAAAACAGAACGGAATGTGGAAGGAACTGCCTGCGGGTTCGTGGGTGTAGATGAGTCAGTCATAGGAAAAAAACTGGACGGATGTCAGTTAAACAACACGAGTGGTGAGTGATGAGACAGAAGCAGGCTTGTTCACAATGAACGGGAAAACCTGCAGTAAAACACCAGTCCGTAGCTCTTCAAGGACTGTTCCACAAACCACAACAGACCTGCACTGCCAAGATAATCCCATCTTTACGTGTGACATACCGCTGTGATAAATAAGCAACAGTGGAGAAAACCACAGCTACATTTGCAATACATTACTGAAAGTTACATAGTGACATGTTTAGGCTTTTTAGAAAACCACCATTAAGCATTATAAAAGACTAAATAAAGATTTATTCAAATTTAATCAGATTCGTCCTTTTCTGTTTACTGTAACTGACATAAAAAGCAAGAACACAACATTGTAATAAACAGAAACATGAATTCTGATAGCAAGATTCTTGTGGTGAATTATTTAATATATATATTCTTCTCTCTCCATTCTAAATATATATTTAGCACAATCATGCTTGTTGTTAAGACTAGAGGTTTATTCAAAACAAATTCTGATATTCATAATTTTAATACGAGATCTAATTATGATTTACATATTCCTACAGCGTAGTTAACAATAATTCATAAAGGAGTTTGTTATACCGGTATAAAAATTTATAATCACCTTCCATTTACCTTCAAGCAGTTATCATATGACGTCAATAAATTTAAATCAGATTTAAAAAGATTCCTTTACAAATTTCTTCTACTCTTTGGAAGAATATTTTAGTTGGAAATAAGTTCAATTAATTAATGCTTTGATATTGTTGTCTAATTAACATATCTCTATTAATATGTGTTATACACTTATTAATTTCTTATTTATTATTTATAATATTAAATATCTTCATTGTTCTTAATGTAATGTAAAAATCGAGGAATTTACATAAATGTTTATAATTTACCATAATGGGCACATGTTAACATTAATTTTTCTTATAATTATTTCTTATGACTGGTTCTTGTGTAGCCTCTGCACTCAGAGTGGTGCTGCTATGTCTAGATTAAATTAATAACATGTTGTATATTCTATGCCAGGATTTATGGAATGTTAAATGAATTCATGATGAACGTAGCACATTGTTATACAGCATTAAAGTGTTGTGTCTGACGATGTTCTTCTATATTTCAGTTAACCCCTTAAAGACGAAGCGCAGACTGCTTTATTTAAAGACCCAGTCCGTACCGCACTGTAAACACTTTTCGTCTCGGTTATAAAACCAATCAGTTTATGTTGTTTGGGACAGATGTCGCTGTTTGTTCTGAGATAAATACATAACACATAAATACAGTGTGGGCAGAGTGTACAGTTGTTGAATGTTAAACCTGTTGGTGCATCACATAACCAGTAGGCTTTAAAAGGTTAATTTTATTAAATCCAGGAGGGTCTTTCGCGCGTGATTTCAGGCTTCCGCCACGGTTTAAACAAAGACTGTTTTATACAACAATAAAAATATCGCTTTGTTTCAATATCCTAGCTGAGCCTTCTCTGTAAAGCTGATCTCGCAACTACCAGGCAGCTGATAAGTCCTTAGCCCGACCAGGAAGAAAACAAGCTCGAAGCATGTCAGGGACGCGCGCGATTTCAACAACATCGAAACCGGAGCTGTCATCAAGTTTTTTTTTCCTGCAAGGCAAGGCGCGGAAGGAAATTCACGTTATTCTGACATAAACATTAGCTTGTTTCCTTCCCGGTCGGGCTAAGGACTTATCAGCACCCCTGTACGTACTTTAAAGTACCCAACGTTGGTTTGACATGTCGCAATGTAACAATCAGTAATACACCGCAAATATAGGTGTGCCCGGCTGCCATGTTCTCCACTCTTAATCCCTACAGATAAACAGTGTGGATACAAACAAATCCTCGTGTTTTCTAACAAACAGTTCTTATCTCCTATGCCACTTGCTTTGATTCGCTGTCCAAAGCAATGTTCATGAAGAATATGAATGACCGGTTCGCAAGTGACATGCTGTTAGAAGAATCCATTTTTTTCCGACCTTGAGTTAGCGAGCAAAAATGGAACCTCCAGTCTAGCGCTGAGCAGTATGTGTTTTATCGTGCCAATAGCATCCTAACTGTATTGGCAGAAAGCATGGCAGATTAGAAGACTTGAGCCATTCTCAGTCGACTGCAACAGTTCAACAACAACAACAACAACAACAACAACAAAATGAATGTTTTGCACTGAATACAATTAACAAGTAATTACTTCTTGGCACTCTCCTTTTTAGACAGGACAACTTGAACTGTAAAACGAATCTATGGTTTGTGGGAACATGATCCATTGAACGACTTCCCCTTCCGAAACGTATAGTATGACGTCACCATGCTCTTTCATGTGTATCCCACACATATTTAACCAGTTTATCCTGTGTTCTCGAAACTTGTTATAAATGTTATCCCAGTTTGACGCATAGCAACGGCATACTTTTTTCAGTCCATTTAACCAGCAATTGCCGGTCCCGGTGGAAGCGCGGTCTAAGGCGTGGGTCTGCGGCCCCTCGCTTGCTGGAGTTGTGGGTTCGAATCCCGTCGGAGGCATGGATGTTTGTCTCTTGTGAGTGTTGTGTGTTGTCAGGTACAGGTCTCTGCGTCGGGCTTATCACTTGTCCAGAGGAGTCCAACCGACTGTGGTGTGTCTGAGTATGATCGTGAATCCTCTATAATGAGGTCTTGGACCACTGGGGGTTGTTGTGCCGTGGTAGAAAAAATAACCAGCAATTAATGACACTATGTGCGCGCGAACATATGAGGTGGGAGAGACACTAGCGACACTACAGATTCGTGAAATGATATATGGTAACAGAGTTTGGAAAAACATTAGACTTTTGTTGGGCAGCACCTTTGTACAACGTAAAATATGCAAGTTTTGTTCGGCTGAGTACAACGTAAAATGTGCAAGTTTTGTTCGGCTGAAACAGCTGTAAGATGTAAAGTTACGGCCGAGCGGGAGTACTTCTTCGACTTCCGGTTTCTGGGGGATAATTAATGAATCATTGCAGGTAATCATGTGACATTCGGTACGAAGGTCTATCATAAACACATCTGCATATTGTACAATACATAAAACACTGACGGTAGGCCAGCACTTTCACATTAAGCGACGACGCGAATGTTTGGGTTTACATCCGAAAAATACGACTACTTAGATGGAACTAGAAACGCGCGCCGTAAGTAAGTAGGTTTTATGAGTTCTGTTCACAACTAGGTGTCAAGGATGTGCTTGTAATGACGGCCTGTACCACCAGACGGCTCTGCTGATCGTATAAGTGGTCATTATGCGTGTTCAGCGAAACCTTCACAAACTAAGGTAAAGTCTGAGAAATGTAAAAGAGAATAAAGGGATTAAAATGCGTTTTATCCAAAGGAAAATTAGAATACTACAATGATTAACGGGGAGATCACTTCGATAATATGAAGGACGAACGACCGCCAAAAGAAGAAGAAGAAGAAGAAGAAGAAGAAGAAGACGTATAAGAAGAAAGAAAACAAAAAGGCGTTGTTGTATGAATCTAAACAAGGAATACTCGGATGTAGAAAAACGACAGAAAAGCGTGTGCAACGGTTTCACGAATACGGAAACCCATTCTCAGAATCCGCCTCGAATTACGTCATTTACAGATACTGTTTCACCGAAGATTCTACACAGATGACGTCACCAAAAAAGAATTCATCTTTCATTTGCTTCGCCCACGTAATTTGAACCCGCCACTCCTAAATGAACATCTACGTAGCAACTTAAGCAAAGTGTGGCAGAGAGGAAGGGTGAGGTGCGGGGCAGACAACTACTATACAAAAATAACAGGTTAAATTTCTTCTGCTTTAACATTCAAAATGCGTTTGTTACTAAATGTGAACAATTACCAAGGAGCGCAACCATCGTATCTGAAATTAATTTTGTAACTAAACGCATCGACTGCCATTCTGTAACCGCTGAGGCCATGACGTCACACGAGTCGAAAGATCCACGACCGAAAAAAAAAAAGTTCCGAACTTCAGCAACAGGGGCGTGCGTTACATAATATCCGCTAATATCATTAATTTAAGTTGTCGTAAATAACAACACTGGCCGACCTGCGTTTCGAAAATCCGGGTATCAGAAAACGTCGGAAGACAACATTTCCTCCACCGCAAACATCACCGAAATTACCAAAATGCGTTAAATAATAAGAATAAAGGTCATCTCACACTGCAGTCTTCCAGGCTATGACATTGTGTAATGTAGGTAATCAGTCGACGTTTCAGGAGAATCTGGCCTTTGACCATTATTGAAATAAGCGTACGCAAATTACGTCATTCACTGTGGGGAAAACAAAATGGTGCGACTTGCGAGATGGCGGCGGAAGCTAGTGAAATAGCGCATGCAATTAGTCGGGCGTATATTGCAGTTATCAAGGATATGTAGTTACTGGAACGAATTTGTTAGACTTCCAGCCCTTTCAAGTCTCAAGTTAATCTAAACCAGTGGCGTGGTCAGGCTTTTTCACGACGCCCTGGGTCAGTAAAGATAACGGCCACCCACAACGGAAATCACGAACTTTAGTGACATCACAGTTATTTACTGGACTTCTTTATGTTGAGCGCATAAAATCACAATTTCATTTAAAATATTCACTTTGTCAACCAATTCTCTTTTCTTTCGCCTTTGCTGCACCCCCCCCCCCCCCCCCCCCTCTCCAGCTATGCCAGTGATCTAAATAAAGTTTTAAAATAAAACTTCGGGAAATCATGACCATTTCTAGTGAGAATAGTGCAAAAAGCTTCAGACGATAAGCAGGTATTTTACTGTTAAAGGGCGTGGTACATATAGATAAAACGTAAAGCAATCCCTGTACAGGCCTGGACAGGCCCTGAGGGTTCCAGGAGGTTGAGGCTCCCTGACTTCAATACAATCGACACATGAAGGTAGTACGGTTGTCAGTCCTACGCACCGGCCGCCTTTACCTCCCAGGAAATATTCCTGGTACTCATTTCTGTTAGAGGCTGAGTCGACTCCAGACGCGGCCGGAAAGATTGGTACATATAGATACCACTCTAATTTAAACGATTAATTTTCACCCCTGTGTAAGTCTGAAATGTCAAACGGCAACTTAAGACGTATGAAGCTTCTCACGGCTAAAGAAAGATGTCAACACGCGTAGAACTACGCAAATTGACGTAATTGCAGTTTCCGTTTCGAAACACCTTGCGAGCTATTTATTATCCGTACTGTCAGTTTTACTTCCGTTTCCTGTCTGCTCGCGATTAGGCGTGTCTCTCTACCCATTTCTGAAGACGCCCATCTGCAGACTCTCGCCGAGGTCACTGAACCGAACGGAACTACCACGTGCACAGTCACTATCCCAGATCACACACACCCCGTAATTCAAGGACCCCACGTCTGAGTTCAACTGACACAAGGTATGTTCCAACAGGATAATATGCCTTCGTTGAATTCACCGAATACTCAAGGTCAGTTACTTACTTACTCCATGGAGCAGAGTCCTTGTTGAGAAGCTAACCAGTTCTCAGCTAGTCAATAAATTCTCCGCATTTTATAGAACCCGAAGGTTCATTACCGCATTCACAAGTGTCCGCCACCTGTCCCTATCCTGAGCCAAATCGATCCAATTCGTACCCACACTTACCACTTCCTGAAGATCCATTTTAATATTATCCTCCTATCTACGTCTGGGTTCCCCACGTGGTCTCTTTCCTTCAGGTCTCCCCACAAAAGAAAACCTGTACACGCCTCTCCTCTCCCCCATACGTGCTACGTGCATCTAATTTTTCTCGAATTGATCACCCGAACAATATTTGGTGAGCAGTACAGATCATTAAGCTCCTCATTATGTAGTTTTATCCACTCCCCTTTTACCTCGTCCCTTTCATTCCCAAATATTCTCCTCAGCACCCTATTCTCAAACACCCTCAGTATTCTGTTGTATTGTGTTGTTCTGTTTATTGTTTGTGTGCAAATGTGTACTGTACTACTGCCACCGGGTGTCAACCCAAGTGCTGTTAACAAGTACGTCATATCATATCATATATCATATAAACTATGCATTACTGATCATTCGTTACGTTCCTACGAGTTTGTATATGTACGCTTGTAAACCGAAAACTGTAAAATACACACATTTTATTGTACTGTACATATAAAAATAAAGTTACATATCAGACAACTGCATAAACGAAAGATATACATCAATTTTTAACCTACTGTACAACATCTGTTCTGTTCCTCCACGAAATTGGGCAACAGTTAAGCCGTACAGCATCAGAAGAAAGTTACCTATACCTGTGCTACACAAGAAAGACATGAAGTTTTGTTTAAGTTACCGAGAATTTTTTGTTCCGTTCGATTCATAGGTTATCCTGAAGTCTGCTACACCTCAAGCGCAACATATGTATACCAACTGCACAAACACATGGATGTAGTAATCACGTCACCGCCGATAACAGGTGTGCCATGACAACTCCCCGTCGTCTTAGGGGTTAAGGCATGAGACTTCTAACCCGAAGATTGGTTTCAGCTTCGGTGGTAAACTACACCTTCTCTCTACTTCTTTTTTAACTTAAAGATTTTTATGTTTTAGTTTCTATTACTCTTCCATTTAACATCTTCCGCTTTATTTCAATGCCAATTGGACTCACAGACGTATTGTTATGAATTATGTTAAGAATCGCGCGCGCGCGCGCGCGTGTGTGTGTGTGTGTGTGTGTGTGAGTTTTTTTTTATACTGTTTTTATTTATTTTGGCGCAACAGCCCCCAGTGGGCCATGACCTCCTCATCCTTGCGTTTTCTAGATCACACACAACGACGCACCACAATCGACAGGACTCCTCTGGACGAGTGATCAGCTCGTCGCATAGACCTCTACCTGACAACACACAACACTCACGACAGACAGACATGCCGCCGGTGGGATTCCAACCCACAATCTCAGCAGGCCAGCGGCCGCAAACCGACGCCTTTGATGGCGCGGCCACTGGGACGAGCTTGTTTATTGTTACTGACTATAAAACACACATTTACATAAATATAATGACATTGTTTATTGCTCTGGTTCTCTCTCTGCTAGACGGTAAGTTGGAGGTTACAAAGCGCTGTGTTTATTAGTTTGGTAATCTAATTTTACACTATTTTATTCCATTGGTTCATCGTCTATTGTTTATAAGAATGTGCCCTAAAGAGGACGGCGCTTGTCATCAAGACAGGTGAAACATAAGGCCAACCAGGACGGCGTACGTTCTATCAAGCCAGAAATACGACAGTGAAAATAAGCATGGTAGAAAGCGGGAAACGTACATAACTGACATTCAGGAAAAGTGATCTATCCCTTGTCGGTTTTGGAGCGTACCGTGCACAGAACCTCAGTCGGTATAGCGACTGACTATGGGCTGGAAGGTCAGCGATCGAATCCCGGTGTGTACGAGATTTTCCACCCAGCCTCCTGTAAATTGGACACCGGGTCTTTCCCTAGGGTAAAGTGCGGCCGGGACGTGCTGCTGACCACTAACCCCCTTCTAGTGCCGCGGTCATGGAAGAGTAGAGCTATACCTCTACCCACCTTCTGGGCCATACCGGGCTTGTAACGGGAACACTTTACCTTTACCTTTTACCGTGCAGAGAACAGCGAATGAGGTGTTGTAGCAAATTTGCGTGATGAAATCTATGTTTAAAGAAATGTAATTTACGTAAGTACGTATTTTACAGTCAGTAACAGTAAATTAATTGCTGATCCCAGTGGCCGCGCGGTCAAAGGCGTGCGTGTGCTGCCGCTCGCCTGGTGCGATTGCGGGTTCGAATCGCACCGGGGACATGGATGTCTGTCTGTTGTGAGTGTTGTGTGTTGTCAGGTAGAGGTCTCTGCGACGAGCTGATCACTCGTCCAGAGGAGTCCTACCGACTGTGGTGCGTCGTCGTGTGTGATTTAGAAACCTCGTGAATGAGGAAGCCATGGCCCACTGGAGGCTGTTGCGTCATGGTATAAAAAATAGTAAATAAATTAGAACATTATTCTTAACTATTTGTACAAATACATTTGTACTAACATTTCGCATTGAAATAATGCAAATGAAAATAAAAACATAGGAATAAACACTAATAAATAAAAACGTGTAAGTTAAAAGGGTAAATAAATGGAAGAGAGCCGACAAGGCTCAAACCCATAACCTTCGCACTTCAAGTAACGAAAGTAACGCCTAGACTATCCACGGTTTTAAGGGTAGTGTATGAACAAACCTTTAATGTCGAGTTCCTGTTTTATTTCTGTATGCGGGGTCGTTCTGCGTGGTCATTTTTTCAAAAGGCAGGAGTACTTCATTCTCATAAAGCTTAAAAAGAATCGATGACTATGCAATCATGCACTCCCCTTATCAGCACTTAAAATACATTTTCCAACACGAAGACCGACCTCTCTGCTCCACCTCTAGCACGCCCTACGTCTGAAAAACCATGTAGCTTCACTGCCTGCTACATGCGCGTCAACAAATTCCGTGGAGCAGTCAGCCAGCTATTTAAGCCATCGACAAAACCAGAAAATGTATTACTATACAGGATGAGTCACGAGAAAGGTCAGTATATTGGAAGATGACATTACCGGTCATTGTTCGTATGAAACTGATTCTAAGTCTGAATGATTACTGAGAGAGAACCCTTTGATTCTCCAGAACTAACTCCGTTAGATTTGTGTTTGTGGGGTTGGAAGAAGAGCGAAACTTACAGTAGGAAACAGGATACACCAGACGAATTGCTCGCCCGCAATTTGGATGTTGCTGTCCACATAAGGAAACATGAAGATCAACTCAGACCAACAACATGCGATCTTCGCGCACGAGTTGCAAAGTGCGTTGGGGCTGGCGGTGGGATTTGCGAACATTAATTGTGAACTGTAATTTTTTCGTTTCTGTGTAAGGCATTTATCGTTTAAACTAGAAAATGAAAGTAAAATACACAGTATGTAATTCCCCTTTCTTTATTACACATCACAACGCTTTCCTATTTGTAGATTCAAACAGCTCCATCCCGGTAGTCATTCAGAATTAGACGCATGTTCATACTAACATTTTTTACTGACAATTCTCAATACTATCACCTACCAAAATATTGACCTTTCCTCCTGAATCACCCTGTGTAAAGTTGGTCTGCCACTGGATAATATCGTGAAACCGCCAAACCCGATTCAAGCCATTTCACCAGATCTATTTTATGCAGTACAAATATTCCTTCAACTAATTGTCAGTCGTCTTTCACAAGGGAGACTTAGTTGACGGCGAATTGCACCGAGACAGGCAGGCGACCTCACATGCCCCGACGACTACGAGAAGTCTATTGTCTTGGCGTCAGATATAATCTCCTTTTCAGCTCTGAAAATGAACGCTCGGTACAATGCTGGAACTTGATGTGATTATTGCTGTGTGGGCCCGAAGAGGACTGAAAAAGAAAATGGAAAGGGGGAGAAAAATGGGGACGCAACCTGTAATACGCGACAGGCGAAACAGCGGGTTATTTTGGACTATTTTTGAAGATCTGAGAAGAAACAATGCCTAGTTTTTAAAGGTTATTTTAGACTCTTGAAGAACCGTAAGAGAAAACTGAGTATATGAATACAAAAAGTAAAAAAGAATATGAGGAAATCTTTATCACCAAGGGAAAGATCAGCATTAACACTCAGGTAACCACAGTATTTTAATTAGTTCATTACTTACTTACTCCATTGAATGGAGTCCTTCTTGAGAAGCTAACCGGTCCTCAGCCATTCAAGAAATACCCCGCATTTCATGAAACCCGAAGGAACATTACCATGTTCACAAGTGCCCGCCACCAGTCCTTATCCTGAGCCAGCTCGATCCAGTCCATGCCCCCACATCCCACTTCCTGAAGATTCATCTTAATATTATCCTCCCATCTACGTCTGGGTATTCCAGGTGGTCTCTTTCCCTCAGGTTTCCGCACCAAAACCCTGTATACACCTCTCCTTTCCCCCATAATTTTAATTAGTAACTTTTGTTAATTATTCGGATTACAATTTAGGCTAAATACAGCTCAATTTACAAATTCTTTGTGACAGTTCACATGTACATGCCTCGAGTTGCTATGGAGACCGTCGCCCCTCTGAAAACTCACATACGTCTGTGTGGTTCTTCTACCGTCAGTCTTCATTGTCTTCCGAGCCCCCAAGGGTGGAACGGCGACAGTATTCTGTCGTCCGCAGACTTAACGCTGACAGTGGACCGTGTGAGAGCCCCATCGCTTGCCATGTATTCTCTGTCGCTGGCAGACCAATCGCAGGCGACTTTGTCGCCCGTGTGAAAGGGGGCCTGAAGGGGAGACTAGTGAATTTGTGACCCCTGCCCTTCCTGGACCATGCTCATAATATGTGGTTAAAGATACAAAGAGTGGAGCTCCTCACTTTGCAATTTGCTCCGTCCTCTGTCTCAGTTCCAAATTTGCAGGCAACTGCTGTGGCCCAATAATATCCTTCTGAGCAATGCTTTAAGAATTCCAGGCACTGCTTGAGAACCTCTTGTCTGCGATAGAAGGCTAAGACTGAACCCCCTGCAACAACAATATACTGCAACAGTAGGCTATTACTAGGTCCCTGCCGCATTTTACAGTCTGCAATAGAGGGCTAAGACTGAACCCCCTACCGTAATCAATAGTCTGAGATAATAGGCTAAGACTGAACCCCCTGCTTCATTCAACAGTCCGCAACAGTATAACCACAACCGGGCCCCCTGCCACATTCAGTACTGTATCCTTGCCAAGACCAAGCTCTGGTTCCCTCAGGCACACCGTCCATCAATTACGCGACAACCTACTCTGGTTCATGTAGGTGTGCAGAGCAATGGCGGCCACAAGGCCACTGAAGGAAAGAAAAGTATGTCTTGAGAATTATAAAAACACGCAATTCACTTTTAAAAGAGCAAGTGCCAAAAGTCCTCTCTAATAATACGGAATTATCAAGATTACGGTCTTCTGGACTGTGATACCGTTGAGTCTGGTACGTACTAACGTTTCGGAGAAACTTTATGCCTCCATCTTCGAAAGTCACGTTTAGTTTGTTCTCTTAATATTGTGGTCTGAAACTGCGGCCGGCAGATTCATCATAAGCGTCAGTACCTATCGGAATAAACAGCATCACGCTCCAGAAAGCAGAACTTCTGTACTCACTGGCGTAAGAACAATAAAGTCATATGCAAAAATTTTTTAATATAATAGTTTTATAAGATAAATTAACACGGTTCCTGAAGAAACAAGACGGCAGGAAGTGGACTGTGATTTAGGATAGAATCCAGTGTCAAAAACTGTCTGCGTGAAGACAGAAACGAACCTGAGGGTTCCGTAATATACAGGTAATTCCTTGGACTCTGTTCCGTGGAATGGTTAGACACTCCGTGAATCCTGGCGTTAGTGCAGGCAATTCCTTAGGCTCTGTTCCGTGGAATGGTTAGACAGACCGTGAATCATGGCGTCAGTGCAAGACGTAAGTTGAAATTTTGTTTTACAAATCGCTCTGTTTCGATAAACCCAAAATTTCTACTTACGTCTTTCATCGCTCTGTTTTGATAAAGGGCCGTGATAGCTCAGCCGGCATAGCGACTCGCTACGGGCTGGACGGTCGAGGGATCGAAACCCGGTGGGGGCGAGATTTTCCGCATCCGTCCAGACCGGCCCTGGGGCCCACCCAGCCTCCTATACAATGGGAACCGTGTGTTTCCCGGGGGCAAAGCGGCCGAGGCGTGGCGTTGACCACCCACCCCATCTAGCGCCGAGGTTAAAGAAAGAGTATAACTTCCTCTACTCCCCCTCTGGGCCTTCATGGCCTGTTACATGGTGAACTTTACCTTTACTTTGCGTTTCTGTTTTGATCAATTCGTGTATGCGCGATTTGACGTTCTTACAGCGCTATTGCTGATGATTTGGGCACATTCTCGAAGGCTTGGATCTGCAGCAATAGCGCTGTGAGAAAGTCAGACCTTGAACCGTACACCGCTACAAGAAGGCTGATCTACGACCCGTTCCAAGATTGAGAAGTATGAAAGACAGAACGAAAAAGCATCGACATTGCGTCACAGCCCACATAACCTGAAACTTCTTTTTTAGGCGCGTTCGCAAAATTGCGAAAAGCTACTATCAGTTTCCCCTTGTTTGTCTGTCCGTTTGTCGGTCCGCATGGAACAACTTAGAATGAGAAATATTCCACACAAAAGTTGTAAAGAAAATCAAAACACATTTTACGTTCAATAACGTTTTCCCTAAAATCGTGCCGTTTATGAGATAATGTGGAAAAACATGGTACAACCGGACAAGCCACAGATACATGATACGGTGCATGCGCTTTGTGTACTGGGTAACTAAGTCTACAAACACACACACACACACACACACACACTCCGAATACGTAATACTTATTTCTTTTCCACTGCAACAACTGTTGCACGAACGCTCCTCACGTTACGTTATACATATATTGCGTGTCTTGTTCGTGAATGGCTAGGTGACGACCTTGTCAGTGGCACAAACTATATGGCATCGAATGTCGGAAGACTGCGAGATAATTAATGAAAAAGGGAAGCCGTCATGACCTACTGTGAGGGACAAGGCAAATCCACAAAGCGTCTTAACCAGAATATCAGGTATCTGAGCCTAGACACCAACCTGGGCCACCTTTGAGTACAAAGCAATGCTACCCACGCCACCAAGTTCTCCGTTTGGAAAAACAAAAGAACTGCAGTCGTGAGCAAACCACCGTCTCGTACGAAGTTATCAGTATAAATAATGACGCAACAGGATTTGAAAAGAAGGGCGGACGGAAGGACGGACACTTCAAATTATTACACAAATATCCAGAAATTCTGTACCAGCACTGGACAGCTTTAAATTATGCATGACTTCAGGTTTCTGCAGCGAAATGGATGAGAACTGCGCTCTTATAAGTTATAACACAGCGAGTAGCGGTAATTTCTTACCGACGTTTCGGGACAACCTATCGGTCCCATCTTCAAGGGTTGACCCTCGCCGCGTAATAGCACAGAAGAGCACAGTTCTCAACTTGAAATTACTTTAAACAACTTCTTTAACTCCTTAGAGCCTGAAGTTCATTTAAATAATGCACAAAATGCTCAGTGGCTGCCACACACAATTCTGCATTGCCAAGACCAACCGGTTAATTATTTTTACGGAAATATTCCCTGTTTGTTGGCAGAATTTTACGAAACACACAACTATACTGTGTGAGCGAAACGCAGAGTTTTTAATGCTGAAGCATGTGCACACATAGTCACCCTCATGCTTTAACAGGCCAGTGGTCAGACCACAGAGCGCAGTGGTTTCAGCGGCTTCCAATGCGATTACAATATACGTACATACGTTTATAGACGTGTATAATATTCTATTAATGATACAATGTGTAATATTATATTATATTATATTATATTATATTACGCATAAATGTAAAAAGTTCCTATGTCAGGACCACAAAATCAATACTTCGATCACATAATGCGCTCTGTAACATTTCACAAATTATCTTGCATACACAAACATTTCTGAAATCGATTCGTTTCCAAGCACAGCGGTATAACAGAGGCAACATATTTGTCTATGATGTTTTGCAGATTCCTAGTGGGTGCATTACACCCAACTGTGGCCAGCAGGCTAAGGAACTGTGCCTTAAAGGCTTACAGTTACTTTGACCTTAATGCTATGGTGCATTTACGAAGGTCAGCCAGTTCCACGTGAGCGCCACGTGGAGCATCATTTGCGTTTCTTTTGTACAGTTGTTGCAATACCTGTGTCCGGTAGGGCTTGCGTGTTTCATAATGACATCCGTGTGTCAATGTACTACGTTAATTTTGTTGGCAGGAAATTCTGCTGGGTGAACAAATGGCAACAGGTAACTGACTCTCCACTAAAATGTACCCTTATACAAGTATTTACAATTTTAAGACGATCTCTCCTTCATATACACAGAAACTCCAACCCTTTACAACACAGTGTTTGATATAAATAACAAAGGCATTTTTCCCACTAGGTGTGCACCCAGAACCTTTCACTGGGAGAGGAGGGGGGGCTGACCCTGAAGCCACATGTAATTTACATTTGATTTTAAAAATTCTATTATGAAAATCATGCCCTAAGTATTCCTGTAACATAACACTGTTTGCAACTGTATTTATATACACACAAATATAACCTCATGTTCCATGGTTCACTCACCTAATTTAAACCACAGGGTCAAATCTTTTTTTTTAATTTCATCTAAGGGATCATAAGGTTTTAAATTATATTTTTCAAAATTCTATCGTACTCATAATCAGCCGATTTCCATGGCTGCATTCGGCTGTAGGGAGTAAATCACGCAAAACCTTTTTAATATCATACTGTTTACAAAAATATGTGATTTTTAAATTTCGATTTAAGCCCCCTGCAGCCCCCTCCCTTTTGGTACCCCACTGTTTCCCACGCAGCTTTTTTGTACGTATTGTTGTGTGTGACTCAACAAAAGCAGCAATTCACTCCGTAAATACAATTCACTGGTTGGTCGCTGTGATGCAGGAACTGAACTTCTGTATGTTCTATTAGAACTGTTAGATGCAGAGCTCCTGTACGTAAAGGCCTACCTGTGTGCACGTTTAGAAGACTCACGTGTCACCACTTGCACCCGGAGAGACACACACTAAGCCAACGGAATGGCGATAATGCAACAGCTGCTCTCTACTTGATGCATGCGCGGTCCGGCCGGGCGGTGCCATGCGGTCGAAGGTCGAATAGGCGTTTGCTTGTCGGAAGCTCAGCGAATTGGGTTTTTTTAATTGGAGCCTATATAATCTTTCCACCGCCGGTTTCTTACCGTGGAGGCCCAGGTTCGTTGCCAGGCTTGTCCATGTGAGATTTCTGGTGTACGAAGTGACAAATAAGATAGGTTTTGCCCTGCCATGTATTGTTATTCCACCGAAGTTCCAGTCATCTATCGTTTGCCGTTCCCTATTTGCTCGTTTATCGTGGTAACTAACCCACCCACACGCGCGGAGAAAAAAGCGCTTAGTGACAAACTATAGTTGTCAGATAAAATAATGAAACGTGTCGTATCCACGGCAAACCGTCCCTCGTTACTTCCGTAGAATTGCTTAACTTACAAAACTTCGACTTGCAGCGAAGAACGTGTCGTGACTAAAATCCTAAAAAATGGTAAAAAAAAGGTAAAGTAAAGGTAACGTTCATCCTACAACAGGCCATGAAGGCACCGAGGGGCGTAGAGGTACAGCTCCACTCTTTCTTTAATCTCAGCGCTAGATGGGGGGGGGTGAATATCTCGCCCAGGCCGCCTTATCCATTGTACAGGAAAACGGGTGGACCCCAAGGCCGGTTTGGACGGGTGCGGAAAATATCGCCTCCACCAGGATTCGATCCCCAGACCGTCCAGCCCGTAGCGAGTCTTCCCCAGCCCACCTAAAATCCTAACATGAATTTCAATCCAATGAACTAAATGGCATGTATTCCGACAGCTTCACCTGCCTGAGTCTACAATTCCCTTAGGATTCATGGCTGCATGGACCTGCCGGTAAGAAGAGGTAGATCTCTGTTACGGCCACGAATCGAACCTCGTTTCCCCCGGTCGCCCAGTCCGTAACGTGGTCACTACGTACATACAGACTGAGGGTCCACAACCACCCTTCCTCGTTTTGCTGTTACACAGTGCCACACAGACAACAGTACAAGTAAGGATGCCGACTGCCACTCGCACATATGTTGCAAATGCAAAGGGTGCATAAATACAAGACGTAACAACACGCGATGTTATCATGCAATATTCCGCGCTGTCTGCAAAGACAGACACACCTCAGATAAGCTGCAACACATAGCACGCACTGGTACTTACTGTTAAATTGCAGTACTTACAGAATTGGAAGGTATTTAAGGAATGCGGACAGAATGATGTGGGTATTCCCCCTGGCGAGGCTATGTAACTTAGCGACCACTGTCTGAGCACAGAGAGTTATCACTTAACGTTACAAGGTACAAAAATATGCAGGTGTTCTAGCGGCTGGTACTGGTATTGTCACTGACATCTATTACCATACACAGGTCCTAGCCTCATACTCTGCGCCACCCTCTTCCTGCGTCTTTCCCCACTTCCTCACCCAGCAAGTTTCAACATAAGGGAAATAAACTGCAGGAAGACCTAGACACAGGCGAAAAAATGACATTAAATTCGATGTTAGGGCAACAGGGCTGGGGAGAGTTGGGACTGGATCCTCTCGGGTTAGGATAGAGAGGTATAACAGGCCACGAAGGCCCAGATCTGGAATAGAGGCACAGCTCTACTCTTTCTTTAACCTCGGCGTTCTATTGGGTGGGTGGTCAACGCCACGTCCCGGCGGTTTCACTCCCGGGAAGAGACCCCGTACCCATTGTACAGGAGGCTGGGTGGGCCCCAGGGCCGGTCTGGACGGGTGCGGAAAATCTCGCCCCCTACCGAGATTCGATCTCCGGACCGTCCAGCCCGTAGCGAGTCGCTATATCAACTGAGCTATCCCGGCCCACTAGGATAGGGAGGACCAGCGGGTTCTTGTGACGCCGTACATTGTGGTAGATATTTAATGACATTTCAGTGGAAGTCACTGATTCCACTGAAGGAGCACAGAAACGATACATTCCCAAAAAATGTAATTAAATTTATACCAACTTGCACGAGGTCAAATCACATAAGGCGGTAATTCTAATGTCGTACACTTGTCACCAAATGTCGCGGTTAAGTGTGCTTTACTTGTACTTTATATTCGGGAGGTACCAGGTTCAGATCTCAGCCCGGAGGCCCGCACTACTGACTAAGCTTTCGTTATGGTTTTCCTTATTCTTTCCGGTCGAAATCCGGGATGGTACCTCAAATTAGGCTACAACCACTTCCTTCCACACGCGTATAAATTCGGTACCCCCCGATCATCCAGGGAGGGGAGTTCGGGAGGTGGAAGGGGGGCACGTTGGCTTTGATCAGTGAAGTTAAAGTGGCAGGAAAGTGTTCGTCGAAATGAATATTTTAAGAGCAAAAAAAATATGCACACACATATTTTTTGGCAAACAAATTTTAAGTTACTGAGCGGAATATCAGGAAATTTAAATTGCATTTTTTATTTCAAAATTCATACATTCTGTTAGGGCTCACCACTGTGATTACTTGAACCAGGAGCTAAAAAAAACCCCTAGCTACGTCACCGCTCGTGCTGCCAAACGGCACTTCTGACTTGTTTGGGAATTCCACTGTCAGCACTCCATGATGTGTGATGTGGTTCGCCACCCCAAAATACATCACCTGTTACATGCTGTGCGGCCCAGCGTGGTACTGGCAAGTGGCACTTGGCACCACTTGACACATTATATGAAGACATATGTACATTTATGATTATATTTCGCTCAGTTTTTTTCTTAAAAAGAGAAATATTTCGGACCAATATTGTAGAGAAAATCATAACACACACTTTGTGTTCAATAACTTTTTCCTTAAAATCGTGCAGTTCGAGAGATAATGTGGAAGGAAAAAAGTAGAGCGGGGCAGGCCACAGACGACAATAAGGCGCATGGGCGTCACATGCTGGATGACTAAGGCTACATACACACACTCAGAATATATAACACTTGTTAAGTTTTCCACGCAACCGTGGTTACGCGAATGTGTCGCAATGTTACGTTATATGTCACGTGGTCTCTTGGAACAGTCTGACTCATACCTTAGGTGTTTTGTATAGCCACCTTAGTTGGTTACAACACAGCTCAGGTTCTCACAGCGGGGAATACTGATTACGAGCTCTTGGATATGACGCCGTATAATCTGGTAGACATGCTCTATATTCTACGTCGATCCTCACACACAGGCCTACATATGTAAACAAACGCACGTGTCACACGCGGGGTGCGTGTTTTGCATCATAAATAGGCCAAGGGACGAAATCCAATGGATATCCCCTCCACATATTCCTCGAGTTGTCACGTAGCTTCCTACATTCCTCTCATACACCTATGCATCCTGTTAAAACGAAAACAGGTGATGAAATTCGGTGATGACAAGCTGTTTGGGCTCATTGACGGATGTCCGATTGGACTGGATGAAAGAAAATTTTAGTCCATTCAGCTATCAGTTCTGTTAAAGCTTCGAAAACTCGGCCGTTTTTTGATACTTTGATCTTTCGGTTAGTGCGTAATCACCATTAGAGTCGAGTCGATTCGAATCCGAGTCTAGATTCAGGAGAAAGAGGGTGCATAACGACCGATTCAAGTGCAAGCCAGTCTGCGCGAATCCAATAGCTTTTCAGTACTCAAAGAACAGTGCATAAGTAGAGAAATTAGAGCGATGGAAAATTATCACCTGATTCTTTTGCACACAGTCACGTGGGAAGGTTAGGTCGGAGGAGAGACAACGTGTGGCTGCACCCACTAACATGAAGAAACTGCAATTCGGAATATGTAGCCACTGTCCGTGTAGTCAATGTGTCTACGTTCACAATGACAGGCATCGTAGACTGCCTGGTGGTCCTTGACGAAAAAAAATTAACTTTTGCAAATTAATTTCCCAACACAAAACAGCAGCTCCACGACCGATCGCTGGCGTCCGAGTGAAGAAAATAGAAGAAGCGGTATCGGGTCTTCTGACTCGGCAAAACCAGTGGACCTGGACTCGACTCGACTCTGTCAGTATGCTCTCATTCCTGCGCGCTGTCATTTTGAGTAACCCAAACAGCCTCTAAAGCGTCTTTGTGAGTCTGATTTGACTCGACTCGACTAAACTCGACTACCCGACTCGACTAGACTCGACCACTCGACTAGATTGGACTCGACTAGACTACACCAGACTCGACTACCCGACAAGACTCGACGACTCGACTCGACAACCTAACTCGACTAGACTAACCCACTCGACTCGACAAGACTAAACTCGACTACCCGTCTCGACTCGACTAGACTAGACTCGACTACCCGACTCGACTCTGCTGGTGTGTACACACCCTTTTGCAATCCAGTGGACACGATGTGTGATACATCAGTTTGACCCACAGACTTACTTCCCCTTCTTTAACCGAAAGGTTTGGTGGAGCGATAAAGGTCTAAACTTTTATTCGGAAAACGTATAGTTCGAATATCACGCGTGCTATCGAACGGTCTTTCTGGGGTAGTAGTGCTCTCCCTCACTTTCTCCAAGAAAATGCCAAGACAAGATCTCGAGTCGGCCACGACCACTTCCAAAACTACTGCCCATGAAACACCGCCATTATTGAAAAACTGACAGTAACAAAGGTGTTTAGGACATTCCCGGATCTTGTGAAACCTGAAGCTTCAATGCCTTGTTCACTGGAGCCCACTACTGGACCCACAATAGGCCAGTCGAATCCAGTCAACGCCCATACTATTTTCTTAAAATCAACTTCGCTATTACCCCCCAATAAAGCTTAGTTATTGTAACCGGTCCCTTCCATTATGACCATCAGAATAAAATGCACCCCTTTCTCATCGCCAGATGTGTGCTTCGCGTCTGGGCTGTCTTACCTCATTGAGCTCATTATCTAATAATATTCTGTGAGTAGCAAAAGACATGAAGCGTCATATTATGCAGTTTTCTTCATCCTTCGGTTGCTTCCTCGACCTCAGGCGCGAAAACCTACGGAAGAGCCCTGACACCACGTTCTTCCCTTACGACAATGACGCAATTTGTACATCCACACAAAACATCTGCCAATGTTACAATTTACGTACTTTATCATCTTTATTCTAGAGGAGAACACAACTGGTAATACGCGAGCTGAGTGTGACTCACGGTACCAAGTGACGTGTGTACTGATAAGCATCACGTGCAGGACACAGTAGCGTTATACTGCAAGCAGGCTGCGATGCGCGGTGCTTGACGGATACAAAGCAGCTGTTAAACGTGTAAAGTACGTGGTAGCTATGCTTTTGGTATGAACAACACAGCCCAATGTACGTGTAACGCAACAATCAGGCGCTTTCTTGCAACCATTGTTGTAGTGGAAAAGCAAGGAGTACTACATATTATGAGTGTGTGCTTGTAGCCTTAGGTATCCTGCACGCAATGCGCATGCGCCATATTGTCATATGTGGCCTGCCCCGTTCTACAATATTTTCTCATGAACGTCACGATTTTCGAAAAACCGTCACTGAACACGAAATCTGTGTTTTGATTTTCTCTACAACTTTTGTCTGAAAGACTTCTCACTCTAGGAAGAAATGAGCAAGATATGATCAAAAATTTATATTGGTCTTCATGTAAAGTACCTGTTATTCCTGTCCGATTTTAATGAAACTTGAATTTTCTCAACAGATTTTCGAAAAATCCTCTAATATCAAATTTCATGACAATCCGTGCAGTGGGAAACGAGTTGTTCCATGCAGAAGGACGGATAGACGGACAGACATGCAGCTAATAGTCGCTTTTCGCAATTTTGCGCACGCGCCCAAAGACTACTGGCTACAGAAAACACCTGAGGTTAGAGTCAAACTGCTACAAGACAGCCACTGTACGTGTGATGCGCGTTAGCGTGAACTTTAATGCCGTGGAAGCTACTAGTGGCTTCCCGCAATTTTGTGAAGGAGCCTAAAATCTCTGCACAATCCCGCACATTTTATTTACGAGTCACGTATTATCCTCACCATGGGAACCAATTATTCTCCCGACCGGTCGATCTTTGTAATGACAACGTACTGTCTGTACTGTCTGATAAATGATATCGCGTTCCCATAAACAGCGAAAACAGCCTACTAGCCAATAATTTGTCCAACAAGATGCAACTATATACAGTTTATTTATATCTGTAAATCGCTCTACATGTTTCGGGTGGTATCTCCATCCATCATCATGAGCTCATGTCACTGTATCCACAGCATGTCTTGTCGTGAACGTGACTGGACGGAAACTGCAGTTCCCGTCCAGTCACTTTCACGACAGGTTACAGTTACGGTTTTACCAATGCCAGATGCTGTGGATATAGTGACATGAGCTCCTTATGATGGGAGATACCACCCGAAAGACGTAGAGCGGTTTACAGATATGAATAAACTGTATATAGTTGCATCTTGTTGGACAATTATTGGCTTATATTTCACGATGCACGGACCCTTGAATGTAAAAGCCTACTAGCGTCTTCATTTGTGTCCGTCCCTCTGTCCGCCCGTCTCCCAATGAATGAATTTTCGGAAATTTTGGTAATGAGGTACCTTGACCAAATTCTGCCAAGAAACTCTGAAATTTGGTTAAACTCGGACAAATAATCGGGAACTTTGCATGAAAACTACCACGTTTATGTTGTATAGGGCGCAACGAAATATATTTTAGCTCGACAACACTGTAAAGCGAACACACTGTTGCGTTCCCATGGCAACACCCAACCGTTTTAAATTGTTGACAGCTACAGGCAGGTCAACAACAGTACCTAGGGAATGCATTGTTGCGTTTCAATGGTAAAACACAACGGTTTTAAATCGTTTACACCTACAGGCAGGTCAACTGCTGTACCTTGGGAATGCATTGTTGCATTTCAATGGCAAAGATGATTACGAGAACGCGCCACAATATTGCGTTATACATAGGTTGCCTATCTTATGTACTGCTTAGATTCGTCCCTGTCATAATCTGTGCTTTGTTAGTTATTATCGCCTAACTCTGATCGTCAGCAGCAAAACAGCCTACGTGTTAGAGAAATGTGTAAGTGGCGTAATGATCAGAAGAAAGAGACTGCTATTTTCATAACCTATTTCATGCTGTAAAAGCACACTATGTGCTCATCAGAACAGGAAGACATGATGCATACAAACTTTTATATCTTATGGAAGTCCCTCAGGGGGTTTCCCCCGATCTTTTGTTCACAGAACTCCTGCTGATAAATCAGCATACATCCAGATGGTCCTGCGATCGGCCTTCTCGACTCAGGGTGTATTGCTTTTCGTACGTCTGCCAGCAGACACTGATATCGCCACCCTGAGTTCTAGCTTGTTTGGAAATGTTACTCATGCAGCGTTCCCCATTTCAGCGAGCTAAAGCTGAACCCTTAGCCATGGAGGCCAGCTTATTCTCTCTCCAAAATACTAATTTCACCATAAAGTAAAATAAATTTAAAAAGTAAAAACTTCACCCTAGGACAGGCCACGAAGGCCAGAGGGGAAGCAGCTCTACTCTTTCTTTAACTTCGGCGCTGGATCGGGGTGGGCGGTCAACGCCACGTCCCGACCACTTTACCCCCGGGAAAGACCCGGTACCCATTGTACAGGAGGCTGGGTGGGCCCCAGGGTCGGTCTGGACAGGTACTGAAAATCTCACCCCTACCGGGATTCGATCCCTGGACCTTTCCAGCCCGTAGCGAGTCGCTGTACCACCTGAGCTTCCCGGCCCACATTTTACAAGGCACCCGAATATAAAAATATATAATTCGTGTTCAAAGAGTTTGGAGACATTTTTTAGGTGATTATCATGTGGGAATTTTTTCCTTTCAGTCATCATCATCATCATCATATTCATGAAGGGTTAGGCGTGTTTCCTGTTCGTTAATCCTCAAGATGAAGTTGGTCCTTCCATCTCTTCCTCGGTCGTCCTATGTTCTTTCGTCCTTTTGGTTGATAATGTAGTGCTCGTTTTGGGATTTTATTTGTGCCCATCCTATGTACGTGTTGTAGCCACTTTTCCTGGTACTGTTTTATTTCCTTTACTATATTCTGTGCTCCCGTTTTTTTTCCTAATACATTGATTCTTTTCTTTATCTAGTTTTGTAAGCGTCTCAAAAATTTCAACTGTGCTGCTTCTAAATGTCGTCCCTCTCTTTTCTTCAGTACCCAAGCTTCACTTCCAAATTTCAATGCTGCGTTATCTGTAATGTTGTGAATTTTTAATTTTGTTTCTTTGTTCATTTGTTTTCCAAAATGTCTCCGTATAGCTCCGTTTATTTTGTTGTATGTTTGTAATTTGTCTTCTAAATCACCTTTGTATTCTGATATACGGTACCCTAAGTATTTAAAATCTGTTACCTTTTTCCATTCAGTTTAGCTATTAATTAATTCACTGAACTTTCTTGTCACCGAACAGTAAAATTAAAACATTAACACCAACCACAAAATGGCGGCCGCCATAGCTCTGCTGAGTAAAATCAATGCTGCTGCTAACCCCGACAGCTGAGGGGCGCGGGCCGGGGGGCCGGGGAGGCGGGGCAGGCACAAATAATAACGCCCTACTTGTACCTTCTGTTAAATATAACTGATATCACTCGCCTAAACTGTAAAGCTTTCCCATCAACTGGAAAGCTTGACCTATTTTACAAAGAACAACCGACATGGGCCTATGTCCACCGTTGCTTGGCAACGTTTTGATTTGTAAAGCCATCACCACGAGGCGCCAGAGTGTCAACTATATACATACAACTGTCACTGTCAATATTCGTAAAGTTTCAGCAACAGTAAATATGTTTACACCACAAAACTTCATTTTAAAAAGAGGAGCATGCTGACAAACATCTTGCAATTGAATGTTATTATTTATTACACTATCAATATTTTACAGACGGTCCCAGTGGCCGCACGGTCTAAGGTGTGGGTCTGTGGACGCTCGCTTGCTGGGACTGTGGGTTCGAATCCCACCGGCGGCATGGATGTCTGTCTGTTGTGAGTGTTGTGTGTTGTAAGGTAGAGGTCTTCTGCGACGAGCTGATCACTCGTCCAGAGGAGTCCTACCGAGTGTGGTGTGTCTGAGTGTGATCGTGAAGTCTCGACAATGAGGATGCCTTGGCCCACTAGAGGCTCCTCCGACATTGGGGTGGGGGGAAATCAAGGTGTCTTTTTTTTTTTTTAATGAAACCAACTAGGTGCACACTACTTTTAAGTATATTTATTTCAACTTCTCTACATGTTTCGGGCAACTATGTGCCCATCTTCAAGAGAACTGGCTGTATCTATTGCGATACTGGCATTTTTCACTCTGTTATGGTTGGCTGTCTGGTCTGCTAGTTGGGATGAGACTCTCATCCCAACCAGCAGACAAGACAGCCACCCATACAGAGTGAAAAATGCCAGTGTCGCATAGATACAGTAAGTTCTCCTGATGATGGGCACACAGTTGCCCGAAACATGTACAGAAATTGTAATAAGTATACTAAGAAGTAGTGTGCACCTAGCTGGCTTCATTTGAAAAAGATTATACAGGGATGCAGGTCAACAAAACATAAAAAACAAAGGTGTCTTTGTCGCAATGACCTAAGAATTTAATTCAATCAACATGCACGGAATAAAAAATGTAAAAATGGTCAGTGTGTTGCCCCGACAGGTAAGCAAGAGACGAGTTGTCATAAATCAGACGACTTTGTGTAAGGACCTGAGAACGAATATGATCTGTGATTAACCACTAAGGACTCATGCAGAAGGGGGATATACTGTAACACACTAGTAGCCAGAAATGTTACATGTATTTGTGACGTGTTAAATAAGCAATATCATTCTTCCGTTACATCTTACTTTCATAGTAGACCGGGCTAAGAGCAATTAAACCTGTCTTGAACGAAACCTGGACATAACGGAAACGTGTCTTTAGCGGAAAAAAAAATTTTACAGACCCGATGATACGTACGTCAGATACCTGTATTAAAGGGAACCTCCCCGCAACGGAAAAAAACTGTCTTTATGGCTCCGTTATAGGCAGGTTTCAATGTAATATCTGTTAATGCAATTCAACACTGATACGGCCACCAAGAGACTGTTCTGAAACTACCGGTTTGTGTTCCGCGGAAGGGGAAGTTGTACCTGCACTGATTAAGGCCAGGTTCAGGGGATGTCGAATGACTACAGACACACGCCCGCCAACCATTTTACCCTTGGGGTAAAGACCCCCAACATCCACTGCACAGGACGTTGGGCGGGCGCCATATTCGATCTGCATGCCGTTGAGAAACCAGTTCGCCTCCCGAGATTCGAAGGCATACTCCCACTATATTCCATGTAGGCATACAGTGGGAGTAGAGGTATAACTCCACTCATTCTCTAACTCCTCGATGAGTGGTTAATTTCAAGTACCGGCCAAATTAACCGCGGGAGCAGGTAGACCCGGTAAACACTGGCAATTAATGGGGCTTTTTTTTTTGGAAAAGTGAATAATCTTTACCCTTACCGAGATTCGAATCCCGGACCACCCAGCCCGTACGTAGCGTAGCCGCTATAACAGCCACGCTCACCTGCCCCAATTGCCGAATTGACAGCTGAAATGACTTGGAAACTGACGTCAAGAGATTTCCACAGATCTCCGCGTGACTCACTCCAGTGATAACCCGTGTGGGACGCACTGAATCGACGTGTAACTTGTGAATGAAGCGAACTAATGCAGAGGTCGTTTGCCCACAGTCTGAGGGGGCACGGCTGGCAGCCATATTGAAACACAAACTCCTCGGCTCCTCTATGGCCAAACGTCCGTTTCAGAATGCAGCACGCGTTCGTTCATTTCACAAAGCAGAACGACGTTCAAGGCAACAAGACAGGCAATGTACGTGCAACGTAAAATACTAAGGCGCGTTCGCGTAACCACTGTTGCCACGGAGAAGCAATGAGTATTAAATATTCCGAGTGTGTGTCTGTGTATTTTTGCCTTAGTTAACCAGCATGCAAAGTGCATGCGCCATATTGTTATCTGTGGCCTGTCTGGCTCAACCATATTTTTCCACATTATCTCATAAACGGCACGACTTTCGAAAAAAAAAAACTCATTGAACATAAAATGTGTGATTTGATTTTACTTACAACTTTTGTCTCGAACATTTCTCGTCCCATGAAGAAGTCAGCGAAATATTATAATGAATGTACACAGATTTACGTGTAAAGTACCCGCATTTTTCCCAGGTTTTAATGAATGTAAAAGCTAAACCATTACAGGCCTGGACAGGGCCTCAGGGCTCCAGGAGGTTGAGGTTTCCAGAATTTCCAAACAATCGGCACCTGAAGGTGGTAAGTTTGTCAGCCCTAGGCACCAGCCGCTTTTACCCCCCAGGAAATATTCCTGATACTCATTTCTGTTAGAGGCTGAGTCCACCCCACGGCCATTGTGCGGCCGGAAGGATTATGTCAATGAAAATTTAAAATGAAATCATCGGGAATCGAACCCGCTGCGCTCCGACTTGCAGCGCAGTGCCTCAAACAAATGCGCCACCACGTGTTCCGAGGTTTTAATGAAACTTGAATTTTCTCGGACAGATTTTCGAGAAAAAAAGTCCTATAATATCAAAGACATGAAAATCCGTATAGTGGGAACCGAATTCTTCCGTGCGGACGGACAGACAGACATGACGAAGCTAATAGTCGCTTTTCGCATTTCTGCCAACGCGCCTAATAAGGTCAGCCATTAGCAGCCTAAAGCCACTGTACGAGGGTCTGCCCGTTGTCACAGTTCCATCTGGGTTCACATACACACACAGTGCTGAGACGCATCGAACAATATACAGCATTAACCCGGTGGAACCCGAGTTGGCTTTCCCCTTCCCCCAAAATGTCGAGACTGGCTCTGGGGCCCACCAAGCCTCGTATTCAATGGGTACCGAGGGCTAGAGGGGCTGGAGTGTGAAACTGAACACCCATCTCCATACATCGCCGAGTTTGGGATTTCTACCTCCACTCCCCCTATATGCTTTCATAGGACGGACAGAAACAACTTGTAGCCGAACATTTTTTTACATATTTGTTTATTAGGTTTGCTGGCTTCAGTTACGGACGGTTCATAGCCTTACGTTTCGGGTTTAATCTGTCAACGTATATTCAGAACAAATGGTGATAGGTAGGAGGGGAGAGATTTAAACGGCGAAACGGGTGGGATTAGATAATGGACGCTACCAGGCCAGTGCGAAAGCAGTCGCTTACGAGTGTGGTGTGAGGAAGTAAGTGACTGTGTCAGTTTCCTAGAAAATGATCGAGTTGTTTTACTGGATATAGCACTCCATTTACTATAGCAAGAATAAAATGAATAAGTAAAACATAAGTGAAAAGAAAATAACTAAAATTATAATGTGACTCGGTGAACCACATCCGTTTCCCGAAAGAGGATCACCTACCAGACTGAGCGTGTCGGAACAACAACGTTACAAAGGGTGATCGTGTAGAAACTATACCGCCACTTTTCACGGTATAAACAAAGCCCTATCAATTCAGGCCTCTAACGGCAGCTCACGCCCGATCGTACTAAGACTCGTCAGCTTGAACTTCGCGAAGTTAAATCCCGCTGCATTTCGGCTTTGCGTCTTCGCCATCGCCACAGACATTTTAATTCTCATGATTCTGTACGACTTTTTCCCCCTTCCATAATTTTATGTTGAAACCATACACGTGTGGACAGCCACACAAACAAATGACGGATCGGGGTGTGCCGCTGATTACAGGTGCCACATTTTTAAAAGAAGGGCGTCTGTCGAAAATCAACAGGTGGGGCCGGCATAAGACGTTATTAGAATGAATAAAGCCTATGTGGAGGGTTAATTTAACGTTAGCTCTTAAGTCGCTCACTTTTCAATATGGCGTAGACTGTATTCGATGTTCTGAAAGTCATGTCGTCCATCGCTTGTGTGCGTGTTGTTCATGTAACCGTCCTGTCACGGTGCACACCACGACACTGCATGTAATTCACGACTGGGCAGTCTGTTCTTCCGTGAAAATTGCCCTCCGTCGGTCCACTTTAACTACAGAAACAGATGGCCTGAATCTTGCCTTCATTAATTTGTATCCTCTGTCACAATATAATTTTGCCTGTTGTTTTGTATGGGTGTGAAACTTGGTCGCTCACATTGA
>Ga0123353_10001545_pt1 | contig 28189 bp, 21 predicted proteins | sample TergutLab28metaG_3_FD_92763 | JGI IMG/M metagenome (GOLD analysis project Ga0123353, IMG submission 92763) | Labiotermes labralis P3 segment gut microbial communities from Petit-Saut dam, French Guiana - Lab288 P3 | ecosystem: Host-associated > Arthropoda: Insects > Digestive system > Gut ...
TGTGTTATGGTACAAGAAGTGGGGTGGTTAGAGCAGTATTTGAAACTCATTATTATGGAATAAATGCTGAAATCTAAAGATATACATAGTTTCAGGTTTACTGAAAAGTAAATGAAATAGCAGGCACTGTGTCTCACTACAATTGCTGTCATAAAACTTGTGTGGTTGAAATTATAAAGTTCGACTTCACTTTTGTTGAAAGGAATGCCATTCACCATGTATATGTACTGTATTATTGAAACCTTAGTTGAAAGTTACTAATATTTCACAAGAGCACAATAACAAAGATAGTGCAATTAGGAACGCAGTACAGAAAGTCTGAATTCCATAAATGATGACAAATATATCGACAAGCTGAGTGACTTCTTGGCTTGTTTGTTGTAATGAAATTTTAGAAGTCCAGGGTTCCATAAACTTTCCAAAAATCCAGAACTTACATTTTTGTATGCAAGTGGGGAAAAAACTGCAACTGTTATGCTGAAAATATTAGGCACCAACATACAAAATTTATTTTCCCAGGTGACCGGGTGCTTGGGATTTGTGCTCCCCTGTGGTCACCAAAATATTGTAACATTATTATAATAATCAGATTTTCACATGAAACACATCTTTTTTTTTCTAATCAGTTTTCTCTTCGTTTGAAAAACAATGAAAATGTGAGACGTACTGAGATTGTTAGAACACCATGCAATTCCATATACAGATGTTAATTATAATTGTCTCTTTTTTTTAAATACAATATTATGACGGTATATGGGTGCATGCTGTGATCTAAATAAAGCTCCACACATGCTACACATTGCTGCAAGATGTAGGTGAGTAGTTAGTTTCACATCCTGACTGACTATCTTTGAGGACAAAGCCCCTGGTACAAGATGTTGAATGGGTTTTGTAGAGTTGATGTTGATGTCACAGATGCCTGTGCTAGAAATTAAAGTCTGGTCTTACACTCCATAGCTTGTCACTTCACTGACTGAATGACCCAGCTGCATGTTTTGTTATTTAAGGATTTACAGCATTGGTTACAAGTTGGAGTTACGTGAACTGCCAGGATTATGTGAGCTATATTTCATGCACTGTCGATTGCGGGTCAAAAAAGCCTTGAAAAATGTCCTGACAGCTTTTTTGCATTGAATAAATGGTGTTTGTTTAGAATAAAGAAGATTTGTTTAATAGTGCACAACACTGTACAGTTTAAGATAAAGTGACATGCCACTGGATAGGGCTATGTGAATTTTCTGTTTTATACAAAGGGGGACATGAATTTTCACTCTCAGACAAAGGGGTGCATTGACAGAAACAATTTAACAGCCATAGATGAGATGAAATTTAAAGAACTCTTCTGTTATAAACAGGCAACAATGAATTTCAATGGCATCATTAGGGTTTACATGAACGAAAACTGTATCATGTGCTAAGTATAAAGTTCATAGTAACAATGATTAATGTATGTTGTAGATATTGATGAATGTGCAGAATCTCCTGGTCTTTGTGAACAGAACTGTGTCAATATCTGGGGGTCATACAGATGTTCATGCAATCAAGGTTTCTCTTTGCATCATGACAACAGGTGAGACAGCATTATTGTAGAACTTGGCAATGACATAATTCATATGAATATTTCAGATTCTTAGCTGTGTCTTTTGCTTTGAATGTAATGTGTCATTTCTTCGTAGGATTACAAATGGTTCTTTTATCTATTTACTTTTGGTTTATTTACCAGCTGTTGGTAGCTCATATATTGTGTATTCATGCACATGCATGTTTGTGTGTGTGTGTGTGTGTGTGTGCATGCACGTGCACGCGCGCATGCATGCCCGCATAGTGTTGAATGATAGCGTGACCAGTGAATAATGAATTGAAACAAATGTAGAAGCAAACAGGCATGATCTGATTTGAGACATATTGCCAGTATTTTCTGGGAAACAGCAAGGATAGGGTACCAGCCAAAATTTTAAATATGTATATCCAAAAGTGAGGTCAGGAGAGTTACTGCTGGGACAACTTTTCATATGATTCTTATGATACATTCAGGTTAAATATTAACATATATATATATGATGCAGGAAACTTCAGAGTGTTCTGATTTTTCCTCATCATTTGTATGTCAAACCTACATTAGGGATGATTATCATGCAAGTAAGATATTTTAAAACCATGTTTGGTATAAAACACAAACCTTACCAGTAAACCAGAAAGGGTTTTGGTGTTCTTCATCAGTACTGGCAATACGTTATAGGCTCTTGAGCATGATGCCGAAGGGGATGTTGTCCATCTGAAACATACTACTTCATAACCCACTAATATACAGTGATCACTTGTCCAAGGCAGTGGTTAAGGGGAGTGATCATGGTATGTTGGGCAAAATCTTACTATTCAAACTACTTTTGAAACATACATGGACTTAGAAAGGTGATCACTGCTGCTAAATGTTAGTAGTAATATACAACTCTGTGTGGAATGACACTCTGTATTGTATTTTTGTACATTGTAAATGCATCTCCCTCACTATTTGCATGTGTGATAATTTGTGTTGTGTTTTTGGATCAGCTGATACTGTATATGCATATGGATTTATTTTAGATCATGCCAGGACATTGATGAGTGTGAACGGTTCAAAGACCGCATTCTCTGTGTTGGTGAATGTGTTAACCAGCCAGGAAGTTACAGCTGCCAGTGTCCTGCAGGCTATCGCATTGGAACTGATGGTAGAACATGTCAAGGTGAGAGAATCATAATAATAGTTAACTTAAACTGCAACTTTTATGTACTATATTATGCACTATATTAATAGATTAAGATAAAGGTTATTTTTTTTGTGAGTTGTAGTAACGTACATGAATATGATATGAAGGGTTATGATATAATTTATGAATTGACTACAAGATTGCACTACTGCTGCTAGCATGAATTTCTTTTGCTAGGCGTAAGTTGGGTAGAGTCTACTGATTCATTTCCTGCTTGTAGTTGTTGAGGAATGTCTTGTTAAGTACAGGTGCCTAGAAAATGGCAGACTTGAAAGAACATTGTGTCTGAATCAAATGTTGCATCAGACTGATGAAAAATGCTATGGAAACTTGTGAAATATTGGGAGCTGTTATTGGATATCAAACAATGGGAAGAACACAAGTTTCCAGTTGGTTTTCCAAGTTCAGAAACTGTGTGACTTCTTTTGAAAATGCCAGATGCTTGGGACATCCATTGATGAACAAAACAGATAACAGTGTGGCTCAAGTAAAGGAACTTTTACTTGAAAACAGGAGAGTCACTCTAAGTGGAGTTCTGACATGTTGGGAATTTCATTCAGGTAAGTTCAGAGCATTTTGAAAGAAATCTGAACATGTCAGATTGCTACCAAATTTGTGCACCACCTGCTGAGTGAAATTTCTTATGCCTAAAACTGATGATGGTATTAAGAGGAAGGAGATTTAATGACATGATTATCAAGCAAAAGTATGGGATGCACTTGCCAACTTTTGAACTGTGTACTTCACGAAGTGCTTCGAACAGTGGCACAATCACTAAGCTTGTTGTATAAAGTCCTGAGGAGACTATTTTGAAGGGGCAGGACTGATTAAGAGGAAGTTGTTGCCATAAGTGATGTTGTTAGAGAGAAGTGTATTGGGCCTGGAAACTCTTTAATTATTCCATGTATTTTGTGAGATCTGGTTGTGTGTGGCATATGCCTGTATATTCAGCTCACTTATATTACTATACCATGTTATTGACAAAAGGTGTACAAAATAAATAATTTCTATTGCTTTTCTGATCCAATACAGTAGAACCCTGTGACCAGCTATTGGCATATTATAAACCACATTGCATTTACCACCTTCCTGTCATAATATTACAAAAAATGATACTTATTAACTAGCCAGTGTTTGTAAACAGTTTTGGGATACCAAAACTCTTACAGTTAATATCAAACACAAGATATGAAAGTAGTATTTCCTCAGTTGAATATCCATGTATTCTGTGATGGAATGCTGTGTCACCAATTAAGTTTCCAATGTTTCAGAGTAGCTTCACACTGAAAGTTTGAGGCACTATGCTTCTTCAAAACATCTGGGACTGTTTGCCCTATGATATGGTGTAACATCCCAGAAAACTCAATTCTCTATCAACACCATTGTGAGAATATTAAATCTGGTATTATATTCTCCAACCCCATAAAGAGTACAAATATGTATTATAAAGTGAAGTATTATAATTCACTAACATGTGAAACTGAAATCTGTTGCCTCCATAGAAGGAAACTAAATATGGACTTGCATAAAAGCCTCTTCTTTTTTCATTATGATCAACCTTCTTTGTTGTCAATAGGAATAGTATATAATGATGTTACTGATTGTTCCAGACACTGACGAATGTTTGGGTGGGAATGTTTGTCCAACTCCCAATGCAGTCTGCCTCAACACCCGTGGCAGCTACCGTTGCAACACTATCACCTGTCCACCAAACTTCATCAAAGATTCAGAACACAAGAAGTAAGTTTCATTGCATAATTTCATAATTTTGTAATAACTTAAAATAAAATAATATATCTGTGTAAAACAACATAAAACTTCATGCAGGGCATTAGTTTTGCAGAAGCAAGAATTTCTGGTAGCTTAATTAAATCATATTAATTTAGGTACACTTAGAGTGAATTAATAATTCTGTAGCATAGCATGAAGCAAATTTGGAGTATGGAATGCATGTTTCAAATAAACACTTAAAATGTAGTAACACATTGAAGTAGTTCTTAAAAACAAACTGCTTTTGCCCAGCTAAGCTAATCAATTCAGTAAAGTAAAGTAGAATCTTTCTTCCAGTGATTAATGACAAGATTTGCATGACATAATTGTAAATTCTCTGATTTCCAATTAGTGGTCCTAGCTTAGCAGTATTTGCTAATATCATATTTAATTTATTGATATTTGCTTTTTGTTGCTTTTGTTCAGTAGTGAAAATATGTTAACTGTGAACATCTGAAATTAGGTCAGTAAAAACTAACTGTTCTAAACTAATGAGGATAACAGCGTATCTGCTGATCTGGAAACTTGTCTCTGTTGTGCTGCTTATTTCTGTGTCTTTCCTTGATTGGCTGTTGCTGCTGTTGCCGCTGCTGCTGCTGCTAGTCGCTGTAAGCGAGAATCACTCTACTGCCAGGAAGGAGATACTGAATGTCTCCGCTTGCCTTCAAGCATCTCGTTCAACTTCATCACGTTCGTGTCGAACCTTGCCATTCCACCTGCGGGTTACATCGACTTATTCACCATGCGTGGCCCACTTTGGCCCAATTCCAGTGTTAGATTCAAACTGGACGTGCTTGATTCCCGAGCTTCTGCTGGAATTAACATAGCCACCAAAGATTTCTTCCAGCTTCGCCATACATCTCTTAATCAAGCCATTATTGCACTAAGAAAGTCTATTGAAGGTCCTCAGGATATTGACTTGCAGTTGTCCATGGAATTGTACCACAGTGGCGTGTTTGGAGGGTCAGCATTGGCAAAGCTGTCAATTTTTGTTTCGGAATATGAGTTTTGATGTCACTGCCAAGGATGAATTCAGATATACAGCATGGCCTTATGTTACAATGTGAAGTGTAATTCTGCATAAAGCATGGTAGTTACTTCATGCATACCTTAGTGACTGTAGCTGAAAGTTATAGCATTCATATTTGGAGGAAATTTATACAGATATTTTAATAGTGTGTATTCCAACCCTTAACATGGAATTGCTGTAAGGGTGATGTGTACAAAGACTTGTATGGAAAATTTTAATATTCATTAAACAGGTTATATAATACTAATTGTTTTCAAATCTGGTTTTTTATGTTACAAAGAGAGTGGTTCTTTCTGTATTAATTAATATAAACAGAACTTCTCAAAATTCTACAATACACTCTGTATTCTAAATCATGACATTATAATGCCCTTATCTCTCAGGTATAAGGTATCATACAAGATGACATGTCTTTGGCATTTTGTATTACACATACAATATTAAGTTAAGGAAAGTTGGTAGGCTTTGTACAGAACTTCCAAAGATGGGATACAAACAACTCTGGTTCCATGTTTTCCTTTGAGAGATGTCAACCTAGATAGTTTGTAGGTAAATATATATTTATAAATGTGTGTGACAATAAATAATGATTGTAGACAAAAGGTCCTGTTGTAGTTATCATTCACGTTATTATGACAAGGTAAATGTAATTCATACCATTTAATTTTTTAAAGCAAGAAAGTGAATTCGTATGTACCTCTTTCTGTTCGTAAAATGTGTGTATGTTGCTTGCTTCTACTAACAGAATCCGATCATTTCTTGTTTTATTTTGCTCTTCCTTTCCTAAGTATTAAAATAATTTGAAATAAATATGTGTTCCTGTAACAAGCAGTTCAGTTTTCTTTGTGGAATAACATAGATGTTATTTGCTAAAGCAGAAGATAAAACAAAGAATAAGTCTTTCCAGAAATCCAGATAAAGTAGAGCACGTTTGAAACGTGATGGCACATGCGCAGAAACCAGATTAGGTCTTTCGGCGAAATGGACGAGTCCATATAAATTGGCAGGGGGGTCTGTTCAGTTGACTACTGGCAGCCGAGGTGTGTGCATCAGCAGTAGTAATGGTAGTAATGCTGGATAAACCATGTTCTGAGGTAGAGTGCAAGACTACTGGCTACCCACTCCACTCGCACGTTTCCCCTTCACTTCCCCTACCGTGCGTCACCGTGTGCCATCAGGTTTCAACTGATCTCTACTGTATTAAGTGCTTGCATTTTACCAACTTTGTAACATGAGTTTCTTCATGGGATTTTAAAGTTTTAAATATGGTGTAAATTTCTTTTTTATATGTGCTAACAAACTAAATGACTAACTCCATAGAGCAGAGGTTTTCATGAGAATCTAGCAGAGTGTCAGCTAGTTCAGAGGGTCCCAACATGTTGTGGAACCCAAAGGTACTTTACTTTGTTCACGAGAGGCTGCCACTAGTACCCTGTAGTGAGCTATATTATTCCAGTCTACACTTTCCCATCCTGTTTCTTTAACATCCACTTTGATATTATTCTCCCAGCTGCCCCTCAGTCTTCCAAGTGGTTTCTTTGCCTCGAATTTTCCTACCACAACCCTGTATGAATTTATTTTCTCCCCCATATTTATCGCACACCATACCCATTTCGTTTCTCTTAATTTGATCACCTGAATGTTATTTTGTGTTATATATCATGAAGCCCTTTAGATCTGCGCTTTTCTGGGATATTGTGCAGCATGCAGTGGCAATTCCTTACCGACGTTTCGGGACAAGGTATCGACTGGTTGTCCCGAAACGTCGGCAAAGAATTAACGCTATACACTGCGCAATATCCCTGAAGAGCGCAGATCTCATTTACATCGCGGCGGAAGCCTGAAATCACGCATGCAGCACTTAGTTAAATAATTTTCCCCAGTCTCCTGATTCTTCCTTCTTCTCCACAGCCACTTATTTTTGAACACCCTCAGCGTGTGTTGCTCAATTACTACAGAGACAGAGTTTCATACACATATGAAATGACATGTAAAATTACAGTTTTGAATTTAATCTTTGTATTAAAAAAAAAAAAAAGATTCTGGACAGAATGGTAGCAGGCATTTCCTGAATTTAATCTGCTTTTGACTTGAGAACTGCACTCTTCTAGGTTATTTCACAGCGAGTACTTGCTGTGTCATAACGCAGAAGAGCGCAGTTCTCATCTACTCTGCAGTGGAAGCCTGAAATCATGCATATGCTCTTGACTTCATCTGTGCAGTGTAGATTTGTTAATGTTGTTCCAAATATGTGAGCTAAGCCCCTTTTTTAAGGGATTATTAGCTACCTATGTATCGTGACTTTGTTCTGTATCTCTTTTTTGTAACCACTGCCTCTAATTGTTTGGTGCAGTTAAATTTTTCATACTATTTAATTAACTGTAACTTTATTGTAGTTTACTTTTTAACTGACTAATGTGAATCACATTCTTTAGTTGAGTTTGACACTGTTGAGGACTGAAGAAGGGTGCAGTAATTAAGTAGCATGTCAGCATTGTACTGAGAATGCGGTTTGTTCTGGGAAGTGATGCCAATTAGTCTGGTGAATAAGTAGAAATTTTATGAAACAATGTACTGCCTCCATCTTCCTCTGAACTATGTGGTGTTTATCCCAGAAGACTGTAGTCATTAATTACGTGTTATTTGAATTAAGTGAAGATAACAGAGAGTTAGCGAATTTCTGCCGATTAGTATGAAAGCAGAATTATTGTACATTTTTCTGTGATAAATGTTTCGGTAATTGCTTCATTTACTGATTTGTTTTTATGTAGCTATAGAATTTGGTATGCGATGACATTATTAAGAAACGTGAAATTATGAAGTGTGTGTTTTGTGATTGTGCTATTGCTGCAGTTTCATACTGTGATTTAATGCCCTTGGAAGCTTGTGATTTTTTACCTTAACCCCTTCAGGTCTAACGTGATGCTGAGGTTGGCAATTTTGCAGATCACATTCTGATCCATTGCTGGAGTCGGTCTATCAGTCATGACAACCTTTGAATTAAAATCCTAGTTTCTGCATTTAATGCCTTGAAGACTGTGACAGAGTGAATAAAAATATTTGTTTATTTGCAATCTCAAGGTTAGGTGCTTTTGAGTGGTCAGGGTCATGCTCTAGATCTTTCTTCTTCAGAGAAGCACAATGTACCAGTTAAGTAGGAGAATGGGTAGGTCTTGGCACCAGCTTGGACTCACAGCTGAAACAAAACTTCAAAACCACATGATAAATTTAGTTTGCTCTATAGAAGGTTAATCGTGTTGTGAAAAATAAACGTTAAGGTAGAATGTTCAGTATATATATGGCTGAACTAAATAGTATTTTTTGAGTAAAATAGGGATCAAGCACATTCAGGATTGAATTGCTGCAAATCTCAGCTATGCACCACACTCCAGTTTAAGTTTTTCACTCTTTTCTTAGTTTTTGAGGCAAATACTCGAGAGAGCATCTTAAAATATTCCACAGCCATATTTTCCCCATCATCTGATGACACAGCATTTATTATCATAATGCATGCCTCATAATCTCATCAGAAAGAAACAACATAAATATTCTATTCATAAAACTGCAGTAGTCTATCAACAACATAATTCAGATTGGCCAACATATCTGAATGAAATGAAACATAAATGGAAGATGAATGACTGACTGATTTATTCGGTACACTCAATCAAAACAAGATGCTTCAATTTGAATTGTATGTTTTATTTCACTACTTAATACACAGGAATTTTTATGATGTTAATCATCACTGCAAACTATGGAAAATATTCAGAATATACCTTCAGCTTAAATTAGGGGGAAACAAAAAAAATTTAACTGCCCTACCAAAAAAAAAAAAAAAAGCATTCACTGTAACCCAAGTTATAGCATGTACGTCATCTTAGATGTTACGAGAAACTTAACACCACTTTTTCCAAGCCTGCGGTGCAAATTACTGACCAGATTGTTTACTTGCATCAAGATGTAAGTTAAAACAAATGGTGCCATTACAGCATCAAACACAAATATGTATTAGTAAGTAAACCTGCATTATTTCCAACAGCGTGTTTCAGCTTCTAAAATGTCATCATCAGGCTAACTTTTTGAAATATTAAAAAGTGTTCAAAGTTTGTATAATGTACAGTATATCATGTCAATGGTGGACTGGGATCTCGTTCCTCACATAAATATTTATAGGGTAAAATATTTTGTTCTTGTTTCTTATAATTAGTTGCATAGAAAATCATCTTTAAGGATATTATAAGTTAAAATGGTATACTTATTGTAATATAGCATCTTCTGTGTAAGTTATAAATCTGAAAGTGCAGTTGTTCCATGAAATGTATGTTTAATTTTGCAGATATTACTTAAGAGAGAAGAGCATCATGTGTAAAAGGCAGTGTAAACCTCATGACAGTGTGTGTCTGATGAATAACACAAACACAATAACTTACCAATTCATATCAATACCAACAGTAAGAAATTTGCATACTCCAATGGTAAGTATAATTGTTTTCCTCTTCATGATAATATTAGCACTGTCCAGGTAAATCCCTTTTTTGGAATAATTCTGGGTGAAGGAGTGGATGCTACTAACCTTCATTGTCCTAAGATACTATGAGGGTTGTCCCAAAAGTAAGTGTACTGATTTTTTATTTAAGTGTCTATTGGACTCACCTGAAATTACAAGTTATCTCCTTCAAAGTATGACCCTTGGGAAGTTACACAGTGGTTCCAACGTTTTTTTCACTGATCATAACAGTACCGGAAGTCATTTTCTGTAATTGTGTGTAGCTCATCAGTTACAACCTTTTGTATGTTTTCCATCGTCCCGAAATGATGACCATTGAATTTAGGGAAGAGGAAGAAGTCCCACACAGCTAGATCTGCGCTGTAAGGAGGATGTGGAAGTACAGGAATGTTTTTCTTCGCCAGAAATTCTCGAAGCGCAGTGTGATCTGGCGCCTTATTGTGGTGCAACACCCAATCGTCTGCACTGTCCTTTTGGAATCGGTGGACCCATTTTTGAAGTTGTTCAAGACATCTTTGTAGAATGCGTGATTAACTCTCTGCTGGGAAGTACAAATTCTTTGTGTACAATGCCACGGCTGTCGAAAAACAATAGTCACCCTGGATCTGCTCATGCGTGCTTTTTTCAGATGAGAACTCGTTGTGTGCCATTTCGCACTTTCCCGTTTGGTCTTGGGATTGTAGTTGAACACCTATAATTCATCTCCTGTTATTACTTTATCAAAAAAATCTGGCACAATTTCAAGTCATCCCAGCAAATCCTGACAAATTTCCAGCCGGTTCGCTCTTTGGCCCACAGACAAGTTTTTCAGCACTAGTTTTGCACGAATTTTTCACATGTGCAAATGTTCTGTTAGAATTCTATGAACTGCATTTTTATTCAAGCCCGTTTCTTCTGCAATCATCCTGACACTCAATCGGCGGTCTTTCGCCATCACAGTTCACACCACTTCCACATTTTGATCATTTGTTGATGAGATTGGTCTTCCAGAACGAGGGTCGTCTTCAACATTTTCTCGGCCCTCTTTGAAAGCTTTGTGCCACTTAAAAACCATAGTTCTCATCAGAGTGGCATCTCCATAAGCTTCGGTTGAAGAAGCAAATGTCTCTGTGGCAGATTTGTTGAGTTTCACACAAAATTTGATAGCGTACCGTTGTTCGATATTTTCCTGCATCGCAAATGTAACGAGGTTATAAAACACGACCATACACAAACAGCAGTAGTGCACGACTTACTCAACCAATCCAGTTGAAACAAGTATGGACATGCAGCCAAGGTCACTACAAACACACCAATATACATCAACGAGGTGCTACGTTACCAGTTCATACATAGGAAAATCAGTACACTTACTTTTGGGACAAACCTCATACATGCTGGTCTCAAAAATGTACTGGTGAATGGCCTAGTATGCCATATGATGTTTGGTAGCAATTTAAATGTCCATGCTCAGCCAGGAAGGCTATCATGACATGCAGTTGGCATTTAAACCCATCTCCTAAAGGTTAAAAACAGCCCTCATGGGTTCTGAGACAGGATCCATCAGTTGGTGTGTAAATTGGATGTTTTCCCTACTATCCATAAAGAATATTTTTAATTGCTTCTATTTCTTCACCAATGAACTATGGATAAGAATCTCTTACATTTTTATTGCATCAGAAATAAATAAATATATTAAACAGAACTGTATGTGTACTGTACAAAAATGTATGTATATTGTAAATACTGCAGATATATACTCGACAATTCCGTAAGTCCACTAGTGGTAGTCATACACTATATAGGATGAGGTTGTCAGTCCCCTAACCTGCAGGAACTACACTGTTTTAAATGGGAATTGTGTGCTCAATTTGCACCATATTTTCCAGGAACATAACCCTGGCACAAAACGAGACATGCCTAAATATCCCACATACAAGGATGAGTTCACTTGTTCTTATGTAATATAATTTACTGTAATTTTGATGTTAATGTGAAACTGTCCTCTAAATACCATTAGTTGGAATTGTAATGCAGATGTTTTGATTCCAAACTGTTTAATGGTGTTGTGTTAAATAGATATTATTTTTAAGAGTAACACTGGATCTCTGTGGTTATAGCTTTCATTAAGTTCCCATTCTTACAAAGTTTCCCTCTTTTTCTTCTTCTTCAGCCTTCTTTGAATATGGAAAAATGTGGAAGACCAAACAGGCTAAATATAAAATAATAACAACTCAGCACTCACAAAAAAATGCTCGGACTACTTCAGTGTCTCATTTGAATTTTAAGAAATTTTAATTTAAATCACATTACTTATTGTTTTTTCTTGTCACAGGTACGGCAGAAGAACATTGGTTTAATTGGGGTTTTGTATTCTGTGTTATAGGTGTTAACAACAATTAGGGCAGTTACTCTTGGCAGTCGGTGGACTTTCAGAGTTCACTTTGAGGTACTGTCTGGCAATGAAGAACGCTACTTTGACTTTCAACAAGGAACAAAAGTTGGTGAGTTAATTTTCAAAGTCAAGAATGCTAATTTAATGTGGACTTGCTTGATTTTTTATTTCTCATAAACCACTGTGATACATCATGCAGATCTCCTTCCTCTGTCTATGATCAGTAGATTAAATAACATGTGATGATAATGCATAAATGACCTACAAACATAATACACTCCAGTTGTACCTACATATGCTGTCGGCACACATACAGAGTTGTGTCAAAATAATCCTGACATACAAAGATGCTGCGATAGCAGGCCAATTTGTTTTGCATAGCGTTCTTCCATACATATTGCACTGCATTACTTGTGTTGAATGTTGCTGAAGATCTGCCTTTGCAGCATGTGTGTGAATAAGGCTCAGTTGAACTTGGCTTTGTTAGTGTGCCTGCAATCTTATAGATTCCTCGCTAGATTCATAGATTCATATTGGGCAGTGTCTGTGAACTCTGGGTTCCTTCATCAGAAGTTGCTACAAGAAACTCTGTTGGTATGAAAATTAATTTGGTTTGAAGTTTAAGACCACTCGGTACTATCTGATTGTTTGTTTTACTGTATTGAGCTTCTGAATCTTTGATTTGCACAAAACCAGAGGTATAGCTGGTGTGTATGTGTGAGAGAGAGAGAGACCGGTGTGGCCAAGTCCACATGGTGGTAAAATGGGCAGCACAATGAATATTTTCAATTAAAATTATTATTTTGTGCTGAACAAACTTTAAATTATTGAGCCAAATGAAAAGAAATTTGATAAATAGTTTTTATTTTTTTGAAGCTCATAGTTTGTGTTACTGGTGGCCATCATGATAACTAACCTTGGATGCCAGAAAATGTAGTTGCACCACTGCACAAAACAATTTGAAATGATACTCGAGGAGGATAAACGCTGCTTAACAGATCTGATAATAATTAATTTCACCTTTTTTTATTGTTTTGAACTGAGTAGTGTGATACACGTTTTGTAATGGAACTTGACATTGACAAGGACTGAGTAAGAGTAACTAATAACAACTCAGAATTGTGTTGTGAAGAGACTGTCTTTGGAAAATGACGCCATGCAGTTTGGCGGACAGGTGCCAACGTTTTGGAACATAATGCCTCCATCTTCAGGTATAGTAAAGCCCTTCCTCCAGACTATGTGGTGTTTATTCAAGACTACCAAAAACTTGAATACATGTTATTGAGAGGATATTATAACATTGTATATTGTATTGTTCTTCAGTTATTTCTATTTCGATCAGGCTTTCTACGAAAGTGGATCAGAGATAACAGTTTAAAGTTTCTTAAACATGTATGTATTTTCCTTCAGTGTGGAGAGGAAATTCCATTACTTACAAAGAAAATTCAGGTTTGAGCCATTGTAGCATGAAACGATGTAGATGCATTAGACACAGAAGCAGAGTTGGCATGCACCAGCTTCATGAGCTGATCACTGACCTTACAGATAGATGTCTGTATTGTAACACTGAACGAGTTCTGTGTCTGAATGATTAAATTTTGGGTGATGTTGGGTATTAGTTATGCCATTACCTGTGTTTATGACTCATTCAATTTATCTTGGATTTGCCTTTGCTCTTGATGATAATCTTTCATTCCCACAAATGAAAATTATCTTATTGTAAAACTCTTTATTTTTCAGGCACACTGAGACTTACAAGACCCGTGTCTGGACCAAAACAATTTCTTGTGAGAATTCAAATGAATGTTTTCAATTCAAGAAGCTTTCTATCTACCAAGCATATGGCTTATGTTGATATTGAAGTTTCTAATTATGAATTCTGAGGAATAATAAAACAATGTATATGCTATATGTGTAATTGATGGACATCTAGGTAGGCAACTGATCCTTCTATGCATATCATCACCAAGACAGTTTATATTGCAGTTAATTGTTAATTACAGTCGATACTAGATTTAAGGCCCGTACAGTGGTTAATGGTTATTTAGGTTGTGACAATAGTCCTGTATGTGGATATTGATTGATTGGAGAAACTTGTCAATTCATGTATAAACATGGACAGTTTTTACATCCAAATGTATGGCCACTTCAGACATAAAAGTTTAATGTAGTCAAGTGCTAGATGTTTCATAGCTGATCCCAGATTATTTTTGCTTTATTCGTTCGCTATTCTCTGATAAAATTTATCATTTTACCCACATGTACAGTAAATCATTTACACAGATTTCCTTTTGACGGAGTTTGTCAAAATATTTTCTTAAAGGTACTTTCCCAGAAACAACCTACCGACCGACCGACCAACCAAACAACAAACCAAGCACTGGCATGTTAAGCTCATAATGCAGACCCTCTCTCTGTCTCCTAAGAAAGAAATAAAGGTAATTAATCTAATTTTACCCTGAAGAAGGAAGCACCACATTCCTCCACCACATATCACTTTTGTGTCACAACTGAAATGACAGCAATCCAAATACTGTGAGACAAGTAATTGAAATAAGCCATGGCCACCTCCTTCCACGTCATAACACCATCATATTTATCATCACACGACCAACAAAATTGAATGAACACAGTTAAATTAACTAAGAGTCACCCAGTCCCAGTGAAATGTGCTTCAGATTGTAAGATATTTCCGTGTGTTAAAATAAAGGAGAAAGCTCAACAGCAACTGTATACGCCAAAACGGAGTAATAAATTCTGTACCAGTTACTAGCGTACAAAGTGCCTTCTTGTCTGTTTTCATAATTCATGTGCAGCCATAAACCTGCTGGCACGTGCATCATCATGTTTACTTCCATATATATCTACAATACTAAAATGCACACTAATAAAATTTTGTCTAAATAAAACCTACAGCAGAATCCAGGTAGGCAAACATTTGTCTGACAGGTTTCCTATTAAAAAAGGTTTGAAGCAAGGAGATGCTTCATAGCTATTGCTTTTCAACTCTGCTTTAGAATATGCCATTAGGTGGATTCAGGTAACCAGGATGGCTTCAAATTAAATGGTACACACCAGGTTCTGGTTAATGCTGATTATGTTAATATACTGGGAGGAAGCATACATACTCTAAAGGAAATCGCAGAAGCTTTGGTAGTGGCTAGTAAGGAGAGTGGACTAGAAGTAAAGGTTGATAAAAACTAAGTACATGGTCATGTCTCGAGATCAGAATGCACAACAAAATCACAATATAAATATTTATAATAAATCCTTTGAAAGGGTGGAACAGCTTAAAAATTTGGGAACAACCTTAATGAATCAAAATTCTATTCAGGAAGAAATTTACAGATTGAAGTCAGGGAATGCTTGCCATCATTTGGTGCAGAATCTTCTGCCTTGCAGTTTGATACCCAAAAATATAAAGAGTAAGATATACAGAACTATTATTTTGTTTGATGTTTTGTATGGGTGTGAAATTTGGTCAGTCATATGGAGGGAGGAACAAAGGCTGAGGGTGTAAGAGAATAGGGTGCTCAGGAGAATAGTTGGGCCTAAGAGGGATGAGGTAACAGGTGAGTGGAGAAAAGTATGTACTGAGGAGCTTAATGATCTGTACTCCTCACCAAATATTATTCGGGTGATCAAATTGAGAAGAATGAGATGGGCGGGGCATGTAGCACATACAGGGGAAAAGAGAGGTGTATATAGGGTTTTGGTGGGGAAACCTGAGGGAAGAGACCACTTGGAAGACCCAGGCATAGATGGGACATGCCATTACATCATTTGTGGTGGGTGTGTGCTGAGTGCCAAATGAGAAATCCCTCCAACAAAAGCCCAGAAGGAAGTTTGCGCTTCAAGACGACAGCCCTTAATTATTGACTGATTGCAGTCAGACTTACGTTGTTTGTAGCGAGTGTGTGTGTGGAGTACCAGATGTGAATTTTCACAAAAATCCTTCCAATGGAAGCCAACATGACACTTAGTTCTTCAGGAAGAGAACCTATAACTTTTGACCAATCACAGCCATCTTACATTATATGTAGCAAGTGTGTATGGTGCGCCAAATGTGACTTTTCAAGAAAATCCCTCCAATGGAAGCTGAAATCCAGCCAAGAAGGTACTTAGTTGTTTGTAGTGTGTATGCATGGTGAACCAGATAAAAATTTCTACATAAATATAGTCAAGGGAATTATTTACATAAAATATTCCTAAGACAAAAGAGCTTCATGTTAATGCTACATTAATTTAATTCCGCTCTTTTAAACTTTACAAAAAGACAAGTAACAGATACATCTGATCAAGACTTGTGTACCACTATATTAAAAAAAAAATAATTTTGGAGTTCAATATAAACTTTTTTGACATAAATGCAATGTATTTAAAATATGTCCATTTCAGCAAATTTAATTTTAAATGAAATGGTCAAAACACCCTGCAAGGTTAGATTAGAATAAAGTACAATTCAGTATCAGTGCCTTTTGTTTATTGCTGGAAAATAAGAGGAATTCTGTATCAAATCTCACTTTCTTGTAAAAAGGAGCTCAGTTGTTCACTGAAGCAGTCATCCTTTACACAAACATTTTTTTTATAAAACAATACCTTAATTTCTTGGTTGAAATCAGGTTTACTTTCTTGTTCTTTTGCCTTCAGACATTATAATATTGTAACAATCAGAAGCAGACAAATAGTTTGGTATATTAAATACATATTTTTCTCTATCCTAGGCCTGGACTTGATGTACGATGAATTACACTTAAGAAAGGACAGATTTGTCGATTTATTTATAATGCCAGAAGATCATTTCCTTGTCAATCTATACCCTTGAAATATGACCCAGACCCTCCTGGGTTGTTAAAGGATGTACAAAATACATAGTGTTCAAAAATGGGTTACAGACTTTAAGGATGAGTAGCACTCACTTAAATGAGCACAAACGTCCAAGTAATTTATGTCCAAATACCAGAACCTGTTGAGATCAGTGGCATGATGATGCTCTGTGTGCTGCCCATACAGTTCAAGCTCTTTGTCATAGAGAAGTGTGTACCCTTTCAGAAATTGTGTGTGTGTTACATCTAACTCAAATAAGCACCTGCTTAAGAAACAGCAGACTGAGAACTGGTTTTCTTTTCACTAAGTAATTAGCCTTCCAAAGAATCTGTAAAGGGTGAAATTTGTTTTCTTGAGGTACAATGCAATTGGAAGAGGTTGTAACATCTGACCCACAGGGCTAAAACTTTAGGAAAATGAATTTTCACACCTTGTGAAACTTGGCCATCACATCTGAAAGGGAACAAAATAATCTTTTCTAAACCCTGAAGATGACAGCAAACTCCACTGAAAAAAAATGGAAATAATTAAGTCTAATGAAGACAGATACAAAATAAATGACCACATATTCATGTGCATGTAAACAGATTAATTCTTTAAGAAATCTCTTTCATTTGGGCCTTATAATGTAACTTAAATTGCGGCAATTTGGAAATATGACTGGCCAAGCTAAATGAGAAATACCCTGGCTGGCACAAGAATATGTTTGGCATTTCAAAACACCTCCTAAAGGTTAAATGTGTAATACATGACTACATCACCTGTGAATTGTACTCCTATAATTATTTGTCTGCCAAATATACAGTTACAGTTTTATGTTAATTTGGGGTAGGAGTCCTGCAGGGGCAAAAGATCTCTCTTCTGTATAATGTCACGATTGGCTCTGGGCCCAACTCGGCCTACTATTCAGCAGTTTGGTTCAGGCTGACCACTCACCCCCATCTACTGCTAAGATTAAGGATAAATAAAACTACACCTTACTTCTATATGCCTTCAAGTGTGTACAGGGATTTTACCTTTCTTTAAGTTATGGTACCAATTTCAAAGTGAACTATTATCTTTGCCAAATATGTGCTTGTATAACTTTTTGTTGAATAAGGAATTCATTTTCAGCTTTTGATCTTGGTAGATGGTCTTAAGAGTCAATGTCACTTTGTATTCAGAGAAATACAGACGCATAAAGTATATTTTGTATTTAATGGTCAGCAGTATTAAGGTAAATACAGTATTTTAGCAACCATTCAATTCTGTCTACCATAACCAATTTTAATTTTGGTCTGAATAACACACAGAAAAAAATAATGGCTGTCAAACGGGCGCTTTGGGTAGAATTAGCCACAAAAACCTTTCTCAAATTCATATGATACAAGTAGTGCCTCTGAAACATCTGCATGCATATATATATATATATATCATAAATTAACATAAATCAGTTGGTAACAACAAATGTGAAATAATTCTTCTTGAACCTTATTATACTTGTTAGTAGCAGACAACTGTCTGCAGACACAAGTATTTATAATGCGAAAGTTGGATACGTCTTATGTTGAAGCACAGTCACGAATCTCCCTCTAGCAGAGAGAGGTCTTCACGCTTCTGTCGCCGCTCACATTTTGGACAAGGCTTTGTAGCATTTAAGCATCCTACATGAAATACTGCACTACAGACACCACACTGGAACAATGAACAACAACCATGTTGAAGGCACTCACTGATGGCATGGTAAAGTTAAAGACTGCAACCTTATAAATAAAAAACAGATAATACAATTTCTTGTAACTTACTCATTAAAGTTTTCTACGAAATACATTCACGAGAGATAATGTGATGGGACGTTTGATCTTAAAGTTGAATGACTGTTCCACGGATTTGCTATTTTCCACTTTCTACATCACAACAAAACAAGACACAAAAAATGGTCTGATTTTTATTGTGTCATCTACCTTGTTGATTAGCACATAAGGGAGGACAACTCTCCAAGTAGTTACTAAATTATGCTGTTAAATTTCTGTTTGATAATAAATTAGCAACCAAACTGTGTAATAAATTTGTGAATTTTTTTACTTAAAAAACTTAAACCCGTCACACTACGTTTAAGTTCATAATTGCAATGCAGTTGCATTTTATAAATTAGGAAAGTACACTGAATTTTTCAGATATTCTCCACATTTCTGTAGGCTCTGTAACCTATGAAACAGGCCTTACTCAATGTTTGAAGAAGAGAGGTGCTGGCCATTTCCTGAAGTATGGATGTAACAGGTAATATAAATTTACTAAAACTACAGTAATTAAAGTTTCAAATTTTTCAAAAGCCTACCAAAACAGACAACTTAAGGACCCTGCTACTGCTTCCAATTCACAAATTTGCCACTGCATTCACAGTGGTGATAAATTACTTTCCATGAATCACAGACCATCTTGAGATGCCAACAACTGCACACAGAGTCATGAAATTTTCCACTTATGAAACCCTGAGGTTCATTATCACATCCAGTCTGCACTATCATACTTTATTTCTTCATGATTTACTTTATTCTCATTCCATCTATACCTACATCTGTTAACTGGTGTTTTCCTGTCAGATCTCTAAAATTTGGTACCCTTTGCACATCTCTCTCATACCTTCTACATGACCTGGCCAATACAAATTATGATGCATGCCATATATATTGTTATCCCAAACTCATATTACTTCCTCTTTGCTAAGTTCAAGTATTCTCCTCAGCTTTCCTTGCCTAAGGGTGTGAGAATAAGTCCCAAATCTACCTGAAACTTTTTCTGGGTAAATTCATACAATTAAGAAACAGTGAAATAAAAGCATTCACTACACCCCTAATTCTAGATACTGAAGGCAAGCAAAAATTAATACTAGGCAAAGGAATGTACTGTCGTTTATCAGAATTAGGGTAAAGGAGAGGGGGTTGGTATGCCTCCAAGTCCCTACATAAACTAAGCAATTTAATAAATAACATCATGGGAATGGTACACAGTTTCTGCATTGTATTCTAGGACCAAATATAAACCACAATATTCACAAACATGCATATATATTGTATCCTCGACCCACAGATAAACTAAGAGAGCAAATACCAACTGAATGCTATGTTGACATACAGACACAACTGCTGATCATTACTCAGAAGTAGAGCTTTGGTTTTGGCTGTGTGGGTATCTCTTCCCTTCAGGCAAAGCTTGCAGAGAAAACACACAGATCCTTCCAACAGCATATTGCTTTCCACTAGACACCATTTGTTAAGTGTTCTGTTTACAACAAGCCTGAGAGGTAACTGTACGCACAACTCCAGAGGGAAGACAAGAGAAAATTCTATCTTGCATAATAGAAGTAATTCACCCTCACAAGACATAACCGCGCTTCTGCCCAATGTATTTTCCAGTGGAATACATAAGTTACTTGTTATAAACGTGATGATCTGCCTCCTGCTGTAAAATGACTGCCAAGGTCAAAGCACATCTCCTGAGTATATCATATTACCTAACAAATTACCAAACACAGTGTGTCAGTGTACCCAAAACTCGGCAGTATAAACTATACAAAGTGCATCCCAAACAAACTAGCAGATACTGAAAATACAATTTTCAAAAACTGGAACATAAAGTGACAATAAACATATTTCATAAATATTCTTAAACTAAGTGCATAAAAACAAGCAGACTGTTTCAAAACCGTCCACACAGGAAGATGGAGTGACTCTTTTGGTATAAAACATTATATAATTATATCTGCTCTCATGCAGCCCCCTTTTAAATTCTAGTCTTCTGCAGATCGCTACAAACGTTTAATGTCAGAGCTGCAGGGGTTAACAAGCTATTTTTAAATTAAAACTTTCAGCTCAAAAATGCCTTAAATACAACATATAATATGACCAGCTGCAGTATGGGGCATTGAAATGAAAAGCCTGGACAAAAGTCAGTTGAATTTAAAATGTCATACATTAAAGGTTAAATGGAACTCTGTCAAAACATCTATTGTCAAACTGTCAAATATTATTGTCAGAACATTCAAAATCTATACCAATAAATGTGGAAAGAACCCACAACAAATATACTTAACATGGGAACAACACTGATTCCTACAATGACAACGAATGGGTTGAGAAGACCTTGGTTTGCTTTCAAGATTACAACATTGTGATATGTGATGCCATGTAGCACACTGCCTCCAAAATCACGACAGGAGGGTGGGTACCTATCTATCCAACCACACAATGCAATACAATGTGTTATGTGACCCTCAAATACCATATAATTTGGTTTGTAAGCTTTCTTTCAACAACTGTCAAGATTCACTGCCTGGTTAAAAGATGGAAGCCAAATCTTACAGCGATTCATGGAATCACACAGTAAAATGGTTATCTTCCAAGCTACCCAGCTGAAAACTGACCTGGCTGAAGTGACAACTCATTAGCCGATGTTAATGTTAGCTACCTAAAATCAAAATTGCTTTCCAATAATTCAGTTACACGCCACAAATTTCTACTTACCCTGTATGTGGATTCCATGTCAAAGGGATAAATAACTTTGGGATTGTTGCAAACTTCACATATAAAACCCTTCTGACAACACAGCCAGCAGGACAAGACATGTTCTTTGGCAAATGCAACTACTTTCTGCAGAAAATGTACCAGTGTACCAGATGGGATTTGAAGTAAATCCTGAAATGTCACAAAACTCATTACATCATAACATTCCATACAGTGTGAGGGCAATTACGCTTACACCATAGTATGGCATTATTCAGCAAACTCAAAATGGTTTAGGGCTCTCTGATGACATGGGTGACAGAATTAAGACTTGCATCTGCTGCCACAGTTTGCTTCCTCAGTGTTTTATTTCATGCAGAAAACTTCCACTGCTGATATCTCAGTAGTGTTTCATTTTCTTTTCACTATTAAAATTTTATTATTATAAATGAGCACAAAGCTCACTGAAACTTCAACATGAAATATTTAATACCAAACTATAAAAAAATTCATAACCTAAATTCACACTAAACAGAAATACACGTCTTTCATTTACATCTCTGCCAACTTTAACAAATGGTGGCTGAGTGTTTTCCCCTGTCATATAAAATACACACTGACTGGCACTTCACACACTTTGCAACTACTATTTCTGTGTACTTCAACATACCTTCTTTTTTTAGCCCAGTGTACTTTTCATCACCTTCCTGTATGCATTATCAATAGCACACAACCTGTCAATGATGATAGGAAAAGTAATATCTTATTAATATTTTTATCTACTTCCCTGTTTCCTCCATTATTCCTTTTGTGTTTTTATCATTTGATCCATGAATGAATCGCAGGCAGGAGCAAATGATTTTTCTCTTCCCCATAACTGGGGTGACCCAGCCTCCTATACAGTAGGCACTGTGGACTGTCCCTGAGGGTAGGGCAGTGGTGGCATGATGAAGACCACTCATTTCCATCTAGTGATGATCTTAAGAATGGGTGCAGCTGTACCTCTCATACTCCTAGATGTCTTCATGGCATGCACATGAACTGCTTTACCTTTGTACCTTTACCATCCCTTGTCTCTACCCTACCTATATTTCCTAATTAGTTATGGCTGCCATAGAAATACACACAAACACACAGAGCTTACTCTATAATACAGATGTATTTAAATATACTTCTTCTGACACTACAACCCTCCATCGGTTTTGGTCTTCTACACCAAATCATTTCAGGCTTTTCCATCTTTAATGAGTTGGCTCCAATTTCTCAGTCTCTCTAAACCACTTATCACTTCATCTCTCCATTTATTGTTTAGTTATTCTTTAGTTCTTACTCCTCTACAGTTCCAATCAGTGGTCTTCTTAACTAGTTTTGTATCTTCCATTCTGTTAAGATGTCCCCACCATTTTATTCTTTGTGCTCCTATATATTTAACAGTTCTCCTTTTATCAACTTCTGCAATTTGTAATTACTTCTTATTCTCCATCCTTCCTTACATTGAATTGGTCCAAATATCATCCTTAATATTTATCTTTCAAAAACTAAAAAATTATTTATGTCCCACACAGACAATGTCCCATGTCACTACCAGCCTTATCAATGTCATGCAGATCTTCCTTTTCATATATATGCTAATTAATTAGAGATCATTAATCCTTTATACAGATAACAGCCTATATTTCCTGTCTTAATTCTGTGTGTTATTTCTGCTGATATGCTGTTATCATAATTTATTATTGAATCGAAATAAGGAAAATAGTACAGACTCCTTCACACCTATACCCTCCTACTGCTATGTGCTTACACTGATTGTGTGTCTTCTTATTTATTCTCATATGTTTTGTTTTTTTCTTGAGTGATTATCAATCCTATAGTTCATGCCATATTATTTCATTATACTGAGACTTCTCCTTATTAATGCTTAGTAAGTTAAGTATTAAATCTGTGAATTCAACTATTCATCACTCAGAGACAGTTTACACTTACTGCAACAGAATAAAGGTGCACATGTTCATACAGGTGTTCTCGTGGCCAAACACGTTTCTGCAGTTCTTCAATAACTGGTTCACGACAAGTGAATAAATAAGCACGAAGCAGGTTTAGCTGAATACGCAGCGTCTGAAATATAAATTGTTACTTATAAGCACTGAAAAGTAATTAAGAACAAATTTTCTTACTATGACATTTCTGTACTGCAGACTTATGAACCACCTACTATGAAATGTATTTATACATTTTGCTTATTTCTGGAAAACCAGCAATTAGCACACTTACATAAATATAAGATGACCATGCACAAAAGATAACTGTCCTTCACACCTTTCAGTTTTCAGGAATATACCTATACAGAATATGTTCCACTATGTGCATGATTATAAAGTGACCCCCCCAGTCTTTCAGATGAGGTTCTAGAAAGAACTTCCCAACTTATATGGATCTGGGCAAACACAGTAACTTTCTAATCAATCTGCATCTGGTTGGCAACAGAGATGCCAGTGTGTCTCTGGTTACAGCAATCAAATTCTTAATTATTTCCAAGCATACTTCAAAATTGGGGGTGAGGGGTCCAATATTTTTTAGAATGTATGCATTCTCAGTTCACATTTTATCTGAAGAAGGAAATGCTACCTTCTTTACAAAAGTCTGCCTGTGTAACCTGATGTAACCAACAATAAAAAATTCTGTATGTTCACTTCATCAAAAATCAACATATTTTACACAGAAACTGTTTGTACAGCTACATTACAATCCCCTTCTACACAAAAAAAAAACTCTTAAAAGCAGAAGGTGCACAGTTGTTCAAGAATCTTGCACTGTTTCCACACAAAAGAAAGTCCAAATAAAGTATTGCCCAACTCTCTAGATGCCATTTGGGTGCACAAAATGGAAAGTCTGGTAAAAGCAAATGGATTTCAGTTCAAGCAGTGATATACCTGTCTAGTGTCACATGCTGCAAGCTTATATGTAATACTATTTTTACATCACCTCAGTATACATAGCCTATGTAACACCAAAACATGCCACACATCCCTGACCAGAAGAGAGCCCTTTTTTGAGCCTCAAAACGCCTAAGCCCATGTGTGTGAGTGTCAGTATAGTGCTTTGATTACAAGATGGACTGATGAACTGGAATTTAATTCCCAGCAAAAGCAAGAGATTTAGCCACATCTAACCTCCCATCCACTGTGTACTACAAGACTTGCATATCCCAGATAAAGTGACCAGGGCAAGAAGATGACCCCTACATGTCTTCATGGTGTAATGTTTAATTTAGGACAGAGAAAACTAAACAATACATATACATGTGAGACGTTTATTAACAATAATAAAATGAGCCTCCATTACTACCTTTCAGTGGAGCTAGGCTGATGAGAACATACCATTTCAGCAGCTTCAAAATGTATGTTCTGAAGCACATGTACCAAGGATTTAAGTCTCTTTCGGCAACAAAGCAAACTTCTTGTCACCAAGTTCACCACTGTACACTGTGACAGTGTTATATGTCTCAGTAACCAACTGCTTTAGATTAATTCAACAAAATTGGTTGCAAAAAGACACAAAACTGCATGACCACTCTACCACAAGATACTCAGTTCCTTGAATGCAGTGCAAGGGTTTTAATTAATGGATACAAATATGAAGCACTATTTACCTGAAGCTGAGTCATATCTTCTACAGCAAGATACAATCGAGGATTTAAACTTTTGAGATCCAATAATGGACGATGTTGGATCTCTTCAAGGAACGCAGCTGAGCGACGAGCAACAGGGTAACGACGAAAGTCCATGTTGTGAATAACACGAGCCGGTATAACCCATTCTTGTCCAACATGGCATTCACTACAGAAGTATCCTCCAATGAATGAGCAGACTCTGCAGAATCCAATTACAGAAGTCACTATATTGACTGTGGAAGCCCAGATCACAGATATACACAGCATTTATTTGTACAATTTATGTACCCCTGCATTTCAACACAATGTCTAGTTCAATATATAAATATAATACATCCTGTCAATGATGGTGACTGTGTAAGCTGGCCTGTGTGTACAGTTCTTCAAATTTGACAGAAGAGAATAACAGTGTGCTCTTCCTCATATAAATCAGCCCGATGTGTAAAATTATGCTTGCAGACATAGTATTCAGGTACCTTAAATGCACACCAAGTTTTAAGTGCATAAATTACATTAGTTAAGTATAGTACAAACACACAGGTGTGTGGGCGTGAATATATGCACACAACCACATGTCACTTTATATTCAAGAAAATAACTTATCAATAACTAATGCACACTGAATCCACTTTTATCTTACTTTGCCTTGCCAAAATTCATTCCAATAGGATGACCACATCCCTTGCATGTATAATTCTGATTGTCAAGGCCAGGCTCTGTTGCCAGTTTTCCCAACTGCTGAACCAAACTCCTAAATTCCTGCAGATCAAAAATGAAAACCATCTTTTGCATACTGTTTATAATTTTATACCACTTCCATAAACTCAGCACTGACTTCGACTGAAATTTTGTCATCTACAACTAATACTTACTGGAATGTCTACTGTGGGGGAGGTGGGAACCACTTCAAACCCCAATCCATACAATGAGGAGAACTACAACAAATTGAAAATGAGACCAGAATGTCAGGTACTGCACTTATTTACATGGAATTTCAGGATCTGAAATTAAAATATCCACTCAGTGCATCACATTTGACTTTTGTAAACAGTCAGCCTAAGAACCATACTGGGTAGATACACAACAGCATGGGGCAGACACAGTTATACAGGTTGATGTTTATGTTTTGGATGAACACACTAACTCCATCTTCAGGGGTGAAGGAATAAGATTCAAGTTATGTTAAAGTGATGTGGGTGAGGTTGTTACTAAATTATATATGGAACTTTCAAGATATGTGGCCAATCAGAACAAAATGATCAATGAGAGGATAGTTCCATTCTCCTGAGCTGACACTCTGTAACCTCATAATCTGATCCACTGCTTCTCAATTTCCATTCCCTTTTTGGAACCTGGAAAAGGGCTACAAAATATGTAAATTCCCCTTTTAAATTTATCATTCACTATTCGCTGGCCCTGAAAGGAGGCACTTTTTATTCTAAATTCTTTACTTACCAATTTGAAGCTCCAATTGTCATGGACAAGGTTGCATCCCAAACTCTTCCCATATATATGCACGCACACACACAAACACACACTGTACAAATTATTTTACAGTAAAGTGTCTTTTGGGATATGATTCCATGTAATTTGGTATAAAAAAACCCTGGTAATGGAGCAATGGGTTCCTCAAAAATTAGGGAATGTAACAATCAGACTACACAATGTCATTTAAGATAGTTTTCTCTCCTCCATACCCATCCAGATGGCAACGGGGCCCATCAAGCATACTCTACAATTGGTACCAGGGTCCTTTAACAGGGGTAAAGTTGCCAGGGTTTGGCACTGACCACCCACACCATCTAGTGCCAAGAATGAGAATACTCCCACCTCTGTGCCAGTCATGGCAGTTATAGGATGATTATTTATATTTTGGGAAAGGTACAATTATACTGTGATACTTGCATATGCAGATGACATACATACTATAGGATGCTGCTCCCAAGCAGTATTGGAGGAAGCTTTTATTAAACTGGAAAAGTTAGTTACAGAGATACACTTAAAAATTAACAGAGGAAGACTCAGTATATGCAAATAACTAGGAAAGACTGCAGATACAGCCCACCTACATGAAAACTGGATCATATAAATTTGAAACAGTTCACAGTTATAGTTACCTGGACAGAGAGATTAATTGTTACAGCAATACAAGTGTAGACATTAAAAAATGTGTTCTCTCTGCTGCAAGTAAATTTTTGCATGGTGTACAAAGGCTTTTAAAATCATATCTACTTTCAAGAACAACCAAACTATTCATGTATAAAGTATTAATAAGGCCATGCAAAGAAAACTTTGGTGATAGCACAGTAAGATGAAGAAGCTCTTTGTTCATTTGAGAGAAGGATTCTTACATGCATTTTTGGAACAATACAAAGAATGGTAAATGGAGAAGACCTACGCGAGTCATTTCAGAAGTTTTCTGTATGGTGGCAGCACCATGCAGTGCTTCATATGACTGAAATCACATCATGTGTGTGGCGCTAGAGGAACTATTGCTACTGTCACAAAGGTGCATTGTCTTTGTGATGTCAGTTGTAGTACAGCAGTGGATCAGGAAAGACTACAAGGAAGTTTCTCAAGGACAGACATGAGAACATTAATAACATTTCATGTTCTGTGGGGTAAAAGTGCTCTAAGAGAACAGTCGAAGGAAGGTTTTGGGACACATGCTCCTTCATATAAAACTGTATGCTGATGGGAGAATGCCATTAAGAATGGAAGACAGATTATGCTCCAACAACACAGCCCCATCATTGCTGACAGATGAACGCCATATGGAA
>Ga0123353_10001547_pt1 | contig 28179 bp, 21 predicted proteins | sample TergutLab28metaG_3_FD_92763 | JGI IMG/M metagenome (GOLD analysis project Ga0123353, IMG submission 92763) | Labiotermes labralis P3 segment gut microbial communities from Petit-Saut dam, French Guiana - Lab288 P3 | ecosystem: Host-associated > Arthropoda: Insects > Digestive system > Gut ...
CCCGCCCACGCCGTCCCCGGCAGCGCGCCAAGGACGAGTGCGAGGCACAGGAGCACCGAGAGGCGTGCCCGCCTCCTCGTGCCCGCTGCTTTTTTAAAGGTCTGATCCATGTGGCTTCCTCCTCTGGTAGGCCGGCTCACGTCTCTGCTGCCTTGCTGCCTGGGTCCGGCTCATGCGAGAACCTGTCTTTAGGAGATGATACTACTACGACAGCAAACAACTCTTCAATTCGGCCTTCGCTTCAACCGCATTGCACAAAGACCCCAAAATATGTCACCGAAAAGAGTTTACTGTCCACCGGAAAAGAAATGGAAAAAAATCCGCTTGCCCACCGGAAAGAAACACGGCGCACATGGATGCCTTCAACGAACAGAACCCCGATGCGCCTTCTCGATGAGCCGATCAACTGCTTTTGCTGCCAGCGGCAACGGCTTTGCAAAATGACAGGCGACCCGATGACCAGGTGCGATCTCGGCAAGCTGTGGTGCCTGCTCGGCGCAGATCGGGGACTGCGCGATCGGGCACCGTGTGCGAAAGCGGCAGCCGCTCGGCGGGCCAAGCGGGAACGGCGGATCGCCCTCAAGGAGGATCCGCGTGCGCGTGCGTTGCAATTCCGGGTCAGGCAGAGGCACCGCCGAGAGAAGCGCCTGCGTGTAGGGATGATGCGGTCGCTCGTAGAGGCTTTTCCGGTCGCTGGCCTCAACGATCCTGCCCAGGTACATCACCGCCACGTCATCGGAGATGTGCTGAACCACCGAAAGATCGTGGGCGATGAACAGGTACGCCAGGCCGAACTCGTCCTGAAGGCGGCTTAGCAGGTTCAGTATCTGGGCCTGTATGGACACATCAAGCGCCGAGACAGGCTCGTCGCACACGATCAGCTTGGGGCGCAGGGCAAGTGCACGTGCGATGCCGATGCGCTGCCGCTGCCCGCCGGAGAACTCGTGCGGATAACGGTTCATGTGCTCGGCGCTGAGCCCCACGACCTCTAAGAGCCCTCGCGTCGCGCTGAGCCGAGAGGCCCTGGTCCCTATGTTGTGGATGAGGAGCGGCTCGCTGATGATCTCCCCGACTGTGAACCGCGGGTTCAGGCTTGCGTAAGGGTCTTGGAAGATGATCTGCACATCTTTCCTGAGTTCTTTTAAAGCGCGCCCTTTGAGCGCCTCCAGCCTGTGGCCATCGAAAACAACGCTCCCGGATGTGGGCGCAAGAAGGCGCATCAGCATGCGCCCGGTGGTCGATTTCCCGCAACCGGACTCCCCCACAAGCCCAAGGGTCTTGCCGTGCCCGATCTCAAAGGACACGCCGTCAACTGCCCGGACCACGCCTGATGCGCGCCCGAACATGCCTGAGCGCACCGGGAAATGCTTTTTGAGGTCGCGCACCGAAAGAAGGGAGGCCTCGTGCTCAGGCATCAGGCGTGCTTCCTCGGGCTCAGGTCCCTCAGACCCGCATCGCAGGCAAAGTGACAGGCCGCACGATGACCGTCCTCGACTTCCATGAGCGCTGGGGCGGACGTGCGGCAGATGTCTTGCGTATAGCGGCAGCGCGGGCCAAACGAGCAGCCCTCAGGCAGGTTGATCAGCGACGGGGGCTGTCCGCCAATTGGACGAAGCCCGCCTTGCTCGGTGGTATCGTAGCGCGGCAACGAGTCGATAAGCCCCCAGGTGTAAGGGTGCCGAGCGTCGCGGAAGAGCTGGTCGGCGCTTCCGAGCTCAACCGCCCTGCCAGCGTACATGACAAGCACCCGATCGGCCATGTCGGCGATCACACCAAGATCGTGCGTGATCATGATGATCGCCAGGCCACTGCGCTTTTGGATCCCGCGCATCAGCTCAAGCACCTGCGCCTGGATCGTGGCGTCAAGCGCAGTCGTGGGCTCGTCGGCGATCACGATGCCGGGGTCACACGCGATGGCCATGGCGATCATGACGCGCTGCCTCATGCCGCCCGAGAACTGATGCGGGTACCCGTTAAGACGGCTCTCCGGGTTCGGGATCCCTACCATTTGCAGCAGCTCGCCCGCCCGCGCCCACGCGTCCCGCCTGCCCATGCCCTTGTGGATCCGGAGCGGCTCGGCAAGCTGATGGCCGATGCGGTGCACCGGGTTCAAGGACGTCATGGGATCCTGGAACACCATCGCGATCTCGTTGCCGCAGACCCCTCGGCGCTCGTTCTCGCTCATCCTGATAAGCGAGCGCCCGCTGAGCGAGACGTCCCCGCCCTCGATCTTGCCGGGTGGCATCGGCACCAGCCCCATCATGGCAAGCGCGTGCACCGACTTGCCCGAGCCGGACTCCCCCACCACGCCGAGCGTCTCCCCCGATGCCAAGGAATAGGTCACGCCATCCACGGCCTTTACCACACCGTCACGCGTGTGGAAGTGCACCTTGAGCTCGTTGACGGAGAGCAGCTCGGCGGCCACCTCAGTCCCCCGCCTTCACGTCAAGGGCATCGCGAACGCCATCGCCGAGCAGCGTGAATGCAAGCACGGTGGAAAGGATCGCCAGGCCAGGCCAAAACACAAGCCCCGGCGCGGAGGTCAGATACCCTCGGCTGGACTCGATCATCTGACCCCACGAGATAGCCGGAGGCTGGACACCGAGCCCGAGGAACGAGAGTGCGGCCTCGGTAAGGATCGCCCCGCCGATCGACATCGTCGCATAGACCAGCACGGGAGCGATGGCGTTGGGGGCGATATGGCGGAATATGAGCCGCATATCGCTAGCCCCAAGCGCACGCCCGGCCACCACGTAGTCTGCCTCCTTAACCGCGAGCACCGAGCCTCTAAAAAGCCGGGCGAACGTCGGCCAGCCGAGAAACCCGATCGCGAGTACCACCGGGATAACCCCCCGGAACCCCTCCGGCATGATCGCCAGGATGAGGATCGCGAAGAGGATGTAGGGAAAGGCCAGGAACACATCGGTGAGGCGCATGATGAGCGCATCTATGAGCCTGCCGTAAAACCCTGCAAGCGCCCCGAAAAACACCCCGATGCCCACAGCGATAAAGGTCGCAAGGACCCCGACCGTGAGCGATACCCGCGCCCCATAGACCACACGCCCGAAAATGTCGCGCCCGAGGTCATCGGTACCAAAAGGGTGTTTCGCCGAAATGGGCAGCAGCCTCTGGCTTGCCACGGTCACCGAGTCGATCTGCGCCGGGTCGCCAAAGTTTGCGGGGATCCAAAGACCGGCGGTTATGGCGGCAAGCGCAACAAGGCAGATCCACACCAGTGCCACGATGGCAAGCCGGTTCTTGCAGAGCCGGCACCATGCATCCGTAAGCAGTGTGCGCGAGCGCTTGGCCGCAGCCTCGGCCGATTCCTTCGCCGATTCCTTTGTCGGCTCCTGCGTCGGCTCCTCGGCTATATCCGCCATGACCTCCCTACTCATCCGCCCCCACCCCATACCTGATCCTCGGATCCAGCAGCGCATAGGAGACATCCACGAGCAAATTGATGATCATCACGGCGAAGAGCATCACCGTCACACCACCGAATACGATCGGGAAGTCACGCTGAGCGATCGCACGTGCGATCGTGAAACCTATCCCCGGCCAGTTAAAGACCGCCTCGGTAAGCACCGCACCGGCAAGCATCGCGCCAAGATCCAGCCCGATGAAGGTCACCACCGGAATGAGCGCGTTCTTCAGCGCATGCCCCCAAAGCACGCCCCTCTCAGACACGCCCTTTGCCCGAGCGGTCCTGATGTAATCCTGACCCATCACCTCAAGGAGCTGACTGCGCGTGATGCGCGCGGCATAGGCGGTCGACACCGAGGCAAGCGTGATGGCGGGCAGTATCATGTACGCCACGCTCGGGAAGATGCCCGATGTCCCTGATATAGGCAGGTAAAGGACCCCGCCGGTCGCCTCCTTCATCCAGATGCCAAAAAACCATTGAAGCATCATGCCCACCCAAAACACCGGCAGCGAGACCAGCACAGACGTTGAAAGCGTGACGATCACATCCCAAAACGAGTACTGTTTTACCGCCGAGATAATGCCCGCACCGATGCCGAACACTGCCTCGATCACTATCGCTAGCAGTGCAAGCCTGATGGTATAAGGATATGCCTCGCCGAGGATCGCCGAGACTCGGCGTCCGGTGTATATCGAGGTGCCAAGGTCCGGGCTGGCAATCCCAAGTGAGCCATCCGTCACTTTGACCGGGGAAAGACCGGCAATGTACCGCCCATACTGCTCGTACCAGGGACGATCCAAGCCATACTGCTTGACCAGCTGCTCTTTGACCTCTGGCGATGGGGTACGTTCGCCAAAGCGCATCCGGACCGGGTCCGCCCCAGGCATGTAGTTGGCAATCAGGAACAGCGCCAATGTCACCCCGAAGAACACGGGGATAAACTGAAGTACCCGCCGCATGATGTATTTGATCACGCGCTACTCCGTTGTGCTGATCCATGCCTTCTCAAAGTATCCCAAAGCAAGCGGGCTCAAAACGAAGTCGTGCACGCGGTCAGAGGCAACGTTGTTATGGCAGTAGAACAGTACCGGAACAACGGGGGTCTCGGCGGCAACTGCCACATTGACCTCCACAAGCTTCTTCACGCGAGCAGCGTCATCGGTAATAGCCACCGCCTCGGCAATGCCTCTATCAACCGAGAGGTTCTCGTAGTTCGAGCGATTGTCGTCGGATTTGGAATCAAACAGCGGGTAAAGGAAGCCGTGTGCGATCGGGTAGTCCGATTGCCATGCCATGCGGGCTATCTGATGTTTGTTCCCGTCAATCTGGTCTAGGTATGCACCCCAATCGGATGCTTGGAACTCAGCAGTGATGCCGATGGCCTTCAGATCGGCCTGGATAAGCTCCATGATCTTCTCGTGACCACCATCGCTGTTGAACGCAAGGCGCAGAGGAGCAAGTCCGTTGCCTTCCGGGTAGCCCGCCTCTGCGAGCGCCTTTTTTGCTGCCTCGACGTCGTAGCGCGAATCAGGCCAGCCGCCCTTCTGGTACCCCGCGATCCCCGGCGGGATGATGTTGTCCGCCGACTCGCGGGTGCCCTCGAAAACCGTGTCGCAGATTGCCTGGCGGTTGATGGCCAGACTGATCGCCCTGCGCAGATCCGTGTTTTTCAGCGAGTCATCCTGGATGTTGAGGATGAGGTAGTAGGTGGCAGCTTGCGCGCCGAGCAGCACCTGCTGGCCAGGGTTAGCGGTGTAGCCGTCAGAGGCCACCCCGTACTTGGCCTTGGCATCGGCTATCTTGCCCTCTCCGATCTGGGTGAAATCGAGGCTCCCCGCCTCAAACTCGGAATAGGCGGTCTCCGGATTCTCAAAGATCCGGAAGGAGACGCCGTCGAGGTAGGGCGTATCGCCTACGTAGCCATCATTCCTGACAATGTTAATGTACTGGTTGTGTTTCCATGGCTCGGCCATTTTAAACGACCCGTTCCCAACCGGCATATCGCCATAGGGAACCTTCTTGCCGTCGTACTCGACCCCTCCCTCGACCAGCGCTTTAGGAACCGGCGACAGGGCGGGATGCGCAACAATGTACTCAAAGTCGGCAAATGGTTGGGTCAAAGTGACCTCGAGCGTGAGATCATCGATAGCCCGCAGCCCGGAAAGCTCGCTCGCCTTGTCATCGGCAACCTCGTCATAGCCTTTCACAAAGTTCAGGTGATAGCCGACCGGCGAGGGATCGACATCGCCGCTGAGCGTGTTGACTGTCTTCGGACTGACAACGCGGTTCCACGCATAAACGAAGTCCTGGGCCTTGACAGGGGCCCCATCCGAGAACTTCCCGCCAGGGTTGAGTTTAAAGGTCCAGACCGTAGCATCCTCGTTGGATGACCAACTGTCGGCTGCAGACGGCAGGAGCTTGGTGGGATCAAAGGGGTCGAACCATGTGAGTGAGTCGAAGAGCGCCTGTACGACCTGTATGCCTTCGCTTTCCTGCACGCTATAGGGATCCAGGCAAACAGGCTCCGCGATGCCATACGACATGATGCCGCCTTTTTGCGGCACACCGTCCTCGCCACCCGTAGTCGATTGTTTGGGTACGCACCCACTGACTGCAAGCGTTGCTGCAAGCCCAAGCGCAATGATCGTGCAAAGAACCTTGCGATTCTTGCCTCTCATCCTGCCGCCTCCTTTTCAGATGCCCCATCTCATAAGATGAATCTATCCCGTTGTCAGCCGCTTTATTGGTCTACCTCTGGATCTGCCCCTGGTCAGATTGCGACCCTGCAGAGTAAATACTATGCCAGAATTTAACGGGAACGCAAAAAACAGGCGAAAAAAAACGGTAAGGTTGCCCCCGCTTGAGCTTGCCGCACCAGGCAGAACCGGTATGTATGGGGCAGAAGCGCCCACAGGTATTCAGGCCGCCGAGTGCAGCCGATTTGCCCGCGCAAACCAAATGGGCGACTCAGACGCCAGTCGGGTATACGAAGGCAAGAATCAGCAGGCTTATCATGAATGCGGCCGCAAAGATGATCGTGATGCGGCCGAGGTTCTTCTCGACGATCTCTGTCCCGACTGAAGTGGGCGACACCGCCCCGCCGAGCATCTCGGAAAGACCGGTCCCCTTGCCAGAGTGCAGAAGCACGAAGACGATAAGGCCGATCGCTGATATTCCCCATATGACTAACATCACCACAAGCCAGGCGCTCACAGAACCAGTCCTTCGCTCATAAACAACAGTACCGGAACAATATACACGTAAAAGCAAGCAACACGCTAACAAGCAGCCCGTATGCAAACAGGTTGCAATCTTTATGAACCACCTGGTTAGCGCAACCGTACTAGTATACCAGCAAGTTTCTTCCTGTCCACTCTGCAGGTATCTCCACACCTATGACATCAAGGAGTGTCGGGGCGACATCGGCAAGCACACCGCCATCACGCAGCCCGATAACCCCCTCGGCCATAACAGCGAACGGCACCGGGGAGACGGTATGCGCCGTGAAAGGCGTCACGCCGTCGTCCTCGACCATGCGCTCGGCATTCCCGTGGTCGGCTGCTATGAGCATGGCACCGCCCTTCTCCCGAATCGCCGAGAAAACCGCGCCGATGCCCTCGTCCACCGCCTCGACGGCAGCGACAGCAGCATCAAACACCCCGGTGTGCCCAACCATGTCACAGTTGGCGTAGTTCACAATATAGACATCGGCGGCATCGGCCTTGATCGCCTCCACCAATCGCCGAGTGACCTCGGGCGCGCTCATCTCCGGCTGAAGATCGTACGTTGCGGCCTTGGGGCTTGGGATGAGGATGCGGCTTTCGCCCTCCTTTGGGGGCTCCACCCCTCCGTTCAAGAAGAACGTCACGTGTGCGTATTTCTCGGTCTCTGCGATATGGAGCTGCGTGAGCCCTTGCTCGGCAAGCACATCGGCCAGGACATGCTTTGGCAACTCCTTTGGAAAGGCGACCTCGGCAGAGATCAGAGGGTCGTACTCGGTGAGGCATACAAACCGCACAGCGGGGACGACCGGCCGAGCAAAGCCATCGAACTGCTGATCGGTAAACGCCCGCGTGATCTCGCGGGCCCGGTCCGGCCTGAAGTTGAAGAACACGACCACGTCGCCGGAGACGACCGGCGTGTGCCTGATCACCACAGGCTCCATGAACTCATCGGTAACCCCCGCCGCGTAAGAGGCGGCGACGGCGGCAGTGGCGGCGGCAGAGGGAGCGGCGGCTGCCGAGCCGTCGGGGGGGGCGGCGGGAGGGGCATTGGGGGCGGCTGCCGAGCCGAGCACGATCGCCCGCCATGCCCGCTCGACCCGCTCCCAGCGCGCATCTCGGTCCATCGCCCAGTAACGGCCCATGACGGTCGTGATCTCGCCTAGGCCGACTGCAGCGAGCTCCGACTCGAGTTTTGCGATGTAGCCCAAACCGCTTTCGGGCGGGGTATCACGCCCGTCGAGTATCGCATGCACCGGAAGCTTCTTGACCCCACGGGCAGCCGCCATACGGGCAAGCGCATAGAGGTGCCGTGTGTGGCTGTGGACACCGCCGGGAGAGACCAGCCCCATCAGATGAACGGCGTGGCCGGTGCGGGCAGCATCATCCATCGCATGGGCCAGTGTCGTATTCCCAAACAGCGTGCCATCCTCGATAGCCATATCGATCCGGGTGAGCTCCTGGTGCACCACCCTGCCAGCACCGATATTCAAATGGCCGACCTCTGAGTTCCCCATCTGCCCGTCGGGAAGCCCCACAGACCGCCCTGAGGCGGAAAGCGTCGTGTGCGGCCACTCGGCGAATATGGCATCCAGGTTCGGCTTCGAGGCCACACGCACGGCATTACCCGGCCCCTCTTCCCCAAAACCGAACCCATCGAGAATGGCGAGGCAGACTGGCAGGTTCCTCACGCGCACGACCCCATCAGCGCACATGCTCATAGGTAAAGCGAAGCCGTCTCGACCATCGCCGAGAAGGACGCGGCATCAAGCGCCGCGCCACCGACCAGCGCACCATCGACATTGGGCTCGGCCATGAACTGCCCGAGGTTCTCCGGCTTCGCGGAGCCTCCATATAAGATGCGCACCTGGATGGCGACCGACTGGCCGAACAGGGTGCCGATCATAGCCCTGATTGCTCGGCAGACGTCGTTTGCGGCCTCTGCATCGGGCGTCAAACCGGTGCCGATCGCCCAGATCGGCTCATAGGCGATCACGACACGGGCGGCGTCATCGGCGGGTATCCCCTCAAGCGCCGCACGCACTTGGCCGCGAACGAAGGAGTCGGTCGCACCCGAGTCACGGGTCTCAAGCGACTCGCCCACACAGAGGATCGGGTCGATCCCCGCAGCCAGGAGCGCGCGCACCTTCCGGGCCACGCTCTCATCGGTCTCGCCAAACATCCCGCGCCGCTCAGAATGGCCGACTATGCACCAGCTGCAACCAAGGTCTGCGAGCATCGGCACCGACACCTCGCCGGTGAAGGCCCCCTTCTCCTCCCAGTGCACGTTCTGGGCTGCCAACCCGATGTTCGGGCCACCAGACCCGATGGCGGCCGAAACGCTTTTCAGCGCCGTAAAGGGAGGGCATATCACGACATCGACATCGTCCCAGTGGAGCCTGATGCGCTCGCCCAGGCCTTGGGCCAGCTCCGCCCCCTCCTCGGCGGTCTTATACATCTTCCAGTTCCCTGCGATCATCGGCTTGCGTGCCATAGCTTATGCCTCCTCATCGAGCAGCGCCTCCACCCCGGGAAGCGGCACCCCCTCAAGCAGCTTCATTGACGCGCCGCCGCCGGTGGAGACGAAGGTGACGCGGTCCTCAAGCTCGAACTTCTTTAACGCCGCCACCGAGTCACCGCCACCGACGATCGATGCGGCAACGTTGTTGCGGGCGACAGCGGAAGCCACCGCCTTCGTGCCTGTCTCAAACGGCACCATCTCAAAGACCCCCATCGGGCCATTCCAGAAAATGGTGCGCGCTGCGGCGATCTCGCCTTTGAAGAGCTCGGCCGTGCTCGGCCCGATATCAAGGCCCTTCATGCCCGGCAGGATCTCCTCTCGCCCCACGATGCGCGTCTCGGCGTCCTCGGCGACCTCTGCGGCAACAACGAAGTCCGTGGGGAGCACGAGGCTCACGCCTTTCTCGGCAGCGCACGTGAGCATCCGCCCGGCGGGCCCGACCCACTCGGGCTCCACAATCGAGTTGCCGACCTCCACGCCCTTCGCCACAAGGAAGGTGAACGCCATTCCTCCGCCGATGAGCAGAGTGTCGACGCAGTCGATGAGTTTCTCGATCACACCGAGCTTCTCGGAGACCTTTGAGCCGCCGAGGATAGCGACGAACGGCCGCTCGGGTGCGGCAAGCATCCTTGAAAGCGTTTCGATCTCGCGGGTGAGCAGCATCCCGGCATAGGCCGGCAGCAGCGCGGCCACCCCGGCGATCGATGCGTGTGCGCGATGCGCGGCACCAAAGGCGTCGTTCACGTAGACATCGGCAAGCACGGCCAGCTGGCGGGCAAAAACAGGGTCGTTCGCCTTCTCGCCAGGGAAGAAGCGCAGGTTCTCAAGCATGAGGACCTCGCCATCGACCATGCGGTCGACCGCCTCTTCGACCTCCGACCCCACGACCTCAGGGGCAAACGCGACGTTACGGCCTATAAGCCGCTGCAGTACACGCCGAGCGGGCCTGAGCGAATGGCTGAGGTCCTCGGCGCTCGCCGGGCGGCCAAGGTGGCTCATCAAAATGACGCGCGCACCGTGGTCGATAAGGTAGCGGATCGTTGGCAGGGCCGCCCGGATCCGCGTATCGTCGGTCACCGAGCCCTCGGCAAGCGGCACATTGAAATCCACACGCACAAGGACCCGCTTGCCCTTGAGGTCGATGTCTTTAACGCGCTGTTTCGCAAACATCTGCGTGCCTCACGCGAAAAGTCTGCCGACAAGGTCCTTCACGCGGTTGCTGTATCCCCACTCGTTGTCGTACCAGGAGACACATTTCACGAATGTGCTCTTGCCCCCCATCACCATCGTCTGCAGCGAGTCGAAGATCGACGAGTACGGGTTGCCGATCACATCGACCGACACGATCGGGTCGTCGCAATATTGCAAGATGCCCTTGAGCGGGCCGTCGGCAGCGGCCTTCATCGCCGCATTGATCTCCTCGGCGGTCGTCTCGGTCCCGAGCACCGCCACGAGGTCGACGACCGAGCCATCAGGAGTCGGCACGCGCATCGACATGCCATCAAGCTTGCCTTTGAGATCGGGCAGCACCAAGCCGATCGCCTTTGCGGCCCCGGTCGATGTCTGGATGATCGACATCGCCGCCGCACGTGCCCGACGCAGGTCCTTGTGCGGCAGGTCGAGGATGCTCTGGTCGTTGGTATAGCTGTGGATGGTGTTCATGAAGCCCGAGACGAGGCCGAACTCATCGCGCAGCACCTTCGCAATCGGTGCCAGACAGTTCGTCGTACATGATGCGTTCGAGATGATGTTGTGCTTCTCGGGGTCGTATTGCTCGTCATTAACGCCGAGGACCACGGTGACGTCCTCGTTCTTCGCGGGTGCCGAGATCACCACTTTCTTTGCACCGGCATCCAGATGCATCTTAGCCTTTGTCCCATCGGTGAAGATGCCGGTCGACTCGACCACCACGTCCACGCCAAGGGCACCCCATGGAAGCTGGGACGGATCGCGCTCGGCAAGCACCTTCACATGCCGACCGCCCACGACAAACCCCTCACCGTCGGCGGCCACATCCTCACCGAACTGCTTGTGGATCGAGTCGTACTTGAGCAGATGCGTGAGCGTCTTAGGATCCGTGAGGTCGTTGACCGCAACCACCTCAAGACCTGGATCGCCTTCCATCGCCCGGAATACCAGCCGCCCTATCCTTCCAAACCCGTTGATCCCGACTTTGATTGCCATAACAATGCCTCCCCCTTTGCACGCTTTTTCCCTGTGGCACACCTTTTCACTGCAACACACCTTCGCCCTGTAACACACCTTTGCCCTGTAACACAGCCTAAATCAAGGCTCAAAACACATCGACCCTCACGGTTCGGAGCGCGCCTTCTCGGCCAACTCCTCAATGCGACGCACCCTATGATATACCGCCGACTTTGAAAGCGCGGGCTCTGCGAGCGCACCCAGCTCACGAAGCGAGACCTCAGGGTTCTCAAGGCGCAAAGCCGCCAGCTCACGCAAGGCCGGAGGAAGGCTCTCAAGCCCCGGGGTCGCCGCAAGCGCCTTGATCGCCTCGATCTGGCCGAGTGCCGCCTCGGCGGTCTTAGCCTGGTTCGCAATCTCGGCATTTACCAGCCGATTCACATCATTGCGCATCGACTTGACGATACGCACATCCTCTGTGCGCAACAGCGCCTGATGCGCGCCTGCAAGCGCAAGGAAGGTGACGATGGGCTCCGCGCCCTTGAGATAGACCGCAAAAAGCCCCCGCCTGCGCGTCAAACGGGCCTCTATGCCGAAACGCCCCATGAGCATCACGAGATCCTCTGCGAGGTGCTCGCCTTCAGACGTGAGCTCGAAATGGAAGTCGCCATGAGGGTCGGCCACAAACCCGCCGCCGAGGAACGCGCCGCGCAGATATGCGACCGCACAGCAGTCGCGCTTCACAAGCGAACCGTCGACCCCTCCCGAAAGGCCATCTGGGCCGAGCACTTTGAGTTCACGCAACGCTGCAGAAAGATTGGGCTGCGTGGGCACGGTGATGAGATAGTTGTTGGTCTTATGCAGTACACTGCGGCGCACGGTGAGTTCGGTTTTAAGGCCGTAAACGGCGTGCAGAAGCTTGATGACGATCCGTGCGACCGGCGCAGTCTCAGTTGCGACCTCAAGCCGATACCTATCCGGCCCGCTGATATGCAACGTCCCCTCGATGCGCACCAGTGCGGCCAGCTCGGCCTTCCTGCAACAGCCGCGTTTTGGCTCGACGCGGGAGAGCTCGTCTTTGACCTCGGCGGTAAATGACACTAGCCGACCTCTCCCTCTTTGATGCGCACGCGTCCCATGCGCCCCGATCGATCGGCACCCTCATCGGGCGCCTCCCCTGCGTTCCCGCTGAGCGTTTCCCCTGCGTTCCCGCCCAGCACCTCGGCAAGCGTCTGGCAGAGCACGGGCACGCTATGCCGGAAGGGGTTCTCGGGATCGGCGAGATCCCGCGCCACGACCTCGGCACCCATCGCACGGATTCGCGCAAGCGCGCCAGCCGAAGCGGTCACCGGCTCGCAAGCAGGCGCAGAGGGGCCGCCAAGGGGGAATGCCGCGCCGCCCGCGCCGTCCGCATCACCAGCACCCGCGCCGCCAGCACCCGCGCCGTCCGCGCCCATGTCGATGTCGTGGACGACCACGGTGTCGATCACGCCCTCAAGCCCATGATCTAGAAGCGCCTCGACGTGGTCCGCCGCGTCAAGGCCCAGGGTCTCTCCTCGCATGTTGGCAACATTGCACACGTACACGCACTGCACATCCGAGCAGCGGATCGCTTGCGCGATACCGTCCACTAAAAAGTTCGGGATCAGACTCGTGTAAAGCGAGCCAGGCCCGATGATGACCACGTCGGCCAAAGTGATCGCCTCAAGCGCCGCAGGGTATGCCGGTGGCAGTTGCGGCTCGAGGAACACGGTCGCGACCGGTCGTGGGTTGGTCGCAAGCCGTTCCTGGCCAAGCACCTCTTCCCCTGAGCGATCGACCCCGCGCAAAACAACGTCGGCGAGAGTGGACGGCAGTACCTGCCCGCGAACGCCGAGCCACTCGCCAACAAAGCCGATCGCCGCAGGAAAGCTGCCGGTAATGTCCGCGAGCGCCGCAATCGCAAGGTTGCCGAGCGCGTGTCCAACAAGCCCGTCGCCCTGCTTGAACCGGTACTGCATCATGCTTGCACGCACCCCGTCCGGCGCGGCGGCCATGGCCACAAGGCAGTTGCGCACGTCGCCCGGAGGCAGCATCCCAAGCTCCCGCCTGAGCGCACCGCTCGACCCACCGTCATCCGCCATGGTCACAACCGCCGTTGCGCTGTAGCCCAAATCAAGCAGACAGCGCAGCACCGTTGGCAAGCCGGTGCCGCCGCCAATGGCGACCGCTTTGCGCGAGGCACCCATCGTCATGCCGTCCTGTCGCGGCCGATGTCGCGGTGCAAAACGGCTACCCGATATCCGTTGGTGCGCAGATGGTCGGCGGTTTTCTCGGCGAGCGTGACGGAACGGTGCATGCCGCCGGTGCAGCCGAGCGTGATCGAGAGATGGTGCTTGCCCTCCATCACATAACCAGGCATGACCGAGTCGAGCAAGACCGTCCACCTGCCGAGGAACTCGACGGACTCCGAATGGCTGAGCACGAAATCCGCCACAGGCCCATCCAGCCCGGTTAGTGGCCGAAGTGCCGGATCGTAATATGGGTTTGGCAGGAAACGCACGTCCATCACCAGGTCGGCATCGGACGGAACGCCGTACTTAAAGCCGAAGGACGATACCGTGACGGCTATCTCGCCTGACATCGACTCGGCGAACCGCCCCCGGATGGCCTGCCTGAGATCCTGCGGCCTGAGGTTGCTCGTGTCGATCACAAAATCGGTGAGGTCCTTGATCCCTGCCAGCACATCGCGCTCTGCCCGTATGCCCTGGGCAAGCGGCTGTCCCTCCGCACACATAGGATGCCGTCGGCGCGTCTCCTTGAAGCGGCGGATCAGCACCTCGTCGGAGGCATCCAAAAACAGGATATGGGTGACGATGCCCCGCTCCTTGAGCCGAGAAAGCTCCCCCGCGAGCTGCGAGAAGAACTCGTAGCCTCTCACGTCCGAGACCACCGCCAAACGCTTAAGGCGGGAACCGGAAAGCTCGGCAAGCTCCACCAGCTGGCTGATGAACGAGGGTGGGAGGTTGTCAATGCAGAAGTAGCCGAGATCCTCGAAGGTGTGCATGGCATCAGAGCGACCGGCACCGGACATCCCTGTGATCACAATCAGCTCGGGAGGGCTTTTAACAGGTTCGCTACCGGTGGATACTGCCTCAGCCATGTCCGCCTCCTGAAGGTTTGTGGACGGAAGCAATAGTATAGCGGACGCACGGGCTGATCAGCTGACAAGATCGGACATCAACAAGCCCAGCCGAGAAAAACCTGCAGGCGGACCTAAAACGAGGTCAGGCCAACTCTTCTCTTACCTTGCCGGTGATTGCAGCCTCAAACTTGCTCCATGTCATATCTGGATTTGGCTCAGTATAGCTGCCGCTCTCGGCATCCAGGCAGATATACCAGACATTGTCATAGAGACGCTCGGTAACCAAACGGGAACACAGAATCTCGAAACGCCTGAGGTAAGTTGCCTTATAAAACACTTGGTCAACGGGAAAGTGCGATTCGCGAAAAGTAGTTGTGTGATGGATGGTTTCATCGTCCTTTACAATAAACACATATCCCAACCAGGGAGATGCTGACCCCAGGAGGCCTGACCGCAAAGCCTTGGCGATATCAGTCGCAGAGCCTATTGCCTCTTCAGTTCGATTGTTAAGGTTGTTGCCATATGAGCCCCAGATAGGCCTCAATTCGACAGCCGCTACTAGTCTGCCTCCGTTAGCAATAACGATATCCCACTTCTTTTCTGCTCGAAAATACCCTGGTAGCTCCAGATCAGAGCTGCCGCCCCGCTCCCCCACCCTAATCCACCTGGTGCAGGACGGCAACGATCTCCTCGGCGACCTCCAAAGGGATCCCGGGCACAACTGCGATCTCCTCGGCACTGGCCTGCCGCAGGCGCTTGACCGAGCCGAACTCCTTCAGGACCGCTTTCTTGCGCTTGGGCCCGACACCGGGTATCTCGTCAAGCACGCTCGCCGTCATCGCCTTGCCGCGGAGACGGCGATGGTACTCGATAGCGAACCGGTGTGCCTCGTCACGGATGCGCTTCACGAGATAGAGCGAGGGCGAGCCGACGGGCAGGACCACGGGCGCATCACCCCACGTCACCCATATCTCCTCATCGCGTTTCGCGATGCCTGAGACGGGGATATCGGCGACCCCGCAATCGGCGAGTGCGGCGACCGCCGCCGAAAGCTGCGGTTTGCCGCCATCGACGATCACAAGCCCGGGGCGCGTCGCAAAGCGCGTATCCTGCGCTTTTTCAGGTGCAAAGCGACGGCGAAGCACCTCGGCCATCATAGCGACATCGTTCGCCTCCGCCGAGTCCAGCCGCACGCGGAAGCGCCGGTACGCCTTTGCGTCCGGACGGCCATTCGTGAACACGGCCATAGAGCCCACCGAGTGTCGCCCGTGCAACGTCGAGATATCGTAGCATTCGATCCTGAGGGGCGGTGCTGGAAGCGAGAGTGCGCTTTCCAGCTGAAGCAATGCGGCGTTCAGGCGCTCCTCATCGTAACGTGTGCGCATCTTGAAGCGGACGAGCGTGTGCTTGGCGTTTTGCTCGGCCATCTCCAGAAGGTCCTTCTTCTCCCCGCGCTGCGGGCACACGACCGACACCTTCGAGCCTCGGCGGGGCGGGTCTTGCCGAGCCATCGGGTTCTCGCAAGGTGGGTCTTGCCGAGTCGGGCCTCGGCGGGCGGACAGCCACTGCGCGATCAGCTCGCTGCCCTCGGGGATGTCGCGTAACACCACCTCTTTCGGCACCTCGGCGGCATCGGTGTAATACCTGAGCAAGAACCCCTCGCTGAGCTCGCCGAGCGGGACATCCAGCCCCTTGTCCAGCACGATCTCATTGGCGCGCAGCACACGGCCCTGCCGAACCGCCAGCACATGCACCCCGGCTATCGTCTCTTCCCGACAGATGCCGATCACATCCATATCAAGCGGGCGGGAACTCACTACCCGTTGACGCTCATGGATGGCGTTCACCGCCCCAAGCCGGTTCCTAAAGCGTGCGGCCGCCTCAAAATCGAGGTCCTCGGCGGCCTCGCGCATCTGCCGCTCCAAATCGCGCTCCATGTCAGCGTTCTTCCCGGAGAGGAACCCTATGATCCGGGTGACGTTTTTCGCATACTCCTCCGGTGTGATCGCGCCGACACAGGGCCCTGCCCCAAGGCCGACGTGCTGGTCGAAGCACGCCCGACCGACCGCCGCGCCCCCCTTGCGGCTCACCCGCTTCCATTCCGGGCAGGTCGCTCGGCAGATCGGCACGATGCGGCGCACCGTCTCGATCGTCTGGCGCGCCGCCCGCGCATCCGTGTATGGGCCGAAATAACGCGTGCCCGGCCTGTGCTTCTCCCGCGTGTACTTGATCGCGGGGAACGGGTCATCAAGCGTGAGCGCAATGAAGGGGAAGCTCTTGTCATCGCGATAGTCGACGTTATAGGGAGGCCGATACTGCCTGATCATGTTGGCCTCAAGGATAAGCGAGTCGACCTCGGTCCCAGTGACCACATAATCGTAACTTGCGACCTGCTCCATCATGAGCGGGATCTTCTCGCGCTCGTCGTGCCCGCTCGTGTACTGGCGCATCCGCTTTTTAAGCGACTTCGCCTTGCCGACATACAGGACCTCCCCATCGGCACCCTTCCAAAGGTAGACGCCCGGGGCATCAGGGACCGAGGAGATCTGCTCGGCCAAGGTCGGTGGCATCGGTGGCGGACACGCCGATGGTCGCGCTGGCGGCTGCTTGGCCGAGGGCTGCGCTGGCGGCTTGGCCGATGGCCGCGGCTTACCCATGCGTGCCCGGTGCCGCCGCGCCTGTCACCGGTGCCGCGCCCGGTGCCGCCGCACCCGTCGTCAGCGCTGCATCCACAGCATCCGGTGCCATCGGCGCGCCCGACAGCGCAGCCGCAAGAAAGCGCCCTGTGTGGCTGGCGGGGCTCTTTGCAACCTCCTCGGGAGTGCCGGTCGCAACGACCTCCCCGCCGCGGTCGCCGCCCTCTGGCCCGAGGTCGATGATGTAGTCGGCCGACTTGACGACATCGAGGTTATGCTCGATCACCAGCACCGTATTGCCCGCCTCGGCAAGCCGCTGCAGCACCTCGAGCAACTGGCGGACATCGTCGAAATGAAGCCCTGTGGTGGGCTCGTCGAGGATGTAGAAGGTGCGTCCGGTGCTCTTTCGCTGAAGCTCGCTCGCGAGCTTGACCCGCTGCGACTCCCCACCCGAAAGCGTCGTGGCAGGCTGCCCGAGGTGGATGTAGCCGAGCCCTACGTCGAAAAGCGTCTGTAGTTTGCGCTTGATGGGCGGGATGCTCCCGAAGAAGTGCAGCGCCTCTTCCACGGTCATCTCAAGCACATCGCTCACGTTCTTGCCCTTATAGGTGACCTGCAGCGTTTCCTGGTTGTAGCGGGCACCCTTGCAGACATCGCAGGGGATGTAGATATCGGGCAGGAAGTGCATCTCTATCTTGACCTGCCCATCGCCTTTGCACGCCTCGCAGCGCCCGCCCGCCACATTGAATGAGAACCGGCCCGGGGAGTACCCCCGCACCTTTGCCTCGGCGGTTGAGGCGAACAGCCCTCGCACGTCGTCCCACAGGCCGGTATAGGTCGCAGGGTTGGACCGCGGTGTGCGCCCGATAGGATCCTGGTCGATGTTGATCACCTTGTCCAACGCCTCGATGCCCTTGACCGTGCGGTGTGACCCGGTGCGCTTGCGACTGCGATGCAGCCTGTTGGCAAGGATCGGCGCGAGCGTGTCGCTTATGAGCGACGACTTGCCCGAACCGGAGACACCGGTGATCACCGTGAGCGCCCCGAGCGGGATGTCCACGTCGATATCCTTCAGGTTGTTCTCAGTCGCCCCCTCAAGCCTTATCGAGCCTTTGTCCGGAACGCGCCGCTCGGCGGGGACAGGTACTTCTCGGCGACCGGAGAGATAGGCGGCGGTGAGGGAGTCCTTGCAGGCGAGGATCTTGCTCGGCGGGCCCACGCATACGACCTTGCCGCCATGCTCGCCGGCACCCGGCCCCATGTCGACCACAAAATCAGCCGAGCGGATCGTCTCCTCGTCATGCTCGACAACGATGACCGTGTTGCCCAGGTCGCGCAGGCGCTCCATCGTCCCGATCAGCCGGACGTTGTCGCGCTGATGCAGCCCGATGGACGGCTCGTCGAGGATGTAGAGCACCCCCATGAGACCCGCCCCGATCTGCGTGGCGAGCCTGATCCGCTGTGCCTCGCCACCGGAAAGCGTGGCTGTTGCGCGCTCGAGCGTCAGGTAATCCAGGCCCACATCGACGAGGAACCTGAGACGCTCGAGGATCTCTTTGACGATCCGACGTGCGATCTGCTCGTCACGCTCGGAAAGCCTGAGTTCTGAGAAGAACTTGAAGGCGTCCGTTACCGAGAGGCCCGTTACCTCGTGGATGTTGCGGCCTCCCACCGTGACCGCAAGTATCTCGGGCTTGAGCCGCGCCCCCCCGCAGGTATTGCAGGGGATGACCGCAAGGTACTCGCGCAGCTTGTTCCTGACGTTCTCGCTCTCGGACTCCTCGAAACGGCGCATGGTCGAGGCAAGCGCGCCCTCATAACGCGAGTACCAGTGCGTCTCCCGACCGTCACGGGTAACGTAATCGATGCGTATCCGGGTGTCGCCCAGGCCGTTTAAGAGCACCTCTTTTGCGGCGGCAGGCAGCCGACGCCACGGGACATCCGTACTGATGCCCAAATGCACCGCAACGGCGGCCACAAGCTGCGGATAGTAGTTCATCCCCGGCTTGAAGGGGGCTATCGCCCCCTCGGCAAGCGAACGGGATGCGTCTGGGACAACCAGGTCCGGGTCGGCCTCAAGGCGGCTCCCCAAGCCGTTGCAGTCAGGGCAAGCGCCATACGGCGCATTGAACGAGAAGTCGCGTGGGGCGAGGTCGTCCATCGACACGCCACCGTGCTCAGGGCAGGCGAACGCCTGGGAGAACGCCAGCTCCTCGGTAGCCGAGGCTTTCCCTGAGGCCCCAGCCGTAATCGCGATAACGACCGTCCCGTCGGCAAGCTTCAGCGCGGTCTCGATGCTGTCGGCAAGCCGAGTGCGGATCCCATCCTTCATCACCAGCCGGTCAACGACCACCTCGATGTCGTGCTTGAGCTTCTTCTCCAGCGCGATCGTCTCATCCAGGCTGCGTATCTCACCGTCGACGCGGACCCGCATGAACCCCTCGCGCTTGAGGTCGTCAAAGAGCTTGCCGTACTCCCCCTTGCGCCCCCTCACCACGGGTGCCAGAACCTGGAACCTCGTGCCCTCGGCAAGCTCGGCGACCCGGTCCACAATCTGATCCGAGGTCTGCCGCTCGATGACCCGCCCGCAGATCGGACAGTGCGCGATGCCCACCCGTGCGAAAAGCAGCCGCAGGTAGTCGTATATCTCGGTCACCGTCCCCACCGTGGAACGGGGGTTCTTCGAGGTGGTCTTCTGGTCGATCGAGACCGCAGGCGACAGGCCGCTTATGTGGTCGACATCGGGCTTGCTCATCTGGCCGAGGAACTGGCGCGCATACGCCGAGAGCGACTCGACGTAGCGGCGCTGCCCCTCGGCGTAGATGGTATCGAACGCAAGCGAGCTTTTCCCCGAGCCTGAAAGCCCGGTGATGACCACCAGCTTCTCGCGGGGGATGTCGAGGTTGAAGCCGCTGAGGTTGTGCTCGCGGGCACCGCGTATCGAGATGGATTCCTGTGGCATTTGGCTCCTAAGACCTCTCAATGCGCATGCCTGCCCCGATTCTGGCCAAAACGTCTCCGTGCTTTTTGGGTAATCCCGTTTTTGTGTGATTCAGTTCAACAGATTCAGTTCAACCGATAATGATACGACATATGCACGGTCGATAGCGAAGTGCAGCCGATAGCGGAATGTGATCGTTAGCGCCTGCTTTATCGCCAAAGCCGAAGAGAACCAAAAGGGACAGTACGGGGCTAGGCCAGATCAACCTCGCGCACCGGCACTTTGAATGTTACTGACTGCAACTCCTCGCCAAGCATCAGCGGCCTACCCTGCACAATCTTGCTTTCGCTTCCCGGCCACTCTCCGCACTCGAATGCCTCAGCGATTTGTTCCATCATCTCATCAGTCAATTCGACTCCGTTTTTTGTCGTTATCCCCATCCTTTGCTCCTATCATGCAACGCCCGTGTCATACAATAATTGTAAGGCGTATAGCAGAGACGTAAAGGCGCGTCGACGTGCGCAGAATGCCACGGATAGCTTGCCGAGGTAATGGCTACTACAAGAATGCGAGAGCCCCGATTGGAACCCATGATGGATCCTAGCACCGCGCACGCGCCCATGCCCGATGCCGCACCAGTGTCCACACCCGACGTTGCGCACGCACCCGCACCCGATGCCGCGCACGCACGCTACAGCCTTCTGCAGCGCTACCTGCGGGAACTCGGCAGCGTGCTCGTAGCGTTTTCCGGCGGGATCGACTCGACGCTGCTCGCCTACGCCGCACGCGAGGCATTAGGCGAGGCGCACCTGGCTGTGCTCGCGGTATCTGGCATCCACCCGCCTGAGGAGACTGCCCACGCAATCGGACTCGCCGAGCAGCTCGGCCTCAACTTCTTGGCCGCCGAGACCCATGAGCTTGCCGACCCGGACTTTACCGCAAACACCCCGAACCGCTGCTACCACTGCAAGTCCAGGCTGTTCGGCATCCTCACGCAGATCGCCGAGGAGCACGGGCTCGGGCACGTGGCAGACGGCGCAAACGCCGACGACCTGACCGACCACCGGCCAGGATCCCGTGCCGCCGCCGAGCACGGTGTGGTAAGCCCCCTGCAAGAAGCTGGCATGGCCAAAGCCGACATCCGCGCTGTCGCACATGGGCTCAACCTGCCCAACTGGGACAAGCCCTCGATGGCCTGCCTCGCCTCACGCGTCCCCTACGGGCAACTGCTCACCGAAGAGGCGCTCAAGCGCATTGCGCACGCCGAATCCACCCTGCGTGGCCTCGGCCTCGGCCAACTGCGCGTGCGTGCACACGGGGATCTTGCCCGCCTTGAGGTGGCACCCGAGAACATGGGGCGCGCATGGCAACTGCGCACCGAGATCTCCTCGGCGATCAAAGATGCGGGCTTTACCTGGACATCGTTTGATCTTGACGGCTACCGCACCGGCTCGCTCAATGAGGTGCCTTAGGGTGTCTTGCTAGGACTTCATTCGCTGATGCCGCCATCACCGGTGCCATCGTCGTCGCCGCCATCACCGGCATCATCACCGGTGCCACCGCCGACGCCATCGTCGTCGCCTTCTGTAATATCGTTCTCCTGCTCATAATAATAGGAGTAGTCCACGCCTTTCATAAACATCTCGCAGTCGTTTATCCTGTCCGTCAAGGCGGACGAGAGCAGGGCTTTTATCTGCGCGGGATTTGCAACGCTCTTCTCCATAGCGTCCAAATAGTCTTTCTTGCCGATCTTGCTCCAATCGACACACAATCCCAGGTTCTTTTTCAGGATCAGGTCAAGCCAGATGCGCATGCTTCTGCCGTTGCCCTCCATGAATGGGTGGGTGACGTTCATCTCCACATATTTGTCCGCGATCTCTTCGAAAGTGCCTTCTGGCATATTCTCGATACTTTTCAGCGTTTCCGGCAGGAACCGCGCCATGGCGAACTGGAAGCCGCCCTTTGTAATATTGAGCGTCCTGATCTGTCCGGCGAAGTCATAAAGCCCGCCAAACAGATGGCCGTGGATCTGCTGCAACCCTTTGACCGTACCGACTTCTACCGTGTCAAGCAATGAGCTGCCGAAAAGAGCGTACGCCTTTGACTTGCTCTTGCCATCAATCGTCTCATCGCTATAGGTGAACCACTCGATAAAGCGGTTTGCCTTCTTGCTCGGAAAGTCCTTTGCAAGCTCGATTATACCGTCATAATCAAGGACGTTCGCGGCGCGTTTCTTGCCATCGGGCGCAGTGAATTTGAACTGGGTAGTCACACTACCCAGTTGGTTGTTCTCGCGTTTCAGCTTTGCCTTGAGGTATTTCCAGTAGTTCCGGTTCTTCTCGTAATCACTCTCGTCGCGCAATACGCCAACAACATCGATAACCGAGAACCACCATTTGGAGCCTTCATCGTCCCAAACGGCGCGTACTTCCCTGTCGTCGAAAAAGCGGATCGACACTTTGTCTGCCATTACAGCACCCTCCCTCACGCGGATGGGCTATATGTTTTGCAAGCCTGCCCATAGCATGGCCGACAAGCTCACCTGCAAGTTTGAGACTTGCGGCGAAAGCGACTGGGCGGCAGCGGCAGACCCTATCCCTTTTTTAGCGCCTTGTTGATCCTTCCCGTCTCAGCAAAATATGTTTTGCAGTCCTTATTTGAGAGGATCGAGCACATGGATGCGATCTGGATTAACGACACCACAATCATGGCACCGATATAAACATTATAGAACACATCGCCAACTCGAAAAACCTGCATAGGACTGTTGCTTACGAACAGGTTCAACACTGAGAGCACGCCGCCCACTATCGCCAGATAAGCTACATCCTTAGTGCCTTGCTGGTACATGCTGAAAGCAAACAAAACACTTACAGCCAGTGCCACGCAATCAAGCACGCATGAGCTGATCGGTAGCCCTCGGCTCAACACGTAGACAGTGCCCAGGATCAAAAAGGCTGCTCTTGCAGCAAAAAGCAGTGTCCAGTACCTCAGTATGACTTTCTTTGCGTTGATGATGCCCGGCTCTCTTGCAATTGCCTCCTGCATCAGTATGTCTCTTTTGGCCTTCAGATTGCTTGGCATTTTGCCTGTCTCCTCATTGGTTTGCCTTGGCAGTCATGCTGGCTCTTGGGGTATTCGTTCGATCACTGTATGCAGTGAAGGCATTTGCCCGGCTACCTGCCCTTTTTAGCCTCCGCCTCTTTTTTGGCCTTCTTTGCCATCCGCTTGCGGTAGAGCTTGAGGCGGTACTCTGCCTCTGGGGCAAGCTCCGGATCGTCAAGCCACTTCTCAAGAAGCTGAGGGGCATCAGGGACGTATCTCATGATCTCTGGGAGAAACATCACCCTAAATGGTCCGTTGCCCTTGTCCTCGACCAGCCCGACAAGTTCCGGGGCGTGCTTCTTGTCCGCCATCTCGGCGAGTGCTGCGGCAAGGCCAGTTTTGTATAGATGAAGGCCGTCGAGCCCCTCGGGTATCCGCTCCTTGAACAGCTCCACCAGGTCGTTCCAGGCGAACAATGCCTTTTTGGTCCCGAACAATAAGGTGATGCCCCATTTTGGACGAAACGGGTAGTCCCGCTTCAGGTGGTCGAGCAGGAGCGGCAGGAGCGGGGTCTGGTCGAAGTCGGTGCGCAGCATGTCCGTGACGGACTCCACCTCGGGGAACCCTGCCTTCTGGACATCCTGGATCAGAGGAGCCAGTATGCGCCGCTCCTCCGCTGCCTCTTCCTCGTCCTTTCGCCTGCGCTCGGCCATCGCCGCCTGATAGACGGGATCCGCCTGTTGCCTCTCCATCAGCTCTTTGGCCGTTATCCATGCCATGCGAAGACATCCCCTCGTTTATTGCCGCGCTAGCTAAACAGTTAGCAAGCTGGGCACGCATTTTGTATACACTCGCACTCTTAAACGCTGTGGATCCGCCTGCGTGCTGGATTAGCTAGCGGATCACTGAGGAATGTAGTGCAAGTTTATCGGGACGTTCGGATGTTAATCGCGCTTTGGAGCGGTCCGGACAGTTTGGTGCCTACAGACAAAGCGGTGCTCTCTCTGACATACAGGTCCACTCCAGTGCCATTGGCCGTGGCATAGCTTACACTATCACGGAGCTGCTGCGTATAGGAAAGACTTGCAACATTCTTGATCTCTACTATGCCCGGCTTGCCGGTTGTCAGAATGGATCCGTCCGAGATGCGAGTTCGCCCGTCTACAAGAAAACGCGTGCGGTCTCCGATATCCACCGCATTGCGAACAGCCGCTTCGCCCGCCTTGCCTACATCAACCGGCCCTCTTCCCCCCGTCTTTGCCACTGCCTGAGCAACATTGGTTGTGGCCTCAGCTGCCCTGCCACATATTACTTCCGTACCGGTGAAGCCCGCCGCATACAGCCCACCGAGCGCCATAGCGTAAACGGTCAGAAATACTTGGGTATTCCGACATGCCTCTATCGCAACCGTGTATGCCTGTGCTCTCCTCTCATACTTACGCGCCTCGCGCTGAAGGCTGTCCCTTTTGGCCTCCCACCTCTTGCGACTTCGATGCCGCGCATAGGCATCTTGCATCGAGGAGTGATCCCCATCGTGCCCATAGTTATAGCCGTCTGAGCCATACCCGTCAGGAATATTGTAGCCATGGGGCTCACGTCCGTCACGGTCAGCCAGGTTCACCGGGTCACCCAAGCAGTAGGCGTAGCGGTTGAGCGTGAGCGGGTTGCCCGGCGAGGCTGCTGCCGGGTCGGGTGTCAGGAACCGCATAGTGTCCGGGTTGTAGTAGCGTGCCGGCAGGTAGTAGTTGCCGCTCTCGGTGTCGTAGTAGTACGAGCGGTAGCGTAAAGGATTCCTGTTCGCAAGCGTTAGATTTGCGCCGCCAATGAACGTTGGATTGCCGTACGGGTCGTAGGAGTACTTGGCGACCACCGCGCTCGATGTGTTCGTGAGCGCAATGACCGAGCCGCCCGCATCGATGTGGTAGCTGTAGGTCTCGGTGGGAGTGTTAGAGGGTTTCACGAGGAGCGAGAGCGGGGTGCCTTCAGGCCCCCAAACGTATGTATAGCGCGTGCCATCAGCATCAAGTTCCGCTTGAAGCTCCGACCCATCGTAGTAACTTTTGATGGTCTTTGTAGGCACACCTGGCTCGGTCACAGTCTTTTGCTCGCGCATTCCGTCGATGCCGTAGGCGTACTCTGCTGACTTGCCGCCACCGCTCGTATTGCTGAGTTGACCAAGTGCGTTGTAACTGTACGTCCGCGAACCGGCAGAGGAGGTCTCCTGCGTGCGGCGCCCGTATATGTCGTTCGTGTAGGCGGTGGCAGCAGCAGGGACACCGGCCACGGATTTTGCCGTCAGACGGTTGTCAGCATCATGTGTATACGTGGTGGTGTTTAAACCCGTACCGGACACCTGCTCAACGTTCCCCGCTTTGTCGTAGCCATAGTTAAAGGTTGTCGTACTGGTAAAGCCCACGCGTTTCCACTGGGTCAGCTGAGCCGCATTTGAGTAGGTGTATTCGTCCGTATAAGAGTCCGACGAGGCGGGGCCTTCAATTTTCGAGACCCCGATCCTCCCCCTGTTGTCATAGGTTAAAAACGAGTCGTACAGGCGGTTTGATGCGCTGCCGTTCCTTGTCCCTACCGAGAGCGAGCCTACGCGGCCATAGATGTCGTACGTGCGTGTCTGATATGAGTATTCTGAGAGCGCAGACGAAAGGTCTGGTGCCGCATTCGAAAAAGCGTAGGTGTTCCCCGCAACCGTCATCTTGAGCAGATCCCCGGTCTTTGCAAACGTGTTCTCTTCGGTCCACGTCGTCCCGAAGGCAGACCGGGTGACCTTCTTCGGCAAGTCAGAAACGGTGTAGGTGGCCTCGGTCGAGATCGTACCGGCCGGGCCACTCGTCCAGTGCTTGGTGAGATGCCCCAGGATGTCATAAGTGTTCTCCGCACTTGCACTTGGCACTCCTGAGCCTGCGAGCGTATCAACGGTCACGCGGCTTTCAATATCAAAAGTGCGTGTGTGGGTGGCGACCGTAGTGCCGCTCGTGCTTTTGTACGTGGTGGTTTTCGGGCGCGAAAGACCATCGTATGTAATCTCGCTAAGCACCGTGGTCGGCGTGATGTTCTGGGCAGGTACGTAGGTCTTCAAGACCCGCCCAAGCGCATCATAGTCGGTCTTTGTCTGGATGCCTGTTGCAGAGGTGCCGGAGGCAGTTTGCCCGGCTGTGTTGTAGGTAAGATACGATTTGTTACCCCTCGGGTCGGTCACGCTCGTAAGCCGCCCGGCATTGGTATAGGCGAACAAGGCAGTAGAAGTCGCACTCGTGCTCGTACCTGTCCAGACAGTCATCGATGTCAAACGGTCGAGTCCGTCATAGATGATTGCCTGCGTTTTAAGCGCACTCGCTGCGCCAGCAGGCGTGACAGAGGTCTCGGTAGCTCGTCCCCGCCCATCATAGACACTCGTAGTCTTGGCACCCGTGTTGGATATAGCCGATGTCGCAAACGTGTTTGAGGGGTCGTACACAGTAGTGACAGCGCCTGCGAGCGGCGAAAGTGTCGCCGCGTCAAAATAAGCATCCCCACCACCGTACTCGTGGTAGAGGTTCATCTGCACGTTGGCGGCACCGGCAGGCACCGTGAACGCCACCACATGGCGCCTCCATGCGCTCGTGCCCATGACGGGCTCTGCCGTGACGCTCACGTCGTTGCTTGAAAGCACCCCGCCACTCGAGTTGGTGAAACGCATGAGGGCGTGCGCGCCGCCTACGCTTTTCACTGTCTTCACGCTGAGAGCCGCGACATACTTCTCGCCGGGACGCACACCGATGGTATCAGAATAGAAGTAGCCCATTGAGTTCGTAGCTGTCGTCGTGCGGATATGAGCTGACTTAGTGCCAACGACCTGCGCGTCCGTACTCGCATCCTGAGTCGCCGGTGTCCCACCTCGAGGTGCCCATGCCTGAGGGTGCCCATTGCTTATCCGCTCCATTGCTGAGTTCTCGAGAAGCGAATCGGGCGTGAGTCTTGCAGACGCAACGAAAGCAACGTTGTCGACGAGGAACGGCAGCGCTGTAACCGACGCGGCGGACGGGCGCACACGGATGTAGGCAACTGACGAGGAGGATGGGACATAGGTCGCCGCCACCCGTCGAGGAGTGCCTGACGAGTGCTCGGTAACGAGCACCGTCGTGCCAGAACCGATCTGGGTGTGACTCGCATTGTATTCGTGGATGAGGAACGACCCTTTGCCGCTTACCCAGGCGCTCAAGGTGTAGACGTCGGTCGGCTTCACCGCAACCTCGTCAGAGATATGATAGCCGCCGTTGGTAAGCGACAGGACATGGCCTCCAAGATAATCGGAACTCGATGTGACATACATGGCGTTCACACGCGTGCCATCCCAGCCGTTCCCGGTTGTGAGTGGGTTCAGGTGGAACGTGCCGTTCCTAAGCAGGTTATAGGCTGTAGAGGAACCGTTGGTCTGGGTGGTGATGTGCCCGTAGCTGTCATATGTCGAGCAGGCGGTGTCCGCACCTGCGACTTCTGCCCCGGAGCCGCCACTGTTACCCGAGACGGTAGCAGCACTGTCAGCAGGCCTCCAGGCAACATCATAGGCGAACGTGGAGATGTTCCCGGACGCGTCCTTCTGCCAGACGACATGGTCGCGGTCGTAACGCGCCTCAGTGGTCTTCAGAACAGCTCCGCTCGCATTTTCTTCAGCTGTGACAACTACGTTCCCACGCCCATCGGTTTCAGAGCGCGACACCTGCCCTGACGGACTCGCCGCTTTCCAAGGCTGTCCGTACTCATCGTAGGTGTACGTCACCTTAGGATGTGTCGCTGACCCTGAGTCCTTGGCTATCACTGACGTGGCCTGGTTGCCAAGTGTCGAAGAGATACTGATCTCGCGCACCTGGGCAGGAAGCGCCCCTGCGGATCTCGATACCGTTACCATTGAAGACGTATAAGTGAATGTCGTTACTACCGGGGTGGATGCCGTAGTGCTGACGTTCAGCACCCGGCCAGAGCCGTCATAGGCAACTGTGTATCCCACGCCGTCAGCATCGGTCACCTTGTCGATCCTACCGACAGTGTTGTAGTGGTACGTGGCAACGTCGACGTTCTTTGTGGCGCTCTCGCTTCGGGTGATTTTATAAGTGCCGGCCAGGCCGCCAGA
>Ga0123353_10001548_pt1 | contig 28168 bp, 29 predicted proteins | sample TergutLab28metaG_3_FD_92763 | JGI IMG/M metagenome (GOLD analysis project Ga0123353, IMG submission 92763) | Labiotermes labralis P3 segment gut microbial communities from Petit-Saut dam, French Guiana - Lab288 P3 | ecosystem: Host-associated > Arthropoda: Insects > Digestive system > Gut ...
CACGTCGCAGTTGTGTTCACACTGCGGCATGATCGGTGAACGTAACGGAAAGCTGTTCAAGTGCCCGCATTGCGGGCACGCAGATCACGCCGACGCCAATGCAGGTTTCAATATCGCATTGCGCGGACGCGATGGTCGCTTGAGCATAGACAGCGATATGCTCAAAGGCTATACTGACACGCCTGAAGGAGGGACGCTGTACATTGAAGAACTGTTGTTCGGATATGCACAGTGACTTCTCGAACCTCATGTTTTCAAACATGAGAGTAGTCAGAAAGATAGGGTCTCAAGTGCAACGCCCTGCCGCTGCGCACATCGGCAACCAATATCTACGAGTACGCCGCTCTCAGTCCGTGGACATCCCCGAGGATCATCCGAGATATGCGTCACTGATGGTGAGAGAACGTCTGGCGCAGTACGTGAAAGAAGGATTAGTGACGCCTACCGGCTTAATATCACAAGGCCGCGGAGAGGCGTTCGATTACCTTATGGGTGAGAGAACAACGGAAGCGGCCGCAGCAGCCGAGAAAGCGGCCGTTGCATATCTTCTGAATGCGGAACGCCCGGTAATATGCGTGAACGGTAACGCCGCCGCGCTTGACGCCGACAGATTGATAAGATTGGCGGAAGCGGTCGACGCGAAGATAGAAGTGAACATATTCCACCGCACCGAAGAGCGCATGGAAAAATTGATAGGATACATGGAATCATGCGGCGCAAAGGATGTTCTCGGAAGAAACCCCGATGCAAGGATCCCGGGGTTGAGTTCCGAAAGAGCATTATGCACGAACGTCGGGATATTCTCATCCGACGTGATACTCGTACCGATAGAGGACGGCGACCGTGCGGAAGCACTTGTGAACATGAATAAAACGGTAATAGCGATAGATCTCAACCCGTTATCACGAACGTCAATGAAAGCAACGGTATCAATAGCGGACGAGATGTCCAGAGCGTTGAACAACATGATACGGTTCGCGAACGAATTAAAAGATGACGGGAAAGCAAGGGAGAGGATTATATCGCAATTCTCCAATTCCGATAACAGGAAAGCGACAGTAGATCAGATATGCGACAATTTGAGGTCCAAAGTAGGTTGAAGTGATCATATGAGTGAACTCGAGAAAGGTATGAGAAGGCTGAAGTGGGCGGAAGCGCACATGCCGGTACTCGCCGAGATAAGAGAGCGTTTCAAGGAAAAGAAACCGCTCAAAGGCTTGAAGATAGGAATGGCATTGCACACCGAGGCAAAGACGGGCATATTGGCGGTGACACTTGCCGAGGCAGGTGCTCAGATAAGACTGGCAAGCTGTAACCCGTTATCAACGGACGATTCCGTTTCGTTGGCGTTAAGAGAAGGTTACGGACTGGAAGTCTACGCCAAGAAAGGAGAGACGCAGGAAGAGTATTACGCCAATTTGAATAAAGTCCTGGATATGTCACCGGATCTCGTGATCGACGACGGCGCCGATCTTATAGCGATACTGCATACAACGAGGACGGATCTTCTGAGTAACGTACGTGGTGCTAACGAGGAGACGACCACGGGCGTAATGAGACTGAGGGCGTTAGCCGCCGACGGCAAGCTCAAGTTCCCTGTGATCGCCGTCAACGATGCGAAGATGAAATTCCTTTTCGATAACAGATACGGGACCGGGCAATCAACATTCGACGGATGGATGAACGCAACGAATCTCCTTGTCGCAGGAAAAAGGATAGTCGTGGCGGGATACGGATGGTGCGGCAGAGGGGTGGCGATGCGCGCAAAAGGGTTGGGTGCGAACGTCATCGTCACGGAAGTGGATCCGATAAGGGCGATCGAAGCGCAACTCGACGGTTTTGAAGTAATGAAGATGATAGACGCCGTTAAGATCGCCGACGCTGTTTTAACGGTAACGGGATGCAAGTCGATAATCTCGGTAGAGCATTTACGCGTGATGAAAGACGGTTGCATACTGGGGAATGCAGGCCACTTTGATAACGAAATTGACAGGAACGCGCTCGAGTCGATGTCCGTGAGCAGAGAGAAGGTAAGGGAATTCGTTGACGCATACGAATTCGATGACGGCAGGAAGATATACCTTATAGCGGACGGCCGTTTGATGAATCTGGCCGCGGGCCAGGGGCACCCGGCCGAGATAATGGATACGAGCTTTGCAACGCAAGCGTTGGCGATAGAATATTTAGCGAAGAATTGGAAGAACATGGAACCGAACGTCTATGCGGTACCGGAGACGATGGACGTTGAGATAGCCAAGATAAAACTGAGGACCATGGGAATATCCATCGATGAGTTGACGAAAGACCAGGAAAAGTACATGAAGGGATGGGAGGAAGGGACCTGAAACCGTTCCTTTCCGTTTACGGTCATATCACCACAGATCAGATAATGACCGTGGACGAATTCCCGGAGAACAACACATCGGTCAACATAACGTCCAAAGAAACATTACTGGGAGGAACAGGTGCGAACATTGCGGTGATCGCATCATCATTAGGAGTTCCCACGGCGCTCTGCGGTTTCGTCGGTAACGATTTTCCGTCGCGGTTCATTGAATTCATAAAAACAAAAGGCGTCATAATGAACGAGTTCGTCGTTCATGATGGTTATGATACAGCGCAGGCGATGATAATCAACGACGGTAAGAAAGAACAAAGGGCGCTGTTCTACCAAGGTCCTCAAGGCTCCGCTTCACGTCTTGACCACGTGCTTGCGGACAATGCGAAAATATCGGAGTTCGCGCACTTCTCCACGGGAGACCCGGATTACTACCTGGATATAATGGCAACGATAAGAGGAAAAGGATGCAAGATATCGTTCGATCCGGCGCAGGAGATCCATAAGATATGGAATAAGGAGAAGTTCAACAATGCCCTGAAGATGTGTGACATATTATTCTGCAACAGGTATGAGGCATCATCCGTTCTCAAGTACACGTCTGCGGATTCGCTTTCCGGAGTGAATGCGAAAACGTTGATATGCACCAAAGGGCAGGACGGCAGCGAGTTGTATGCGAACGGTGAGCTGACGAAAATACCCGTCGTAACAGCCGCAAAATGTATCGATGCGACGGGCGCAGGCGACGCTTACCGTGCAGGATTCTACGCCGGTAAGTACAACGGATACGCAGACGTCGACGCAGCCGTCATCGGCGCCGCAACGGCATCGTTCATCGTTGAGAGAACGGGCGCATTATCGAATATTCCGACAACGGACATGGTGATGGAACGCGCCCGTCAGTATCTGAGGAAACGGTGATGATAGCAATAACCGGAACACCCGGCACCGGAAAGACGGCGATCGCATCATATCTGAGAGAACAAGGAGAACACGTCATCGATCTCAACAAGTACATAGAGGAGAACGGCCTCAAAGAGAAGTTCGATAAGAAACGCGATACGTACAACGTCGACGTTGAAAAATTGAACAGATCGTTGAAGACATATCCGAAAAGGGATGAGAGCACATTCATGGAAGGCCACCTGTCGCATTTCCTTGATTGCGACATCGTTATCGTGATAAGATGCAACCCATCGGTCCTCTACGAGAGATTGAAGAAAAGGAATTACCATGAAAAGAAGATAACCGAGAACATACAGGCGGAAGCGCTTGACGTTATATTATGCGAATCCGTTGAGAACAATGCGCATGTTTTTGAGATAGACAACACATCATGTACCGTGGAACAGGCCGCATCGATGGTGATCGATATAGCTAACGGAAAAACAGACGGATATGAACCGGGAAGTGTTGACTGGTCTTCGGAGATGATGAAATGGTGTTAGACGGGCAACGGAAGAAAGTGGATTTTGCGCTTACGCCCGTCGCTAAGAAACTGATCAATGTGAATCCCAATACAATATCGTGGATCGGTCTCATATTGGCGTTCCTGGCAGGTATCACGTTATACATGAGCGGCCTGAAGGATCAGTGGCATTGGATGTTGATCGCGGGTGCCGTTATAGTTCTGGTATCCGGATACTTCGACGCCCTGGACGGAAAAGTAGCAAAGCTTGCGGGAAAGGCCTCCAAGAAGGGTGACTACCTGGATCACGTATTCGACAGGTATGCGGACGTTCTGATGATAGGCGGTGTTGCGATAAGTTCGTGGTGCAACCCGTACATAGGTATGGCAGCATTGGTCGGCGTTCTGTTAACGTCGTATATGGGAACGCAGGCGCAGGCCGTCGGCGCTCCGCGTCTTTATTCTGGTCTTTTGGGAAGAGCCGATCGTGTCGTACTGACCACGTTGTTCCCGATAATACAGTTCATAGCGTTATGGTTAGGCTACGGAGGACCGTTCGATGTGTTCGGTTACTTCACGATAACGTCGTGGCTGGAGGTAATGATGATATGGTTCGCCGTTGTCGGAAACCTGACGGCGATACAGAGAGCTATAGTCACGTGGAAGAACATGTCCAAGATGGAAAACGAACAATAAGCACGGGATCCGTTAAAATTCGCTGAAATCAGACGAATTTCTGTGTAGTATATAAACAACTAAAAAATACGGACGTAAAATTTTAGATATCTAAAAAAATACGGACGTAAAATTTTATAACGGTGAATAACATCACCGTATTATGTACAGAGAAGCCATGGAAAGACTCGTCGGGTGGAAGTCACTAGACAGAAGAAAACCGATGGTCGTCTACGGGTTGCGACAGACGGGAAAGACGTGGTTAGTGGAAGAATTCGGAAAGGATCATTTCGATAAGATGGTAACGATAAACATGGAGGACAACCGTTTTCACGCTGCCTTTACGAATAAGATCGATCCGAACTCCATACTGAAAACGCTGTCCGTGATACTCGGTGAACCGATAGACGCTTCCGCACTCATTTTCTTCGATGAGATACAGGAATGCCCCGAGGCTCTTGCGTCTCTGAAGTACTTCTTCGAAAAAAGACCGGACGTATTCGTCGTGGCAGCCGGTTCACTGCTCGGAGTTACGAGTAAGCAGGGGAGGAAGTTCCCCGTCGGGAAGGTTGACGGGCTGACGCTGAGGCCGATGAATTTCAGGGAGTTCCTTATAGCGGTCGGTAGAGAAGAGATAGCGGATGCCATAAAGAATTACGATACGGAGACGATCGATTCGGTAAGCACCGACATCACGGAATTGCTCAGGACATATATGCTGGTCGGCGGGATGCCGGAAGCGGTTCTCACATATGCTGAGACGAACGACATCTTCAACGTCAGGAAGGTGCATGAGGAATTGTTATCTCACTATCAGTCCGATATGTCGAATCATCCGCCGAAGAACATCATACCGCATATGAAAGCCGTATGGGATTCGATACCTGCACAGCTGTCAAAGGACTCCGGGCGCAAGTTCGTATACAGCCTGATGAAAAGCAAAGGCGGAGCTAACGTGTATATGGCGCCGATATTGTGGCTGTGCGATTACGGTTTACTGACCATGGTGACGAAGATCTCCAAACCGGGCAACCCCCTTAAGGCATATGAGGACAAAAAATCATTCAAACTGTTCGCGACGGACATAGGGTTGATATGTGCTAAGAGCGGGCTGGATCCCAGGGCCGTGGTGGACGGGGACAGAATGTTCACGGAATTCAGAGGAGCGCTGACAGAACAATTAGCCTTGCAGGAACTGATCGCAGCCGACCGTAAACTGTACTACTGGACGGCTGAGAATTCCGACGGCGAGATAGATCTGATCACGGAAGTCGACGGGAAGGCGATACCGATAGAGGTCAAAGCAGGCGAAAATCTGAAAGCAAAGAGCCTTTCCGCTTTTAGGGACAGATACGACATAGACATTTCCGTACGCACATCACTGTCCGGGTCAAGGGATGAAGGATGGATGATCAACATACCGTTATGTGCGATAGGTTCGCTCGGCACAGCGTTGGCAAAGAGGAAAGGTTGACGTTCATTTCTGTCTCAGACCTTGACGGGCGCCTGACCGTTAGGTTTGGGTTTCGAGCGTTTTATCCGGTAATAGATGAGAGGGTGGACCACCTTCTCGTTCGCGCACAGATCGTCAGGATCGAAGCATATCCCGTAGCTCTTCATCGTTGAGCACTCCGGAGGCGTGTACTCGGTTCCGCTGCCTTCGCCCGTTATATGTCGCACTTGATAGATCGTCTTCGACTCGTCGAAATCAGGTGATTTCGCAAATAACGCCATTATCTGTTCGGAGTCCATTCCGAGCGCGTGCAAGAACGAAACCAATGCGAACCTTCCGCTGTGCGGAAGGTTCAGACCGTTCTGCGTTCCTGCAAGCAGCGAACGCATGCACGGCGGAAATTCGGGAACGGAAACGTCGCCGCCTACGTTATCGCCGTACTTGCTCTTCATGTCGTTGAACGCTATCTCGGCGTGCTTTACATCTCTGGATACGGCGGATCTCATATCATTAGGAACATTCAGCGGAAGTTCCGATTCGATCCTGTCCTGCAACGCGTTCTGGATGGCGCGGCAGAATCTTTCGTTGGACAAGAATACACGGCCTTCGAATAATTCCGAGTTAACAAGCTTCCATTCCATGCTCTTTATCCGTGACGAAAGGCGAAGATAATCGGTGAAGTGCATCATGAGAACATCATCCCTGACGACAGCGTCAACGCCGAGTTCCTTTGCAATGGATATTACGGAATTTGCATTTTCTTCACCGAGGAGCTTGTTCATTCGTACTGACTCAGCCAATGCATAACGTTTCGTAAGGAATCTGTCGTTGATACACGATACGATGATCCTGGCGTACGGGTACGACATCACCTCCATCAAACGTTCGTACTCGGAACTCATCAGAGGAACGTACGCGACCTCCGAATTCTTCATCGATTCGAGAACACGATCAAGACCGCGTTTGCGCGCAGCTTCGTAGGAAGGCGACGATATCAGTGATCCGATATCGGCGGAATGTGATTCCGCGAATGCCGTTGATTCCCGAAGGAACGGATATCTCGCTGCACGCAGGGTGTCCATGGCATCTTTAACGGAACGCCATTATAATAATTCACTCGAATGTCACGATATCCGCGAGACGATCTGTAACAGTTCCGTCATCGATCGCTTTCGCAAGGTCATCCCGGGATGACAGGGGCCTTGCGACCATTATGTTCGCCGCCCTCTTCTTCCCTATCCCCGGAAGCGATGATATCGCGGACATGCTCGCTCTGTTTATCGGGAAAGGATATTCCAATCCGGTTATGGAACGGAATCCGTGTTCAGTTACGAGAACATCGCAGAAACGGTTCACATCGGTCTTGTACGGCAATCCGATCAGCAACGGGTATGTTCCGATCTGCCTGCCGAACGTTATCCCGTTGTCAACGAGTTCAAGATAGACTTTCTTGAGCACCGTACCGGCGGGAGCAACTCTTTCCAGCATCGGAGCGTCGATGTTCTCACGTACGTACTGCTTGTACCTCTTGAATTTATTATGATCCACCTTGGTATCGAATCTTCTTCGGACCGGGAGCACCTGACGGATGTTTATGCGTCTTACCATGAGGCCTTCGGCCAATACGCTTTCCAGGAAAGCGATGTTCTCAGCGTATGTGTCAGGGGTTTCACCATCCAATCCCGATATCAGGTTGATGCCCGGCAACAGCTTCGGCATTCCGTTGTCTCCTCGATGCGAACCTATGCGGTTTATGAGACGTATCGCATCCATCACCTGTTCAGCGGAGGAATTCAGATTGTTCATCCTCATAACGTTAGGGTCGGCGCTCTCCATCCCCAATGCCAATACGTTCCCGGGAGTGCAGCATTCCGTAAGGGTTCTCAGAATATCAGCGGATCCGTCCTCATATTCCGATATCACGGCAGCGTTGGCGTTATCCACATGCAGCACATCGAATCTCATTTCACGGAGAGACGTGAATAACCGAGAAACAACATCTGGCTTAGGTTTAGGTATACCTAAATAATCCTCGGAACCATACGAAATTATACAGGTTTGGCCGCCTATGCGTATGTTCCTGACACCCAATTCCTTCAACTTGGAGACTTCGTTCAATATATCATCCGGAGAACGCATCAACGGTTCTCCTTTCAGCGGTTCTATGCAGTATGAGCATCCGCCGCTCATGAACCTGTGGCATCCTCTGTACGTTTCAACTTCAGCGATAAGCGGCTGCGGGTGATCCTGATGTTCCGTAACGATATCCGCGCCGAGGATCATCCATCTGTTCCATTCGTTCAGCGTTCTCAGACGCTCGTTAACTTCCTTCCCCGTGAGTCCGTCGTACAGCGACGCCGCAAGATCCTTTTCGATCTTGAAGTCGAACGCATCCGCAACTTCCGAGGATGCGGAAGAACCGCCGATTAGCTTCCATCCGCTGAGTTTTGAGACGAGAGAAGAAATCTCGTTCGAGGACATAGGCATTGAACGGAGATATCTTCCCGGGACGGTGTTGCCCGATAATACAACACTGACATCGGCTTTCGGTAAGACCTTCCCGCGCCTTATCTTATCTATGGTAACGTAATCAACAACGGCGCCCGCATCGATCGCGGCACCGGCGACGGCGCGCACCATCGGCGAGATATAAGGAGGAACGCCGAGCGCGGCAGGATCGTCAATGTACCCGTCAACAAGAAGGACCTTCACATCACGCATACGAATCCTCCGCGGTCACACAGCATTCTGTTCACTCCCCGAATTTCGCACCTACTGTTTCACACAGCGTATCAGTACGCGTCGCAGGTAAGGTTCCTTTCCGTCGAACCTCGTATACATGTAACCGTTCGATGTGGTGACCCGGAATCCGTTGGCTTTCATGATCTCACTGAGTACTTCATGGTCATCCACCAGGTGGTATGTGCACACGATCGCTTTCCTTACAGAGGAACGAAGAATGTTCTCAGCCCCTTTCAGGGCATTCCTTTCATATCCTTCCAGATCCATTTTCAGGAACGTCGGTTGTTCTTTGTCCATAAAGAATCCGTCAAGGGTAACGGCATCGTCAGATTCGGTATCAGAAATATATTTTTGCACTATCTCCACTTTATCCGCCCACGGCTCGAAGGTCTTCCGAAGGGGCTCCAACCACTTCTCTTCGGGTTCGAACAGGTATAATTTCTTCACACGATCTATGACGCTCAATCCGAAATTACCTTCGGCGGCACCGCAATCAACGACGATGTCATCATCTGCGACATCGAATTCCGAAGTAAGATAAAGATGCGGCGATTCGGGGTGCTGTTCCATTCCGTTAAGGCCGGCGGCCGCCCAGAAAACGTCGAGTGTGGTCATTTCACTCGAAAAGTAACATCTTTTTCCATCCAGTATCGTATACGGAGGACCGCCTTTGCCGTCTCTGTACACTTTGTATTCAGGGGCGGTCTCTGTCCATGCATACGGATATGGCAACACGGTCGCCGACGGAAGATATTCCAGAATACCGTTCATCTCTTCATCACGCTCTATCCGCTGTAAGTATTCGATGAATTCTCTCTTCTCACCTCTGATCTGCCGCCTTATCAAAGAGGACCTTATGTCGCGCGGGACCACACGGACGAAAGCTTCTTTAACAAAAGAACGAAGACGATCGAGAAAAGAGGCGCCCGGCATCAACAGATGCAAAGTATTGTTCGTATTTGAATACGTGAGGTATATATCATACGCGCTGTTCCGTGATATACCGGTAACTAAGTTTTTCACAGCAGGGCAACGGTTAAATATAAAAATAATTATCAGACATTTTAGCATTTCGAAGATAAACTACGAAATTCGTAAAATAGGAGGAGAAAATTATGACAAATGACAATCTTACGGTCGAAGAGCGTTTAGCAAAGGCGAAGCAGCCGGGAATAGACGCAATGATCCTGCACAAGTATTACGGCGGGAAGATAGAGGTGGTGCCGAAGGCTGCCGTACGCGACTTCAGCGACTTCGCCATTTGGTACTCACCGGGAGTTGCGGAACCGTGCAAAGCGATCCACAAGAATGTTGAGGATGCGTACGCACACACATGCAAGTGGAACATGGTCGCCGTCGTTTCAGACGGGACACGCGTCCTCGGTATGGGCGATATCGGTCCCGAAGCGGCCATGCCCGTCATGGAAGGAAAAGCAATGCTGTTCAAATATCTCGGAGGCGTGGACGCCGTTCCGGTGTGTCTCGACACCAAGGACCCGGACAAGATAATTGAAACCGTGAAATTAATGTCGCCTTCATTCGGAGGTATCAACTTAGAGGATATCTCGATGCCAAAGTGCTTCGATATACTTGACACGTTGAGAAAAGAATGTAAGATACCCGTATGGCACGACGATCAGCAGGGTACCGCTACCGTAGAGGTTGCGGGAGCGATAAACGCACTGAAGATAGTCGGGAAGAAGATCAACGAAGCACATCTGTGTCTCGTGGGAGCGGGTGCGGCGAACATAGCGATCGCAAGATTACTCTTAGGAACGGGATTCAACCCGAAGAACCTGTGCATGGTCGATTCCAAGAGTATCCTCAACCTTGAGAGAGAGGAGCTGCAGGGTTCATTCAAACAGAAATGGGAGATCTGCCAGAAGACGGACGGCGCCGGAAAGAAGGGCGGTCTGAAAGAGGCGATGGAAGGCGCGGATATCGTTATCGCAGCGTCGACACCGGGACCGGGAACGATCCCTCCGGAGTACGTGAGACTGATGGCGAAGGACCCGGTCGTCTTCGTAACGGCGAACCCGGTACCCGAGATGTGGCCCTGGGAAGCATACGAGAACGGCGCGAAGATCGTTGCGACCGGACGTTCGGACTTCCCGAACCAGGTTAACAACTCAATGGGATTCCCGGCGATATTCAGAGGTACGCTTGACGTGCGCGCAACGACCATCACCGACGAAATGTGCATCGCCGCCGCTAAGGAATTAGCGAAGTGCGCCGAAGAGAAGGGAATAAGCGAAGACTACATCATCCCGAAGATGAGCGAGTGGGAGGTCTTCCCGAGAGAGGCGGTAGCCGTTGCAATGGAAGCTCAGAGACAGGGCGTTGCCCGCTTGAAGCTCTCACGCGACGAGATATACCACCGCGCGGAGTTCATGATCAAGAGATCAAGGGACCTCACGGCGAAGATGATGAAGGACGGTTTCATAGCCGATCCCAAGAACGCGTACAAATAAACACTACTCCGCCGCACCGGCCCCCCGGTGCGGCACATTGTTTTCATACAAAGATTGCTAAAGTGATCTTTATTCCGTTCGACCTCTTTGGCAATTAAATATATTATCATCGACGATGTTGCGCAACTGATGCTTTCTGTTTCCATCTGCATTTGCGCATACAACGAGGAGAGCAACATAGAGCGTACCGTACGTTCCGTTTTTTCTCAGAAGGCCGATGGTTTTGAAGTGACCGAAGTGATCGTCGTCTCAAGCGGCAGCACCGACGATACCGACGGGATCGTAGAACGTCTTACGAACGAGTTCCCGTCGCTTAAACTGATAAGACAGGAGAAAAGGATGGGCAAGAACTCCGCCGTGAATGAATTCCTGGACAGAAAGACCGGTAATATCTCGGTGCTGCTGAACGGGGACAACATACTGCGCGATGAAAACTCACTGTCCCCCCTGATATCTCCGTTGAGTGATGAGAAGGTGGGAATAGTCGGTGGCCACCCCGTCCCTACGAACGATCCGAAGAGCACAATGGGGTTCGTCGCTCATGTGATGTGGGCGAAGCACCACCACACGTCCATGCTGCGTCCGCAGGTCGGGGAGCTGGTGGCGTTCAGGAACATAGATATACGCCTTCCGACGGACATGCAATCGGACGAGGCGATCATAAAAAGGGAACTCGAGAGCAAAGGGTACGTATCAGTTTACGCTCCCGGCGCATTCATTCTGAACCGCGGACCCGAGACGGCAAGCGATTTCATAAAACAGAGAACACGCGTCATTATCGGCGAGGCGTTCATGCAGCGGAAATACGACTATTCTGTTCCGGCAACAGATATGAAGCTGCGCATGAGAGCTAACTTGGATGTGATACGCGACGTGGGCGTGCATCCGTTCAAGACGTCCGTCGCGGTCTTACTGGAGATTATATCAAAACTCAGAGCGAAGGCGTACATGCGTACCAACAGCACCGATATGAGCGTATGGAAGCGTGTCGGAAGCACAAAGGACGTCAAGAAGTAGCCGTTATAACGCCTGTCGGCTGCAATACCCGTTTAAGAAAGTTATTAATGTGTTTCCGTCGATTGGTTGGCGATGAGCGACTACCGAAAGGACGAGCTTCGGGATATGAGATCGAAATGCATGCCTGAAGATAAGATGCGCACGGCACCGGTGGTCGAGCGTCTTTTCATCGAGATAGGATTCCTTTTCACAAGGTTGTTCGTTAAAACGAAGATAACACCGAACCAGATAACCTGGTTCTGGGGGATAGCGCTGATATTCATCCCCCTTCTGTTCCTTTTCAACGATCCGTGGCTCAACATAGCGGGCGCTATCGGATGGATCATATTCATCTCAATGGACAACACGGACGGGCAGGTCGCAAGGTATAAGGGGATATACTCGAAACGCGGGCAGTTCCTGGATCTGGTGATACATTGCATCACGTATCCGTTGCTGTTCTTCTGCATAGGTCTCGGACAGTATCTTACGGGCGGCGGGATGCTTGAGATAATCTTAGCGCTCATAGCCGGAGGGTTCATGACGCTGACGGCGATATTGCGGCCTCTTTACAACTCGATCTCGGATGTGGCCATAGAGACCACCGGAGGCCAGGAACTGGAAGGAAGGATGTTCGGGAGTGAAAGAGCATATAAAATGGTACGGGACGTCAATCCGCTGACGTTCGTGAATGTCTATGTGATATTGTTGGCGGTGACGATACTTAACTCAGTGTTCGGGGATCCGGTATTCACGATCGGTCAATTCTCGCTGACCGGCCTTCTGCCCCTGTTCCTGTCGTTCTATGCGGCGGGTTTCCTGCTGGCATTCATGATAAGGGTGAGCATGCTCTACGGAAAATTGAAGTGAACACGCACGCCGTTACACGGATACGGTGTTCGATGTAACGCAAGCAGATATTATTTAACCGTTAATCGTGATGGTCAACGGACCGAACGACATCGGAACGGAGGGCATCATGGTATTCGTTGTTATATTCGCGGGAGGCACCGGGATGAGGATGACCCCTTCCGATATTCCGAAACAGTTCATGGAACTTGATAACAAACCGATAATAATCAGGACGCTTGAGAACTTCTCCAAACACCCGAAGGTCGATGACATTGTGATAGCATGCATAGCCGGATGGGAGGATGAGCTGCGCAGATTGATAAAAAAATTCAAAGTGAAGAAGGTCCTCGATATCGTACCGGGAGGTGAGACCGGTTACCGGTCGATAAAGAACGGACTGTTGCGTGTAAAGAGCGTAACATCCCCGTCGGATATCGTTCTGATATGTGACGGCGTCAGGCCGAACATATCGCAGGGACTGATCACGAACGCCATCGCCTGTACCGAGAAGCACGGGTCGGCGGTACCCGTCCTGCAGAGCATAGATTCCGTTCTGATATCCGACAACGGGAAAACGTGCGACCGCAACTTACCGAGAAGTTCCACGTACATCACACAGGCACCCCAAGGGTATACCATGGAGTTGATCATGTGGGCGCATGACGAAGCGGAAGCGAGAGGGATCCCGGATGCGATATCGTCCGCAGATCTTCTCATAGGGTTGGGGAAGACGGTCCGCATGTTCAAGGGCGAGAGGGATAACATAAAGATAACAACGCAAGAGGACGTGCTGGCGTTGCGCGCACACTACTATTACAGCCATTACAAGAAGTTCGCGGAGGAAGAGAAGCAGCATGGGGTCTGAACCGACGGTCCGTGATGCCGTTAGTCCCGCGGTCTGCCGCGATATAGAGGATATCGTAAATTCCGGTCTGTCGATGAACGCCCTTTCGGACGTTACGGTAATGATAACCGGCGCGAACGGATTCATAGGTCGTACGTTGTCGCTGGCATTATTGGCGATGAACGATATCGGAAGAGCCGGCATCAAGGTACTGGCGGCGGTAAGGGATGCCGATAAAGCATCAAAGGTGTTCGGAGACCTCCTGAAGCGTGATGATATCCGGGTGATCGAACAGGATGTCCGCGACCCGATCGATATGCCGTGTGCGGATCACGTTATACACGCAGCATCGCCGGCATCCGCCGCCGACTTCGAAAAAGATCCGGTAGGGACGATCGATACCAATCTGAAAGGTACCGATAACGTGCTGCGGTACGCTTCGGAATGTAGGTCAAGATCGATACTTTTCATATCAAGCCTGAAGGTATACGGTTCCGTTCCTTACGGCGGCAACGGCAAACTGTCCGAGAGTTCATACGGAACGCTGGACCACACCGATCCCGGGAATTGTTATGCGGTCGGAAAACGCGCGGCCGAAGCGCTCTGCGCTTGTTATCACGAACAGTACGGAACGCCGGTCAGGATCGTGCGCCCGGCCTACGTGTACGGCGCGTCTTCGTTATCGGATGATCGCGTATGGGCACAGTTCCTGGCGAACGCCGTCAGAAGGGAGAACATCCTGTTGAAGAGCAGCGGCAACGCGCTCCGCTCATTCGTTTACGTGACCGACGCCGTATCCGCTATGTTGAAGGTGATGTTATGCGGTAAAGATGCGCAGCCGTACAACATATCATCTGACTCCGACGTAACGATACGTGATTTCGCGCAGAGCGTCGCGAACGCATTCCCGGAGCGAAACCTGAAGCCGGTGTTCCGGGATCCGAAGGATGAGGCACGCCGAGATCCTTCTCCGAGATATATGCCGGAGGTACTGGACAACACGTTGCTCAGACAGTTGGGATGGTCGCCGAACGTGACGTTAAGCGAAGGGATACGGCGTTCCGTTGAGATACTGGAAGCCGCGGGTTCAAAGTGATCTACCACGCAAAGATCATTTCTTCATTTCACCCTTCAGTTCATCGTACGCTGCACGGACGTTCACTATCTCGGATAAGAACTTTATGTCCTTTTTACCGAACTCCCGCATCAATATCAGGACAAGGAAATACACCGATATGGTGAGCACGAGGACCAGTGATCCGCTGAACAGACCGCTGACACCGATGTAGTTCTTGATGACATACGCGATCGTGATGGAGGCCGCCGACGCTATCAGATGAACGTATAAACGCGAGTACATCCCGATCTTGGTGGTCTTGACCACCATGACCCCGACGAGTATCAGGAATATGGCATTGCTTACAACAACGGCCAGAGCGGCGCCGACCGAGCCCATACCGAGTGTAGTGATCCCGAATATCTCCTCGGGTATGAAAGCAAGCAGAGCAAAAAGCGCAATGACCGCGTAAATTACGGATAACCTTCCGTAGATGCGCGTTTTATTGAAGGAGTTCAGCATCTGGACCAGAACTCCGAGCATTATGAGTATGTACGCGCCTATCGCAAGAACGGAAAGTATGCCGCCGGAAGACGAGAAACCCGCACCGAACAGTATGGTGGAGACCTCCGTTCCGAATACTATGATGAACATGGTCGGCGGCAGGATGAGGATCGACACGTACTTTTGAACGTTCCACAAGGTGCTCCTGATATCGTCCGTCCTTGACTCGGCGTTCAATCCCGAGAGATGTGACAGCAAAACTCCGTTAATGACCGTACCCACGGCGATCATCGCGTATATGACCCCCATGGCCGCGGAGTAGAAACCGACATCGGCATCACCCCAGAACACTCCGATAAGAACACGATCCAGGCTGCTTATGGCCGTGATCAGAACGACCGCAAGCGCCAGCGGGGCGGTGAACCTGACGTATTCCCTGATCCTCAGGGGCTTCGCCGGACGGTATCTCACATTCCTGAACAGCACGAGACAAACGATAAGTGCGGATACTCCTCCGATGATGTAGCTGGCGGAGAGCATGACGGCGGATACGCCCATCACAGCGAGGATAATGAGACAGACGGAGCGTATCATCGATTCCGTGATTATGACAATGGCGTCCTTACCCGCCTCCATGCGCGCTATGTAGGTGTGCGTCATGATGCTCGCAAGGTTGAGTATCACATAGTACACAAGGAACGACAGCAGGATGGTGATCATCTCTTCATTGTATCCGGACCCGATGACACCCTGTATCACGATTGTGGCGATAAGAGAGACGGCGAATACTGCGGTAAGGATGATCTTGATGACGATGAACGTCGTTATGCTCCTGTTCTGATCCTCTCCGCTGGAGATGCTCCTTATGTGTGCCGACGAAAACCCAAGATCTGCCACGGAGTTGAACACGGCAACGAACGAGAACCCCCACATCATGATGCCGTACTCGGCACCGACATATCGGGTCATGACCATCAATGATACGAACGCCAGGACCGACGAGAGTATGCTGGCAAACATCTTCACCGCATACTTATGAGCTATCATGTGTCGATCAAACCCCTGCGATTCTTGTTCCGGTGTATGCTCGCGCCGGCGCACAACCTTCACGGTAGGTTGGGGGAATGGAATAAAAGTATAAACGTCTGCTCAATGGCAGATGTTAATGTGTTCAGAGGAGTGCGGATGATGTGCACTCTACGTTCTCGACGCCCGCTATCGAACGGAGACCGTCCTCCAGCTGAGTGCCTATCGTTTCATCGGTATCATCGATGATGAAACCTACGACCACTTTCTTAAGGCCGAAAGCGACCGGTTCGATCTTCGTCTGGATTATTGATACGCCGTTCGGAATGATACCATCCAATGAGCCGACTATGGACTCGAGAGGAACATCCGTGCTCTCGGGCATGAGATCATATGTTGCCGCGATCTTACCCATCGTATCACGGTCCTTTGAATCCGCATTTCTCGCATTCGTACGATATGCCCTGGTCGCGGCACTGAGCGCATCTGCCTATCTCATAACCACCGCATTCGGGGCACTTGAAGAACGTGTTGCCGTGACCGAGAAGCCTTATGCCGCATGATGAACAAATCTTGTCGGTTGCCATGAGCAAACCGATTATCCTGCTTATATATAAACAGCAGGGTTCGCATCGATGTTCGCAAGACCGCGGAGAACGCACAGAGGTTATAACCTCGGAGTGCGGTAAGCATGCATATGGAAATGAGACCGGAATGTGTTCCGTGCCTTCTGAAACGCGTGGTGTTCCAGGCGGAGCTTGCGGGCAACGGAACAGAGTACAAGGCGCTGAAGGCGGCCATGAAAGCATTCAACGACAACATGCGCGAACACGTCAACTCGGCCGCGATAGCAACGGATGTGCACAGAGCGGCGTACGCGGCGATGAACGTCGAAGATCCCTACCTCGAATTGAAGATCCGTGCGGACGAGATCGCGGGAGAATACATCGATGATGCCGCAGAGTATATCTCATCCTCGAACGACAGGATGAAGGCCGCAATACTCGTTGCCGTGATCGGCAACATAATGGATTTCGGTCTGGATAACGCGATAGACGATCCCGACAAGTTCAGGAAGGAATTCCGGAAACTGATAGATCAAGGGATCGGTCATGATGAAACGGATAAGGTGAAGAAAATATTATCAAAGGCCGGGTCGGTCGTATACATATTCGACAACTGCGGTGAGTCGCAATTGGATAAGCTCCTGATACGTGAGATAAGGAAGAACGGAACGAGGGTAGTGGGTGTGGTAAGAGGTAAACCCATACTCAACGACGTTGCGATGGAAGACGCTGTCCGTATATCCTTGGATAAGGAGGTCGATGCTATGTACACGACATCGGAGTTCAGGATAGGGATCGATCTGAACGCGTTGGACAGCGGCCTGAAGAAGGAGATCGCGTCGGCCGATCTGATAGTAGCGAAAGGGATGGCGAACTTCGAATCATTATCGGATCAGGATGTTCCGGTACCGGTTGTGCATATACTGAGATCGAAATGCGCACCCGTTGCGGCGGCACTCGGCGTTCCGGTCGGGATAAACGTCGTCGCTCTGAGAAAGAACAGACTCAAAAAGGTTTTATCGTGATGTAATGATGGTGCTTTGATATGACACGCAAGGTACGTCAGGCCATTGTGATGGTCGGGGGCAAAGGTACAAGACTAAGGCCGCTGACCGACGAAAGGCCTAAGCCGATACTTCCCGTCCTGGACAGGCCGTGCCTGTCATACTTGATATCTTCCTTAGCCAAAGGCGGTATTGAGGAGGTGTTCCTTGCTTGCGGTTACAGGCCGGAGAAGATGGCTTCAGCGATAGGGGACGGTACCGCGGAAGGGATATCGATAGAATATTCATATGAGGATCCGCCTGCGGGGACCGCAGGCGCCATCAAACTCCTAGAAGATAGGTTGGATGATACTTTTGTTGCATGTAACGGTGACGTATTCGCCGATATCGATCTGAAAGCGGAGATCGATGAACATAAGAGGACCGACGCATCATTGACCATATCGCTTACACCCGTTGCAAATCCGTGCGAATTCGGGATAGCAAGATTGGACAACGATAACCGCATACTGGAATTCAGGGAGAAACCGAAGCCGGAGGAAGTGTTCTCGAATTTGGTCAACGCGGGCGTTTACGTGATCGAGAAGGAAATAATGCAATATGTTCCGAAGGGTCAGATGTTCGATTTCTCTAAGGATCTCACACCGAAGATCATGGATCTCGGGTACAGGATACAGGGACATATGCTGAGCGGCATGTGGATGGACGTCGGAAGACCGAATGACCTGTTCGAGTCGAACATACTCATGGCCGAAAGGTTGTACGCCGGTAAGAAATGGGATAACGTGCACGATTCTGAGATAACGGGATCGTTCTACCTGGGCGCGGGAGGAAAGGTCTCGGGTTCAAATATCATGTCGTCGGTCATATCCAAAGGATCCGCGGTCGAGAACGCGAGCATATCGCGGTCGCTGATCATGGCCGACTGCAACATATCCGGTGCAACAATAACGGGAAGCATACTCGGCGAACGCTGCACGGTGAAGGAAGGAGCAAGTATAACGAACGCAGTATTAGCGGACGGAACGGTCGTCGGAGAGAACGAGAACATAAGGAACGAAAGGGGTCAGAGATGAAAGAATTCATAAGGGCCAGAGCTCCGCTCAGGATAGGCATGGCCGGCGGAGGCACCGACGTTGAACCGTACGCTTCCCAGAGAGGCGGTTCCGTTCTGAATTCAACGATAGACAAGTATGCTTACTGCACGGTCACACCGAACAACGGCAATCGGATGAGCATCGTTTCCTTGGACTACGGTACATTCGAAGCGCCGCTCGACGGTGGACCGCTGAAGTACGACGGTAACATGGATCTCATCAAAGCGGTTCGGAATCATTTTGACATAACCGAAGGGTTCGACGTTTTCATACACTCGGACGCTCCTCCCGGATCGGGTCTCGGAGGTTCGTCAACGGTCATAGTATCGATACTCGGCGCGGTCACGGAGTGGCAGGGGATAAGGATGAGCGATCACGAGTTAGCGGAACTTGCGTTCAAACTTGAAAGAGAGGAGATAGGGCTCAAGGGAGGCAAGCAGGATCAGTACGCGGCGGTGTTCGGCGGATTCAACTTAATGGAGTTCAATAAGAACGGCGTCCGCGTGAACAAGATCCATCTGAAAAACGATACGGTGAATGAACTTCAGTATTGTTCGCTGCTCTGTTATACGGGAAGGGCAAGAGAATCCGCGAACATAATAGAGTCGCAGATGAACAGATACATAAGCGGCAGTAACACGGATGCCTTGGATGCGGCGAAGAGACTGGCGGTCGAGGCCGGGGGCGCATTGATGAAGGGCGATATCCGCGGTTTCGGGACGATACTGAACGAAGCATGGGCGCAGAAGAAGAAGTTCTCGTCCGACATCAGTAATGACACTCTGGATCAATATTACAAAGAGGCGATGGATTCCGGCGCAATAGGAGGAAAAGTATCCGGCGCCGGAGGCGGCGGGTTCATGTTCTTCGTATGTGAATACGATAAAAAGCATATAGTCGCAAAGAAATTGAGCGGCATGGGCGCTACGATAACAGACTTCGTCTTCGAACCGTCGGGCGTGCAGTCATGGAGGCGTGTCGAATGAAAGAACTCATAGGCAACGAACTGAAGAGCAGCGCCGAGACGATATTGAAGATAGATGCCGCCGCGATAGAGAGGATATCCGACGTTCTCGTCAAAACAATAAAGAACGGCGGCCAGGTAATATTCATGGGCAACGGCGGCTCGTCGGCGGATGCGCAGCACCTTGCCGCGGAATTCACCGGAAGATATCTCATGGAACGCGATCCGATGCCCGCTATATCGCTTTCGAATATAGCGCCGGTCACGGCGATAGGTAACGATTACACGTTCGATACGGTCTTCAAGAGGCAAACGGAAGCGTATGCAAGGAAAGGGGATGCCGTGATATGCATATCAACATCAGGGAATTCGAAGAACGTCATCGAGGCGATGAAGGCCGCCAAGGAAAAAGGAGCGGTGACGATATCGTTCACGGGCATGGGCGGCGTAATGAAGGACATGGCCGATCACGCGCTCATCATCCCATCCATGGAGACACCGAGGATACAGGAAGGCTACATGGTCGCCGGACACACTATATGCGGTCTCACCGAACGCGGGGTTTTCGGGAAGAAGGCGGTGTTCATAGACCGCGACGATACTATCGCGAAAGATCGGCTGTACTGCAGCCGGCCCGAAGACATGTTACTGTTCAAGGGAGTTCCCGAGTCGATAGCGAAACTCAACAAAGCGGGATATCTCGTGATACTGATCACGAACCAATCGGGCGTTGCCAGAGGCAAGTTCTCAGAGGACGATCTTTCGAGGATCCACAAGAAGATGATCTCTGACATAGAAAAAGGCGGCGGGAGGATCGACGATATATTCTACTGTCCGCACCACCCGGACGACAAATGCGAATGCCGTAAACCCGAGATAGGGATGGGCGAGAAAGCGATCATGAAATACAAGATCGACACAAAAGCATCGTTCATGGTAGGTAACAGTGACGCTGACATGGAATTCGGCAAAGCCATAGGTTGCGAATCGATAATGGTGACGGAAGCGTTCACGTTCAACGACGCTGTCGATAAGATATTGGGATCACTTTAGGTTCTTGGTACTGTCCACCGGGCTCCAGACGTTCATGTCTCCCTTGTCGGCGGACACGTGAGCTTTCGCCTTCAATCTGGCCATAACTTCCATGAGCATCGCGAACGTAAGCTTCAGGGGATGTATCCCGAGTTCCCGTACGGCGCCGATGACCGCGCCCGCCAGCAGTCCGCCGTCACGCGTGGACACCGAATACTCGAACTTCCGGCGCATATATTCCTCGCCGATGTTCACACGCATCCTCTGTTTTATGAAATCACGTACCGTCTCCGGTCCGTGATTCAGAACGATCGCGTCCGGCGAGTACACCGATACGTAACCGTTCTTCTCCAATTCCATTTTTATTATATCCTCATCCGATTGCATCGTTGTCGGCAAGCGCGTTCCGATATCACGGAATGCGACGAGTTCTCCTATCTTAGGTCTTACCATCGAGATGTGGTGATGCATATTCCATATCAGATGTGTCGCGAACCCCGCGAACGTTCCCGGATCGTTCGTCGGGATGGGATGACCTCCGGTCATTCCCACCTTCTCATCGTTGAACGGAGATACCAGATTGAACAAGGAAAGATCGTTCCCGAGAACATTATCACCGTTCAGAAGTACGCAGACCTCCCCTTTCTTAATCTCAAGGAACTCGTTTATCGCCGAGTTCTTTCCCATCCTCTTCTCCTGTCTGATCATCTTGACAGACGGGAACTCATTCATAAGACGTTCGACGATCGTATCAGTATCATCGGTGCTGCCGCTCGATACGACGATCACTTCATTCACATCAAACCCGTCAGCCTTTTGAGAAAAAACGGAACGGAGGGAACGCTCTATGTTCTTCCCTTCGTTGTAAACGCAAATTCCCACCGATACCGATATCATCGACTGTTAAACAACATTCACATAATAAACAAAACGGTCATCGCCGTTTTTCGAGAACGTTCGCCGCCGTCTTACCGAGTCTTCCGCATTGGCGCATCACCGAAAAAATAACCTCGGAACTGATCTTCGATTCGCCTCCTTGTCTCTCGCCGAATTCAAAGTACACGTCCTCTATCCTGATATCCTCGGGTGCGAACTTGAGCAGATCGAAGAGCGCTTTGAATCCTTTCCTTTCGAATTTCGCCTCATGTTCCCGTATAACGTCGGCGAACAGTTCCGTACGCCCGCCGAACAGTCCGCTCATGACGTCGGTGCTTGCTTGTTTTCCTCTGAATTTCAACGCGAAGTTGGCCATCGTGTGCGCTATCCACGACGATGCCCAGCGTCCGAATGATAATGCCGTTCTGTCGTTCCTCACACCTATGACGAGATCTGCGCCCGACGACAGTTTACCGTGTATCTCCTTCAAAGCGGACGGAGGATGCTGGAAGTCAGTGTCCATATTAATGAAGAATTCGGTCTTCGATTCAACGATGCCGTGTATTATACTCGCCGACAACCCTTTATCATTGATGTCGCGGGTTATGAACGAGACGTTCTCATCATCCGCCATTATTCTCAGAACAGCATCTTTCGTCCCGTCCTTTGAATTATCATCCATCACGAGTATCTCGAAATCCGGGTGTAATTCCCTGATGCACGCTATCATATTCCCGATGTTCTCTTCCTCGTTGTAGGTCGGCAGGATAACGGTGCATCCGCGGGATTCCATACATCGTATAACCCGCAGCGGATATTATTAGTTACGCGTATAGGTCCCGTTGACGGCCTTTTCGTAAATGTCCTCGATCTTACCGATGTGGTGTTCCCAAAGGTATCCTTCCGCTTGCGATCTGGCGTTCTTTCCCAAAGACCTTCTCAGTTCCTCATCGTTGATAAGCGATGTAATGGCGGCGGCAAGCCCCGCCGAGTCCTTCGGTCGCACGAAGACACCCGCATTTCCGACCGTGTCGGGAAGCCCGTCGACATCGGTGCATATGATCGGCCTTCCGTACGACATCAGTTCAATGGCGGCAATACCGTATGCTTCGAAAAGCGACGGCATCACAAAGAACTTGCACGTGCTCATCAACAGGCTCTTCTCATCATCGCTTACCCACCCTCTGATATCCACCTTGTCTTCCAGACCATACCTTTTCACAAGGTTCTGTATCCTCGATGAGTCGGGACCTTTGCCGCACATCACAAGTCTGTGAGGAATATCGATCATCGCCTTAAGCAGATAATCCAACCCTTTCGTTCGTACAAGGCGTCCTAATGACAATATGAAATCCCCTTCTTTATCGTTCATTTCGGGCATCTCGTTGAGGCAGTTCGGCACCGTAGTTGTCATCGTTTCGGGTATGCCCCTCTGTATGAGGTCATTGCGTAAGTAATCGCTGACGGATATGATGTGATCGAATGTCATCAGACCTTTCCTGAAACGGTTGTCGTTGATCTCCGATACAAATGCCTGCAGACCGACCCCTTCGCCCCACATGTTGTGGTACGTGAACACCTTCTTCCCCTGATATTTGAACAACGGCTTGTTGTATGACGGTGCCCATCGGTAATTGTAGTTCACGATATCCGCATCCAATGAGTTCAAAGCGTCACCGACACCTTTGGATGAGATGAACGGCGGGTTGTAGATGTTGATGAACCTGGACTTCAAACGAACGATCCGTATGCCGTCTATCATTTCTTCTTCCTCGGTACCCGGAAGCTGTCCGGTAAGGACGGTGACATCGTGCCCCTTTTCCGCGAGGAGTCTGCACGAATGATACATCCTGTGTTCTATCCCTCCTATGAACGGATGGAAGAACGGGTTGACGTCAACAATTCTCACTGATCTTCGACCTCCTTTTCTTTGCGAATGCGAATATGAAACTTATAATTATTATCCCGAATGTGAATATGAGCGTGTACGTCTGCGCGGCACTGCTGCTGAAGTAAGCGAAGAAGAAACCGCTCATCAACATGATGATGCTGTATTTCAGCACGCAGCCTAACGAGATATAGAACAGCGCACGGCTGAATTTCCACGAACCGACTATGCTTATGAATGCGCCGGCGAACGGGATCATGGGTGCGATACGGTTAACGAGCAACATCCTTTCATCTTTGACTATGAGGAAATTGACGTACTTATCGGCCACGTTCTTCACCCTCTGCGGAACTTTGATCCTTTCGACCACGTAATACAACGACGATATGCCGATGGCCTCTCCGAGGACAGCCGCTCCGAGCAGCAGGAGGCCGAACGAGAGCGTCGGATCGTACATGAACCCGATCACGAAGAACAGTTCCGGGAGCGTCGGGAACAGCAACGCGTCTATCAGGAACAACAGGAATATGAATAACATTATACCGGCGGCACCGTAAGGTCCGAAGACGCCCGCCATCCATCCGCCGATATCGGGGAACATCAACGCCCACCCAACCTTTTCGCCTTCGCGGCGATGACGTCATTGTACAGCGCTATGTGAGCATCCGCGGACGCATCCGAAGAGAACGCTTCCGCCGTTCTTCTGGCTCCGGTGCGCAATCCGTTCCCCGCGGATATGCATCTCATGATCGCGGCCGCGCATTCCCGTGCACCGCCTTCGAAGAACACGCCGTTCTCGCCGTCGACGATGATGTCCTCGAACGCACGGTCCTTCGTGCACGCTACGGGAATACCGCACGCCATAGCTTCCAGCACCGACAACCCTTGTGTCTCAAATTTCGATGCGGACACGGCAACATCGGCCGCCGCGTAATATTCCGGAAGATCATCATCCGGGACGAAACCGGTGAATACAACTCTGTCATCCATCCCGAGTTCCTTCACAAGCTTTTCAAGATCGTCCTTCGCGGGGCCCTTGCCGACGATCATGAGCGTAAGACCGTCGATATCCGCAACGGCTCGCACGATGACGTCGATGTTCTTCTCATACGACATCCTTCCGACGTGCACCGCGACCTTTCCGTCAATGTCGTACATCTTCTTTATGCGCTGACCGTCACCGTTCGGTGAGAATCTTCTCATATCTATACCGGTAGGAACGATACGCATCTCACGAGCAACGACACCATTCCTCTTCAGTTCCGATGCGGTAGAGGCGGTCGGCGCTATTATGCCGTCCGCCCTCTTCAGAAGGCTGCGCAGATAGATCCACGCCAACCTCTCAAGGATCGGGGCGGGAATAGGTACAGGGGAATAGTATTCCAGGGTGTCGCATACCATGGTGTGGAACGTTATGACCAAAGGTATCTTCAACGCTACGGCCGCGCTCATGGCCTTGATCGCCATCAGCGCTATACCGTGCACGTGTATCACGTCGACATCGAGCGATCTCAACAGCGATATCTTATCTGACGGATAGATAGGCACGAAGTATCCTTCATAACTTTTGAATTTCCTCGCCGGTAAGTAATGGATGCCGTCGATCCTGTCCCGCTTACCCGGATCAGGAGCTATGATGACAACTTCATGCCCTTTGGCCTCCAGCGCTTTCCTTGTTGCTTCGATGGAAGTGACGACGCCGTCCCTGGTCGGGAAATAACTGTCGGTCATCATCGCTATCCTCATAATGCAGCCTGATGAGGGAATACGTTGTAGATAGTTATTATCATCGGTTACCGCGTCCGTACGTAAAACAGTTCAGTTTAAGTACGCATATCACCAATCGCCCGCTGAAGGGGCAGACCGCATGAACAGGAATATCGTTTTGGTAATGCTCATCGTGCTCTTTTCGGCGGTCCTTGCGTTGTACGAGCATAATTGGTTCTGGACCGCGGTATCGGCGTTCTGTATCATTCTGTTGGCGGCACCGGCGCTCGCATCGGGAGACAGGAACGCATCATATAACGGAAAGATACTGAGCATCACCGCGATACCGTCCATACTCTTCTCGGCGGTGACCGCGGCGTCATTCTTCGGGGATCTGGACGCACAATACTGCGAGTACACCGTGATGGCGTTGCAGACACTTGCGGCGATGATGTGCGGATACATGCTCTTCATCACGTTACATGAAAGGACCGAATTGCATTTATCGAAGAAATGGATGCTCGTGTTCTCAATATTATTCGCATGCACCGTATCGGTGCTCTACACGTTCGCGTTGTTCCAGGCGATGGTGGATGCCGGTTATCCGATGTTCAACGCGGATTTCGAAGGTCCGGGCGCCCTCGACAACACCGAATCCAATACGGTGTTGATGATGCCGACGGTGATCACCGTGTTCGCATCGATCATCTACGCTGTTGTCATAAGAGCGTACCTGCGCAACGTTCCGGATGAAGAGGCATGCTTCTACAAAGGAGGGAAGTGAATGAAGAGGCTCAGTCTCGGTGATGTGATCGCGCTGCTCGCATCGGCGGCGCTCATGATCATGGCGATACTCGCGTTCCTTGAGGACAACCTGATGTCATATCAGGTGAACACGGGTGTGTTCTGCTCGCTCTTCGCACTGCTGCCTCCGATATTCAGACATGCCAACATAATGTCGTTACCGTCGCCGTTCGTCATCATGATAGAATTGGCGATATTCCTTCACGCCTACGGCGTATTATTCGGTACGTACGATTTCCTTGTATGGTGGGACACGGTCACGCACTTCATATCTTCGGTGACCGTAGCACTCTGTGTATTCTATGCGTTGCTCGTGATATCCGAATTCGATAAGAAGATAAGGATAACGGCGAAGTGGATGCCGCTTCTGATATTCCTGGTGATGATGACGTTCGGTGCGTACTGGGAGGTATTCGAGTTCTTCGTCGATCAATTCACGGGTACGAATATGCAGTACAGCCCGTGGGATACGATACGCGATCTTACATGTGATGCGGCGGGCGCTTTGTTAGTATCGCTTTACGCATACCTCTACATGAAGAAGCATGATGCCAAGGAGTTCATCGACAACCTCGAACTTCATCCGAAACTGACGAACACCGTCCGCAGGGATCATTGAGATACGTCCAGATCCGTCGGTTCTCGTCTCAGGAATTGCGAAACGCGGTCGGTCTCATCCTTCGACCGACGGCTTCACAGAGCGTACAGACAGAAAACTTAATATCACAACGTCTTGTCGAAGCAATAGTACGATTGGTGAAGATTTTATGTCGAAAACACAGGAGACCGACGGCAACGGAAAATTTTTACAAAAGTTCGTCTCCTTCGCGAATTCTGGCACACACAGGACATTGACCCTCGGTATAAAGATACGTATGCGACGGAAGCACCCTCTTGAAGAGATGGAGTTCCGAGAGCCGTGGCACAGAGAAATGATCGAGAACGTTCACGACAAGTACGGTTTCAAAGGAAAGACAGTCTATGAGATCGGTGCCGACGTTCAACTGAAATGTGCACAGGCGGCAGTGATACTCGGCGCAGAACGGGTTTATGCGGCGAATCCGCAGATCGAACTCGATGAATCCCCGGAAAAAATAACCATTATAAAGGATCTCGGCGAAAACTCGGGGTTGGAGAGCGGAAAATTCGATCTGGTTTACGGTCTCGCACTTTTAGAACACGTGACGGACCTCGAAGGATTGGCGAGAGAGGTGTGCCGACTTTTGAAAAAGGGCGGGAACGCATATCTTCACGGATGGCCTCTGTGGACATCCCAAGACGGACATCACATATATTTGGATACCGAGAACAACGAATATCGCTTTTTCTCTTCCGTTCTTGACAATTGGTATCACCTTACATATCCGTCGTTCGAGGAGTTCAAGGAATATATGCGTTGCAAAGATGTACCTGATGAGGACATCCCGCTGCTGTATCACCATTTCTTCGAACACCCGCACATTTCAAGGCGGTCGGCCACCGAGATAATCGACGTGTTCAAGAGGATGCCGGAATTTGAAGTCTCCGTTAAACGTCGCTACACCAAGGACAAGCCTAACAAATATTACGATGCGGCCAAGACCCGATACAGCGAAGACGACCTGAGAACAAGAGGTATTTGGTTATTCATCCGTAAAAAGTGAGGTCGGACGGAACCCGGATTGCTCTCGAGTTATGAAAGAGGGTCGGTGTGCGGACGAAATGTAAAACACAGTTCGCCTCAGGAAACAATATATATTATAACGGAAGTAACACGCCTGCTCTTCAGAGCCGATGAATGATGAAGATGTTTAACATCGGAAAGAGGTAATAAAATGTCTGTATTTGTAAGATTTGAGACACCGAAAGAGCTGTCGGATAAAGC
>Ga0123353_10001549_pt1 | contig 28160 bp, 25 predicted proteins | sample TergutLab28metaG_3_FD_92763 | JGI IMG/M metagenome (GOLD analysis project Ga0123353, IMG submission 92763) | Labiotermes labralis P3 segment gut microbial communities from Petit-Saut dam, French Guiana - Lab288 P3 | ecosystem: Host-associated > Arthropoda: Insects > Digestive system > Gut ...
AGATTTGGCCGGGAAAAAATTTCATGCCGGAGATATTGTGAATAAAGCTGCAAAAATTCTAGGGGGTAAAGGAGGGGGGCGGCCCGATATGGCACAAGCCGGTGGGCCTGATGTAACAAGGCTAAAAGAAGCCGTGGCAATACTAAAAGAAATTGTAAGTAACTCTTAAAAACTTAGACATATAAAAAATCATGGATTTGGATATGGTGGACCAAATTGAAGCTGTCCTTTTCCGAGAATATCATGAAGATGTAAAAGCCCCTGCAAGCGGTCTGCGCTCATTACTGGAAGGGATGTAATTTGATACGTTTCCATTAATTGCAACGCTTCATACACTGGCGCATCTACATCAATGGTTTTAGGCTGGGTAGTCATCAGAAGATTTACGGTTAATTCTTCCTTCCCATGGTTTTGACAGAATTGACGGCGCAAGTCTCCATCGGTTAAAACGCCCATTAAAATGGCGTTTTCTCCAACAACTAAGGCAATACCTAAATTGGTTCGATTAATTTTCTCGACCACATCAGAAATACGCATACCGCTTGAGACAACCGGCAAGTCATGAGTTAACATAAGATCGCGAACCCGAGCAGATAAGCGCTGACCCAAACTTCCAGCCGGATGTACTTTTTTAAAATCAGAAGACTGAAAACCACGTTGGTGAATTAACGAAATAGCCAGCGCATCTCCCAATGCTAGCATAGCGGTCGTACTGGAAGTAGGTGCCAGATTCATAGGACACGCTTCTCGCTCCACGCTGGCATCAATAGAAATCAAGCTCATTTTCGCAAGCGATGAGTTGGGGTTCCCCGTAAAAGAAGTAATTTCACAACCCATTTCTTTCATGACAGCCATTAAAGAAAGTATTTCAGCCGTCTCGCCGCTATAGGAAAGCGCAAGTAAAATATCCCCTGAAACGACAGCACCAATATCGCCATGTAAAGCCTCGACCGGGTGCAGAAAAAAAGAACGAGTACCTGTAGAATTCAATGTCGCTACAATTTTCTGGGCAATAATACCGGATTTGCCAATACCACTGACAACTAGACGGCCTTTGCTTTTATAAATCAAATCCACCAGTTGAGTGAAGAGATCATCTAATCGATCTTTTAATACAGAAAGACAATCAATTTCTATTTGCAGTACTTTTTTGGCTTCATTAAGCATACTCATTGGTTTTTACCTATTTTCTTTCATTAAAATAACTGATGGATGATACATCATACAATAGAACAAAAATAAAAATCAAACTGCTTTTATGCGCAAAAACTCTTGACAAAAAGGGTTTTGAAGATATTATTATATGAATAATTGAAAAAAATCTTATTTTCTATGGTACTTTTAAAATATGGGAATAATAACAAATTCCCATATTTATATATAAAGGAGATGAAGAACATGCTTTGTACAACGGTACGGAACGGAAAAGAGTGTGTGTTTATGGCAAAAGCGGGTTGCACAATTTCTGGTGGTGTTTGCCAAGAAATTGTACAACAATGTGAAGGCTGTGGACGCATTGTCGAACTAGGCTCTGGTAAATATTGTCAAACATTTCCAGAACCTATCAAAAAATGGAACGTGGGTGTTTGTAATATGGCAACTCATGCAAAAGTCACAGTTGTTGAAAAAGTACAAAAAATTAACCCAATCAAAGCTTCAAAGCGCGGCGGCAACTAGACGATATCTTATTTCGAAATTCCAAACGCCCTGCCCGTTCTGCTTCGGTCAGGGCATTTATATATCGATATCTTTTCTAATTTAAATTATTTTTATATATAAGGAGAATTTTTGTGAATCCACTTGCCCAAAAAGCCAACGACACAATCATCGCCTCCAATCCTTACATTGTTGATATGTTATCAGATGTTGGAAAGGAATTGTATTTCCCTCGGGGCATTCTTACTCAAGGAGCTGAGGCCAAAGAAAAAGCACATGCAATTAACGCTACAATTGGTATTGCTACCGGAAAAGAAGGTGTTTTATATTTTCCTTCGGTAATGGAATGTATTCCGGGAATCATTGCAGATGAAGCCCTTCCTTATGCTTCTTCCTATGGCATACCAGATTTACGAAAGCTATGGAAAGAAGAATTACTTCAAAAAAATCCTTCTTTACGTGATAAAATAATTACCTCACCTGTTGTAACTTGTGGAATTACACATGGATTAAGTATATTTGCAGATTTATGGATTAATCCGGGCGATACGTTAATATTGCCAAAAATGATGTGGGGAAATTATCAGTTACTATTTGGTGTGCGTAAACGCGCCAACATTACCTTCTATCCTGTGTATACGGATGATTTAAAATTTGATGTGGACGGGTTTGCTCAAAAAATTCGAGAAGAAGCGGCTAAAAATGATAAAATAGTCGTGTTGCTGAACTTCCCACATAATCCTAGCGGATATACCGCATCGGTCAAAGAAGCTCAAAAAATGGCCGATGTGTTAATTGAAGTGGCGAAAAACGGGACTAATGTGGTGGTCGTTTGTGATGACGCTTATTTTGGCTTATTTTTTGACGCAGAAACAGAAAAGGAGTCGTTATTTGCCAAATTGTGCGGACAACATGAACGATTAATGCCGGTAAAATTAGATGGCGGTACGAAAGAGAATTTTATTTGGGGGCTTCGCGTGGGATTTATCACCCATGGCATTATCGGAAAAGGTGATATGGCAGCAGCAGCCACGGCACTAGAAGCTAAAACCGGTGGTTGTGTGCGTGGAATGATATCGAACGCATCGCACTTAAGCCAGCGAATTTTATTGAAATCAATGAAAAATCAGACCTATTTAAAAGAAAAACAAGAAAAATTTGAAATTCTAGAAAAACGGGCTAATTGCGTACGGAAAGTATTAGAAAATCCAAAATATCAAACGGCATGGGATGTGTATCCGTTTAATTCAGGTTATTTCATGTGCTTACGGTTGAAAAAAACGGATGCGGAGAAAACGCGCTTATATCTATTGGACAAGTATGGCATAGGGTTGATTTCAATGGGGGAAAAGGATCTGCGAATTGCTTTTTCTTGCGTGGAAGAAAAAGACATACCTGCATTGTTTGATACTATTTTTCAAGCGATAGAAGAAATGAATCCTTCTTAAGCAGCAAATGTATTGCGAGTATTATGCTTTATGATATTAAATAGTTAAGCTATGTTATCGAAAGAAATAAAATATAGTTTAAGATAGGCATGTCGCATATGTAATACGTGTAAAACTAAAGCCCTAATAAGTCAAAAAGAGATGTTTGCGCTGTTTTAGATGTTTCTTTTTCTGGGGAGTGGGCAGAATCGACTATTTCTCTATTAATTTCAGTTTCTTCTGGTGAAATTAATACAGCTTGAGAAACTTCAGAAGGAGTAAGAGGTGTGGTCTGACGTAGCTCATCAGCCATGGCATAGATGCGGTCTTGTTCAGCGGTCAAACGAGAAGAGATAGAGGAAAACGGTGTATTTTCCAAATAGTGAATTTCAAATTCGTCCAGCGTAGCTTCTAAGGCTTTTCGCACATAAAATGCCTTGGTACGATTGGTTTCTTTGGCAAGTTTTCGTAGGCGTTGATCGAGCTCAATGGGTAAGCGTACAGTTAGCATAAAACCCCCTTTCCTACTGATTTTATAAATGAATATTTGTCCTTAGAACAAATGAAATACATATAATATAAATTTTTAAAAAAATCAATTAAATCTGATAAGTTCAATTTTTTCAGAGATGTATTATTGATGCACAGAGCTTTTGATGCCTCTGTGCATCTTCAACATTCAATACCTACCCAATGGAGTTTCACATATGGAAAAACTAGTCTCCCTCGGCATTGTAAATGCGTATTTTTCTAAACTAAAAAACAATTTGGAAGTCGATGCCGCCATTGTTGGTGGCGGTCCATCCGGTTTGGTAGCGGCGTACTATTTAGCTACTGCCGGTAAAAAAGTTGCATTGTTTGAACGAAAATTAGCCCCCGGTGGTGGTATGTGGGGCGGGGCAATGATGTTCAACGAAATTGTCGTGCAGGAAGAAGCACTTCCGGTTTTAAATGAGTTAGGGCTTCGTTATGCTTCATATAAAGAAGGAGCCTACTTGCTCGATTCAGTTTACGCTACCTCTGCCTTAATCTACAAGGCTACTCAGGCAGGTGCCACCATCTTTAATTGCTTTTCGGTCGAAGATGTAGTGTTTCATCATAAACGAGTTAATGGCCTGGTGGTAAACTGGGCACCTGTTGTTCGAGAAGGCATGCATGTAGATCCCCTGGTGATTTTGTCCAAAACCACGTTAGATGGTACCGGGCATGATTGTGAAATTGCCCGTATCGTTTCTCGTAAAAACCAAGTAAAATTAGATACTTCTACTGGAGATGTTGTTGGCGAAATGTCCATGTCGGCCGAAGAAGCTGAGCGCACTACCATTGAAAATACAAAACAAATTTATCCGGGATTATTTGTTAGTGGCATGGCAGCCAATGGGGTAAGCGGTAGCTTTCGCATGGGTCCTATTTTCGGTGGCATGCTACTTTCCGGTCAAAAAGTGGCTCAATTAATGATAGATGAAATCAATCGAACATAAAAGTCCTATGGAAAACTTTGGCTTATATGTAATTCTTACACAACCGAGACTTCCTCACGCGAAAATCGCCGAAATATGTGTGAAAGCTGGCGTAAAAATGCTCCAGTTGCGAGAAAAACATCTTTCCGATCAAGCACTTTTGTCTTTAGGTAAAGAAATCAAACGCATTACAAAAGGCAGTTCAACAAAATTTATTATAAATGATCGGGTCGATCTGGCCTTTCTAATGGATGCCGATGGTGTACACTTAGGACAAGATGACTTATGTATTGCTGACGCTCGTAAAATCGTCGGATCCGATATAATCATTGGTCGTTCCACACATTCCATTGAGCAAGCCAATGCAGCTATCGCAGAAGGGGCAGATTATATTGGATTTGGCCCTGTTTATGAAACACCCACAAAAGCCGTTCCAGACCCCACTGTGGGGTTAGCTTTATTGAAAAAAGCAATTCATACAAGCCCTGTTCCGGTGGTAGCAATCGGGGGCATTTTCCCTAAAACATTAGATTCTGTTATTTCTACTGGTGCCCAAAATTTTGCGGTAGTTCGCTATCTCATGGAAACTGACGAGGTTGAAAGTCGTATTTTACAACTTCTGTTCTCAATTAAAAACAAAAAGCTCGGTAGATAATTCATTTCTACCGAGCTTTTTGTTTTAGGAAATAGGTTATTTTGCTTTTTGAGTGGCCCCACTATATATTGGAACTGTCTGGACATCTTGTGCTTGAGCGACAAGCAATTCGTCTAAAATTTTTCTAATTTCCGCTTTGTTCATCGAGCCTGTTTTCCGAAGCACCTCTTCTCCTTTATGATTATAGAAAATATGCGTCGGCGTTACCCTGGGGCCAAACGGTCGAGCAATTTCGACATCATATTTATAGTCAATAATAACTACTTTTGCTCGTCCGGCGTATTCTGCTTGAATTTCCGGAACTGTGTTTCCCATTATTTTACACCCAAAGCAACCTGTTCTGGTAATCTCCACCATTGTTACCTGGCCGTACACTAAAATCGGCGGGTCAGTATTCGAGGAAAGTCCCTCGGCAAACACTACAGAACTCATCAGGGCAAGTGTAAAGAAAGATAAAATTACTACTATTTTCTGTTTCATAGATATTCAACTTCCTTCATTTGTTATCTTTAATAATCTATTCGAAAAACGAATTTTATATTTCCAAGCCTTTTGGATTAGAACCATACTTGTTTTCGTCTGGTTGCGAATCAAGCAAACAAAAAACAAGTAGCACAATTGCTCCGATACCTGATAAGGTTAATAAAGACTTATACCATCCTAGTAAAAGTAAGTTGTATTTCCCTGCTATGATTAAAATATTACCTATAATGCCCAGAATAACACCTGGAAGCATCCATAATAAATGCAAAGCACTTCTGTCAGTATCGTGCAATCTACGAGTAACTATCGCAAGCCCAGGAACGAACAACACCAGATAGTATATAAGACCCAAAATTTGACTAATGAACGAAGCCAGCCAACCAAAAACAACTGCAAACAACACATACCACCAAAACTGACTCCGACTTGTACGACCTGAAAAATCATTCCAATTCTTTAACGCAAATATAAACCATTTCATAAAGACTTCCTTTCTGGTTGTTTTTGAATAACCGAATTCAAAAAAAGGTTTAAGTTACATATGTGTCAGTTGTTTACTATGCAAAAGGAGTATAAATTAAATAAATGTAAATAGCTATATTTTATCTTCGTAAAAAATAAAAAATGTGGGTGTAGAATACGAAGAAGGATCCCCCCCCTAAAAAAACCTACATAAGTCTCCCATCTCTCTCATGGAAGAGGATCATTCACGCACTGTAGCTCTTTTAAAGCTGTTAACACTGTTACGCCTTCCCTTTGACAGTTTCCGTATTTTCCAGTGTTATTTGTAGTAAAACTCCTGAAGAAATCGATCGTATGGCACAGCACATTTTAAAGCACTAGAACCTTTGATCATGATATTCGAATGATGGGGTTGATATGACCACGTTTCCTGCTTAAATCTTTTTCGATGGTTTATACAGTTTTCTAGGCATGAAATAATCACCTCGTTAATAGATACTATGGGCTATCGCCATCCTAATAAATGCTGAACATCAACGTCCTTCATAAATTGAATTACGCAAGTCGTATATAATTGATCTAATGACACGCCAAAATTAACATTAAAATATACACCTACAGCCACTTGCTGAGTGTAGGTGCGTTTCAACACTTCTTTATTGCTCGTTATTGATATAATCCGATACGTAACTGTATACATAAATTCATAAGTATAGCCAACGTCATCCACATATAACATATCTACCGAAGCAACAATCGCATAGGGGGCCACGCCTTGGGCAAGTCCTGCTTTTTGGAATACACTACGGTTTATTTTCTGCACGTACGGTGCTATATCATAATCCAAATAGGCATTTCCGCCACTTCGATGAAGAACATCATTTGCTTTTTTTACCTGTCCAGAATCAAATGGCACATAGCTAAATGTCTCTAGTTGATACATGCCTACCAACTTAGGTATTTCCGGCAGAGGCGTAAAACTACATCCCAAGCACATGAGTCCCAGCGCCGCAGTTAGCATCCATTTTTTTATTTGTAATATTTTCACAACGCTCCTTCTTTGACGATGATATTTCTTACTTTAAAAGAATACAAATTTTATAAAAAAGGACTTTTAAATCGGAAGTTCTATTAACTGTCGAACAATTCCATCTGCCACACACCATCCTTTCTGGGTGAGTCGAATTGTATTATCTTCAACTTTCGCCAATCCTTCTTTTTCAAAATAGCAACAGATATCTTCCCATAAGGCAGGCACTGTCTTTGGAGCCCAATCAGGAAGAAATGCAAAATTTAAACCCTCTTTTGTTCGTAAGCGTAAGGTCACAATTTCCATCCACACATCCTTTATGGAAAGAATTTCGCTATTTTCCTGCGCACTTCTCTTGTTTTTACATCGCTCGATATACTCAGCTATATTTTTACCATTCCACCAACGCTTATTTTTTTCAAAAGAATGGGCAAAGGGACCAAAACCCCAATAAGGAGACCTAAACCAATACTTTTGATTGTGCTTGCTCTCATATCCTTTTTGAGAAAAGTTGGAAACTTCATATCCTAACATATTTCCATTTTCTAAAACAGAATGCGTTGTTAAAAATAATTCCGCTTCTTTTTCTTCAGAGAGGTGTTGGAATTTTCCGTCTCTTTTTTTTTGTCCCAATGGTGTTCCCAAAGCATAGGTCAATTGATATGCTGATATATGATTTGGTGAAAACTCAAGTGCCTTACGTAAAGTCTCTTTCCAATCTACTATGGTATGATTTGGATATCCATAAATAAGATCAATCCCAACATTTGTAAAAATAGATCTGGCTTTTTTTATTGTGTCGATTGCTTCTTGGCTGGAATGAGGCCTTCCTAAAAATAAAAGAACTTCATCTGTAAATGATTGAACGCCAATGCTTAATCGATTTACTCCCATATGGTTTATTTCAGTTAAATACGATTTGGAAGAAGCAATTGGATTCACTTCCATAGTAATTTCACAATCTTTATTTATTTGAAAGTGGTCTTGTAGCGTTTTTAAAATCTTTTCTACTTGAACAGGCAACAATACAGAAGGAGTTCCACCACCTATATAAATTGTATCCACGGGTGTATTTTGAGGATATGAAGAAATTTCCAGGAGAAGTGCTTCTATGTAGGATGGAACCTGAGTAAAATCGATAATTGATCCAAAATCGCAATATGTACACTTTTGAATACAAAATGGAACATGAATGTAAATACCGAAAGAAGTGGTAGAAGAAATGAGGTGCGATTTTCCCAATTCTTTTTTCGTCATTGCATTTTAGTTTTTAACAAGCTTCGTAATACATAGGGCAAAATTCCACCATTGGTAAAATATGCGATTTCCACATCTGTATCTAATCGTGCGATAGTATTAAATTCTATTATTGTGCCATCCTTACGAATAGCTGTAATCCGTAATTGTTTTTGAGGGGTTAATGGCAAAATCGTTTCGATGGAAAATGTTTCTGAGCCAGTCAATTTAAGACTTTCTCTAGATTGTCCATCGATAAAAACAAGTGGCAATACTCCCATTCCAATTAAATTACTTCGATGAATTCGTTCAAAACTTTGGGCAATTACCGCGCGTACCCCTAATAGTTGAGTTCCCTTTGCTGCCCAGTCTCGTGACGAACCAGTACCATATTCATTTCCCGCCAATATAATCAAAGATGTTTTTTCCGATTCGTATAAAACACTGGCATCAAACACAAACATTTCTTCTCCCTCTGGCAGCTTTAACGTGTAACCACCTTCTTTGGGAGCAACCAAGGCGTTTTTAATTCGCACATTTGAAAAGGTTCCCCGCATCATTATTTCGTGATTTCCTCGACGAGATCCATAAGAATTAAATTCTTCTTTCATAATTCCATTTGAAAGCAAATATTGCCCTGCTGGATATTCTTTGGGAATACTTCCTGCTGGAGAGATATGATCCGTTGTTACAGAACTTCCCAGTGCCAATAATACTTTAGCTGTATTGATATCTTTTAAGGCAGGAACTTCTAAAGAAAAGTCTTCAAAATAAGGGGGGTTTTTAATGTAGGTTGAGCTTTCATCCCATGGGAAAATAGGACTTTCGGCAACTTCGATCGATTGCCAAATAGTATCTCCGCTAAACACATCTTGATAAGCATTTTTATAGAAGATAGGAGCTACATGAGCCTTAATTAAATCGTGAATTTCATTATCTGTTGGCCAAATTTCTTTTAAATATACTGCCTTCCCATTTTTATCTGTGCCGATTGGTTCTTTCTCAAAATCAATTGTCATTCGTCCGGCCAAGGCAAAAGCAACTACCAATAGCGGGCTTGCTAAAAAATTTGTTTTAACCAATGCATGAATTCTAGCCTCAAAATTCCGATTACCAGAAAGAATTGAACTCACCACCAATCGATTTTCTTTAATTATATTTTCAATTTCCAAATTTAATGGTCCACTATTTCCAATGCATGTCATACATCCAAAGCCGACCACATAAAATCCTAATTTTTCTAAACTTTCCAACAGCCCTGCGCTTGCAAGATATGCACTTGTCACCGTTGATCCTGGAGCCAAGGAAGTTTTCACATACGTTGGGACTTGCAGCCCCCTCTCAACAGCCTTTTTCGCTAATAAGCCAGCAGCTATTAACAAGCTTGGATTGCTTGTATTTGTACAGCTTGTAATAGATGCAATTACAACGCTTCCGTCTGTCAGTTCTTCGCCAGTTGACAATATAATACGCCTATCAGGCGTCTGGATTGATAAAAATTTTTCTATCTTTTTCTTGCTATCTGATAAAAGAATTCGATCTTGTGGTCGTGATGGCCCTGCGATTGCCGGTAACACATTATTTAAATCAAACTTAATCACTCGAGTATATTCTGGTGTTTTTCCATTATCTTCATAAAAAAGCTGATTGGCATACGCATAGGCTTCCACTCGTTCGGCCACTTCTTCGCGTCCGGTATTTTGAAGATAGACAATTGTTTTTTCGTCTATTGGAAAAAATCCCATTGTTGCACCATATTCCGGACTCATATTAGCAATTGTGGCGCGATCTGTTAAATTCAATGCTTTGACACCACTTCCGAAATATTCTACAAACTTTTCTACCACTTTTTCTGTGCGAAGACGTTCTGTAAGAGCCAGTGCAATATCCGTGGAGGTTACACCCATATTCAAAGTACCCGTTAATTCCACACCAATTACTTCTGGAATTGACATATAATACGGTTGCCCTAACATTACAGCTTCTGCTTCAATTCCGCCAACGCCCCAGCCCATTACACCCAGGCCATTAATAGTAGTTGTATGAGAGTCTGTCCCCACAACCGAATCGCAAAATAGAAGCGAGCCAAAATCCATTTCTTTTATTGAGACTACATCTGCCAAAAATTCTAAATTTATCTGATGGCAAATTCCGGAATTTGGCGGTACCACCCGAAAGTTGCTAAAATTCTGTTGCGCCCATTTTAACAAACGATATCGTTCGCTATTTCGTTCGTATTCTTTTTGCACGTTTTTTATATGGGCATCTGACGTACCATAATAATCTGTTTGTACAGAGTGATCCACTACCAAATCCACGGGTACTAAAGGATTAATTACTTTCGGATCTTTCCCCATTTTTGCCACAGCTGATCGCATCGATGCCAAATCTACCACTGCGGCCACCCCAGTTAAATCTTGCATTAATACACGTGCTGGATGAAATCCAATTTCCATGGGTATCGCATATGTTTTTTGCCAAGTGGCTATTTTTTGTACATCTTCCAAATCTACAAATGGCGTATGCAAATGACGCATTAAATTTTCAACCAAAATGCGAATTGAGTAAGGCAAACGAAGAATATCCACTCCTAGTTTTTGAATATCCCAATAATAAAAAGTTTTATTTCTTATTTGAATCGTATTTAAAAAGAATTCTGAAGTCATCTTTATTTCCCTTGGTGGCATATTACATCCGATCAATAATCGCGGAAGCAAATTCCGAACATTTTACTTCTATCGCACCTTCAATTTGTCTGGCCAAATCATAGGTTACTTTTTTATCTGAAATGGTTTGGACCAAGCTCGTTCGAACCAATTCCGCTGCCTTATTCCATTTCATATAATCTAGCATCATTGCACCGGATAAAATAAGCGATCCTGGATTAATCTTATCTAAATTTGCATACTTGGGTGCCGTTCCATGAGTAGCTTCAAACACGGCGATATTATCTCCAATATTTGCACCCGGAGCTAACCCTAACCCGCCGGCCATCGCTGCCAATGCGTCTGACATATAGTCACCATTTAAGTTTGGCATGGCCAACACATCATATTCTTCTGGTCGTAATAAAATTTGTTGAAACATCGCATCGGCAATTCGATCTTTAATTACAACTTTCCCGCTAGGCATTTCACCATTATACGTATCCCATAAGTCTTGTTCTGTAATGGTTACGTCTTTAAAATTTGCTGCAGCTTCTTTGTATCCCCAAGCACAGAAAGCACCTTCAGTAAATTTCATGATGTTTCCTTTATGCACTAACGTTACGCTTTTTCGATTATTCTGCAAAGCAAATTCAATTGCCATTTGAACAAGTCGCCTCGTAGCAAATTCACTTATCGGTTTAATTCCAATGCCTGAGTTTGGGCGAATTTTTTTGCCCGTTTTTTTAGAAATTAGTGTGATAATACTGTTCGCCATGTCCGAACTAGCTTCCCATTCCAAACCCATGTAGACATCTTCCGTATTTTCTCGAAAAATCACCATATCCACATTTTCAGGCTTTTTGAGTGGGCTGGGTACTTGGTTAATATATCGTACTGGTCGTACACAGGCATATAAATCTAACTCTTGCCGGAGCTGTACATTTACACTACGAATACCGCCACCCACCGGCGTTGTTAATGGGCCTTTTAAAGCCACTCGATACTCGCAAATGGCTTCTAATGATTCTTTTGGCAACCATTCTCCTTTTTGAGTATACGCTTTTTCTCCTGCTAAAATTTCCTGCCAATGAATTTTCCTATCACCTGTATACGCAGTTGCCACAGCAGCATCTAATACTCGTATGGTTGCCTTCCAAATATCTGGTCCTGTTCCATCTCCTTCAACAAAGGGAATAATAGGCATATTTGGTATTTTTAAGATATTTTCCGATGTTATAATAATTTTTTCAGGGATCATAATATGCTCCTTATGTATCTATATAAAAATGTTTTTTATTACATATATTGACGCATCATTTCAATGGATACAGCATCTAACGTTTGAGGCGTTACTTTCCATAAGTCCATTAATAAAGTGATTTTTTCTTTTCGCTTGGAAGAATTTATATCTTCTAAATGCCGTACAATTCCTGCTCGTCGCCCTATCACAAAAGCAGTTTGTTTTTCTACGGGCCATGCTAAAAAAATATCTGCTATCTCTTTTAGTTTGTTTAATTCCTTCGGCAGTTGACCTGCTAACGATTCTAGTATATTTGCAATATGATCACTTACAAGAATTGTATTTGTATTTTCTATCTGTTCTAAAAAACCCCGAATTTCTCTCACCGTATCAATTTGAGCTAGCGATATAAATTCATGTCTCTCCATTTTCTTCCACAATGGAGTAGAAGGAATAATTGAGAGAGTCCTTAACCGAACCACATCTGGCGTAATTTCCTTTATAGCAGAAGCAGTTAGCGTAGCATGTTCATCGCTTAGCTCTTTTCCACCCAAACCAGGCATTACATATACACAAAGCGTTATGCCCGCCTTTTTTAAATTTTGACCCGCTATAATCATCTCTATTCGTGGAGCACCTTTGGCCATATAGGATAACACTTTATTGCTACCGCTTTCAAGCCCCATATGTATTTGTGTCAAACCTAAATCGCGTAACTCCATTAACTCTTTTATGGAAAATGAACACACATCTTTGGCACAGGCATAGGCCGTAATGTTTTCAGGATGAAGGTGTTCTTTCACATAAGCCAAAATCGCAGCTAAATCTTGAAATGGCGTTGAAAAAATAGATGCGTCCTGTAAAAAAATATTTTTTCTATAGTTTTGAGACCACCGAAAGGCATTTGAAAAAGCAATGGGAGATATTTCCGGATATTTTAATTGTAGCGGATATAAGTGTTTCCATAACAACGATGTTTCTTTTTGAACAGATTTGATAATTCGTATACATTCGCTCAACATATCAATATCAAAAAGCACATCTTCTCTTTTTCGAAGCGAAAAGGTTTCATTTTTATATACTGGACAAAATAAACATTTATTCCATGCACAATTTCTGTTTACTCGTAAAAAAAGACTATTTGCTTCACTTGGAGGGCGAATTGGGCCTTGTTCAAACGTTTTCTCAAGCCTTACTTTCATAGCGCACACCATACCTGAAACAATATTGGTTCGCAAGTTTTCGGATATATCCTTTTCTTTAGTAGAAAAACATATGCCCTTTGTTTGACAAATCGTGTGCCCTTTCGTATATAGTGTACTATATGTTGTATTTCACATAAAAATTAGGATACACTATTGCGGAAATTAATTTATTTTATATCGTTTTTATTGACTATTGTAGTAGGGCTAGGAATTCTTTTTTTATACTATGCTTACGCACCTATTCCACATCTAAAAGAACCTCATTATATTACCGTACAACCAGGTGATACGGTACGATCTTTGGCCGAACGATTGACTTCGCAAGGCACAGAAGATCGAAAAAAACTTTTCATTTTGGCAGGCCGAATACTTGGTGTAGGGCTTCATTTAAAGACAGGTACTTATTTAATTGAACCGGGCATGACACCCAAACAAATATATGATCTTCTATCCAGTGGCAAAAGTGTTGCTCGTCGACTTACAATTCCCGAAGGTTTTAATATCTACCAGATTGATGCATTACTAACTAAAGAAGGCCTTATCGAATCAAATGAATTCATTGCGTTGGTAACTGATCCCGAACTTATAAAACAATTAAACATCCCTAATACAAGCCTAGAAGGTTATCTTTTTCCTGACACATACTTTTGGGGTGGTTCCTATAAATTAAAAGATTTTGTCAATACAATGCTGACACAATTTAACACGGTCTGGACATCAGATTGGTCAAAACGGGCGAATGAATTAGGCCTTACAAAACATAAAGTACTTACATTGGCCTCCATTATTGAAAAAGAAACAGGCAAAGCTGAAGAACGAGCTTTGGTCTCTTCTGTATTTCATAATCGCCTTCGTCGTGGCATGCTACTTCAGGCAGACCCAACAGTGGTATATGGCGTAAAAAATTATAACGGAACAATTACTAAAAAACAGCTTCGTACGAAAACACCATATAATACATATATGATTTCAGGCCTTCCGCCTGGGCCTATTTGTAACCCAGGCAAGGATGCAATTCTAGCTGCACTATATCCAGCAAATACAAACTATTTATATTTTGTAGCAAAAAATGACTCGGGCTTCCATGTTTTTACAAAAACCTATGCTGAACACAATGTTTATGTAAAGCTTTATCAACGATAAAAAATTCATGATAGTTGCTCACAAAAGAAAGATAACTAAAAATGGATACCTCTAAAATGCCTCCATTAGCCAGAGCTGGTCAACGGGTTTTGGCAGGATTTGATGGCACTGCATTTGATGAAGATGCTCGCTTTTTAGTGGAGGAATTGTGGGTCGGAGGCCTTATTTTATTTGCACGAAATATTGTGAGCCCAACTCAAGTAAAACAACTGATTCAAGATGCACAAGCTTCGGCAAAAGAACAAAATCTACCACCATTGATTATTGCTATTGATCAAGAAGGCGGACCCGTTGCCCGGTTAAAAAAACCAGATTTCCCGGAATTCTTGGGAAATCAAGGCATTAACACCATCGAAGATGCTATTCAATTTTCTGAAAAAATGGCAAATTTACTTCTCGATTTGGGCATTAATATGAATTTTGCGCCGGTATTAGATGTGGTAATAGACAATGCAAGCATCATGAAAAACCGTGTTTTCCTAGGAAAAGAAGTGGCAGCCTTAGGGGCTTCGGTTATTGATGGTTTTCAACAAAAAAAGCTTATGGCTGTCGGAAAACATTTCCCAGGTATTGGTCGTACAGCTTTAGATTCCCATTTCGAACTTCCAACAATGGAAGAATCTTTTGAATCAATTCAGAAAATTGATCTTCCTCCATTTGAGAAAGCCATTTCACACAATGTGGCCGGATTAATGCTTTCTCATATTTTATACACAACGATGGATAAAATATGGCCTGCCAGCCTTTCTCCTGCTATCGCGAAAACGCTTTTACGAGATCAATTAAACTATCAAGGTATTGTAATGAGTGATGATTTGGACATGAAGGCGGTCGCCGATCATTTCTCCATTGATACGATCGTTGAACAAACCATTCAGGCGGATATTGATTGGGTTCTTATTTGCCATAAAGGGCCAAACCGAGAACGGGCTGTACGTGAATTTATGCTGCAGGAAGCAATGGATGACAATGCAAAACGACAGGCAGATCAAAGCTTAAAACGAATCTTGGCACTAAAACAAAAATATCTTTTATAAGGTGATTTAATGACCGGGAAAAATTTGGGGGGAATCAGTAGGGTTATTTTTTTGTTAAGTGTAGTTTTTATTTTTCTTGTTGGATGTTGTACTACAGGTCATGTAAATATCAGAAAATCCGAATCAAAAGAAATAACAATTTGTGACTCTACTTGCCCTACTGGATAACTTCCATTCTACTTACACCCATCTACGCTCGCCACCTACATTATTATGGTAATACTTACCGTGTTTAAAAAACTTATTTTTTGTAATGATTTTGAATTGCGTGCACTAGGCCATCAATGGTAAATGTATTTGCCGTAATCGACACATTCAATCCATTATCTTTCGCAGTTTGGGTAGTAATCGGACCAATACTAGCCAATGTAACCGAAGCAAGAAGAAATTTGATTTGATCTTTAGGAATCATCTGTAAAAGGTTTATTACGGTAGAAGAACTAGTAAACGTAATAATATCAATTTCTTTATTTTTCAGCGCATTTAAAAGTTTTTCCTGACTATCCGGAACCGTTACAGTTTCATATGCAGGCACTTCAATAACGGTTGCACCCATTTTTGTTAATTCAACTGGAAGAATCGGACGTGCCTGTGCCGCTCTCGGAAGAAGGATCTTCTTTCCTGCCACATTTTCTGTTTGAAATACTTCGACAACAGATTCTGCTCGATAGCTTTTAGGCATTAAATCTGTTTTTACACCATACGTTAAAAGTCGTTTAGCGGTTTCTGGTCCAATTACAGCGGTTTTAATATTGTATAAACTTCTTGCATCTAAGTTTGCTTGAAAAAGACGGCTAAAAAATGCATCTACACCATTTACACTGGTAAAAACAAGCCATTGATATGTTGATATATTTTTAATTTCCATATCTAATGTTGTATAATTATCCGCCGGTGGTTGAATCTCAATAGTTGGACATTCTACCACCGCAGCACCCAGCCCGGACAATCGTTCTACCATATCGCTGGCTTGAGCACGACTTCGAGTTACCGCAATGGTTTTCCCGAACAAAGGCCTGCCTTCAAACCACTTCATGGTATCTCGCAATGAAACCACATCTCCAACCACGGTAATTGCAGGTGCAGTCAATTTTGCCTTTTCTACTTCTTTTACAATCGTCTTCAAAGTTCCTATTACTGTTTGTTGGTGTGCTGTCGTTCCCCGACGAATTAAAGCTACTGGCGTTTCAGCATTTTTCCCAGCAGCCAATAAATTTTTTACAATATGGGGCAAATTCTTCACACCCATTAAGAACACAACAGTACCAATTTTACTTAGTGCCTTAAAATCAACATTCGATTCGGTTTTAGTGGGATCTTCATGGCCAGTAGCAAACGCCACAGTAGCTGTAAATGAACGATGGGTTAAAGGAATGCCGGCATATGCGGCGGCTGCAATTGGCGATGTTACACCAGGGATTATTTCAAAAGGAATATTCGCTGCAATGAGTTCTTCAATTTCTTCACCGCCACGACCAAAAACAAAAGGATCTCCTCCTTTAAGTCTGGCGACTATTTTACCTTCTTTGGCCAAACGTACTAAAAGCCGGTTAATTTCTTCTTGGGATATTGTATGATCGTTGCCTTTTTTCCCAACATATATTTTTTCTACAGCTGGTTTGGCAAATGCTAACAGTTGTGGGGCTGCCAAATAATCATAGACTACCACATCTGCCTTCTCAATTACCGATTTGCCTTTTAAAGTCAATAATTCCGGATCCCCAGGACCCGCGCCAATCAAGTACACTTTCATTTTTAAGTTCTTTCACACAATAAAATCAGTTCTTACATAGATGATTCTTTATATACTACTTCTAAAATATCACGAGCTCCTTTTGCGAGAAGCGTTTCAGCCAAAGCAATGCCTAATTGTTCCGCTTCTTCCGGTTTTCCAGAAACTACTTCACGCACTTCTATACGACCATCCAAAGAACACACCACGCCAGTTAGTGTTAAGGAATCGCGATGAATTACAGCATTTCCGCCAATTGGTACCTGGCATCCGCCATGTAGCATTTTTAAAAAAGCTCGTTCTGCAGTAATACATAGGCGAGTATTTGGATCATCTAACTCCTGCAGAATGGGCAATACATCCTCATCGTTCAGCCTGGCCTCAATACACAATGCACCTTGTCCTATAGCGGGCAACATCACCATTTCTGGCAAATATTCCGTAATCACATCTTTTTGTCCTAATCGATGAAGCCCTGCTGCAGCCAATAAAATGGCATCTAAATTGTCCGTTTCTAGTTTGCGAAGGCGGGTCGATAAATTCCCACGCAATGGCACAATGTTTAAGTCAGGCCGATGTCGCAATATTTGAGCACTTCTGCGTAAGCTTGAGGTTCCAATGCTAGCAAACTTGGGTAGTACTTGAAATGTTTTGGCAGTCTTACCTATTAACACATCCCGTGGGTCTTCTCGGCGAGGAATGGCTGCGATATATAAGTCAGGCGGAAGTTCAACCGGCATATCTTTCATGCTATGAACTGCCACATCAATTTCGTTTTTTAACAGAGCATCTTCCAACTCTTTGACAAATAATCCCTTACCACCAACTTTCGATAGTGGCACATCGACCATTTTATCCCCTTGGGTTTTGATGATTTCAATTTCTGCTGTTAGGTATGGATTTTTTTCTTCTAACGCGCTCTTTACCCAGTTGGCTTGCCACAAAGCCAACTCGCTCCCTCTACTTCCGATTTTAATCCGCATAACACTCCTATTTTTTTCCACAAGACGAACAGCTTGATGCAGAACATGGTCCACATCCACCGGATTGACGTGGTGGCGCAGATCTCTTCACTGTAACACCACCAATATTATGACTAGCAAAAGCGCAAATTGATATTTTTTTCTCAATATTTTCACTTTTGCAAGATGGACAAGAGGGTATTTCATCCCGTTTTGCAATCGTTTCATAATTATGTTGGCAATCATTACAAACAAATTCGAAAATTGGCATGGTTCAACTCCTTATTTAAATACCTGTTCTTTAGTTATTTCTAAAATTTGATCTACTGTGGCAACAATTATTTGTTTATCTTCGTTTGATAGGGTTCTGGGATCTAATAATATCCAATCATTTTCAATCCGACCAATAATAGGTGTTTCACTCTCTCGCAAAAAAGTTTCCAATTGATTGGCCGATACATTTTGTATTTGAATAGCCACACATTCAGTAGGAAGCTCCATTAGTGGAAGAGCCCCGCCCCCTGCACGAGAAGTGCTCTTATGTGTAGAAATCAAAAGGCGGTCATTCCCCAATTTCTTTAAGTTTCGAATCAGCGATTTACCTGAATTTTGAATTTCTTTTAAACTCATCATCATCATTCGTAGCGTAGGAATTTCTTTCACTGCTTGATCTGGATCTCGATAAATCCGAAGTACCCTTTCTAATGCAGCTAATGTCAATTTATCAATCCGAAGCGCACGATTCATAGGGTTTCGTTTAATTTGGTCAATATATTGCTTTTTCCCCACAATAATTCCTGCCTGCGGTCCTCCTAACAATTTATCTCCACTGAAAGTTACAATATCTGCACCTGCAGCTACTGACATCTGTACAGTTGCTTCTGCCATTAGCCCATATTTGGCAAAGTCAATAAAGTTTCCACTTCCTAAATCTTCCATTACTGGCAGGTTTTTTTCTTTTCCTAGTGCCACCATTTCTGATAATGTAACTTCCTTAGTAAAACCAACAATGCTGTAATTGCTTTTGTGTACTTTTAAAAGCAGAGCTGTTTCATCAGTTATGGCAGCTATATAGTCTTTTAAATGAGTACGGTTCGTTGCCCCTACTTCTTTCAAAACACCACCGCTTCTCGCCATTACATCTGGGATGCGAAACGATCCGCCGATTTCCACCAACTCACCACGCGAAGCAATTACTTCCTTTCCTTTTGCTATTGTTTCTAAACATAATAACACGGCAGCAGCATTGTTATTCACCACCAAAGCAGCTTCAGCACCAGTAAGTTCACATAAGATATCTTCTACTACAGCATAACGTGAGCCTCGTTTTCCTGTCGAAAGATCCAATTCCAAATTGCTATACACTCCAGCAATATTTACTAAACTTTCAACTGCCACCAACGGAAGCAAGCTTCGTCCTAAATTAGTGTGTACAACAACACCAGTTGCATTTATCACACGACACAAATTAGGTGATAACGCTTTTTCTACTCGTGCAGTAATTTCAGATACTAAGGTAGTAGGATGCAAATCTTCTTCTAAAAAAGTTTCTCCTTGAAGAATCTGGCTTCGATATCCTTCTAATGTTGCTTGAATTTGAGCCGTAATTACATAAGAAGGCACGCTTTTCATTAACGGATCTTCTTGACAAAGAGAAATCAATACATCAACTTTGGGTATTTTTTGTAATAAGGGAGATCGTGTCATTTTTTTCACTTTACAAACAAAGATTATACATGAAGCACAGGTGGCAATGTTAAATCTGCCACATGTTTTCCAAGTTCATAAGGAATCTGATCGATAATATCATTTGCTAAAAAACCACGACCGGATTCTTGCAACAGCCGATCTGCAATCGCACCATGTAAATATACTGCTGATGCAGCAGCTCGAAGGGGAGAAATCCCTTGTGTAATCAGACCTGCCAGCATACCAGTTAATGCGTCTCCCATACCCCCAGAAGCCATTCCCGGATTTCCTGTTGGGTTAATATAAATTTCTCCTTTTGGAGATGCAATTATCGATCGAACGCCTTTTAATACTACAATACTGCCGGTAATACTTGCCAGGTGCCTAGCACTTTCAACACGATGGGCTTCAATCTGGGGTACGGTAGTATCCAATAGGCGAGCCATTTCGCCCGGATGTGGCGTTAATACAGTTTCTGCCGTTCGCTGACATAATACCGGCAACAAATCAGCCACAATAGTAAGCGCATCTGCATCGAGTACCACGGGGATATTTACAGTTTCTAACAATTTTCGTACCACGGCAATTACCGAGCGACCTGTTCCTAAACCCGGTCCCATCGCCAAACATTTTTTATCTTCCAAAAAAGGAAGAAGCGTTTTCAATGAAGGCGTTCCAATTTCACCAGTTTGCGTATCCGGTAAAGGTAAAGTCATTGCTTCTATTAGATTTGTTTGCACGCCTGACCAAATTCCTTCAGGCACAGCAGCTGTTACTAGTCCACTACCTATGCGAAGCGCAGCTTTAGCAACTAAAACAGAAGCCCCCGCTTTTCCTGTCGATCCAGCCAATACCACTAAATGTCCGCTTTTCCCTTTATGGCTGTCTGCTCGCCGAGGGGAAATATTTTCTTTTATGTATAAATCCGTGAGTAAATGAATCTTTGGAGCGACTGTTTCTGCTACTTCTTTTGGAAGGCCAATATCTGCTATAATTAAAGGTCCTGTATATCTAGCACCAGACGTTAAAATTTGACCTAATTTCGGAAAACCGAACGCAACAGTGCTCGTGGCTAGAATACAAGCACCCATCACATCTCCGGTATCTGCATGTAACCCTGAAGCAATATCTAATGAAAAAACCGGCTTTTGACTGTTATTCACATAGTGAATTAACTTCGCTAGCATTCCTTCGATAGGTTTAGACAAGCCGATACCTAAAAGCGCGTCAATAAAAATATCTATTTCCTCTAAGTCTTTAAAATCATCGGGGAAAAGGGGATCATAAGAAAGAGAGGCGATTATTTCCTTAAAATGCTTTAACCGTTCCAGGTTTTGTTTGGCCTCTCTGGTAATTTGCATCTCAGACGTTGTCAAAAAAACCCGAACAGAAATTCCTCGTTCTTTTAATAAACGAGCTACAACAAATCCATCACCAGCGTTATTTCCCTTACCAGCTAAAATTCCCACCTGTTTTGATGTCGCTTGTGGAAACTGCGCACAAAAAACCCGAACAGCAGCATCGCCAGCATTTTCCATAAGTTCAATGTTGGAAATACCATTTTCGATCGATCGCCTATCAATTTCGCGCATTTGAGTTTGGGTTACAACATACATATGATCGCTCTTTTGAAAGTTATAAGAAAACAGATTTGTTTTTACAAAAAAATTTATCTTATCCCAAAAGCTGTTTCAAAATAAAGTTTGTTTTTTTGTTCATCTTTTTTTCTTCGGCATCCGATCTATGATCAAATCCAATTAAATGTAGCACGCCATGAATAAAAAGTTCCCAAAATCTCATCTCAAACGATATGCCAAAAGCTTTGGCTTCTCGCTGAATTGTTTCTTCGCTCAGTACTACATCACCCAACAATAAAGGACCTTTTAGAGGAAATGCCTTACTTTTTTCATACATGGGAAACGATAATATATTCGTTGCTTTCTTTTTCTGACGATATTTCTGGTTTAATTTCGCAATATCGGTGTCATTTGTAAGAACAACTGAAAGTTGAGCTCTATGTATCTTTAGAAGTCGTAAAAGCGTCTGGGTCTTTTCTCGAATGTTTTTTTGTGAAATCCGTGTTCTTTTTAGTCGGTTTTCGATCCAAATTTCCATGAAGTTCTTTCCCATTTCCATTTTCAGAATGAGTTAACTCAGCAGTGTCCGCATATTCGATACGATGATGATGAATTCCTGTTAAAACTTTTGTAAATTGATCTGCAATTAAATGTAAATCTTTTAATGTCAAATCACATTCACTTAACTGTCCGTCAGTAAAAATACGATTAACCAACGTTTGCACCAAGCCTTGAATCCGAACCGGCGTAGGGTTCATCATCGTACGGCTTGCCGCTTCCACTACGTCTGCCAACATTAATAAAGCGGCTTCTTTACTTTGTGGTTTCGGGCCTGGATATGAAAAATCATTTTTCGATACCGCATCCTCTCCCTTTAAGCGACATGCTTTATCATAAAAATACCGAATTACGCTGGTGCCATGATGTTCTTGAATTGCATCAATAATAGCAGGGCTCAGTTTATACTCTTTGGCAATTTCTACGCCATGTTTTACATGAGCAATTAAAACCAACGCGCTCATTGAAGGATTTAGTTTGTCATGAGGGTTGCTATTTTCCCCCATTTGATTTTCAATGAAGTACAGTGGTTTTTGAATTTTTCCAATGTCATGATAATATCCGCTTACTTTTGCCAGCAGACCATTTGCACCAATATCTGTGGCAGCTGATTCTGCCATGGTTCCTACAATTACCGAATGATGATATGTTCCTGGTGCTTCAATCATTAATCGGCGTAATAATGGTCTATCTAAATTTGACAGCTCCAGCAAAGTTACATCTGTTGTAAAACCAAACCACACCTCAATTAATGGGGCTAGCCCCAACGTAATAATGGAAGCGCCTAGGCCGCTACAAAAAGCAAAAATAAAATCAAACAACAATTTATGGAAGGATAAATTATACGTATATAAACTTAAAATTAGAGCAACAGCCATATTTAAAAGACCTAGCCGTACCCCAATACCAATAAACTTCTTTCGTTCATGACATGAAGTTACCCAATAACCTGCGGCAACAGAACCTATTAGCGTGTATGCAAAGATTTCCGTATGTGTATTAAATACCATTGCGGCTAAAATCGAAACAACAATGGCGAACGCAAAGGCTACGGCAGGCCCCAAAAACAAACAAACCAGCATGGCACCGCTGGCAAGTGGTACTCCATAGGCCAATGCGCTAGAAGGAAGAGTCAGTGTCGAATCTGCCGTAATATCAGACAAATAAGCACTAAATTCCGTTAAAAAGAAGAAAAATATAAGTATAGATAATAAAAATAAAAGGTTTCGTTCTCGTGCCCCATCTCGACGAAAAACTGGAATATGTCGAAAATACACAAGCCACAACAGCAACAGCAATGTAGATAGAAGTAAAAATGCTCCGACCGTAGAAAAAATATCTTTCCAAATATTTTCTTGCTCTTGAAGCGCACGTAGTAATTTAATTTGATACGGTGTAATACGATCTCCATCTCGAACAATAGTTTCGTTTGTTTTTACTTCAAACATTATTTGTGAAACAGAGTTTACCGCCAGCTGTTGCCGATACACAGTTTCTTGATAATTTTCAATTAAGTTTGGAATCAAAGCACTTTGTGCAAAGGCTAGAATAGCGTTTTGGGGCAAATCTGGATACCCTCGCAAATTTGAACGCAATTGATTCGATAGCAAAATTCTAGCATGTTCTAATGCATACACCCGATCTGGATGAGTCGTTTCTGTTATTTCTGCCATAGTTTGTGTATTACGAAGAACAATTCCATTTTTTAACTGATTTTCAAAGGCGTTTACATTGGCTACGATCTGATATTGATATAAGGTTGACATCTCTCTATTAATCAATTCCGTAATGGTAGGTGAAAATTCAGTAGCTGCTAATTGCAGATACATGGAATCCTCAACTGGAAACCCCAAATCACGTTCAATTAATTCCTTTGAATCTAATAAATGATTTCTGAAATTCTCAGAAGTTCCCTTTAAACTACTTTTCTTCACAAGTGCTTGAGAAATAAGTGCATCTCGACCCGTCGCAAACGCATTTTCAATTTTTTGCATAACTTTATCTGCTTGATCCGGCACATAATCATACACAGGTAAAATCATTTTTAAGGCAGCATCTTGTTTCCGTCGAGTAGCAACGTCATCCACCACTAAAAAATCTCGTGGCGCTTTAATTACACGAGTTGCAACCTCGCCTTCGGCTGGAATTTCAAAAGAACGAGTAATTAGGCGAGGATGAAGAGATACCGATAAAAGCAATACAGTTATAAAAAATAACGCCCAATGTGATCTTTTAAAACGTTTCACTATTTTCGGTAAGTATTTTTGTTGTTTTTCGAACATTTTATCTTTCTCAAATTATTCAGAATGTGTTTTCATCGGCAATTGGTTTTGCCGATCTTCCCTTTTCTCATAGGCTTCAATAATACTTTGTACCAATTGATGCCGAATTACATCAGCTCGACTAAAATGAACAAAATTCAAACCTGGTAAGTTTTTTAGAATTTTTATAGCTTCGATCAAACCTGAAATTTTATGTTTTGGCAAATCCGTTTGAGTTATATCTCCTGTAATTACAGCACGAGAATTAAACCCAATGCGCGTTAAAAACATTTTCATTTGTTCGCCGGTGGTGTTTTGCGCTTCATCCAAAATTACGAACGCATCATTCAGAGTACGACCACGCATAAATGCCAAAGGAGCTACCTCAATTGCCCCATGAGCGATATATTCTGCCACTTTGTCATATGGAATCATATCCTGTAGGGCATCATACAAAGGGCGCAGATATGGATCCACCTTATCTGATAAGTTTCCTGGCAAAAACCCCAACGCTTCTCCCGCCTCTACTGCCGGCCGGGTTAAAATAATTTTGGATATTTTTTTTTGTGTAAGCGCTGAAACAGCCATTGCCATGGCTAAATACGTTTTTCCGGTTCCCGCTGGCCCAATTCCAAACACCATGTCATGTGTCCGAATTGCATCGATGTATTCTTTTTGAACAGGGGTTTTCGGAGCAATTGCGCGTTTTTTAGCGGTAATAAATACAGTATCTAAAAAAATACGTTTAATATCCGATCGATCATTCTCACTTAAAATCCGAATTGCATGATCTATATCCTGTGGATACAAAGGATAATTTTCTTTCACTAAGCCATACAGTTGTTCCAAAATCAATTTTGACAGACGCGTATGAACACCATCTCCTTTTAAAAAAACAGTATTGCCTCGCACATCTAAGATAATACTTAATTTTTTTGCAATTCGTGAAAGATGTTCGTTTTGGTGCCCAAAAAGCAATTTCGCTGCTTCGGTATCTGGAAACACAACCTCTATTAATGGGTTGTTGGGTTCGGTCATATAAATTATTTTCTCCATTCGTACACATTGATCTAAAAGCGCGAAAAAGTTCTTTATATACGCTCTATTTTTTATCGTAGGGCGATTATACCATATTTTTGTTTCTTTGCAATGACAAGTCCTCTTAAGACGCTGTCAAGACAAGATAAAAGCCATTTCCAAGCAGATGTTGGGTTGCTTTTCCTCTAAAACTCGTTTACACTGCTAGATAAAATCATAAGGAGGAGATATGAATTGGTTTGACCTCGTTGTTGTGATTTTCGTTGCGGTTTGTATGATTCGCGGTTTTATGCGAGGACTTGCCCGAGAACTCTCTTCGCTTGTCGGACTTATTCTGACCGCTTGGATTTCATTCCGACTTTTCCCAATGGTTACACCCCTTACAAAATACGTTACAGACAATACCACAATTCAAACGATTTTCTCATTTCTTCTTGTTTTTATCATCGTTTGGCTTTTTTTCATGCTATTAGGATATCTCATACAACGGACACTCCGTTTATTCTCTTTAACCAGTGTTGATCGATTTTTAGGCGGTCTTGCGGGCACCATTAAAGGGTTTTTATTAGCACTAATTTTGTTTTCTTTTCTCATGGTCTTTCTTCCTATCGGATCGATCACTTTATCCGCATCCAAAACTGCACCTTATTTGGTTACGGGAAGCCAGTTTATACGATCTCTCATGCCCACCTCTGTTTCAACCACATTTGATAATCATTTAAATCAATTAAAAACATTGTGGGGCGGAGGGGATGAAGCTCTTTCTCAAATTCTTCGAGAAAATGAGCGCGTCTCAAAAGCTAAATCCATGCGCCGATAGGAAATATAAAACCCCATGAGCAAAACTCCTTTATCAGCCGCATGTACTATTTTTTCTACATCGCCTACCGTTGACGAACTCTTTGTATGCGATGCCTGTGGGCTTCATCTTTATCTAATTCGAACCTGACAACTAGTATTTTTCCGCTGCGGTCGTTGCGGACTGAATTTTTCGCTAGAAACTTTGATACCTAACATGTCTGAAGCTGTTACTGAAGCGATGGAAGAAGCTTTAGCGTATATTCGGGTAGATCGAATTTGAGTAATTACACTCAAAAATAGGACAATTTAACAAAAGAGCTTGCTTTCTTCATCAGGAAAGTTCCCATGTCTGTTTTTCTTCTCACAATTGAATATGATGGTACAGCTTATTACGGTTGGCAACGACAGGCGAATGGACATACGTCAATTCAGGAAATACTGGAAGTCGCTCTTTTTCAAATTGTTGGTGAAAACGTACGAATTTATTCTTCCGGAAGAACTGATGCAGGTGTACATGCCTTGGCTCAAACAGCTCATTTCACATGTAAAACACGCCTTTCGCCTCAGACGTTTATGGTTGCTTTAAATAGCATGTTACCTTTTGATATTCGCATTCATTCTTGTGTTTTAGCATCAGATGATTTTCATGCCCGTTTTTCTTCATCTCGTAAAACATATCGATATGTCTATTACACTCATCCCGTTGCACCCACGATAGGTCGTCAGTATTGCTGGTATCTGCAAAAACCTCTTGATGTAGCCACTATGCATAAAGCAGCTCAAAATCTTGTGGGCGAACATGATTTTGCTGCATTTGAAGGCGCAGGCAGTCCTCGAACACATACCACCCGAATCATATATGAAGCAAAAGTAGAAAAAAAAGATCTTCAAGTTTTTTTTGAAATTACCGGAAATGGGTTTTTACGTTTTATGGTTCGAAACATCGCGGGCACCTTAGCCGATATCGGACATGGAAAACGTTCTGTTTCTGATATTTCATCTCTTCTTGACTCCGGCAACCGATCTCAAGCAGGCATTACCGCTCCTTCCCAAGGGCTTTTTCTTTTATCAGTTTCTTATGAAAATGATCCTCGAAATGGCCTAGAAGCGATCCCGACTCTTGCGACTAAAATCATTTTCTAATTCAATGAACAATAGATATAAAAGATAAAGAAAACCGGAAACTGAATTTTTCAATCCCCGGTTTTCTTTTGTATGGCTAATAATTTATCTTAAAATTTAGAATTCATATTTTACTTTTACGGTACCCATAATCCCAGAACGTTCGCCGGCGTGACCGGTAACATTTATATCAATCAGTAAGTTTTGAGTCTTGTCACTAATCGGGATCATCCGTAGGCCAACTTCGCCAAACCCAGAACCGCCTCTTAAACTCGCTTTAGCAATATCGATATAGTTAACGACTCCTTTTAGCCTTCCGTCAAACTCATATTCAAATCCAGCTCCGATGTAGGGTGTTACTATATTGGTGGCTTTATAATAATATTTGGCTCCTGTTTTTATTCTGTGAGAGTCTGCATCACTTAAAGATACCCGATCTCCCAACACCATTACCTCTTTACCCTCTTGATGCACCCAATAATACCTGGCATAAAATTCAAAGCCGGAACAATCGTCCACCTTTAGATCATACCCAAGCCCTGCCTGAACTCCGTAATAAAGACCATCGGCACTATACCGAGCTTCTTGGGGCGGGAAAAGAGGTAAATCATTCGTACGATATTCCATATGCGTAGACCCAATTCTTACAGCCGCATCTACATAAAATTGACATATATCATATCTGGCCAATAACCCTCCGCCATAATACCGTAACGGACCTTTAGAAAGCATCGTAGC